>Ga0181571_10001515_pt1 | contig 16816 bp, 13 predicted proteins | sample 101ome_17_FD_132440 | JGI IMG/M metagenome (GOLD analysis project Ga0181571, IMG submission 132440) | Coastal salt marsh microbial communities from the Groves Creek Marsh, Skidaway Island, Georgia - 101407AT metaG (megahit assembly) | ecosystem: Environmental > Aquatic > Marine > Intertidal... | reverse complement strand
GAAAGCCCCCCCGCCGTGGTATCGCCCGAAACACCGGCGTTGATCATCACCACGTCATGGCCCTGCGCATCGAGCCATGCCTGCATCTGCGGCACAAAGCCCTCGGCTTGTGGCAAACCATAACCTTGGGTCAGGCTGTCGCCCAACGCCACCACCGTCACCGGCTCCGCCCGCAGGACCCCCGCCACGGCAAACAGCCCCGCTCCCGCAATCGTGAGGTTGCGCATCAGCCGCTTTGCCCCATATGCAAAGGCAACCCGAATGCGTGAAAGGTATGTCATGTCTGATCCTGTCCTGTCCCTGTCCGGTGTGTCGCTGTCGTTGATGGGCAATGCCGGTCCGGTCGATATCCTGCATGACATCTCCCTCGACATCGCCGCTGGCTCTTCGCTTGGCCTGATTGGTCCCAGTGGGTCGGGCAAATCCTCGCTCCTCATGCTCATGGGCGGGCTGGAAACCGCCTCTGCGGGCCGCATCACCGCCTTAGGTCAAGACATCACCGCGATGGATGAAGACGCGCTCGCCCACTTCCGCAGGGGTAATATGGGGGTTGTGTTCCAATCCTTCCACCTCATTCCCACCATGACCGCGTTGGAAAATGTCGCGACCCCGCTGGAGCTGGCCGGTCATAAGGACGCTTTCGAACGGGCGGAGGCTGAACTGGCCGCCGTCGGCCTCGCCCAGCGTGCCGGTCACTACCCCGTGCAGCTCTCGGGCGGCGAGCAACAGCGCGTCGCACTCGCCCGCGCCTCCGCGCCGCGCCCGCGCATCCTGCTGGCCGATGAACCGACAGGCAACCTCGACGAAACGACCGGCAAAGCGATCATGGATCTCCTGTTCGGCCTTCAGGACCGCCACGGCGCCACGCTGATCATGGTCACGCACGCGCCCGAACTGGCCGCCCGTTGCGACCGTGTTATCCGCCTGCGCGATGGCCGGATCGAACCGAATGCCGAGACGAGGGCCGCCGAATGAGCCTCGCCCTGGCCACCCGCTTCGCACGGCGGGAACTGCGCGGCGGGCTGCGCGGCTTCCGTGTGTTCCTCGCCTGCCTCGCCCTTGGCGTCGCGGCCATCGCCGCCGTTGGCACCGTTCAATCCGCCATTCAGGAAGGCCTCCAGCGCGAAGGCGCGTCGATCCTTGGTGGCGATGCCGAGGCCGAGTTCACCTACCGCTTCGCCCGCGATGAAGAACGCGCCTATCTCGAAAGCATCTCCGAGCAGCTTTCCGAAACGGTGGATTTCCGTTCTATGGCGGTGGTGGACCGTGACGCAGCGCCCGAGCGTGCCCTCACCCAAATCCGCGCGGTCGATACCGCCTACCCGCTGATCGGCAACGTAACCCTCGACCCGCCCATGCCCTTGTCTGACGCGCTCGCTGGCACCGCCACCCACCCCGGCGCGGTGATGGAGCGCGTGCTCGCAGATCGCCTCGCCCTCACCCCCGGCGACATCTTCCGCCTCGGGGCGCAAGAGTTCGTCTTTTCCGCCACGCTTGAGCGCTACCCCGATAACGCCTCCGCAGGCTTCGGCCTTGGCCCTCGCACCATTGTGCTGACGCGCGATCTCGCCAATTCCGGCCTCATCGCGGAAGGCACGCTCTTTTCCACCCAATACCGGCTCGACCTACCCGCCAGCGCCGATCTCGACCAGATCGGCCAACAAGCCAAAGACCGCTTCAAGGAAAACGGCCTGCGCTGGCGCGACAGCCGCCGTGGCGCGGGCGGCACCGAAACCTTTATCGAGCGGCTCGGCTCCTTCCTCGTGCTGATCGGCCTCTCCGGCCTCGCGGTCGGCGGCGTCGGCGTCTCCGCTGCCGTCCGAGCCTATCTCGCGGGTAAAACCGGCACCATCGCCACGCTGAAAACCCTCGGCGCAACGCGCGGCACGATCTTCCTAACCTATTTCCTGCAAATCGGCGCGCTCACGCTTCTGGGCATCGCCATCGGGATCGTGCTCGGCGGTGGCATCCCGCTGCTTCTGGCCCCGCTGATCGAAGAGAGCCTCCCCCTCCCCGCCGATATCCTCCTCTACCCCGCGCCACTGATCGAGGCCGCGCTCTATGGCCTCCTCGCCGCGCTGATCTTCACCCTCTGGCCACTCGCCCGCACCGAAGAAATCCGCGCCGCAGCGCTATTCCGCGAATCCGTCACCTCCGGCCACGGCCTCCCCGCCCCGCGCTATCTGGTGATGACGCTGGGCCTGGTGATCATGCTCCTCGGCGCGGCGATCCTGTTCTCCGGCAACCTCTGGCTCACGCTCTGGACGGCGGGCGGCATCGCCGGTGCGCTGGTGATCCTCGCGCTCGCCGCACGGGCGGCATCATGGCTTGCCCGCCGCACCACCCGCCTCGCCCGTGGCCGCCCCGCCCTGCGCCTCGCACTAGGGGCCATCGGCGCGAACAGAGGCGAAACCACCTCCGTCACCCTCTCCCTTGGCCTCGGCCTTGCGGTGCTCTCTGCGGTGGGCCAGATCGACGGCAACCTCCGCACCGCCTTCTCAAAGGAACTGCCCGAAGTCGCGCCATCTTACTTCTTTATCGACATCCAGCCAGATCAGATCGAGGGCTTCCGCACCCGCCTTGCCTCTGATCCGCAAGTCACCAGCTTCGACGCAGCCCCAATGCTGCGCGGCATCATCACCCGCATCAACGACCGCCCTGCCGAGGAGGTCGCCCAAGGTCACTGGGTCGTACGCGGCGATCGCGGCGTCACCTATTCCGCCGCCATCCCCGAAGGCACCACCATCACCGAAGGCACATGGTGGCCCGAAGATTACACCGGCCCGCCGCAAATCTCCTTCTCCGATGCAGAGGCCCGCGAGATCGGCCTCCAGCTCGGCGATACCATCACCGTCAACATTCTGGGCCGCGATATCACCGGCACCGTCACCAGCTTCCGCGAGGTGAATTTCGAGAATGCCGGCATCGGTTTCGTCCTCTCGATGAACCCCGCCGCCCTCGCCGGTGCGCCGCATAGCTGGATTTCCACCGTCTATTCAGAGCCAGAGGCCGAAGCCGCGATCCTGCGCGATCTGGCGGGCGCATACCCCAACATCACCGCCATCCGCATCCGCGACGCGATTGACCAAGCCCTCGATCTGGTGGGCGATATCTCCACCGCCACCCGCTACGGCGCGCTCGCCACGCTCGTCACTGGCTTTCTGGTGCTGATCGGGGCCGCCGCCGCAGGCGACCGCGCCCGCACATTCGAGGCCGCAGTGCTAAAAACCCTCGGCGCCGCCCGTGGCCGCATACTGTGGTCCTTCGCCCTGCGTGCGGCACTCCTCGGTGCCACCGCAGGCACCGTCGCACTTGTTGCAGGCGTGCTCGGCGGCTGGTCCGTCATCACCTTCGTAATGGAAGGCGACTATGTCCTGATTTGGTCCTCCGCGCTCTGGATCATCTTCGGCGGCATTTTGGCGAGCCTCCTCGCAGGCCTCGCCTTCGCGCTGCGCGCGCTCAATGTGCGCCCCGCCCGCATCCTGAGGGCACAGGAATGAGCATACCCGATCCCCGCTTCTTTGGCTATGGCTCGCTGGTGAACCTCGCCACCCATGCCTACCACAACCCCCGCCCCGCGCAGCTCGCGGGCTGGCGGCGGGTCTGGCGGCACTCCACTTTGCGGGATGTGGCCTTTCTCTCGGTTGAGCGCTGCGCCCAAGGCACGGTGATCGACGGCATCATCGCCGATGTCCCCAATGCCGACTGGGCCGCGCTCGACGAACGCGAATTCGCCTATCTCCGCCGGATCGTCACCGATGCCGTGGCCCACGATGGCCCGCCCGCCGAAACTGCCGTCTACGAGGTCGATGGCGGCGTGCTCGCCCCGCCCACTACTGCGCATCCGATCCTGTTGAGTTACCTCGATGTAGTGGTGCAAGGCTTCCTGGGGGTTTTCGGGCCTGATGGGGCCACCCGCTTCTTCGCCACCACCCACGGCTGGGATGCCCCGATCCTCAACGACCGCGCCGCGCCGCGCTACCCCCGCGCTCAAACATTGTCGCCAGAGGAAACCGCGACAGTCGACGCCGCGCTCTCACGCCTCCGCGCCACCGTTATCAACTAAAATCAAACCGGGCTGCACCGCAGCCCGTTCGCGCCTGCCCCGCCCCCAGGGCGGGCGCGAAATAGTTCCGCCAATAATTTGTTTGAATGGCTTGGCGCAAAAGCCCACCGCCGCGCGGAATCAAAGCGCGCCCACCCTCGTGGCAGGCGCATTACCTCCGCTTAAACGCGCGGCTTAACCTGCATCAGCGCCAGCACATCCGCCATTTCCGGCCCGCGATCACGGCCCGTCACCGCACGGCGCAGCGGCATGAACAACCCCTTGCCCTTGCGGCCCGTGGCCTCTTTCACGGCCGTGGTCCAAGCGCCCCAGCTTTCGGCGGTGTAAGGCGGCTCACCCAGCATAGATAGCGCCTGCGCCACGAACTCCGCGTCCTCGTCCTCCGCGCGGCCACTCTCGCCCTTGGCGAATACGTCCCACCACGGGCGCAGATCGGCCAGCACGTCGATATTCTCGCGCACAACGTTCCAGAACGGCTCCGCCATTGCCTCCGGCACACCCGCCGCAGCCACATGCTCCGCCACCGCCGCATAGGGCAGCCCCGCCAGATACCGCGCGGTCAGCGGTTCCAGATCAGCGGCGTCAAACTTCGTCGGCGCCGAGCCGAACTTGCCAATGTCGAACCCGTCCACAACCTCGTCGATGCTGCCGCGCAGCTCCACCGGATCGCTCGATCCAAGCCGCGCCATCAGCGACAGGATCGCCATCGGCTGGATACCCTTCTCACGCAGATCACGCAGCGCCAGCGTTCCCAGCCGCTTCGACAGCGCCTCCCCCTGCGGGCCGGTCAGCAGCGAGTGATGCGCGAAACGCGGCACCGTGCCGCCCAACCCCTGAATGATCTGGATCTGCGTCGCGGTGTTGGTCACATGATCCGAGCCGCGCACCACATCCGTGATGCCCATCTCCGTATCATCCACCACAGATGCCATCGTATAAAGGAACTGCCCGCTTTCCTTGATCAGCACCGGATCAGAGACACTCGCCGCATCAATGCTGATCGAGCCGAGGATACCATCCTCCCACTCGATCCGCTCCTGATCCAGCTTGAACCGCCAATGCGAACCACGCTCCGCCCGCAGCGCATCCTTCTCCGCTTCCGACAGCGCCAGCGCCGCACGATCATAAACCGGCGGCTTGCCCATGTTCAGCTGCTTCTTGCGCTTCAGGTCCAGCTCGCCCGATGTCTCGAAACACTCGTAGAGCCGCCCCATCTCGATCAGCTTCTGCTTCGCCGCCTCATAACGGTCCAGCCGCTCGGACTGCCGCTCGATCCGGTCCCACGAAATCCCAAGCCATGTGAGGTCTTCCTTGACGCCCTCAACATACTCCTCCTTCGACCGCTCCTGATCGGTGTCGTCGATCCGCAGGATGAAGGTGCCTCCCTGCTGGCGGGCAATAGCATAGTTGAAAAGCGCCGCGCGCAAGTTACCGATATGCAGCCATCCCGTGGGCGAAGGGGCAAAGCGTGTCGTGGTCATGGATTTGGCCTCCTGGTTCGGGCTCTGCCTCTTTCATAACCGCCCGCAATTGTCCATATCATCTCCATGGACCACATCGCCCCCACCTGCGACGAAATCGAAGAGATCGCCCGCGCGACCGTCAACGCCCTGCCACCCGCCTTCCGTGCAGGCGCAGAGGCCGTCGCCCTGCGCGTGGTCGAGTTCCCGCCCGATGATATCCTCCGCGACATGGAAGAGAGCGACCCTTTCGCGCTCACCGGCCTCTATGATGGCGTGCCGCTGACCATGAAATCGGTGATGGACGTGCCAATGGCCCCCGATACCGTCTGGCTGTTCCGCCGCCCGCTGCTCGATGAATGGGCCGAACGCGGCGATGTCGCCTTCAGCGCCCTCGTGGCCCACGTCACGATCCACGAATTCGCGCACCACTGCGGCTGGTCCGATGACGACATCGCCCAGATCGACCGTTGGTGGGAGTAGCCGCTACTCCGGCCGCACTTCCCAGCGCGTTGCCAGATCATCCAGTCCCGCGCGGATCAGTTCCCGCAGACCGCCCTCATCCACATCCGCCAACTTGTTGATGTAAAGGCAGCTTTTGCCCTTCTTCCACTTGCCGAGCCGGTCAAGGATCGGGCCAAATTCCGCATAACCGGGCAGGATGTAAATTACCTGATTGGCCTTGCGCGGCGCAAAGCCGGTGGCGAGGAATTCCCCCTCCCGCCCGCTCGCGTAGCGGTAATGATACCGCCCAAAGCCGATTATCGACCCGCCCCACATGGTCGGGGCAAACCCCGTCACCTGTTGGAAAATCTGCACCAACCGTTCCGCATCCGCCCGCCGCACCGGATGCTCGATTGCCGCGACATAGGCGGCAACATCCGCACCCGTCGCTTGTGTCATGTTCTCAGCCATGCCCCCTGCCCTCACGCTCTGCAATCAGAGGAACTCTAACACAGCTTTCGCGTTTCCGAAACGCTAGCGGAACACCGGCCCATGCGCCCAGATCGTCAGCGAATAGCGCTCGCCCTCGGTCACAGGGGTCACGCGATGCAACAAAAAGCTGGGAAAAAACGTCACGCTGCCCTGCGCGCGCGGCGCGGTGGTGACATTCGCCGAAGGCTGCACCTCCAACGCCCCGCCATGATACGCCTCTGGCGGCGACAACTGCGCCACCATCGTCAGCTTGCGCTTGCCAGCGACAGACCCTTCACCAATGTCCGAGTGCCAGCCGAAATGCCCCTGCCGCTCCGCCCCATAGCGGGCCACCTGCGGGCTTTCCGCGAATTCCCTCAGATCGAAATCAAAGACATTCCGGTTCGCTACCCGCACTATATCCACGATCCGGTCCATCACCCAACTGGCCTCCGGCACATCGTCCAGCCAGACAACATCCGCCCGCCGCAGGTTGTGATCCTTGTTCTGCCCGACCAGCCCCGCGTCCCGCGCCTTTGCATTGCGCATGATGTCGATGATCGTCTCGCATTCCGTCGTGCTGAAGGCCTGCGCCTCCGTATGAACCGTGATCATCTGCCTCTCCATGCGCCAAGGCATCAGCCATAGCTCACAGGCAAACGCCCGCTATCGCATTTTCGACAGCCCCGCCCGAAAGCGACTATATTCTGCGCGACGACCTCTTCGATGCAGCAACGGCCCTGTGCGAACGCACCCTGCCCTGACACGGCGAGCCGCTAAGCCAAACGCGATGTCTACTCCGCGCCGGAACGATCCCGCCAGCGGTTGACGATCGGATAGCGCCGGTCCAGCCAGAATGCCCGCCGCGTCAGCCGCACACCCGGGGCTGACTGGAAGCGCTTGTATTCGCTGGTATAAAGCAGGCTCTCGATCTTCTTGACCATGTCCCGATCATAGCCCTTCGCCACGCAATCAGCGACGCTGGCATCATCATCCACCAACATCTCCAGAATGCCATCCAGCACGTCATAGGGCGGCAGGCTGTCCTCGTCCTTCTGGTCGGGGCGCAACTCGGCCGATGGTGGCTTGTCGATCACCCGCTGAGGCATCACCATCCCCGCAGGGCCGCGCATCCATTGGCGGTGGTGCTCGTTGCGCCACGCCGAAGTGGCAAAGACCCGCGTTTTGTAAAGGTCTTTGATCGGGTTATAGCCCCCCGCCATATCGCCATAGATCGTCGCATAGCCCACCGCGACCTCGGATTTGTTGCCGGTGGTCAGCAGCATCTCGCCCAGTTTGTTAGACTGCGCCATCAGCAGCAGCCCCCGCAACCGCGACTGGATGTTTTCTTCCGTCAGGTCCGGCTCCAACCCCGCGAACAGGGGCTTGAGCACCTTCTCCACCGCCGCTTTCGGCCCACCGATTTTCACCTCGTCCAAGCGGCAGCCAAGCGCCCGCGCCACGCCCGCCGCGTCTTCGAGCGATTCAGGCGAGGTATAGTCCGAGGGCAGCATCACACAGCGCACCGCTTCGCGCCCCAACGCATCGACCGCAATCGCCGCGACCAGCGCACTGTCGATCCCGCCCGAGAGGCCCAGCAGAACTTTCTTGAAGCCGCTCTTGCCCACATAATCGCGCAGGCCCTCGACCATCGCGCGATAATCCTGCTCGATCGTCTTGGGGTAAACGGCGCGTTCACCTTCCAGCGCGCGCCAGCCCTCTTCCGTCCGCTGAAAATCCACATGCACGACGGCGCTATCAAACACCTGCAACGCCACGGCCAACTGCCCGCTGGGGTTCAGCACGAAGGAGCCACCGTCAAACACTTGATCATCCTGCCCGCCAACCATGTTCAGATAAACCAGCGGCACGTCATTCTCCACGACCCGCGCCACCATCTGGTTCATCCGCACCGCGTATTTTCCACGGAAATAGGGCGAGCCGTTCGGCACCAGAAGGATCTCCGAGCCGCTCTCCACCATGGTTTCGCACACATCGGGGAACCACGAGTCCTCGCAGATCGGCGAGCCGATCCGCACAGGCCCAACGCTATATGGCCCCTGTATCGGCCCACGGCTGAAATGGCGGCGCTCGTCGAACACGTCGTAATTTGGCAGATGGTGCTTGAGCATCCGCGTCACAACCGCGCCACACCTGCAAATGAAATAGGCGTTGTACAGCTTGCCGTCCTCGGCATACGGCCCACCAATCGCCAGCACCGGCCCGTCCGCGCAGTCCCGCGCCAGCGTCTCAACCGCCGCCATCGCCTCGCGATAAAAGGCAGGCTTCATGATCAGGTCTTGCGCCTGATAGCCGGTGATAAACATCTCCGGCAGCGCCACCATATCGGCACCGGCATCCTTGGCCATGGCCCAAGCCGCATAGGCGCGGGCGGCATTGCCTTCAAGGTCACCCACCGTCGGGTTCAGTTGTGCGAGGCTGAGGCGAAAACGATCTGTCATGATGTCCCCAAATAGGCGGTTCAGCCCCGTTTACCAGATCAACCGGCAAGGGGAAGCCGTCTTGCAGCCCTCCGCATGGGTAGAAATCGGCCAAAACCCTGCCCCTGCCCCTGCAAAGCCGTTGTCAGGTCGGCCCCCAGCAACTAGTCTCGCCCTCGCTGATAGAAGGGTATTCACAACATGACTCGGAAACGGGCACCGCAGAGCAGTCTCCTCCTGTCCACCGCATTGGCCACCGCTCTGGCCGCTGCCATGGCGCTTCCTGCCGCCGCGCAATCGGTGCAGACAAAGCAATACGAGGATGGCGGCGTCTACGAGGGCAGCTTCCTCAATGGCAAGCAGCACGGCATCGGCACCTACCGCCTGCCCAACGGTTACGAATACACCGGCGAATGGTTCGAAGGCGAGATTCGCGGCGAGGGTCGCGCCCGCTTCCCCAATGGCTCCGTCTATGAGGGCGCGTTTGCCGCTGGCAAGCCAAACGGCACCGGCAAGATCACCTTTGCCGATGGCGGCACCTATGAGGGCACTTGGGTCGATGGGCAGATCACCGGCTCCGGCATCGCCCGCTACGCCAACGGCATCGTTTACGAGGGCGAATTCCGCAACGCCATGCACCACGGCCATGGCACGATGACAGCCCCCTCCGGCTATATCTACGAAGGCCCGTGGATCAATGGCGTGAAAGAGGGTCAGGGCCGCGTTACCTACCCCGATGGTGCCGTTTACGACGGGATGCTCGTCAATGGCGAGCGCGATGGCGAAGGCACGCTCACCATGCCCGACGGCCTCACCTACGAGGGCACATGGGTCAACGGCAAGATCGAAGGCGAAGGCCGCCTCGTACAAGCCAACGGAGACATCTACGAAGGCACGCTCGTCGCCGGCAAGCGGCAGGGCGAAGGCACCGTTACCTACGCCAATGGCGATGTCTATCAGGGCAGCTTTGCCAATGATCTCCGCCACGGCCAAGGCACCTTCCGCGCCGCCAATGGCTACACCTATGTGGGCGAATGGGTAGAGGGCAAGATCGAGGGCGAAGGCCGCGTCACCTATGCCGATGGCTCCGTCTACGCAGGCAGCTTCCGTAACGATCTGGCACATGGCACCGGCAAGATCACCTATACAGACGGCTCCACTTACGAGGGCGATTGGGTCGATGGCGTGATCGAAGGCAGCGGCATCGCGCGTTATTCCAACGGCCTCGTCTACGAGGGCGAGTTCAAGAACAACAAGAACCACGGCACCGGCAAAATGACCTATGCCGACGGCTACAGCTACGAAGGCGATTGGTCCGACGGCCAGCGCAACGGCCAAGGCACCGCCACCTATGCCGACGGGACCATCTATGTCGGCGGCTTCCGCAACGGCCAGCGCCACGGCACCGGCAAAATCACCATGCCCGGCGGTTTCAGCTACGATGGCGAATGGGACAGCGGCGAAATCTCCGGTCGCGGCACCGCCACTTACGCCAATGGTGACGTCTACGAAGGCACCTTCCGCAACGGCCAGCGTCAGGGCGAAGGCACCATGCGCTACGCCGACGGCGCGGTCGAAGACGGCGCATGGGAAGACGGCACCTATGTCGGCGGAGACGCAAACAGCGAGAGCCAGTGAGCCTTCTCTCGGTTTTGGTAACGTTCCGTTAACTTTGCTGCAGGTGCGATATGCATAAGATGTGCATCAGTTGTGCATGGATTGTGCGTCGCGCTTTTTGGCGATTTCAGCGCGTTTTTCTGCACCTGCAAAACACCTAAACCACCGCGCCTTCATCCAGCTTTTCGAGCCATTTTTCCGCATCGTTCAGCACGGTTTCGCGCCGTTCCTCGGCCATTCTATCCCATGTCCGGTACATCTGCGCCATGCGCGGATTGCCAGCAAAGCGCTCGCGGTGCCGGATTAGGAAATGCCAGTAAAGCAGGTTAAAAGGGCAGGCTTTTTCGCCGGTTTTCTCTTTCACCTTGTATGCGCAGTTCTTGCAATAATCCGACATCCGGTCGATGTAGTTGCCGCTCGAAACATAGGGCTTTGAGGCCACGATACCACCATCCGCAAACTGGCTCATGCCGATCACATTCGGCGCTTCGACCCACTCATAGGCGTCCGCATAAACCGCCAGATACCATTCATGCACCTGCGCGGGGTCAATACCCGCCAACAGCGCGAAATTGCCCGTCACCATCAGCCGTTGGATGTGATGCGCATAGGCCTCGGTGCGGGTCTGTTCCACCGTCGCCTGCATGCAATTCATCTTGGTTTCTGCGCCCCAATACAGCGCTGGCAGTGGCCGATGATGGCCGAGGCTGTTGCGCTGTGTGTATTCCGGCCCTTCGCGGCAATAAATCCCCCGCACATATTCCCGCCAACCGATGATCTGCCGGATGAACCCTTCTACCGCATTGAGCGGCGCATGGCCGTTTTTCCACGCGGTTTCAACGGCTTTGCAAGTCTCCAACGGGTCCAACAAGCCCGCATTGAGGTATAGCCCGATCACCGCATGATAGAGGAACTTCTGCCCCTCCAGCATCGCGTCCTGATAATCCCCAAAGAGCGGCAAGCCTTCCGCGATCCACGCCGCCAGATGCGCCTGCGCTTGCTCTGCGTCAGTGGCAAACCAGAACGGGCGCACGTCCCCAAAATGCTGCCCGAACCGCGACTCCACCAGCGCCAGAACGGCCTCAGTTGCCGCATCTGGCACAAAATGGCGCGGCCCCGCGAATGTCACCGCACCCGGTGCCGGTTTGCGGTTCTCATGGTCGTAGTTCCACTGCCCGCCCGCAGGGGCATCTCCCTCCATCAGCAACCCAGTCTTGCGGCGCATGTCACGGTAGAAATACTCCATCCGCAACTGCTTGCGCCCCTTGGCCCAACTTTCAAATTCCTGATGTGAGGCAATGAAGCGGGTATCCGGCAGCATCCGCACCGTGAGCGGCACCTCCTGCAACAGTCGGATCAGCCGCCACTCCCCCGGTTCGGTGACGATAACCGCGTCCGCACCATGTTCGGCGGCCCCTTGCAGTAGGATTTTGTCAATCGCTTGCGGGTTATCCTCATCATCAAGCCGGCTATAGGCCACACGCCACCCGTCAGCTTCCAACCGCGCGGCAAATTTCCGCATCGCAGCAAAGAGGAACGCGATCTTTTTCGGATGATGATGCACATACCCCGCCTCATCCATCACCTCCGCCATCACGATCACATCCCGCGCGCGATCGGCGGTCTGCAAAGCGTTAATATTTGGTGAAAGCTGATCGCCAAGGACCAGAACAAGCCGCGTCACCAGACGATCTCCCGTCCCGCATAATCGTAAAATCCGCCGTTCTGCTCAGGGGTTAGCCCCTTGATAACAGTGATCAAATTCCGCGCCGCATCCTCCGGTGACACGGTCTTGTGACGCGCGGCATAGTCCGCCGTAAACGGCGTCGCCACCGTCCCCGGATGCAGCGCCACGACCGCCGCTTCCTTCCGCTTGCGGCCGATCTCGATCGCCGCGCCATGTACGATCTGGTTCAGCGCCGCCTTGCTGGCCCGATAGGAATACCAGCCTCCCAAGCGGTTATCGCCGATCGACCCCACTCGCGCCGACAGCACCGCGCAAACGGATGGCCCCTGCCGCCGCAACAGGCGCGGCACATGCTGGAGGATCAGCGCAGGCCCAATCGCGTTCACCGCCATCGCCCCCGCCATCGCCTCCGCCGTTATCGCGGAGAGCATCTTTTCCGGCGCACCGCCATCAGCGCTCAGAACGCCAATCGCTATAAAAATAAGGTCGAATTCACCTTCGATTGCGCCCATCACCCGCGCCACGGATGCCGGATCCGTCACCTCCAGCCCATCATCCCGACGCGACACGCGCCGCACATTCACGCCCTCGCCCTCCAGCGCCGCAGCCACCGCCGCGCCGATCCCGCCGGATGCCCCAATGATCAATGCATGTTCCATAAGCCCCGATCTAATCCACCTCCCACCGCTGACCACCCCACGCAGCGACTGAATTTTATTGCATAAATCGGCTAATTTCCTCTTTTCATGGCCGAAAACGCCGATATAGTCTGCTCCCATGACGAGACAGGCACATATCATTTCCCGCGCCAGCAACGGCCTGCGCCTGCTCGGCCTTAGCCTACTCCTTAGCCGCCTCTGAGCGTGCCATTCGGCGCGACCGCTCAGGGGGAACCAGCGCCGGATTTTCAAAGCTAAGGACAGACAAGGAACAGACCCGTGACCAAAGACCGCGTGTTGATCTTCGACACAACCCTGCGCGACGGCGAGCAATCCCCCGGCGCCACGATGACCCACGAAGAAAAGCTGGAAATCGCCCAGCTGCTCGATGAAATGGGCGTCGATATTATCGAAGCCGGTTTCCCCATCGCCTCCGAGGGCGACTTCCGCGCCGTGTCCGAGATCGCGAAGCTGGCAAAGACCTCGACGATCTGTGGCCTCGCTCGCGCAAACTACAAGGACATCGACCGGTGCTGGGAGGCTGTGAAAAACGCGAAATCGCCGCGAATTCATACGTTTATCGGCACGTCTCCTCTACACCGCGCGATCCCGAACCTGACGATGGACGAGATGGCAGAGCGCATTCACGACACCGTCACCCACGCGCGTAACCTCTGTGATAACGTCCAGTGGTCGCCGATGGATGCCACCCGCACCGAATGGGATTACCTCGCCCGCGTCGTCAAAATCGCGATCAAGGCAGGCGCCACCACGATCAATATCCCTGATACTGTCGGCTACACAGCGCCTCGTGAGAGCGCGAGGCTGATCGAGCGCTTGATTGCCGAGGTTCCGGGCGCCGATGACGTGATCTTCGCCACGCACTGCCACAACGATCTCGGCATGGCCACGGCCAATGCTCTGGCCGCTGTTGAAGGTGGCGCACGCCAGATCGAATGTACGATCAACGGCCTCGGCGAGCGTGCCGGCAACACCGCGCTGGAAGAGGTCGTCATGGCCCTCAAGGTGCGCGGCGACATAATGCCTTTCGAGACGCAGATCGACACCACGAAGATCATGCATATCTCCCGTCGCGTCGCCACGGTTTCGGGATTTCCCGTCCAGTTTAATAAGGCGATTGTCGGCAAGAATGCTTTTGCCCACGAAAGCGGCATCCATCAGGACGGTATGCTGAAGAACGCCGAGACCTTCGAGATCATGCGCCCAGCGGACATCGGCCTGTCAGCCTCCAGCCTGCCCTTGGGCAAGCACTCCGGCCGCGCAGCGCTGCGGGCAAAGCTGAAAGACTTGGGATATGAACTGGCCGACAACCAGCTCAATGACATCTTCGTCCGCTTTAAAGATCTGGCTGATCGCAAAAAGGAAGTCTTCGACGAGGACGTTCTGGCGTTGGTCCGTCAGTCCGACACGATCGAAGATCACCTCCGCTTGCAAGAGCTGAAAGTCGTCTGTGGTACCGGCGGCCCCGCCACGGCGGAGATGACTTTGATCATCGATGGCACCGAGGCGAACATCACCGCCACAGGTGACGGCCCAGTGGACTCGGCCTTCAACGCCGTGAAAGCGCTCTTCGCCCATCAGGCGCGCTTGCAGCTCTACCAAGTGCATGCCGTCACCGAAGGCACCGACGCTCAGGCCACTGTGTCCGTCCGGCTCGAAGAGGATGGCCGCATTGCGACGGGCCAGTCGGCTGACACTGACACCGTTGTGGCCAGCGTCAAAGCCTACCTGAACGCGCTCAACCGTCTCATCATTCGCCGCGAACGTTCCGCGCCGGGGGAGGATACGAAAGAGATTCGCTACACCGACGCAAACTGAGTTTTGCGGCACCAATAAATCAAACCCCCCGGACCCGTTTCGGGGGTATTTTCTTTGGCCAGATTGCAGCGTCGCCCAGGATCAATCGCCTGCATCGTATTGAACCTGCGCCGCAGCCACACCCTCGCCGCCAAAGAGATATTGATTTATATATAAAGTAGTATTTTTACTCCAAAAATATCCTTTCGCATAAAATTATAGGCGAAATCCTTGTGCGCTATGCGTCGTTGCGGTCTGACTTTTCCTTCTTTTTTGGCAATGTATTTCAGGTAATCCGTACAAAGTGGAGCCGTTATGCAACTCAGGGAAGTTTACCCCGTAATTTGCCTGTCAGGACAAGGGCGTTCGTTCTGGCCCGTTTCACGCAAAGCGTTCCCTCGTCAGCTGTCTCGCTTGAGCAATGGCCGCAGCCCGTTTCAGATCTTCCTCCAAGGATCGCGTGACCTGCGGATGGCAGAACCTGTTTTGGTGGCCGAGAACGAGAGCCTCTTCCTGATCGAAGAACAACTGCGCGAAATCGCGATGCCCTCGCGTGCAACCATTCTGGAGCCGCTCCATCGCGGAGGGGCTGCATCCATTTGTGCCGCGACAGAGCTGGTCGCCCAGAAAGAACCCGATGCGCTATTGCTGATCATCCTCTCAGAAAACCTCAGATTTGATCAGGAAAGTTTCCGCAGCGCCCTCTCCATCGCGCGCGGACCCGCGCTTGAAGGTCAGTTGGTCCTCTTCGGCCAGCATCCAATCGAAGAAGACGCAAGCCGCGACTATATCGAGCTTCTGCACGGCGCGGCTGATACGCCAGTTGCCCAAGCCTTCACACACTTCATCCAGCAGCCCGACCCGCAAGCGCTCGCGGCCATGCACGAAACCAACCGGTACCTGTGGAGCGCGGATCTGGTGCTGGCTTCGGCCAAGACACTCCGCGCCGCATTTGGCCGCCACGCGGGCAGCACCCGCGCCGCGGTGCGTCGTTCCCTGCGCGAAGGGAACAGCGATCGCGGTATCTACAGCCTCGGCAACAGCTTCACAGGCTGCGATGCGTCCTCCTTCACCCAAGCAGTGCTGCAGCACGAAGAAGGCATGGTGGTACCGATCGAGCAAACCTCCCGCAACATGAATTCGTGGCGGGATTTCTGGCGCGAAGCCGAGCAAGACGATTCAGGTGTCGCGATCAAGGGCGCAGCGGTTGCCAACAGCAGTCGTAACAGCCTTCTGCACAACACAGCCCCCGGCATTCAGCTCGTTGGCCTCGGGCTAGAAAACATCGTCGGCATCGTCACGCCCGATGCTGTTCTGATCGCCGATATGAACGCGGTTGACGATTTACCCGCCACTGTTGACCAGCTGGCACGTCTGAATCTCAGCCAAGTAACTGAGATGCCAACACAGACCCATTCTTGGGGCCGGCACGAAACCATCGATCGCGGCAAGCGGCACAAACTGCGCATGATCGAGCTGAAACCCGGCAAGAGCATCCCCCTCGAACGGCACGCCAACCGGACCGAAAGCTATCAGGTGCTCGAAGGCACCGCGCGCCTGGTCACGGGCGGCGAGCTTATTTACCTGACAGAAGGGGAATCCGGTTTCGTCCGCCCTGGCGAGGCCCATACCCTCGAAAACCCCGGCAAGGTTCCAGCGCGGCTTTTGCAAGTTATCGTCGGGTCTTACCTCGGTGACGACGATCAGGAAGCGATCACACAGGAGGAGCCGGTTTTCACAAACCACTAAGCTCTCGCCCTAGCGCCGGCGCGGTTGCGACCGCGCCCGCGCGCGTTCCAGATCAGGCATCCGTCCTTCGGACAAGCGGGCAATGCGCGCGGTAAATTCGGCATCTCCGGTTGCCTGTGTGGCCGTCCCCGTCGCCGCGATCAACGGCCTCGCCGCTCCCGCCAATAGTCCGTCTATTCTCTGATCTGGGTTGGCTTGTGGCTCTGAGGCTGCGCTCTCGGCAGCGGATGCCACGCTCGCCAATGGCGCACCAGCCGCGACTTGCGCCATTGTCTCCCGCACTTTTGCAAGATACCACGCCCCGCGCTCGGGGTCTGCCGAATGATAATGTGCTACCGCCTCGGCCCAGATTCCGTGACGCTGGTATAGGTCACGCAAAAAACGGGCGGCATAGCGCGTATTGG
>Ga0181571_10001504_pt1 | contig 16865 bp, 28 predicted proteins | sample 101ome_17_FD_132440 | JGI IMG/M metagenome (GOLD analysis project Ga0181571, IMG submission 132440) | Coastal salt marsh microbial communities from the Groves Creek Marsh, Skidaway Island, Georgia - 101407AT metaG (megahit assembly) | ecosystem: Environmental > Aquatic > Marine > Intertidal... | reverse complement strand
TTTTCGAGACCGGGAGGCGTAAGTGTTTGAAAACAAAGAGCTTTTTTAAAAGTGGTAGTGGTGCGAAATCACCACCTCGAATCTATAAGTACTTCCCCTAAATTTTTCGTAGCACAATTTTTTTTGGCACAGGACCCATTTCGGGTAAGTATGTATATGGAGCACACATACATCGTCCCCGCAACACATCCACAGTACTACACAGTAGTCGCACAGTGTACACAGTATGGCTTACAGTTCACACCGTTTCCCTCTCACATAGAAGTAACTGTATCTCCTACACATCCTTTAGTGCCTCTACTACAGTATTGCAGTACTAAATAGTTATAGCACACATAGCATGTATTCACTGATTGAACAGGTGTCAGGTTTTGCATTGTGTATGCTAAGTAGGTAATGCAGTCAAGCTGATCGTGCTATGTGTGTGTCTATAAGGAGCTGTTATGAAACATTCAAAAAAATGTAAAGCATGTGGACATGACTGTCACTGCACTAAGCAAGATGTTCGTGGTCGTCAGTACTGCGATGGAGATCCAAAAGGTGCTTGTTCATGTAAGTCATGCAAGTGTATGCAAAAAGACTAATGTATAAACTAAAACTGCTGTTTCCATCTCATAAACAGCACACTCCATCAAACGAGTATAAAGAAACTCTCACATACACAGCAACCATTGATCTGTACTGTAAACATCATATAGCGTGTTATCAGTCTAGTGCTAGTGTAATAGAATTTGAAACGGATCAAGATCGCATGTTAGCACTGTTAGCACTATCAGGTACTAGTAGCTACAGTGTTAAGTGCTTAGACTAATCCCCACTATATAGTGCTAGAACGTGACGTAGTCTGCGTTCAAAAGACTCATCTTTTTTATAAACAGTGTTTACGGTGTATTGCAGTGCGTTGCAAATGGCATTGTGCATAGGTTACACAGTTTTACACAGTATATGTGACAGTAGTAACACAGTACTGGTCAGTATCTACCGCACCGCAAAAACTAGCGTTTTGCTACTTCGTAGCTCTAGCGTCTTGCGTAGCGGCTTCGCCGTTTTTGGGCTTAACCGCAAGCGGCTTGTAGGTTCACGCTAAGGGAGATGCGAGTGTGGTCTGTGGTGTTGGTTCTAGTGCCGTGTTGTAGCCATGAGGGGAATAGTACCACGGTGCCGGTCTCGGGTGCTACAGTGTAGTGATCTGGCCAGTGTTCCAACCAAGGTGTGTGATGCAGTATAGGGTGTGGATGTGGGAAAAACAAGTCTCCAGTGTCTCTTGTACTCTGTACATAGATCACACCACTCAGTGTGTTGTTTTTGTGATCATGTACGTGTGCATACTCGCCCTTGTGTGTGTTGGTCATCCATGCTTCTGTTATAGCAAGTTCTTCAGGTTCGCGTCCAACCGCTTCCCAAAAACGTGCGGCTTCTGCTCGTATGCTTGCTTGTACAATGTCTTCGCCCTGTAGGCAGTTGGTTTCAAAACTGGGATCGCTTAGATGATGTGTACGCCATTCTGGATGAGTCTGCCAAGTTTGCGTGGTTGCGAGTTCTTGCAGTCTCTGTATGGGCGGTGAAGTCTCGGGCCAACGAGTGATCCATAGGGGAACACTATAAAAACTCTTAAGCATCTAGTTACCCATCATGTCTAGCATGTGTGGATAGTTATCCCAGAACTCTTTGCTGTTGCGTCTGTCATAACCTACCAACTGTAACTGTTTGTGCCCCTTTGGTGTTAGTGTAATAAAGCGTGTCGCACCCTGTTGTGGACGGCTTATTGAGATATAGCCCTTGCGAACAAGATGCTGTATCTTGCCCATCTTCTTTTGATCATATGAGTCAATCGCACCTGCTTGTGCATCAGCAAGATAGCGATAGTCTAGGTATCTGAGAGAACGATCATATGCACGTTGATCTGCTGTAAGTTTAATCATGTTATTCTACGTCTTCTGGATCTTGAACTTCAATGCCGTATACGTTTGCACTACAGTTGCCTGTGCTTGAACGTACCATTATGCGTTGTTGGGTTCCACTAGCCAATACCAAGCCTGTGCGTTCCATGCTGGCATTGCCAATTAGCATGGTTTGGTATTCTAGATATTCATCTGCAAGCACAGTGTCATCTTCTGAAATAGCAACATCAACCATTGCGTCTGTGCTTCCACGATTAACAACGTATAGTGTGCATGATGTGTATTTCACTGTGGCCGGTGTTGTATAGACTGGTAGCCATGTGTTGGCTGTTAGTTCACCGCTTGCAAGTTTTCCTGATGCCATAGTTTGTTCTCCTATACTTTATTTATCAAAATTCTAATTCCATTGTGCAGTAGTCTTCGCCTGAGTCTTCGCACCAACCGATCCATTCGCCTTCAGGTGATATGATGCCACTGCGTACCTGCACACGATCAATCTTCTTGTCTTCGAGTTCTGTCTTAGGGTTATAACGATCATGTGGACCCCAACCCATTGCGATTGAACTGTTGCTTACCACAATGAACACACCGAACTCTTTGGCCTGCATACGTAGGTTAACGTCATGCCATTCATACACAAGAGGGTCAAAGTGTTTCACATTGCAGTTAGCACTCACGAACACAATCTCTGCACCATGACGGGCAAGCTCGCCTATGTGATAGGGATTGCCTCGAGGACTAACATGTGGCGTTGCCCATACGTCATTGCATATAAGGCTTGCACCAATGGTTCGACAGTCAGCGTCTACAAAAAAGCGTCTGTTCTCATAACCGGGCAAGTAAAAGAATGTTTCACCCCCGCCTTCGTGTGTGCGGGTAAGCATCTGTTTGGTATAGGTGTTGATAAGTTCACCTTGTATGTGTCTGCTGTAACAGCGTACTTGGTTGTAGGGTTGTCCGTCACGTTCGATCATGCCCGTGCCCAACAGTAGGCCCGTGTTGTGTTTTTCTGCAAATGCTTCTACTTCTTCTAGGCCTGCGTTAAGTTCTTTGAGCTTGGTAGGATTTCGATCCATTAGGTTGGGCGGTTGACAGTATCCACTGAGCATACCCTCGGGCGTTACCAACCAATCATGCCCTGCCGCATGATGGATGGCTCGCTTAATGGTCTTTACATTTTTCTCAACATAATCACTTACTGGTAACTGTGCCGCTGTTACTACTATCTTACTCATAAAAACTTCCTTGGTCTGTGCCAGTTTCCTGCACGTTTAATCAGTTGCCAACTGTACCCTGGCTGTAGAGGCTTAAGGTTACAAGCCTGTACGCAACGTTGTATATCATCATTCCATTCTAGTCGTTGCAGTTTGACTGGCCCTGGTGTAAATCTAACATAGTACAAAGGATCACCCTTGTGTATACTAATTATACTGTCACGGTCCAATTGAAACGTAAAGTCGACAGGGCGTTGCCAACGGTATATATCAAAACTGCCCACTGCTACATCATAAGGAGTGCCGTGTCTAAATGCAGGATACACTTCTACCCTACACGGTTCGTCTGCCAAGAACAACAGTTTCCAGTTAACAGTAATTGAAAATACACCATCATCGCCTGTGTCGTTGTGTCTAGCATGTATAAATCTTTCAAACTGGTCGTGATCTAAACTGCTAGAACGCAGGGCTTGCATCTCGTGATTGTATTCAAGTTCTAGATCAAAGGGAGCCCTTACTGTAAAGAACTCTGAGATAAACGATGTGTGTGCAGGGCATTCGTTGATCGTTCCTGTGTTTTGTGGGGGTAACCTATCAGGCTCTTCAACCAGCAAGTCCATGTCGTGAACATACCTGTCAGGACCTAACATGGTCATTGGTACCCAACCTACCTTCATTAACTGTCTCCTAGATTATTAAGAAAGTCTTTTAGTTTAGTACTGTTAGTAGTTGCTCTTATCTTGGGGGCAGTGTCACCTTCGCTCGGATCGTCACTGGTATTGTCTGCACTAACAGTTTGTGTGGTACGCTTGAGTGCATTAGCAATAGCACTGCTTCCTGTTGATGTTGTTGCTTGTGCGGCATCGTCATCTTCACCAATGTCAAAGATGCGTAGTGTGTCCACATCAAATCCTAGATCGATCTTTTGTCCTACACCACTCGATGAACGTGTCTTCATTAACTGTATCTGATAACGTCCACGCTCTCTCATAGCACGTGATGTAAAGATACCAATAAGGTTATCAGCAGTATTAATTTTACTGATACCCCCACTAATATGACTGTGGTCAAATTCAATTTCTTCAACGCTACTCCTGTTTAACTGTGATGCTGTTACAAATATACAGTTAAGTTCCATAGCCAAGTTGCGTAACTCTTCCGATACATACTTGTCTTTAACAAACAAGTTCTCTGCACTAATCTTTGCCGCAATAGGATGCATCAAATCCAAATAGTCAACAAGCAATACATCTACCTTCTTGCCTGTTTTAATTTCATACTCTTTCAAATAACTGCGTATGTCGTTTGCGTTCTTGCCTGTGGGCATATACTTAACTTGAAATGCTCCGCTCTTCTTGCCAATCATCTTGACTTTCATTTCAACGTCATCAATGCTCTTAAAAATATCTCTGCTTGGAATCTCTGATGTCATTGCATCCAATCGCATACTAACCAAATTCTCGCTCAATTCAAAAGTAAGATATACAACGTTCATGCCTGCGAGTGCCCAGTTAACACCCAAGTTAGCCATAAACAAACTCTTACCCGAACCTGAACCACCTGCAAAGATATTCAGTTCGCCTCTGTTAAATCCGCCAAACAGTTTCTTATCCAGTGCCGGCCAGCCTGTGCTTACTTGTCCGTTCTTGTCTTTGATTGCTTCTAGTCTAGTTCTTGGGTCTGCAAAGTAGTCTGTCCCCAAGTCCTTCTGCAAGCCAATCTGAACCGCTTTCTTGACAAGATCCTCGACCGGTCCATATTCACCTTTCTCAAGTAAGTCCGCACTGTCCAAGATTGCTTTCTCAAGTGCCTTGTGCCTCGAAAACGTTTCGAATTCTTGTAAAAGCCAATCATAATGATTCTCTGCTAGATCTCCTGGATGTTTTAAGTTACTATCAGTTGCGGCATTAACCATATCAAATGTAGGCATGGCATTATGCTCTACCACATACTCGTTAATAAACTTTGCCGCTGGTTGAAGTTTTCTATCAAAAGTATTGTCGTCAAATACAGATTGACATCTTACAAATGTCTCTGCATCTGTAAGCATCATTTCAAGATAAATTTTCTGTATGTCGTATCCGTAATCTGTATTTTGTCTAGTCATTTATACTACTTACCTTGCCCATAATTTTACTATAGTCGATCTCGGTTAAGTCACCGTCACTGCCCATTTTAGATAACGGTAAACTGTTTATGCTCATGCTGTATCTATTTTCATTATCATTAGTTACAACTTCGTGTTCTAAATGGCTTGGAAACAATATTAGTCCATACTTCTTTGGCATTACATTATAGATATTGTGTGGAGCCTTTTCTGGATTTCTATTAACTTTAAAATATTCTTTATAGTCGTCTGTAAACAATATCGGAGTGTTACTATCCTCAAAGTAAAAAACGCCGCTTATAAGGCTGTTAGGGTGCTTGTGTGCTATGTGTTTATGCCCTGTGTCCTTAATGCTTAACCAGCTCTGTGTAATACCCATACCGTCAATATCATAGCCTAATACGTTCTTAGCATAGTCATCTAGTTTATCTACAATCCAGTTACGTAATGTCAATGCACGATTGTCGTTTAGTACATACGCACTTTTGCTTCTATGTCCGTAGTTGTCTTTTGTTTGTTGCGATACATCTGCAATTTCACTATTTAAAATATATTCAACATCACTGCTAATGTCTTGATCGCATAAGTCCATGTATATTAGTGTTGGAAATAATTCTTGTATATGTGCCATTGTTATATTATACTTTCTTATGCCAGGTGTCGTCAAGTTCTATTTTTTCATTTGTATGAGCTAATACGGCACCAATACAACTGCCAGGATCGCCTGGGTTAGGCGGAACCCATACACTAATCCAATCATCTCTAACTTTGTCTACACCATCCTTGTTTAATGCACCTCCTCCTGCTAGTGCAAGATGATTAGCATCTGTTTCTCTAAACGCCAATCCGCAAATGTCTCTAAGTGCTTGTTCAAAAATCATCTGTGTGGATGCGGCAATATCATACATGTCTTGTTCTGATGTAAGATCAGGACGCCACCAGCGACAGCCTCTGTGTAAATTTTCTTTTGTATAAAAATGCACACCTAGTTTGCTACCGAGCAAGTCTCGTTTGATATGTGTATAGTATTTTGTTCTGTCGCCTTTCTTTGCCCACTGGCTAATTAGATACTCATCACGCTGTGGTACTAGACCTACACGTTGCGTCATTGCACTGTAGAACAATCCAAGGCTGTGTGGATATCCTTGGCTGTATACTTTCTTTAGTTTATTGTCCTTACCGTGCCATATAGTAAGTGTTTCAAATTCACCGATGCTGTCTAAGCATACAACGGCACAGTTATCGTGTGGCTGTGTATAGTAAGCATATGCCGCATGGCTGTGATGATGCTGTGTGTATTTAATAGGAGCAGTAATATCCCATTGCTTGAGATATTTTTTAATGTTGTTTTCTTTTAACAACCATCCTTGGCCTGCTCGCCACTGACGTAGAGTTTTTAGAACAGGACGTTCATACCATATGATTTGATCTGGTTCGCCTGCTATTTGTTTTGCTACACTAACTAACGTCCAGTTGAGATCAGGGTCATGGTCAACACCACTAAAGTCTTTAGCAAGTGCCGCCCAAAGACATATGTTATCTCTAAATACAGCCAAACTGGCATCATGGCTATTACCAACTATACCCCATGTAATCATATTTTACCTCACTTGTAAATAAACGGATCTTGTTTTTTAAGTTCCTCAATCCTTGCTTTAAGTTTTTTCCTACGTTTATATTCTGTGTATGGATACATGATCCATCCTTTTAATTTGTTTAACCAAACCATTTCTTCGCTCCTAGTCTAATTTTTAATGGGGATTCTTCAGCACTTACTGCAATGCTGTGTAGTGTATATAGCCTTCCATATTTCTGCACCGCGTCCCCAATATCATTTATATCATTATCCCATTTAGGCATACTTACTGACCATCCTAATTCAATAGCACGTTCAACAAGTTTGCTACCTGCTTTATCTCTGTCAGGTACAACAATAATTTGTTTTTGTAATCTGTTTAATAGCATTGCTTGTTGATCACTAATCTCTGATCCACCTAATGCACAACCTTCTACGTGCAGTGCATCAATCTGTCCTTCGCATACAATAGCAAATACTTTATTATAACGTTGCTCGTCAAGTCCAAACACAAAGCCAGGTTGTACTTCTGTCAAGTACTTGGGCTTCATGTCTGGCTTGATTGCACGAGCAGTCCAACCTACAATACGTCCTTCATAGTAGAAAGGAATAATAAGACGATCACGATACCCTAGGCTAGGTGCCCAGTGATAGTCTATGTCATCTATACGTAGGTTGCGTTCTAGCATATAAGCAAATACATTTACCATACGCTCTGGTATAGTACCTGGCTCTGCCCATTGATGGTCTGCTAGTCTAACAGCATCGTCTGGCAACGGGACAGTAGCAAAGGTTGGAAGTTGTGCTATGCGTGTTTTAGTCTCAACACCTTCGTTCTCCCTCATAACCTCTAGTGCGGCCTTATTGATTACATCATCAGGTGCTCCTAACCATTGTAGGAGTTTACGCAACTTATGAGAAAAGTTCCTGCCCGGTTGCCAGCTTGCTTTAAAGCCGCAGTTAAAACAATGATATGAAACACCATCATCATTTTGTATCACTCCGCCGCGGCCTCTAGTATCGGCTGTGTGTCCGTTGTGATGGCAACATACTGCGTTGAAGGACGTCCAGCCAGATGGAGTAGTCTTCCGCTTGTGCGGCAAATATGTCAGAACTGTTTCAACGACTACACTCATAATACTATTATAGTATCAAGAGCAAGCAAAGTCAACCTTTATTGGTAGTATCCTTGTTTTTTTAATAATCGTTTTGCACTTTGCATTTCAACAAAATCATGAATTAATATAAAATGGAATCCAATATTATCAAGCACTCTATATTCTTCTATAAACAATTTGCCAGTACTAACACCGTAAAATGTATTTGCTTGATGACATAATCTTATTCTTTCTTGATTGTCTATATCCCAATCAAGATGCACTGCTACTGCTTGTTTTGTGTTTTCATCCCATTCTTCTGTATTGGCTTCTATAATTTTCCAAAGGTCGTCTGCCTTGCGAGCAGTCTCAAAAGATACAGTTCCTTTTTCTAGTGCAGATTTTGCAAACGGACACCTAGGCATGCCATTTGATTTTAATTCTGAAAGATAACCTAGAATCCACGAACGAATAGAGTTCTCGAACATACATGTCCTCCTTATCATAACATGAAGAAGGCATGTATCTTAATTGTGTAACGTCACCTTATGTAAAATAGTAACCTGTGTTTTGTCACCAGCCGTGTCGTACGCGAGCACTGTCACCAAAAGTAGGCGTTCCTATAAGTCACCGCTTTCTTCTAAAATATTTAGTTTCGAATTAGAACTTTGTCAATAGTTCCGGATGTCGGATCGTGCTTGATACGCACAAATGAGTATATACCTGTATAGTTTACAACTGTAGGCTCACTCTTGTTAGAAATAGATATTGTTTGCAGGTCAACCCAATCATTACCGTTGTTATCTAGTTGATTGTCTAGTGTGGCTTGGATTGTTACATCACCTGTGTAGTCTGTGGTATAAATTGCCGCTGTGTGTAATGCTTCGTTGCCGTTTAGACTTGGCTCTGCTGTTACTCCTTCGCTTACATATATGTCAGTGTCATACCCTGTTTCAGTAAATGTAGTTAGGGTATATGCATCTTTAGGCCCAGGCATTACATCGTGTACAACTTCCATATTACCTCTAGCATTAAATGCTGTATCTGCGTATGTAATGCTTTCTGAATTATCACTGTCCTTTACAAGGTATACAAAGTAGGACAAGTGTTGTCCGTCTATATCATTTGTGTCACTTTCATTAATAGTAACTGTAAACTGTCCTTTATAATTAGGAGTTGCAGTTTCTTTAATGACTCCATCTTTTGAAATAATAAGAGCTTTGTTCTCGTCAAAGATTTTAATCTTTGGAGTGTACGTGTTTAGGATACTAACAGGTTTTTGATCTCTGTTCTTTACTTCAAACGTAAACACGTTTTGAATACCTTTAATTAATTTTAATTTTCTTTCGTACACTTTATCATACTCCGTATTGGATCCAGCCCACTCATCATGGACGACAACGATTCTGTTTGTGACTAAATACCTTGTGATGCTTTGCATGTTTCATACCTACAATATATTTATGCTATTATGTTAAGAAAAGATATAGAAGAAAAATTTCCATTTTTATCCGTAGTAACTTACGGTGGCCAAGAATATATTGGCATTATAAACAATCAAGATAATGTTATTACAAGCATGTATGTAATGACAGATTTATCTACAGACTACGAAAAAGCAATCTTTATTAAGTGTGGTGAAGATTGGTGGTGGGAGTCTAATAGAATGATACCTATTGGTATCTTTATGCGTCGAGAGATGGAACGTTTTAGGTATGTGCTTATAACAATGAATACTAAAGACGTAAAGGTTACACTAGGCCCAACAGTGGATCTAAATAATCTCAATATTAAAAGAGTTAAAAGAAAATCTATTCAGCTGGTGCGGAAGAAGAAATAAGTTCGCACAGCAAGTTCATATGAACTACTACAGCCATTGCATATGAAAATGCGTGTGCTTTCTTAAAGTAGTATTCATCATTCTCTGGCTTGATCCATACTTCCTTCAGTATAGTCGTCCAGTCCTTCCCAATCAGATGTCTCTTTGCCGGTCGAATCATAGCAAGGACGGCAGCTAATTGTTCCACGGAAGTAGGGCAAGTCTTCTTCAGTATTTCCGTATGCCCGTTTAAATGAAATAGTTGATCCACAAATTCTTCGTGGGTTAGTAGATCCCATATTGGTTCTTTCTCCATAAGCTCTGTTAAGTGTTTATCATTTTTTACATCTTTATAAATGCTTACATTTAGAAAGTCTAATTTAAAGTAGCCTCTATCTTCAGCAGTTTTATAATCGATAGTTGAATGATTGTCTACAGGGTTATGAGGAATTTCTGTTACGTATACACCTGTATTATGTTTTTTGTCTGCACTGATCGTAGCAACACGATGCTGTATCTTTGACAATACTTCGTCTCTGTCAGCAAAGTCTATATCAATATCAGGCAAGTGCCTTCTCCATTTTACGTGCTTTCTTTTTAGCCATATCCCATTTCATCTTGCTTACACGATCTTTAAATGTAATTCCAAGTGTGTGATCAAGTTCGTGTAGATAACATCTAGCAGTGTAGCCTGTAATTTTAACTTGTTGCTTTTCTAAATTTTCGTTATAGTATTCTGCTAGTATTTCTTTAGGACGTTTTACTTTTACATACATATTAGGAAAACTTAAACAACCTTCAATGTCTAATACAGTTTCTTCAGTATACTGCAACACTGTAGGATTAATATGCATACTAACATTGCTAGGCTTATCGCCCATAATGAATAGTTTATGATTAAGACCAACTTGACACGCACTTAGTCCAATGCCATTATTGTCTAGCATAATCTTTGTCATTTCTTCTTTTAGTTCTTTAGGATCAAATCCAGGATTTTCAACATCAACTTCTTGTAGTTGTTTGTCAAGTATTGGATCTGGATAATAGACTAAGTTCATAGGTTAGACTCCTTTGCAACTTGTTTTGCTAGTTCAACGTCACCCGGCAATTTATTAAATCTCATTGCCCAGTGTTCGGGGTTAATAATATGATATACCATATTCAATTGTTCATCATTAAATTTACTTAGCATTTCTTTACCACTAGTAGAATTTAATAACAACCAAGGTGAAATCTTTCCATCTTTAATGTGCCATACTGCTCTGTTCAAACTTATGTATTTAAAATAATGATTCCATGCCGCAGGCTCATTTTCTTCTGCCCATTCCATCATAGTTTTTACACTACGTTCTAGTGCTGTTGTAACATCTTCTTTTAACACAAACTCTAAAACATATTTCTCATACAAACTATCTCTACACCAGTGATCAAGTTTTACTCCACTAGTTACTACCCAGTCTATATACTTTTCGGGATATAGTGGCTTAACATTACTAAGAAAACTACCAAACTTGACAAAAGCATTATAGTACGGACTTGCACAAAAGTCTTCGTATGTTTTTTCTTTCTTAGTACCTGCACTGAGTTTGTAAAATCGTTGAAAGGCATAAAATCCGTGTCTCACTCTTTTTTCATCTTTTTGTAGTGCTCTGCGTTTCTTTTCACACATATGAGCGGCAAGGGTTTTCTCTTTCATATATCCATTGCCACAGTATTCGCACTTGTATGGCTTATCAGAGTTTGGTATCGATTCCATGTTCTTCAGCCAATTGTTTGAGTTCTTTCTTTGTAGATATTCCAGCAAGTAATTCTACCTCATCTTGTTTCATGTTCGGGTAAATCTGCTCTAACAGTTTTACACCTTTGCTGTTATCGCTTGTTTTCTTTTTATGTCCAATCCATTGATGGAACTTAATATCGCCTGTGTTTCCTGCTTGACATAACAGTTGCCATTGCAGTTTAGGATGTTTAGTTACATCCATATAATTCTTATTGTAGTATTCGTTTGTTTTAAACACAGCAAGTTCTTGATCATCGCGGCTGCCTTTTACACTGCTTACATATCTATTAAGCAACCAAAAACTAACTTGCTTCTTTTCATCGTCCGCAAGTTCGTCCCAAACATTCATAGCACCCATATCTATTGCGGCTAATATATCTTTTATTGGAAGTTTTTGCTGTGCCATTCTTTTACATCCTCGGGAGTGTTTATTTCAGTTCCTTTATATTGTACATTCAAACAACCTATTTGCCAACCGTTTTTTAGCCATCTTAGTTGTTCTAGTTGCTCAATCTGTTCTTCCTTTTCAATCTGCATACTAGGGTATAGTTCTAATGCATTACGTTTATAACCATATACTCCCAAGTGCCAGTCGCCATAGCCTGTCATTCCTCTCCCAAACCATAAACATTGATCTCCTGCTTTAATCATTTTAACAGTGTTTGGATCGTTCTGTTTTTCTTCAGGCATCTCAGTCCATACGGTAGTGATTGGATAATGTTGCAAATGCCATACACACTTTTCAATCATATCTACAGTAACATCGGGCATGTCACCTTGCACATTGATAAAGTTATCATACTCTTCAAGTAATGCAGATCTTTCAACTGCACCGGCACATCTTTCTGTACCGTTAGCATAATCTGTATGATCAAGTATACAATTCGGTCCTATAATATTATAAACTTCCTGACTATCAGTAAGCACGTATGTTGGCGTCTTAGACGCAATACAAGCGTCATACACACGCTTTATCATAGGAATGCCATCTAACATACACAAAGGTTTTCCAGGCAGTCTTGTGCTTGCATATCTAGCAGGAATTAATATTACAGTTTTACTCATTTACTTGTTACCCACAATCTATCTAATACAAAGTACCAAACTCCATTAATAGAAGGTTCTATCAATGCAACAGCACCTGCTTCAAAAATATTAGCACCTGTCATCATAGTTACAACACTCATAGCTATTAGAATATGTCCTATAGTGTAAACAAATGCTCTTAATATACTTCCTCTTAGAGATGTATATGATCTAGTAAACTCGCTCATTTATAAGAATACCTAATAATGTCTAGCACAACACCTTCAAAGTCTTCTAGTTTAAGCATATTAGGTCCATCACTAGGTGCGTTGTCTGGATCGTCATGTACCTCTAGAAAAAAGTTATTAATTCCCAAAGCAGAAGCGGCACGAGTAAGACCTGGCACGTAATCACGATTACCGCCAGAGCTCGTTCCATTTCCTCCTGGCTTTTGTACCGAATGGGTAGCATCCAAAACAATAGGAACGCTATAGTTGTCAAGCATATAATTGAGGCCAGTAAAATCAACAACAAGGGTATTATAACCAAAACTTGTACCTCTCTCTGTTATCCATACTTCTTTGGCACCTTCTGTTTTTGAAAGGATACCTTCTACGTCCCAAGGTGCTAAGAACTGTCCTTTTTTAATATTTACAATGCGTCCACTATCACAAGCGGCACGAATTAAATCTGTTTGTCTACATAAGAATGCAGGAATTTGTAATACATCAATGCTTGCATCGACACTAGTAATGGTGTATACCTGATGTGTTTCGTGTACATCGGTTAAGGTTTTTAAAGTAGGAATTTTTTCCTTCATTGAATCCATGTCTCTAATAAACTGTGGTAATCCAATGCCGCGTTTTCCATTTACGTTTGTACGATTTGCTTTGTCGTAACTTGCTTTAAAGTAATAGTCAATTCCATATTTGTCACATACACGTTTACATTCTGTTGCAATTTTTAAACTGTGTTCTACACTTTCGTGTTGACATGGTCCTGCTATTATTCTCATTTACTGTCCTTTATAATATAATATGTGTTAACTAAATTACTTAATTGTTTTTTTAATGTAGGGTTAGTTTGAGCAAGTTCGCATAAATTTTTCCATTCGCCGTAGTCTAATAAACTTCCTTGTGCTCGAGCTACACCTGCAGGATCACCTCCAACAATCCATCTAGGCTGGACGTTGTATGGAGGATCCCTGTATCGTGCATAAACTACCCCGTCGGCCTGTTCATAAATCAAAGCCTCTCCGGGGATAAGTTTATTTGAGTCTTTCGACCAATTCTGCTTTTTTAAGACTTGCATTTGCTTTAACACCCTTTTCTTTTGCTAGTGCTAACAGTTCTGTTTTAGACATTGCGTCTAAATTAACTTTTGCTGTCTTTTTCTTTGTAGCAGTTTTTTTAGTTGTTTTCTTTACAGGCTCTTGAGCAATAACCGGAGTATCCGGTACATCTGAACCAAATAGTTTCTTTAACCAATTAAACATTATTTTTTTCCTTTATCAATTGCAGTGCCTACTGTACGACGAACAATATCATCGTGATTAAATTCCGCCCAGTAAAGTTCAAAAGCGACACCATCTTCTAAACCTTCAAACTGGTGGACTTTGCCGGGCTTCACTTGCGTGAACTCCCCCGGACCAAGAATAGTTTCATCAACTAATCCTTCTTGGTCTGCATCTTGCCAAACACGGACAAGCATTTTGCCCGATTCAACAAAGAATCCATTCCACTTATATTTGTGTTCGTGCTCCGAACACTTGAAACCTTTTTTATATTCAATGCGGTGAAACTCTAGTACACCATTGGCATGAATTAATTCTGTCTGCCCCCAAATCTTTCCTGCTTTCATTGTCATTGCCTTTCTCCTAACTCATATGAAAAATCACACACCAACACTTTGCGTTTAAATTGTGTAGGGTATGTGCCGTGATAAATATGTCCGTCCATTAAAACTAATTTTCCAGGTTCTGGCTCCCATTCGTGCAAAACAGGCTCGCCGTTTTCAACTGTAAATGCAAAAAGGCAGCCTGGTTCTGATAAATGTGGTAGTGTTGCATCTGATTCTAAAAATAGTACAGTTGTAAATATTTGTCCTTTTTTGTGTTGATGTATTCCACTATAAGTAGTGGGTGGATAATCTAGCCACCAACATTCTGTAAGGTTTATATTTTTTAATGGCAAGTGTTCTTTTATTGTTTCTTCAATATATTTAATATAACTTTTATTTGTGTCAACAAAAGTTGGATAAGCAAGATTAGATAATGCATACATCTTAGCACCGCCATCTCCGTGCGGTAAATTAAATGTATAACACTCAGTATTATATAATTCTAAAAACTTATCGTAATCAGAATAATATGTTTCCATGACCCAATTATTTTTTGGATAATCAATCATCTTCTATAATTTCATAGTCGTAGTCAACAACTAAAACCTTTCTATCAAACTGTGTCGGATATGTGCCATGATATACCATGCCGTCCATAATTACACACTGTCCTGGCACAGGCAAAAATTCATGCAATTCATTTGTTCTATCATTTTCTTGCGTGATAGCAAACAGTGTTCCTGGCTCATTCATATTATTTTCTGTAAGGTTGCTTTCTAAGAACAATACACTTGTAAGAACACGTTCGCCTTCGTGTCTATGTACTCCTACAAAACTGTGTTCAAACTTAGGATAATGCAACCACCATGTACGTCTGTGTTTTAAATTGTAAATTGGAAAGTGTTGTTGTAAAACACTTAATACAAATTTTTCATAGTGTCCATCTGGGTCAACATCATGTGGGAAATCAAAGTTTTCGTCATTGTATGAATTAACTGCTAAACTACCAGCAGGTAATTTCATTTTATAAGATTTACGTTCTTCTTCGTTAAACAACTTTAAAAATCTTTGATAGCCCGGATAGTGCTGTTGCATTACCCAGTTCCATTGGACATTGTCTCTGTATTCTTTTGCTGTCATCATTAGTTTTTATTATCTCCTAATGTAAACTGTAATTGATCTCCATCACCTACAATCCATCCAGTAAGAATATATTTTTCGTTACTTAATGGAGGATTTCCTCTGTGTACATGAGTCCATCCTGCTGGCCAAATTACAATACGTCCTGCTTTTGCTTCAACACGTTTACCTTGATATAAAAACTCTGTTTCGCCACCTTCTTTAACAGTGTTCAAATAGATAGTCCATGCAAGCACACGTTCAGTTGTTGCCATGCCAAATCGTTCGCTATGCCATCTATGATAGCCGTCGCCTGACAACGGAACTGACTTTTGCATTACACATAAACTTGACAGCAAATCTTGTCCTTTTAAAAATGGAAAGTCTTCTGCATACTCTTCTAAGCATGGTCCAAGACATGCGTAAATATTATCTACAAAATCTTTACGAGCACCGTCAACACTAATTTGTGTATCTGAAATGTTTGGTCCATTGCGACGGACAAGACGTCCTGTAGTGCTTGCTGTATTGAACCATTTAATTAATTCAGATGATAGTTCTGCGGGTATCCTATCTTCGTATACTCTAATAAAGTTTTCCATTTATAAAATCTTTCCGTAATCAATTACTTCTGTTTGTCTAGTTACATCTCTAATAAAAAATGCACATAAAGGTTTGTCGCCGTCTGTGATTGGCACACTTAACAAGTTGCCATTTTTCATTTTAGGAAAGAACCATTTCACTTCGTTGTAAAAGTTTACTACTCTAATATCTCCAAACTCTGGTTTATAACTAGATAAAGGATTAAACAAAAATGCTTCAAATCCCCTGTCTGCAATACTAGTTAACTGAAGTATTTCTAAGTCGTTACCACTTTCGGAACAACCTACTGCCATGTGCCAGTCAATTGGCATCATAACTTCTTTACCTGCAATTTCTAAAACAATAGCCGGTGAACTAAAACTTTCTAAAAAGATTAGAGGCAGAAAAAAGAAATCCGGTTCTTGTGGATCTGAATTATCTAAAATTGCAAATCTAATATCTTCATCTAGTTCATCTGGCAATGTGTTTAAATCTAATGATTTATTTTCTAATGTTAATATTCTCATACTAATTCCAATCTACTTTTTCTATAGTGAATGGATACTGTGCTTCCTTATAGAATTTTTTTCTTTGTGTTAGATGTCGTTTAGCAAATTTGCACGTAGACGTGATATCCCATATTTGCACGAAATCTTTATCTTTTGCTTTTCTTACCCCACGGCCTATACTTTGAATAACCCTAACAAACGATTTGCCGGGTTCAATAAGAACCAAATTAAAAATACGAGGAATGTTAATGCCCACCGCGGCCACACCGTAGGTTGCAATAACCACATGATTAGTT
>Ga0181571_10001501_pt1 | contig 16890 bp, 14 predicted proteins | sample 101ome_17_FD_132440 | JGI IMG/M metagenome (GOLD analysis project Ga0181571, IMG submission 132440) | Coastal salt marsh microbial communities from the Groves Creek Marsh, Skidaway Island, Georgia - 101407AT metaG (megahit assembly) | ecosystem: Environmental > Aquatic > Marine > Intertidal... | reverse complement strand
CTGCGCTGTCGATTTTTTTACATCATTCTAGAGCTAAAAACTATTACCCTGCGCAGTCAAAAGCGAGTCGGCGTCAGTCGGCGGAGAGGGGATGGGGCGGAAAACGACGGAAAGCAACGGTCGGGGTGGACGCTCAGAATGAGTAGGAGGTTGTGTTGTCTCGTTCAAGACACTTTTCAGTGTTCAGTTCCATTTGAGTTTCAAATGGTTTCTCTTCACCGCGTCCAAAAAAAACCCAGGGAGAGAAAACGTTTGCGCGCGAAACTCGTCCGTCCGTCGCGGGCACTCACCAAACGTGCGTCACTTGGTCTCCTTCTTATGCACCGCGATGAGCTGCGGACAGTTATCGCGGTTCACCACCGAGTGGTTCGTCGCCGTGAACTCCCGCGGGTCCAGCGAAGACACCAGCTCCATCACCGCCTCCACCTCCTCCCAGCCGCCCTCGTGCCCCGTGTACCCGACCACGGTGAGAACGCCCCCGGGACGGAGGACCCTCACCCCGGACGCCACCGCGCTCACCGTCGTCCGCCGCCGCGTGCGAACCCCCTTGTCCGCCGTGGGACCCGGCAGGTAACCCAGGTTGAAGCACACGACGCCCACGGCATCCGTCGCCGACACCGCGTCGTCGTTATGTTCGTCGTCGTCGTCGTTAAAATCGTCGTCAAACGCAGTCACCCCCGGAACCCTCACGTGTTCCTCCATGCGCTCGTGGCTCTTCAGCACGAGGTCCACGCGCGACGCCTGATCCAGGGTGAGCGCCTCGCGCACCCTGGCGCGCGTGCTCGTCAGCGCGTCCTCCTGAACGTCGAACGCGACGACCCTGCCGGGCTTGGACGCGTCACCGGCCGGTGACGCGTCGAGGTCGGCGAGGATGCGCGCGAGCGCGACGGTGTCCCAACCGTTTCCCATGGTGGCGTCGACGACGGTGTCACCGGGACGCATGACCGCGCGCCACAGCGTGTGCGCCATCTCAGTCGTGCGGCTGTTGGTCACGATGACATCCTCGAAGTGCACGCGCGTTTGGGTCGAGGTCGCGGTCTCGGCGGCGGCGGTGGCCCCCATCGTCGCGTGGCGCAGCGCGCGGGTCGCCGGGCCGATCGTGCGCGCCCGGCGCGATGAGAAGGTAGAGCAGGTTGCGTTCCTCGAGGATGCGATGCGCGCGGCGGCGAGAGATGAGCCCGCGCCCCCCAGGGCGCACGCGTCGTGCATCGGGGTGTCGCCCTCGATACTCGCTGCTGTCTTGTGCAGGTCGAAAAACGGAGCCGGAAAAAGCAAATGAAGGTTCTTTACACCAAATAGCCGTTGCGATGAGGGATATGGGTATTTACACTCATACACGCCTCGAGCGACGAGTGGCTCTTAGCCATTCACGATCTCTCCTCTGACACACAGACGCACTTGTCGACGTCACGCTGCGAAGCGGAGTCACTGAAAGCGGCGCCGACGGGGATTGGATCGACGCGCGCGTTGTTCTCGGCGCGTTAGCTCACGCGTACACGAGTGTTATAATCTCGACGGCGACGATCGGGCGTTGTTGAAGGGCACCGGCTGGCCAGTGCAGAGGCGGGGAGCTTATCTTGGGATTTCTCTCAAATTCGACCTTAGCGCTTCAAAAGGTCGCAGGCACATCTCGGTGTTGGGGAGGAGAGCGCGGATGATGCTCAGCGCCGCCCGCTCGTTCAGCGCTCTCGCGCTGCGCAGGGCGAGTTTCCCCACGCAGGTGACCCGCTACGCGCCGGGGCAGCTCGCCCCGCTCGCGCGCCGCGCCGTCGCGTCCCCGCTCTGCGCCGCCTCCGAGGCTGCCGCGAAGGGCGCCGCGAACCCCGCGGGCGGCGACCAGAAGGCGCCCTACCCGCCCCTCAAGGTGACCGCGCCCGGCCGCGTCGTCGCCCTCGGCGACGTCCACGGCGACATCGGCCAGGCCAGGCGCGCGCTCACCATCGCGGGCGTCCTCGGCGACGGCGGCGACGCCGTGAATCCCGAGTGGACCGGCGGCAACACCGTCGTGGTCCAGGTTGGCGACGTGCTCGATCGCGGCGACGACGAGATCGCCATCCTCATCCTGCTTCAGAAGCTCCACAAGCAGGCGGAGGCGCAGGGCGGCGCGGTGTACATCCTCAACGGTAACCACGAGGTGCTCAACGTCTCCGGGGACTTCCGCTACGTCACCCAGGGAGCGTTTCAGGAGTCTGCGAGGTTCGGCGAGCACCTCGTGAACCTCTTCGGGTCGGCGTTTAAGGAGGCGTTTGGCGGCGGCGAGGAGGACCCGCGGAAGAGGCAGGTCAAGGCCAGGGTCGGACTGTTCTCCCCCGGCGGCCCGCTGGCGCAGCAGCTCGCGATGAACAGCACCGTTCTCATCGTCAACGACACCGTGTTTGCGCACGGCGGGCTCATGCCGCGGCACGTCGAGTTTGGCCTGGAGCGTCTGAACAACGCGGTGGCGGATTGGATGAGGGGCGCGGAGATCGTCTCGGAGGAGGATCGCACCGCGCTGGGCATGGCCATCGGAAGCGTGAAGGACAGCGTGGTGTGGAACCGAACGTTCGGGACGGAGAACTTCGTCACGGACAGCGACAGGGACAGGGCGTGCGAGGTGCTGGGTAACACGCTGGACGCGATATCCGAAAAATACGGCGCCGCGAAGAGGCTGGTGGTCGGTCATACCCCGCAGCTCGGGGGTTGCAACGGGGAGTGCGACGGACGGATCTGGAGGATCGATGTCGGGATGTCGTTCGGCGTGGTGGGGGCGGATCCGGAGGTTATCGAGATCGACGGGGACGAGGTGCGGGTGCTCAACTCGCGAGTCCCCGCCAAGCAGGCGTCAAAACTCTGAGAGCTCAGAGTTTAGAGCCCGACGACGACGATTCTTTCCTAGCGCGTAGACCTCGATCGATTTCGGATTAAACGCCACCGGTCCGGGTCGCCGAGCGAAACGAAAGCGTGAGCCCTCCCTCAACCGAAACGAAAGCGTGAGCCCTCCCTCAACCCTCACTCGTCGCCCTTCTCGTCGCCCTTCTTTTCGCCGTCCGACTCGGAATCGTACAGGAAGCTCGGCACGTGCGGCTTGGCGGGCGACGGCCCGAGGACGTTCCCGCCCATGTCGTTCGGTAGGGACTCCCTGAGATTCGGTTCATCGCTGTCGCTGTCGCTGTCGATGCCCCGCTTGATGACGCGGCGGCGAGCGCGGCGGCTTGCGCCAGCCTCCTCCTCCTCCTCGTCCTCGTCCTCGTCCTCGTCCTCGTCGGAGTCTCGCGCCCTCCTTCGGAGCTGCTTGCGCTTCGGCGACGACGCCTCGGTAGCCTCCGCGGGGTCGGTTCCCTCCGCTGCCACCTCCTCCTCCTCCTCCGGCTCGGGTGTCGGTTCCTTCTTCTTCCTCCTCCGCTTCGCGGCCACCTCCTTGAGCTTCTTCCGCGCCTTTCCCTTCTCGCCCGCCCCGAGCGCCGACGACTTGCGCCGCGTCGCGCCGACGACGGCGATTCCGTCGTCGTCGTCGTCGCTGGATTCGTCAAAGTACCCCGCGTCCACCTCCTTCCGTATATCGTCGAACGCGTCCGCGTCTTTCTCCCTCTGAGACTGGATCGCCTCGTCGTCGTCAGAGTCGTCGGCGGCGGGTTTGCCCTTCGACTTGCCGACGCCGCCGCCGCCGAGCTGCGCCTTTTTCCCGTGCTTCGCCTCGTTCCACTCCTCCTCTTCGTCGTCGTCGGGGAACACCACGTCCTCGTCGTCGTCGTCGTCGCCGCCGCCGCCGTCGCCGCCCTCCTGGTCCTCCTGGTCCGGGAAGAAGACGTCCTCCTCGGTGAAATCTTCCGGCGCGTCGACACCCTCGCCGCCGAGCTCGATCCTCTCGCGCTCGTGGAGCTCCCTGATGCACGCGCGCGCTTCCCTGGTCTTGCAGAGGACTTTCACCCTGTTCATGACCCACTCGTGGGGCTTGTATGGGTACATCTTGCGCGTCCACTCGCGGTACAGGCCCATGAGCCTCTGAAAGTCGCCAAACTCGTGCCCCGGGCCCTTGGCGATCTGGTTGAACTTCTCGGGGATCACGCCGTGGAGGTACGCGAGGCCGTTGGGCCCGAGGAGATGATCGACGACGGTGAACTTGGGCGGGCGGTTACTCTTCTTCTTGCCGGTGCCGCCGCCCGCGGCGGCGGACCCGCCCGCGGCGCCATCGGGATCCGCGGCGCCATCGGGATCCGCGGCGGTCCCCGCGCTCGCGTCCCTGGGCTGCTGGGGTATCCACTCCTCCCTCGGCGCGGTGCAGTCCCTGCTCCAGTGGCCCGTCTTGCCGCACTTGTAGCACGCGCCCTTGGGCAGGTTGCCCCGGTTAGCCTGAGTACCGGCCGCGGGCTGGGATGACATCCTCGATGCGTGTCGCGAGTCCGATCGGGGCGTGTCGTTGTGAGTTTGAGCGGGGTTGACAAAACTTTGAACCCGCAGCGGGAGCTGGCTGGATCTGGGCATTTTTCCCGGTCCGCGAGGTCAGCGAAGTCAGCGAGGTCCGCGAGGAAATGAAGCACGCCTCGACTACAGATAACTCGACCGCCGATATCGGCCAATCAGATGGCCGAGAGATTTCCACGTATGTGGCTCGACTGACGAGTTTTCAACCCTCGATGGGAAACTTCGGGCGCAATCGGCTAACCCATCGCGCACCCGCGGAAGGTCTCCATTCTGACACACGCGTTAGCAACACACGAAGATGTTCGCCATGTCCACCCTCGTCGGCACCCCCGTGGTCGCCCCCGTCAAGGCCGTCCGCGCCGTGCGCTCCACCCGCGTGGTCGCCGCCGGCACCAAGACCGTCTCCAAGCCCAAGGCCAAGGTGTGTTTTTTTCCCCTGTCTTCCTCTCCACTTGGCAATTGTTTTCCGTGGAGGGCGCCCGCGGCGTGGCGCGCGGTGTCGCCTCGGATCGCCTCGGGTTCGGTCGAAGGATCGCGCGAACCGATGGTTACGTTATGTCGTGGGTTTGCACGGTCGACGCGTCCCGCGATCGCGCGCGTGATCCGCGCAAACGCGCGCGGGCCGCGCCGCAGGAATCGTCCCTCCGAGAGGGGACAGTTGTCGTCACCCGCCTGACTCGAGAACTAGGGGTTTCGCGGGGTGTCGATCGAGGATAAAATTTTCCCTCGAAGCCGCGCGATCGACGCCGCGCGATCTCCGCACGATCGATATCGAACAGCCTCTCCCGCCACCCGAACTCCGATGAATCCCACAAACATCGCGCCCTGACCTTTTACGTCCCAACCCATCCGTCCCATCAGGCCGGTGCCAAGAAGTCCTTCGGCGAGTGGCTCCTCGACAAGGCGTGCCGTGACTCCTCCGTCATCGGCGCGGGCTACGAGGACGACCTCAAGTCCGGCAAGTACAAGAAGGGCGGCAAGAAGTAAGCGATCAGAGTAGTCGTTTATTGAGTGCCCGTGCGATGCTTCATAGGCGGCTGGCCGGCCAGAGATGCGAGTTAGCATAGCCAAAACCCGTAAGTTGGACGGCTCGTTGTCAATGGAAACAGATTTTTATCGAGCTGGCGGTCGCCGCCTCTCCAACCTCTCAGCGCGCTCGTGCTTTCCGAAAATGCATGGTATATCATTCAGGATACATCATTCTACGCGAGGTAATGTACATCACAGTCTCCAAGCAGAGCATGTCTTTCTCACTCGTTCACCCGCCAGAACGTGTTCTTCGTTTCTCTGCTGCCTCTCTGGATCCGGTGCACAAACAATGGATTTCGCGGCGCCCACGGCTGCTGTTCGAAGAACGGCTGTGGGCGCGACGTCGAAGATGGGTGGTTTCTCGTCCCGCGACCTCCGGACTACCGCTTCCCCGCAGCGAGGGCCTCCTCAATCCCGCCGCTCCCGCCGCCGACACCGAAGGCGCTCGTGGACGATATGCCCCTGGTTTCCCTCCTCATCGGCAGTCTGCCTCCCATCCCCCGCCCGCTGCCGACGCTGTGCTTCGGGAGGGAGTTCAGAAGATCGCCAAAGTTGTCGAGCGGCGACCCGAGCTCCAAAGATCCAACCGCGTGGATGTCGTCGTCGCCGAGGCCGAGCGAGCCAACCTGGAAGTCGTGATCCTTCATGGAGCCGAACACCCCGCCGCCGTTCCCGAGCGAGTTCTCCATCTTGCCGTGCACGCCTCCGCGACCGCTGCCCCCGGCGTGGTCCGGGCTCGTGCCCATCAGCAGCGGCGACGAGCCCATCGGGAACACGCCGCCATTCTCCGGGGTTGACGACAGGTAGTCGTGGCCAAAGACGCTGCCAAACGAGCCCGCGACGCCAAAGGACGTCCCGAGGAAGGGATTCGAGGGGGCGCGCTCGCGCTTGGAGTTGTGTATCCTCGGAATCTCGCCCGGGTGCATCCCCTCGCCGGGGTGCATGCCGCTCGGGTTGGCGTGCGAGTTGAGCCCGAGCCTTATGTACCCGCCGTCGCCGCCGGTGGCTTGGCCCGCCATGGCGAGGTTTTGCTGCGCCAGCGCGAGGTTCGCGTTGACGAGCGCGGAGAGGTCGTTGGGCGCGGCGCTACCGAGGGAGGCGCTGCCGGCGTGGTAACCCGCGGACCCGCGCTGAGGCCCGGACGGTCCGCCCATGCCGCCGAGCGAGTACCCGGGGAGGCCGGTGTTGAGACCCGCGCCGCCGACGGATGGCATCTCGCCGACGGCTCTCGCCTGCTTCTTCGTCGCGTGCGGGGGACGTCCGGGGCCGCCGCGTCCGGCACCCCGCCCGCCGCCGCCGCCGCCGCCGACGGGTGGGGGTCCGTCCTCGCCGCCTTTCCCGCGTCCGCGCGCGGCGGGCGGATCCGGGAGGACAAACGGCGGGGGCACCTCGCCGGGCGCCAGCTGGAAGTTGGTCCTCGCGTTGGGGCCGCGGATGTGCCGCGCGGCGGCGTCGTACGCCCTCGCCGCCTCCTCCGCGGTGTCGAAGGTTCCGAGCCACAGGCGGGCGCCCCTGTTGGGGTCCCTGATCTCCGCCGCCCAGCTGGTGATTGAGAAGGAGGGAAGGGAAAAGGGAGAGTCATGAGATGGGGAGATATTATTTTTTCCCCGCCACGCTGGAAACCGGTGCGGGAAGGGGGGGGGTTGAGCGGGTGCAGATCCCGGGCGGGGCGCGTACCTCCCCCACGGTCGTTGGCGAACGCCTCTGTATATCGAGGAGCACGTCTTCTTCGTTTTCGACACCTTGGGCTGTCGCGATGGGTGGACGGAGGGAGCGCGGGTGAGCGAGCGAGGCGGTCTCGGAGGGCGGAGAGCCGTGCTGTTTCCCTGGGTTCGCAACTCGACAAAGTAACAAATGGAGCACTCGACAGCGATGAATGCCGCGAGGAGCGCCGAGTTCGCGGCCCCGCGAGATGCGCGAACGAATCGCGCGGGGTTCAGCGGGCGGGGGGATGCGGGTATCGGTTCATAAATCGGGAGACGCGCGAAAATCAAGGGAAAAATCGCTCGCGCACTCACGTCGTCCTCGTCCTCGTCGTCCTCGTCTACGTCACTTGTGGGCTCGACCGCAGATTTCTTGCTCGCCTGCTCGGTCTTGTCGTGAGCTGCTGGCGCCATGGTCGACGCTATTTTTTCGGGTTCGTTGAACGCGAAGGTCGGCGATACACCCTGTGGATGCTTTCAGATCGATTTAAGGGCCGTAACTGGCAGACGCCACCGCGACGCCACGGTCTCCGGCACCAGTGAACCGCACGCGATTCTCCCCGTTCGCTTTTTACTGCCAAGAAAAAGCGTAGGTCCGCTACCGGGCAGAGAACTTTCCTCTTTTTTCTCAGGAACGACGGGTTATTTTCCTCTCGGTTCCGAAGCTGGTTGTGAAAAGCGGGTCGGGGAGATTTCGGTTCGGGAGGTCGTTAACTCCGCGCAGCTCGGTATTTTCCCACGCGCGGTTGGGATGGCGCAATGCAGATTCGCTCTTCTCCGAATGCCCTTTTCCAGAGTGCTGCCTCGGAATCAGTTGTGGTCCACAAATCGTTCGGGGACCTTTTCGCACGTTTTCGCGCTGAGATTATTTATTTTTGTGGCGCGAACGAGTTAACAGGTAATAGAGTCGTAATTTGAATCACACTTTCTATGATATCATAATGTATTTTCTGATTATTCCAATCATTCATTGGACGTCGAACTAAAAGCCCTTTGCGACCGGCGCGATGTTACTTTGGACGCGTCTGTGGAAAAGGAGCAATTTCCATACGAACCACCGCCACTCGCGATCGGCGCCCTCTTCGGCAGACCCGAGGTGTGGAGACGCGCCATTGATGCTCGTCGAGGAACGCAAGAAGTGCTACGAGGTGAGCGTCGTTCCGTTCCGTCCAACGATCGAGAGTGGCCCATCGCTCCAGCCTCCGATTGTCCTCCCCTGTCGTTCGTTTGTTTAGGGTTGCCCCGCCGCTGACCTCGTCGCCTCGCCCGACGCTCAGGCTCGTGACGCTTACTTCGCTTGCTTGGACAACAACGGCGCCAGACGCACCGTACGATCCCTCCGCAAGGCGTACGAGAGGGCCTGCCCCGCGTCCTGGGTGAAGCACTTCGACGCGAAGCGCGACGAGGAGATCAAGCTCCGCAAGTTGCTGGAGACCCGCGAGACGAAGCACGGGGCCAAGGAGGAGTGAACGGAGCCATGGGCAGGGACAGCAGCAGGGATAGGAGCAGGGACTGGAACCGAGGTCGGGACAGGCGATCGCGGTCGCGGTCGCGGTCGAGGAGCCCGCGCAGGGACCGGCGCGACTCCCGCGAACCCCCCAGGCTGGACGAATTCGGCCGGGAGATCCGAGGAGCCGACGGCCGCGGCGGGGGGGGGGGTCACAGGGACGAGCGCGGGGGTCACAGGGACGAGCGCGGGGGTCACAGGGAGTCGTCTCGAAGGGAGGCGGAGGAGTTCCTCGGCGGTCTCGACGACGGGGACGGGGAGCGGGATCGCGACGAGCGGGAGCCGCCGAGGAAGAAGAGCAAAACCGCCGCCGCACCGCCGCCGCCGCCCCCGCCGCCCGCCGCCGACGCGCCCGGAGCGGTCGCGGCCGACGACGCCGGGATCGACCCGGAGGAGGCGGAGATGATGGCGCTCATGGGCTTCGGCGGGTTTAACAGCACGCGGGGGAAGCAGGTGGACGATCCCAATTCCAACGCCAGCGCGGTGCACAAGAAGACGACGCGGCGCGCGAGGCAGTACATGAACCGACCGGGGGGATTCAACAGGCCGCTGCCGGACGAGCGCACGGGGGTCAAGTCGAATAAGATCTAGCGTTCGTGCCGATCGTGATTCGTAATCTATCGTCACGGATAATGTTACTCTAGTCCTCCAGGTACTTGGCGAGGTCCGCGTAGCTGTTGTCGACGCCGATGAGCTTGGTGGGGGGCGGCGACGACGCCCTCTCCGGTTTGTCCGTCCTCGAGATTATATCCGCGATGTCCACGACCACGCCGTTCTTGATACCCTCGGGATCTTTCAGAAACTTCGACATGTCCACCGCCTCCTTCCGTTTGCTCCCCGGCGGACACTTCCCGCACGCCCTCAAGCAGTACCCGTCAGTCTTTCCGCTCCCAATCATGTACTTGGGATTTTTCTCGCATTCGCCCATGCTCGCCCACCCCGAGCACTGCTCGTTCATGTCGTCGCACACCCCCTCCGGGAACTTAAAAGAGTTCGCGAGGTCGAAGGACTTAAGGTGCATCCACTTCGTCGCGCTCCACTTCGTCCCCTTGATCACCGGGCACCCGCCGTGAAGGCTCAGCTCATCCACGTTGCTGTTGATGTCGAGCGACCAGAACAGCAGCGCGTCTCCTTTTCTCGCCTTGACCGCCACCCCCCGCTGCGCGCATTCGCTCCAGTTCGGGTCCCCCCTGTGCGGCTTGTCCACGCTCCGCGGGAACACAGTCTCGCCACCCTCCTCCACGTCGCTGAGGTACATCAGCACGGTCGCCATCCTCTGTCCGCCTTTGCTCTCCTCGGTGTTGAACTTGTCGCTGAACGCGTCGAGGTGCGGCTCGTACTTTTGGCCAACCTCGTACCTCAGCACCTGTATGCCCTCGCCGTTCTCCCAGGGCACTTTGGTCCACTCCGCTATGCGCCGCTCGATATCCTCGATGATGTCGTCCTCGTGCCTGTCGAAGAACATGCCGTCGGACGTTCGGATGTTGCTCGGCACCGACTGCCCCGTCTTGTTGTCCACGACTGTGGACTTCTCGAGCTTGGGCTTGGCGCGCTCCTTGATGTAGTCGCACTCCGCCTGCCTCAGGAATCCGCGGTAGAGGTAAGCCTTGGGCTCCTCGGAGAGCTTGACGATGCGGGACCTGTCGGTGTGGATGCTGCCCACCACCGGCAGGCCGCCGGTGTCCGCGCCGGAACCTTCGCCCACGCGATCGCCTCCTCGAAGCCTCGATCCGCTCCCCGCGTCGGTCCCGACCCGCGCCACCTCGCCTTGCCATCCGGGCAGGCGCTCCTCCTCGAATCCGAGCGACGATGTCGCGAGACTGAGCAGCACGAGCGATACGAGCGCGAACGCGGGGGTCCTGGTGGCCATGGCGCGCGCGCCGCGGTTGGGCCGCGGCCTACCAAATGTTTACACTGGCTTGGCGAGGTGCGATTTCACCTGACGGCACAGCAGGTGGTCACGCAGAGCCCAAATTCGGCAGCGTAGCACCAGCGCGGCACTGCGCGGTAGACGCCATGGATTACTACGAGGAACTCGGGGTCAACCGTGCAGCGCCGGATATCGACATCAGAAAAGCGTGAGTGTCCCCCTCGCCTCGCTCGCCTTACCCCCCGCGCGTCCCCCTTCGCGACGCCCCGGCCCAATTGATTCCCAAAACGTACCCTCGCTGACCCCACGTCCGTCCTCCCCCTCTCCGCGACGCAGGTACCGCAAGCTCGCGCTGACGTACCACCCGGACAAGGACGACTCGGAGGATGCTGCGATGATCTTCGAGCGCATAGCCGAGGCTTACGACGTCCTGTCCAACCGCAAGCTGAAGGCCACCTTCGACCTGCTCGGGGAGATCGGGCTCAAGGACGGCGTGCCCGACGGGAGGGGCGGCAGGAAGGGGGGCATCTACACGTTCGAAGCCTCACCGATGGCCATCTTCAAGCAGTTCTTCGGCACGGATAACCCGTACGAAGCGCTCATGGTCATTCAGGACGCGTTCGAAAAGATCGGCGGCTCGGGGAAGCCCGAGCTCGGCGCGCAGAGGACCTACGACCTCCCCGTCACCCTGGAGGAGATCTTCCACGGCGCGCACAAGGCGGTGACGCACACGCGGAAGGTTCAGAGGGAGGCCGGCGGGGCCATCGAGAGCGAGGATCGTTCCCTGACGGTGGCCGTCCCGCCCGGGTGCAAGAACGGCCGACGGTTCGTGTTCGAGAGGGAGGGCAACTCCAAACCCGGCGTCGAGCCCGGCGCCGTGGTGTTCGTCGTCGAGACGGTTCGGCACGACGTCTTCGCGCGCTCGGGGGACGACCTGGTGTACGTGGCCAAACTCGGCGTGGTGGACGCGCTGTGCGGCACGACGCTTAAGATCCAGACGCTGGATAAGAGGACGCTGGCGATCCCGGTCGTGGAGTGCGTGGATGCCAACTCGCAGAAGATCGTGGGCGGCGAGGGGATGCCACGCGCCGACGGATCCGGTCGCGGCGACCTCATCATCATCTTCGAGATCGTCATGCCCAACAAGCTGACGCCCGCGCAGAAGAGCCTCGTACGCGCCGGGTTCTTCTACCCGGGTAAGCAGCCGTCCCCGGAGCAGCACGCGGCGAGCGTCGCCTTCCTCAACGCCGCCAACCACGGCTCGAAGGGTTGGACCATCGGCTTTGCCGGAAAGTAAGATAGGACTGTTAATGTTATGTTAGATGACGAAGCGAATGTGAGACGCTCGGGATTGAATGCGTCGAAAGAATGATTGCGCTACGTCGCTGTGCGTCTGTCCGTCTCCGTGTGTATCCCCGCGACATCGTTCACGCCTTGGCCTTCTTGTTCGTCGTGTCCGCCAGTGGCGACAGCCTCTCCCTGGACGCCACCCTCTTCAGCGTCGCCGGGTGTTTCGGCAAGCCGACGTCGATCCTCGGGATGCCCCGCGCGTTGAACCACTGCGACCCGTACCATATGAGCAGCTGGTGGTTCTTGCGCACGTCGTCCATGACCACAAACTCCCGCCCCACCAGCCCGCCGCGCTTTCCCGTCTTGTCCGTCGGGTCCTTCTCGTGCGTGGCGCCGAAGAACCGGTCGGTGGATCTCATGTTCATCCTCTCGTTTGGCCCGGGGTTGTTCATGAACTGCATCTGGCTCCCCTCCTTGTGCGTGGTCGGGTCGATGACCCCGCCGTTGGTGCGGAAGGACATGGCGTAGTCGCCGCCCTCCTTATTTTCGGTGTCCCTCCACCGCTTGCGCGTGCCCCAGAAGACCGTCTTGTATCCCTTGGGAATGTCGAAGTTTGCGACGAGGCACAGGCCCGCGAGGGGATGGGGTACCTTGCGGAAGGCGCCGTCGCCCTTCTCCCTGTGTCCCCTGCAGAACGGGAGCGCGCAGTCGGGATCCTTACGTTTGCTGCACGGACGTCCGGTCTTGCTGTGCAGGGATATTTCGGGGAGGGTGCGCGGGTCAGCGGAACGTCGATGCAGGCGTCGTCGCGGTGTTCAAAAAGACCTCGGCGTTGCGCTGAGGGGTTCCGGCAGGGAAAAGCCACGACGGGCGACTCACGTCGAGGCGATGCAGAATTCCTCGGGCAGCGCGTTCTGCCTGCCGCCTAGCCGCATCTTCTTGCACGGGTGCTTGGCCGGATCCTCGGGGGGCTGCAGGGCGGTCGCCATCGCGTCAGCGTCCTCCGCGCTCTGCGCTCTGGCGGATCGTTTAACCGCCTGCGGGAACGGGTATTTACTCGGATCGGCTCGAGTGGCGCCCTTCAGCAATATAAACAGGTGGGGGCGGCGCTCGGCAGCGGGCGAACATGTGGCGCGCGAGGCGGGAGGCGATCGCGTTGGTGGCGAGGTGCGCGCAACTGGCGCGGGAGCGCGGGGTATCGTCGTCGTCCTCGTCACAGGTGCGATGCAGCTGCGGGAAGAAGAGCGGGAAGCTCCGACGAGGGCCCCCGACGACGGGCGCGATGGGCGGCGGTTCGCGCACCGCGTCGCAGTTTGAGGAGGAGGCGCACCGGCTCGCGTCGGGCGACGGCGTCGTCTTCTTCAAGGACAAGATCACGCAGATCACGCAGGGTGCGGTCGACGTCTCCCTGCCGGGCAGGGACGACGCCTACTTCAACGCCCCGGGCGACTACGCGGGCGTCTCCATCCGATCCTCGCTCCATTGGCCGATGCCGATGGACGAACTCGCCAAGCTCAACCCGAAGCTGGCGCTCGCCATGGGCCAGTCCAGGCAGCAGGTGGCCAACGCGAACAGAGGTCGCGAAGCCTTGAACCCCGTGGGCAACCCCAACACGAGGGGCGGCTCCCATAGGCTCGACCAACCCGGCGTCTTTGACTCACCACCCGCGACGGACCCGCGGGTGATGGACGGCGCCGAGCTGGCCGTCGTCAAGATGCTGGAGGAGGACAGGCTCGAGGCGATGCGGAAGGAGGCGTTCGCGTTCGTGGAGGGCCGCGAGCGACGCCGCCGTGAGACCGAACGCGAGAACGCCCCGAAGCCCGAACGCCGCGAACGGACGGTGGGCGCGCGGGCGAAGGCGGCGCAGCTGCCGGCGGATCGCGCGCGCGTCGACAGAAAGCTCGAAGCGCTGAAGCGAAAGAAAGAGGAGCTTCGACTGGCGGAGGAGTGGGAGTCGCACAAGGCGGCGGGGGAAGCGCACAAGATCCTCCCAAAGCCGGGGTCCGCCCCGGGCGCCACCCCGGCCGTGTACGAGCACCTCAAGCGGCACATGCTCGACAGGAGCAACAAGAAACTCGCGGCGAAGCAGACCAACGCGGCTCTGACGGAATCGGCGATCGCGAGGCTCAGCATCGCTGACCTGCGCCGCGCGTGCCAGATCGTGGGCCTCCCCACCACCGGCATGAAGAAAACGCTGACGCAGATGCTTCACGCGCACTTCAAGCAGGCGGAGCACCACTTCGCGAGGGCCTTCATCGAGGCGCAAAAAGAGTTGGACCGCGAGGTTCGGCGATTGAAGCGTCAGGCTCGCTCGCACGCGAGGGCGGTTTTAGCGGAGGAGCGGGCGGAACGCGCGGCGGTCGAACGCGCGACTCGGGCGCGCGCGCCGACCGCGGGTGCCGTGCGGCGGCGGGGGCGGCCGCCCAAGCCGGAGCTGGAGGGGGAGAGGGCGCGTAAGGCTGCGAGGGCGGCGGCGGAGGCGGAGTCGCTGGGCCTCGCGCTCGGGACTCTCGAGTACGCCGCCGACGACGACGAGGAGGACGACGAGGAGGAGGGTGCCGAGGGTGCCGAGGGTGCCGAGGAGTCGACGGGCGCGCGCGAGCTTCGAGCGACCGCGGCTTCGAGCGCGGGTGAACCGACGACGGAGGGGGACGACGACGACGCGCGAGGGACGAACCCGAGCACGGGTCGCATGAACTACGTCGAGGCGTTCGACCCGGAGGAGCTGGTGCGAATACTGCTCAAGGCTAAGGGCGCCGACGTGGTGGTCATCCCGGTCAAGGAGAAGTGCAACTGGACCGATCACTTCGTCGTGGGTACCGCCAAGTCCCCGCGGCACATACGCATGCTCGCGGGCGCGGTGCTGCACGCGGTGAAGAAGCGCACCAGGTTCATCGTCGGCAACAAGCTGCAGCCCGCCATCGAGGGCGCGGACGCCGGCGACGGGGAGACCCCGGGCGACGACCACTGGATGCTGGTGGACTGCGGGTCGTGCGTCGTGCACGTCTTTTCGCCGGAGGCGAGGCGACGGTTCGACCTGGAGGGGTTGTGGGCGCCCGGCGTGCCGCTGGAGCGACGCAACGCGGAGGATGGGGCGCTCACCATCGACACGATCACCGCCGACGCCGACGCGGACGACGACGAGGAGATCGAGATCGACCTGGACGACATGCCCGGCACGCTGGACGACTACGAGGATGCGTACATGGAGCCGCCGTCGTGGGAGAGGAGCATCACGGACGAGGAACAGGAGAGGGTGAGGCGGCGAGGCGCGAGGAGGGACTCCGGGTTTGGCCTTGCCGGCAACCGGGTGAACTTGGATTGACAGTAGACGATGTTTTGGAACAGAGCAAAGTCGGTTGAAAAGGGCGCGGCGTATCTGTCCAAGAGAAGCCGGGGTATCCACCACGCGCGCACTTACGCGCGCGCCATGACGCTGCGTATTTTCAAGTTGGGATGTTTCCTCGTCGCCGCGCGCGCCGCTGGAGGATCGCCGGTGCGTCTCGCCCCCCCGCTCCCGCCTTCCGCTCGTCTCTCCCCTCGCTCTCACCTTCTCACCTCGCGCCTTCACTCAGGACCGAAGGGGCGCGAGGGGCGGTCGCATCGTGCTGCACGCCGCCACGATCGAAGTACCGAGCGGCGTCGAGCATCCCCCGCGTGCCCCCGTCGCCCCCCGCGCCCCCCGCGGCGAACGAGGAACCCGACGCCGGCTGCTCCGTTCCACCCTCGCCGCCGCCGCAGCCGCGGGCGAGGCGACCGTCGCGCCGCCGCCGTGGTGGCGCGGCTCGCGCGACGCGAGGATCTACCTCATCCACATCCCAGACGCCGACGCGCGCGTCATCCTGCGCGATGTCATGAGAGATCGCGGCGAGATCGCGGGGTACGTGCCGTCGTCCGCCTACCTCTGCGTCGTGCGGGACCCGTCGGTGGCGGCCGAGCTCGACGCCGTGCTCCCGAGCGCGTGGCTGACGGAGCTCAAGCCCCATCACAAGATCTCCCCAAACCTGGTCACGGGCGACGACGATGATGATGACGACGACGACGACGACACGCCCGCGCGAGATGAACGACGCCGACCCTTCTTCGTTGCCGCGTACCCGCCGCCGGCGGAGGGCGCCGACGTCGCCAGCTGTGCCGCCGACGCCCGCTCGGTGATCGGCCGCCTCGGCTCGAGCGTGGAGGTCACGACGACCCCTCAAAACGCGGTCCTCCTCTCCGGCGACGTCACCGCCGAGCTCATCTCGCGTCTCGCCCAAAGGCCGTGGACGCACTGGATCGAGCGAAGGGACGGGAGGGTCGCGACCCTAAACATGCAGACATCCGCGGTGATCCAGTCGGGCCGCGGCGTCGTCCCGGAGGGTGAGGGTTTCGATCCAGCCGCGAAATACGCGGTTCCCCCGGGCGCGAGGGAAAATCGTGGGGTCCACCCCGTGTGGCGCGCGGGCATACGCGGCGAGAACGTCCTCGTGGGAGTGGGAGACAGCGGCCTGGACGTCCGCTCTTGCTGGCTGGCGGATCCCGAGAACGACGACCCGGGACCCCGGCACCGCAAGATCCGGCGGTACAACGCGGTGTGGGGGGACGAGGTGGACTCGAACGGCCACGGCACTCACGTCGTCAGCACGATCCTCGGGGAGGCGGCGCGGGGTTCGCCGATCGGCGCGAGCGAATACGACGGCATGGCTCCGCGCGCGAGGGTCGTCTTTAACGACATCGGCGTCGGCGCGGGCGGCTCTCTTTTCTTACCGACGTCGATGGCGGCGTATTTCGACACGGCGTACGCGGACGGCGCGAGGATTCACAGCGACAGCTGGGGTAACGACGCGCCGCTGTACGACGGTTTGGCTCGCGAGGTTGACGAGTACGCGTGGTCGCACCGAGATTTTCTCCCCTTCTTGGCGGCGGGGAATTTCGGTCTGAGCGCGGGCGCCCCGAGCACGGTGACGAGCCCGGCGACGTGCAAAAACGGCGTCGCCGTCGGCGCGAGCCTCGGCTGGTCCGGACCAAACGTGGTTGACGCACTCGCCGTCGGGGACAGCGCGACGATGCGGGTGCGCTCGCGAATCACCGGTACCGTCGAGGCGTTCACG
>Ga0181571_10001497_pt1 | contig 16900 bp, 8 predicted proteins | sample 101ome_17_FD_132440 | JGI IMG/M metagenome (GOLD analysis project Ga0181571, IMG submission 132440) | Coastal salt marsh microbial communities from the Groves Creek Marsh, Skidaway Island, Georgia - 101407AT metaG (megahit assembly) | ecosystem: Environmental > Aquatic > Marine > Intertidal zone... | reverse complement strand
TTACGACTCGGTTTTTGTTGGCGGGAAACCACCCTTGGTCTGCGAACCGGAAATTTCGCCCGTATCGGTCGGCGCCGCCATTAAGGACCGACCGAAATAAATCGTGAGGACCAGAACGCCAAACCAATTTGCCACTGACCTCACATCACATTTAGGCAATAAAATTCCCGAGTTGACGACTGCGTTCCAGTTAGATTTCGCGGGTTTTTGGCGTTTTCACGATTTGGAGAGATTTGGGCGGCGGGCGTCTGTGAGCTGAATAATATTCCTTCTCACATCCCGCCGCGGCACAAACCGGCGTCGCAGAGCGGGCCGATCGCACCCAAGCTAAAGGCACGATGACAGATGTGGTGATGAACTATCTCGTACAGGCGCAGGACCTTGTCCCGGCCGAGTACGGCTACTACGCTCTAGTGACCGCGATAAGTGGCGTCGGCCTGGCGAAAGCGGCGGGCACCATGGCCCACCCCGGGTCCAAGATGGTTGGCAAACTCGAGCTCGTCGGAGCGATTCTGCTGCTCTTGGGCCCTGCGTCGCTCGGCGGATTCGGACACATTTTCGCTAGTTGGTCCATACTTGTGGCCATGGGAATGATGCTCGCCATCAAGCCCCAGGCTATCCTCACCGAGGCGGTGCTCATCACGCTGAGCTCCAAGATTCTGCGCTCCGAGTGGGGCAACGTGACCCACGACGGCATGACGCAGGGCATGAGCTGGGCGACCGCGATGGGGGCCTCCATCATAACTGGGTACGTCATCGGTACGTTGACCATGCTCGGTGATCGGTTTGCTCCCAACAAGGCGGGTGCCAAGGCGACTCCCAACAAGGCCGGTAATGTTAAGCGCACGAAGAGGGCGTGAGTCGGTTGCCTGACGGTTGCGGCGCCCTCCGTATTATTGGATGGCGGGTCGTCATCGCAGTCATTTTAGACGTTTTGTAATGTATGGTATTAAAGCAAATTATGATGCGCGTGCGTAATTTTGAACAATCAAGGAGAGCCCTCGTGATGAGCCTCCTCGGCAGCCTCCTGAACCTCGCGGAGGTTCTGGGCGCTCTGCCTCCTCTCCTTGGCAGCGTTGGACAGTCCGATGAGATGCTCGCTGTTCTTCTTCCCGCTCTGCTCGACGAGCTTGGTGAACAGCCCGGTCTTGTCCTTGAGTAGGTCCGCGGGCTCCCCGAACTCGGCCAAGGCGCCCGCCTCCAGGAACGCAACCTTGTCCGAGTCCATGATGGTGTTCAGCCTGTGAGCAATGGTGAGGACGGTGCAATCCGCAAAGGCGTCCCGCACCGTGCGCTGGATGAGCGCATCGCTGTCCATGTCCACGCTCGCGGTGGCCTCGTCCATCATGAGCACCTTGCTGTTGCGGAGCAAGGCGCGACCCATGCACAGGAGCTGCCTCTGGCCCAACGAAAAGTTGGCGCCGTTGTCCACAACCTCGTAGTCGAGCTTCTTCGCGGCGTCCTCAACCATGCCGCGGAGGCCGACCTTCCCGAGGACCTCCCAGAGGGCAACCTCGGGGTGCTCGTCGAACGGGTCCAGGTTGGTGCGAATGGTGCCTGCGAACATGAACGGATCCTGGGGGATCATCGCCATCTTGGAGCGGAGCAGGTGCAGGCCGAGCGTGGAGACGTCCACGCCGTCGATGGAGACGGTTCCCGACGCGGGCTCCACGATGCGAAACAACGCGACAAACAGGGACGATTTCCCGCTGCCCGTCCTGCCGCACACGCCCAGCTTCTCGCCAGCGAGCGCCGTGAACGTGAGATCCTTGAGCACCAGGGGTAAGCCGGGTCGGTACCTCATGTTCAGGCCGGTCACCACCAGCTTGCCCTTCTGCGGCCACGCGGTGGGCAGCGCCTGGATCACCTTTGGCGCCGTCTCGTGGTCAGACTCCAGGGGCTTGTCCAGGTACTCAACGACTCTCTCCACCGCGTTCATCTTGGTCTCCAACTCGCTCGCCATGTTGGTGCCATGCTCGAGGTACTTGGTGACGTCGAGCGCGTACACCAGGCACAGACCGGCGACGCCCGGACCGACCTTACCCTGAATCACCAAAAACGCGGTGCACGCCACGATGACCGTACCCAGGAAACGCAGGCGCGTGGTGAGCCAAGCCGCAGCGAGTTTCTGGGTGACGAAAGCGTCCGCGTTGTGTTGGATGAGTCCATCCGCGAGGGTGATGAAGTGCGCCTCCTGCCTGAAAGCGCGGATGGTCTCGACGCCGTTGACGGCCTCGCCCAGGCCGGAGTAGATGGGCGATCGAGAGATTGACTCGATGCGCTGAAGCTCGCGGCACGCCGGGATGTAGAAGCGCTGGAGGGCGATGTACACGAACATGATGAAAGGGAGAGCGAGGGTGAACCAGCCGGTCGCGACGCTCACAATGGCGAGTGTGGTGACGATGCTGGTGATGCAACCCAGGAACTGGATGATGATGCCGGGGAGGATGGTGTCGATCGTCTCGGTGTCGCGGGAGAATCTGTTGATCACGCGGCCGCTTGGGGTGGTGTCGAAGAAGGACATCGGGAACTTGATGACCCGGTTCAATAGCTGATCGTGCATGTTCTTCGCTGCCCTGACCAGGAAGAAGTACAGCACGATTGACCTGAGGAAGATCGCAATCCCGTTGAAGAGGAAGATGGCAAAATATACGCCGAGGTATTGGTTGCTCTCCCAGCCCCAGTGGTCCGCTGCCCACCAGCTGAGCCAGTAGTCCAAGAACGCCTTGCTGCCGTACTCCATTGTGAACAGGAATGCCACGAGCGGGATGGACATCTGCGTGCCCGTCGCGTTGAACAGCGCCAGATACACGCGGGAGCCAACATTGCCCACGGAGCGCTCCTCCTCGGTGGACATGTCGTCCTTCTTTGCGCCGGGGGGACCCTTGGGCTTCTCCTCAGCCATCGGCTTGCGACCATCCACCGACTTACGACCGTCCACCGACTTACGACCGGCATCCATGGACTTGCGACCGTCGGTAGATGCCCTCTTGCCGTCGGCGTCCTCGCCCTCGTCCTCTATGCCGTGTGCAGCCATCAAGTTGGCGAAATCGAGCCCTTTGCGCATGAGCTCGTCGTAGGTACCAATCTCCGCAACCTTGCCCTCCTCCAGCACCACGATCTTGTCAGCCTTGGGAAGATACTGCAGCGCGTTGGTAACCAGCAGCCTTGTGCTCTTGCGGAGCACCCCGGACGCTCCGAGGACCTGCTCGAAGAGCGCGGCTCCGACGTGGTTATCCACGGCGGAGAGCGGGTCGTCGAGGAGGTAGACATCCGCGGCGGCGTAGACGGCCCTGGCGATGGACACGCGCTGCTTCTGCCCGCCAGAGAGGGTCACGCCCCGTTCGCCAATCATGGTCATGTCGCGCGCGGGGAGAATCTCCAGGTCGGCCTCGAGCTGGGAGACGCGGAGGCACTTTCGGTACTTTTCCTCGTCGTACGGCTGGCCGAAGAGGATGTTATCCTTGACGGTGGAGTTGAGGATCCAAGCCTGCTGGGCGACGTACGCGACGCGCCCGCTCACTTTCATGTCGCCCGTGGTCTGCGGAACGAAGTTGTTGAGCGCGGAGAGCAGCGTGGACTTGCCGCAGCCTACCCTTCCGATGACCATGGTGAGCGAGCCCGGAGCGAGGTCGAGGTCGACGCCAGTCAACTCAAACGGGGGTTGCTCGGGTTCCTCCGCGGGAACCTCCACGGCGTCGGGAGCGTCGTCGCCCTTCTTCTCCCCCTCCTTCTTGTCCTCCTCCTCCTTCTTTGCCTTGGTGCCCTTGCCGGGGGGTCCCTTCTTGGGCTCCTCGGGCTTTTTCTGCACCGCGGGCCACTTGAAGTCACCCGCGGCGACTCGGACGCGGCCGGGCTCCGACATGTCTGGCTCAACCTTCTCGTTCTCATCCTGGAGCAAAAAGGCTCCGAGACGCTGCACGGCGCTCAGCGCGTTGAGCAAGTTGGTGAGCAAGAACGGGACGAGGATGAGTGGGAAGCGGAGCATGTTGAACAGCGCGAGGGCGGTGTACGCGGTGGATGCCGTGAGCGTGTTGCCCGCGAGCGAGTAGGACCCGAGCGAGCACACCGCGATGAACACCGGTGTTGAGAAGAGCGCCACGCCGAAGAGGGCGCCGACCTTCTGAGATGCCCAGATTAGCTTGACCTCTTTGTTCCTGATCTCTTGAGCGCGTTCCTTGAAGGACTTCTCCCAGGCGTAGTACTTGATGACGCGCATGCCGTTGATGACCTCGCTGAGGATGTTGATGCGACCCTCCGCGGTTTTGAGCAGCTTGAGGCGGATGGAGAACAGCGTCTTGGCCACCATGAACGTAAACGGCGCGGCGACGATGATGCACAGGAAGCCGATGAATGTGGACCACTGGATGACGTCGTAGAGCATGGCGAACGCGGCGATGATGAAAATCGGCGCGCCCCAGATGTTGTGCAAGAGCTGGAACACGTCTTGCAGTTTGTTGACGTCGTTTGACATCAGGGTGACGATCTTTCCGGTGGTCTCCTCCTGCAGGCCCAGGGGTGAGAGCCTGAGAACCTTGCGATACAGCGCGCACATCAGGCGGTTGCGCACGCGGACTCCCAGGCGCTGCATCGTGTAATCCTGCTGCGCCTGGCACAGGTTCTGCACCACGCCCGCCAGCGTGAGGAACATGGCGTAGTAGTACAGATCTTGGTTGGAAGGGCAGCTCGCGCCGCCCGCCGCTCTACACTCCAGCGCCTCGACGATGAGACGGAGGAGCACGGGCCCGCTGAACAGGGTCGCCTGAGCGATGACGTAGAGGATACCGGTGTAAATGAGCGTGGGGCCGCTGCCCACGAGGCACGCGCGGACCAGCGAGGGCTTGTCCGGTCGCCTCCTTCGCTCCTCCGCCCAATCCCTGTCGAACTTGGCCGCGAGGTCCTCGCTGTTGAGCTCGGGGAGGTGGCACAGATCCTCGGGCTCGAGCCTACGGATGTGTCCGGTGCTGATCAGCGGGGTGACTTGCGTGAAGAACACCTGCTGCAGTGGGCTGGGAGGTACCCTCCATCGCACGGGATCGGCGAAGCGGTTGGCCGCCACGATGGGGGCGGGATCGGACGTGCCCGATACGATGCCCGCCGCGGCCTTCATGGCGGTGTCCTTCTCCCCGGGGACGATCGCGAGAGAGACATCCGCGGTGGCCACGTCGGTCTTGCCGTCCTTGGAGGTCATCCTCGCCGCTGCGCTACGACCTTGTCTGGCGCGACCGCCGGGAAGACGTGGGAGAAAAAGTTGCGAGACGATGAGCGGCTCGCGGTGGAGCGGGGACCGGGCGATGACGTGGCGCGGCCTGAGAGATCCACAAAAAACACTTGGCAGAAAAGGCCGAGGCTACGTATTCGCTTCCCTCTTCGACCCTTCCGAATGCACTAATGAGCTGCGCCGCTCGTGTCGCGTCGCTCGCGACCCGCCCTTCGCGCGGGTCGCGCCCGGGTCGCGCCCGGGTCGCGCCGCCGCGCGCTGCCGCCTCCTCGGCCGTCCCCTCGGCGCCGAGCAACAAGACAAGTCACCCTCTCGATTCCATCTCCATCCTCGATGCCGACGGTCGCCCTTGCCAGCCGTGGAACTCCGACAAGACCGTGGTCGTCTCGTTCCTTCGTCACTTCGGGTGAGTGTTTTGCTGGGAGCATGCCTCTGAGCTTGCCAAGCTCAAGCCTCAGTTTGATGAGGCGGGTGTGCTCCTGGCGGTGGTGGCTGTAGGCACGCCGGAGGGTGCGCAGGCCTTCTCCAAGGCACTGCCATTTCCGAAGGAGTGCCTCTTCGTTGACCCGGACCGCAAGGCTTACAGCGCACTCAACTTCCATGGCGATCTCGACGGTAGCGAGGGCTTGTTTTTTGATCCCAAGGTGATGGAGGGAGTCAAGCGGCTGTTCTTCACCAAGGTCACGGGGGAACGCATCAAGGAGCGAGGCTTGATGGAACCGGAGGGCAGGGCGAAGATGAAGGAAGTCATGAAGAACTTCGTGATGATCGCGCCGCCCCAGCCGCGGGATGCGGTGCAGCAGGGAGGCGCCGCGGTGTTCAAGGGTAATAGCCTGGTGTACCTGCGTGCGGATGAGGCCACCGCGGATCACGCGCCTGTCTCCGAGGTGATGGCCGCGGCTGAGTGCCCCGAATGTACGATCTAAAATCATTTTTTGGCAACGGACAACAGCTCCGGTCCATCCGACGGCTGGAACTGGTCGAGGTGACGTCCGCGCGGCACAAGCTCGCCACCGAGTCCTCGCGCGAGACCGATAAGACGACCATTCCAAACGACGGGGCCGCGAGTATCATCCGATGCACGCGTAGACGCTTAGACATGTTAAACAAACACAGCTCGCATTTATGTCGTTACATCAACACAAATCATCGAGGGCCGGATGCCGCCCCTCGTCGCCTGACTCGCAGCCTGAGCGGCTCCGGGAAAGACATCAGGCCCGCCGCATATGCGATGGGCAGCTCGCCGTCGTTCCGAGCGATCGCGTCCCTCGTCTCCGCCGCCAGCTCTACGTCCCAATCGGCCAGGATGTGAGCTGCCAAAACCTTGCCCTCGAGCATCGCAAACCGCGAGCCCAGACACACCCTCGGCCCGCCTCCGAACGGCATGTACGCGTCGAGAGAATCGCCGCACTCGCGAGCCTCCTCGAAACGGCTCGGCCTGAACCGCTTCACGTCCTCCTCGTCCCCACCCCAGTGTCGAGCCAGCCGACCGAGGACGTATGGGGACACCCACATCCCGGAGCCCTCGGGAATCCGGACCTCTCTCCCCGGTCCCTTGGTGAACACTCCGCCGGTTCCCTCCTCCGCCTTGCGCACGACGATGAGCACCGCCGGGTACAGCCGCATCGTCTCCTTCATCGCGTCGTCCAGCTTCACCAGCGCGTTCGCGTCCGCCACCGAGCTCGGCAGCCGGCCCCCGTTTTTTCGCCTGAACTCGTCCACCTCCCCGGCGACGGAGGCCCTCACCTCGGGGTGCGACGCGAGCAGGCACATCATGCACGCCACCGTCGCGGCGGTGGTATCGTGACCCGCCACCATCATCTCCGTCAGGGTGAGGTTCACGTCGTCACGAGTGAGCGCCGCGCCGGTGGCTGGGTCCCTCGCGGTTAACAGCGCGGTGAGCAAATCCCTGGGCGCCGCGGCGGCGCCGTCGCGCGTGATGGCCGCCCGACGCGCGTCCGCGCGCTCGTCGAAGTGCGCGCGCAGACGCCTCCTGTGCGTGTCCCTCCTCGCCCTCTCGGGGGTCTCGAACCTCTGGTAGAGGGTGAGGAAGTCGTTGAGCAGATCCTGATTGGCGACGTTAAACTCGCGAAAGGATCGGGCCAGCGCCACCGCGTTCCTCTCGCCGTCGATGACGTCCAGTTGTTCGGAGAAGAGCGCCTCGTGGATAACCTCGAGCGTGACCGCCTGCGACGCGTCGCTGATGTCCACCTCGGTCGCGTTCCGTCCGTCGCCGCTCGCGCTCGCGTCGCGGACCCACCGCGTGACGAGCGCCTCGGATCGCTCGGCAACCTTACCCGCCAGCCTGTCGAGCGCGCCGCCGTTGACGCTCGCGGTGCCCATCTTGCGGTACGCCATCCACTGCTCGCCGGAGGTGTTCACGAACGCGGCCTGGTCCTCGCGGAAGAACTTGGCCATCGCGCTGACGCCTCGGTCCGGAAACGAGTCGGAGCGATCGAACATGAGCTCCCTCGCGAGCTTCGGATCGGTGAGGTGGAGGATGGTCTGCGACAGCATCTTGACCTCGTGGACCCCGTCCGCGACGCCGTAGGTCTCGGCCCACTCGAGCAGCTGTCGATGACCTCCCTGGGCGATATCGAGGGTGTTGCCGGCGACGGGAAGCGTGGGAGGCCTCTCGTGCGTGGGCGCATCCTCGTCGAAGAGGCCGATGAACGAGTTGACGTCCTCCTCGAGCTTCTTGGCCGCGGCGCCGAGGAGGATCCCGGGCAGGTCGTCCGCGCGGGACGCTCGCGGCGCACTCACGCGCTCACGCGGCGCGTGACGCAACCGTCTCGGAGGACGACGCGCGACCGGACCGACGGCGTTGGCGACGAGAGCGCTCATCGTCACGCACGACGTGGCACAAAAATGTGCTTGGTGGTCCTGCGACGGACTGGACACGCGGTTGTCTCGCCTGCTCGCGAACCCAGCGCTGGGTGTGAGCAGAGTCGGCACGCAGGCACACGCGGTCCGAGGGTAATATTTTGAGGGTTCGGGCGCGCGCACCTCGAAGACGCGCGCGCGGTGCGCCGAAACGACCGACGCGATCGCACGATGACGGACGAGCGGAAGATCCCGGTCCTGCGCGTCACTCCCGCGGAGGCCAAGCGCGCGCTGCTCGTGCTCGCGGGTGTCATCGCGTGGTGGTGCGCGTCGTGGCTGGCCATCGGCCCATCCATGGAACCCCGCGGTCCCGTCTTCGCCGTGTACGTCCTGCTCTTCGTCGCCACCTTCGCGGGCCACTACGCCGCGCGGTTACCGCCCATGCCCAAGCTGCTGGGTCCGCCCGCTGCCTGCTACGCATCCCGCTCCGTCCCGGGGCTGAGCGAGGCAGTCGGCGAGGCGGTGGACGCGCGGTGCTCATCCGCGATGCGCACCGCCGCGCTCGGGGTCATCCTCGTGCGCGCGGGTCTCTCCCTCGACGTCGCGGCGGTTTACCGCCGGAGATGGCCCGCCGCCAGGCTCGCGTTCGGTCCCTCCACCGCCGAGGCGCTCACTGTCGCCTTGCTCGCCAAGCCCGCGCTGAACCTGCCGTGGACCTACTGCGCAGTCTTGGGGTACCTGTTCGCCGCGATATCACCCGCGGTGGTGATACCCTCGCTGCTCAGGCTGCAGGATAAGGGCTACGGCGTCAAAGCCGGGGTCCCCGCGCTCGTGATGACCGCCGCGAGCGTGGACGTGGTGTACGCCATCGCCGGGTTCGGCGTTTGCGCCGGGTTTTTGGTCACAGCCGCCGGCGGCGGGGCATCCTCCGCCGCGTGGAGGGCGCCGACGCAGATTGTCGGCGGGGCTCTCCTCGGCTACCTCGCGGGCAGGGCGCTCGGTTCGATCACGCCGCCCGATCGCGCGGTGGCCACACCGGGTGGGTCGCGAGATGTGTTCAGGGCGTGGGAGGTTCCCGGGGAGACGCCCGCGCGTCGAGCCGCGTGGCTCCTCGGGATGTCGCTGCTGATCCTCTTCGCCGGCGCCGAGGCGGAGATGACCGGAGGCGCCGCGCTGGGTGTCATCGTCGCGTCGGCCGCGGCGGCTAGGGAGTGGGGTGCGTTGGACGCGAAAGCGTGCGGCGGGATCCTGAACGTCCTGTGGAACGATCTCGCGCAGCCGCTGCTCTTCGCGCTCATCGGCGCGGCGGTGGACGTGTCGAGGCTCTCGGGGGATGAGGTGGGCGCCGGCGTGGGTTTACTCGCCGCCGGTCTGTGCGTGCGCGGCCTGGTCGCGTTCCTCGCCGCGGGAGGAGGGCAGTTGGCTTTCACGGAGCGGATATTCGTGGCCATAGCGTGGATGCCAAAGGCGACGGTTCAGGCCGCGTTGGCTGGTTTACCGCTGGATGCGGCAATCGCTTACGAGGGTGGAGATAGAAACGGTCCAGAGACGAAACGGGCGGAAGTCATACTCGCGCTGGGGGTGCTCGCCATCCTGATCACCGCGCCGTTGGGGGCGGCCGCGGTGGCGGTGAGCGGTGAGAGGCTGCTGAAGAAAGCTGAGGAGAACGACGAGGAGAGCAATGAGCAATAGGGACTGGATTAAAAACTCAACGCGTCTCGTCTATTCTGCATCCCCTCGATCCTCTCCCTCGTCGTCCCGTTTACGCTTCTCGCCCACGGGATCGGCCTCGTACCTCTTGGCCAACGCCGCCCAAATATCTCCGCCCTCCAACCCGGGAAGCGCGTCGTCATCGCCGGCGGACGAGCGAGCCCCCGCCGCCTTATCTCCCATGGCCATCAGCACTGACACCGGCGGCCTCGGCGGCGGCGCATCCGCGACGTTCGCCGATCGACCGCCCCCTTCATCGAACCTCTCGTGCCGCGCCTGCACCAACGCCTCCTCCACCATCGCGTCATCGTCGTCGTCGTCCGAATCGCCCGAGCCGTTATCGGCATCGGAGCTCGCGCCGTCCGAGTCGTCGTCGTCCGAATCGTCGCCGGCGCCGCCGCCGTGAAGCAGGAGGTACTGCCGGTCCTCCTCGTCCTCCCCGGCGAAGAAACGGTCGTAAACGTCCCACGGGTCGGCATCGAACACGTCATCCTCCGCGTACGCCTCAGCCTTAACCAGCGCGCCGTACCCGTGCTCGTCGTACACGCGGCACCGAGCCGGATCCCTCAGCGCGAGGTACGCCACCGTGACCCTCTGAAACTTGGCGCACGCAGCCGCAAACCGGGTGACGCCGGAGAGGTTCCTCGGATCGTCCACGTCGTCGCCGGGATCGTCGTCGAGGCAGTCTTCGTCCCCTCGGTATCGGTAGTCGGCGTGCGCGGCGGCGTCGGCGGGGTCGTGGACGCCGGCTTCGTCCGGCGGCGCGTCCGGATCATCGTCTGGATCGTCATCCGGATCGTTTCCATCTTTGTCTCTGTCTTTGTTTCCCCTTCCGTTTCCGTCTACCGCGCGTCCGGACACCGCCGCGAGAGCCCGCGCGTTAGCCGCCGCGGCCCTCGCCGCGAGCGTCCGCCTTCGTCGCCTGAGCGCGCCGTACGCGGCGGCGTCGTACCTGGCCCGCTCCGCCCCCAAGTCCCCGAGCGTCTCGATTTTCACGAAACAGTCGCCGCGATTCTCCACACGAGCCGCGTCGCCGTCGTCGCCGAAGGTCACCTTTCGCGAGACGTGCGACGCCTTGTGCGACGCGTAACACGGCGGGCACATGTCGAGCCTGTGCTGCGACGCGGGTCCCAAGGTGGACGCGGGTCCCAAGGTGGACGCGGGGCTCCGAGGCGGGGAGTCACCGGCATCTTTTTCTCGCGCCGACGGGACGGAGGCGATGGCAAAGTCGTCGTCCTCGCCCTCGTCGAGAAGCCCGAACTCGCCGTCGCCCTCCGGCGCGTTCGCCGGGACCGCCTGGGGTCTGTGCCACCACCGACCGGGTTTGAGGACGCCGCCGCATCCGTGGCACGCGCCGCATCCCTTGGGCACGGTATCCGGGTGGCATCGCACAGCCTCGCGGTGGTAGGATGCGCGAGCGCGCGCCGTGCCTCCCGAGTAGCCCCTGCCGTTCTCGGCGCGAGGGATCTTGAGAGCCCGGTAAAGGTCGAACGGGGCGTCGCGAAGGTCGGCGAGGCTGTCGTCGAACGCGCTCACGCCGTCGTCCTCGTCGTCCCCGTCGTCCTCGTCCGCGGAGGGATCGACGGCGGCGGTTGAAGAAGGCGAACTACCGTTAGCTCTGCGCGCGCCCCTCCCGCCTGCTCTTCCGCCTCGCTTCGCCGCGGCCGTCGATCCGGGGGCGCGACGGAACACTGTCACCACGCGCGTCCCATCATCGTCGGAGCCCTCGGACTTCGAACCCAGGCCCAGTCGCCTGGCGAGCTCGTGCACCGCCGCCCTCTCCGCGGAGTTCAGAGAGTGGGTCAGCGTGAGTTTCCCGTCGTCGCCGTCGTCGCCGCCCTCCTTCGCCGCGAAGGCCTCGATCCGCGCTCTCCAATTCATCGCATCACCATCGCCTCCCTCCATGATGACGGACCTGATGAACGCCCCGCGTTCGGCTCCTCTCCTCGCAGTCGAGAATGTGCCCAATTCAACGTCTGTTCCTCGTCTCACGAAGAGCTACTGGTGAAAAGTTCTGGCCAATCGCCGTCGGCGCGCGATGACATTGTGAAACTATCATAACCTAATAGACGACGACGCCGAGTGCCCGCGTCATCGCCCATCGCCCCCGCCCTTCATCTTCGCCGCGTGGACGTGAAGGTGTACCTCTGCCTGAACCCGCTCCGCTCGAACAGGTCCGCGTTTGACCTCGCCGCCCTGCGCTCCGCCGCGCCGGTTCCGTTTGGGAGGGAGGACCCAGGTACGCTGGCGGACCCGAAGTCGATCGGCGGCACGAAAGGATGGGGCGGTCTCACCGGGAACATCGCATCCGCCAGCGGCGCCTCCGGTTTCTCCAGCGCCGCCGCGAGGACGCCGCGCGCCGTCGCCCTCCTTCTCCGACGTCCCTCCGCGTCCCCGTCATCCCCGTCATCGAGGACGAGGACGTCCTTAGCCTCCGCCTCCTTTTTAGCCTCCGCCTCCTTTTTAGCCTCCGCCTCCTTTTTAGCCTCCGCCTCTTCGCCGCCCAATCCCGCCGCGTCCTCGACGCACGCCGCGAGGAACCGCTCGCACTCCTTCCTCGCGCGGCGCGCCGCCTCCTCGACGACCGTCTCGAGCTCCTTCTCGGCGTTAGCGGCGGCGATCAAAGCCGCCCCGACACGCTCGCGCTCGAACCTAGCCTCGGCGACGCGTCGCGCGATGGCAACCTCGGCATCGCCCTTCCCCGGCCGCCGCCTCGGTTTTCTCCTCGTCCTCTCCACCAGAGCCCCCGTGTGGGTCCGCTCCAGGCAGTACTTTGGGAGGGTATCCGTCGCCGCCGCGTCGCCCAGATGTTTGGCAACCTTGTCGATGCGGTCCACCTCGCCGCGTTCCATCAGCGCGCGGACGAACGTGCGTATGGCCCTGGAGTGCACCGCGTTGGACTCGGCGAGCTCCCGCTCCCTCAAACGCAGCTCGTCCATCTCCGCGGCCATCGCCGCGTGCTCGGCGATGATCGTCTCGTTTCGGTCGATGACGTCGAGCGTGGTTCGCACCTGGTAGGCAATCTCCCCCTCCATCCTCTCGTTCTCCGCGGCGGTTTGCTTCGTGGTGCCCGCGAGTTGTTCGTCGATGAGCGCTCGCATGTGCGCCTTCGCCTCCTTGATCTTTCGGGTGTGCTCGCGCTTCATCTCCGCCGTCTCGATCTTGAACTCGGTGTTGACGTCGTCGACCCTTCGGCGGTGATCCCCGCGCGACGCCTTCAGGAGCAGCTTCTTCTCGCGGAGCTCGAGGTCGAGCTTATCGCGCGTGGACGCGAACTCGTCCACCTCCCTCACCGTCGCCTCGCGCGCGGTGAGTTCGTCCTCGAGCGCCGCGCGTCTCGTGCGCGCGTCGTCGGCTTCGCGCCTCTCGAGCTCGGCGCCCTCCGACAGAATCCGCTCGAGCTCCTCCCCCGCGCGGAGGAGCTCGGACTCCTTCGCCAGCGTCGCCGCGTGCGTCGACCTGAGCTGGCGCGACAGCGGATCGTTCGTCTCGTCCATCACGCGCCGCGCCTCCTCCAGCTGTGCCACCAGCGCGAGATTCTCCTCGGCGAGGGCCTTGCCTCGCGACTGCCATCGCGCCAGCTTCGCGGTGAGCCCCTGTATCTCGAGCTCGGACGTGACGATCTCCTTCTCCTGCTCGCGCGCGGGGTCCGGGCCGGATTCCGCCTCCTTACCGTCGTCTTTCTTGTCGACCTTCTTCTTGGGAGGCATATCGTCGGCGGTCGTCCCTCTCCCTCGGAGCGACCGACGCGCGCCTGCCCGAAATGGGAATCCACGGTGCGCTGCTTTTGGCTTTCGCTTTCTGTTGTTGGCGAATAACCGTCGTCGATCGCGGCAGTGTGGGGCGCACCGTGCGAACCGGCGGGGTCGCAGGTCACGCGCCCCGCGTGGTTGGCGCACGTCTCGCGCCATGATGGCACAGCCGTGGCGCGGGACCGTGGCAGCCGCGCGTCCCGTCGGACCCCGCGTCGCCGCCGAACGTCGGGAACCCGTGGCCCCGCCGATGAGGGCGATGAGATCGCCGATGGGGGCGCCGACGCGTGCGACGCCCCGAGCGCGCGCGCACGTGCGCCGGGTCGCGGCCGCCGGCGCCGACGGCGGCGAACCCGCTCCGGCGGTACGATCGCACAAGGTTCGCTGGGAGGAGAAGTACGCCGAGCTCGCCGCGTTCGTGCGCGAGCACGGGCACGCGTCCGTGCCCCCTAGGGACAGATGGATCGACCTCAACAAGTGGGTCGTGTACCAGCGTAAACGACGGCGGCAGGGGATCATGTCATCGGAGCAGGAGACGGCGCTGGACGAGCTCGGGGTGTGCTGGGAACCCCGGACCCCGCGACCGGACCGCCGCGGGATGGAGGACCGATGGCGGGAGAAGTTCGAAGAGCTTCGCTCATTCGTCGAGACCAACGGCCACACCCGCGTGCCCAGCGGCGACACCAAGCTGCACAGGTGGCTCCACGAGCAGCGACGCAGCTTCGCCAAGGGTAAGTTGCGAGAGCCGCGTCGGCGGCGGCTGGAAGGTCTCGGCGTGGACCTGAAGTCCGAGTCGAGGATGAGCTGGGAGGACCGGGTCGAGGAGCTCAAAGAGTTTCGGTCCGAGCACGGGCACTGCAACGTCCCGGCGACTTGGAGGCACAACCCGTCTTTGGGCGGCTGGGTCAAGCACCAGCGAATGCAGTTCCGCGCCGATAAGTTGAACGCCGAGAGGAAGCGGACGCTGGACGCGCTCGGGTTCAACTGGGATCCAAAGAAGAAGGACTCGAGGGCGACTGGCTCGAGATCACTCCACGTCCGAGAGAATGTGTCGCCCTGGGCGCTCGTCAACGCCGCGAGGAGTCGGGGTATCGGCGGGGACCTCGCGCAGGAGATGGATACGGTGGGTAAGGGGGCGCGGGTGAGCGTCATGTGGATGGGTGAGCCGGACGGGGAGGACGAGGAGGAGATGGAGAAGGAGGATGGCAAGGTTCCCGTCGTGGGCGGCTGGGGCAGGAGCTCAGCTACGTACGAGGAAAAACAGCATTTCGTGTTTAGGCACATCGAGGACTGGTGGAAAGGGGACGATGAATGCGGTGAGGGCTGGGCTGAGGCTCGCGGATTGGTCAGGGACATGCGCTATAACTATGTGGTGCAGGCAAAGAAGAGGCGCATCAAGCCGGATATTGTCATTGAGATGGAGCAGGACGGGGGCACCATATGGGGGCTGGTAATCGAGGTTGACGAGTTCGCGCATCGCAGGGGTAAGCACTACAGCTGGCGCGCGGAGGAGAAGCGCATGCAGGAGCTGCAGACGACCCTCGGCGTGAAGCTGAAGATCGTTCGCTTCAACCCGGATCCAACTGGCAGTTTCCCGATAGGCCTGGAGGAACGAACTCGCATGCTGCTGGAGCACGTGGTGCAGAGCATGCAGTCTGCACCCGTCAGGGACCTCGAGGTCGAGTACTTCCTATACGACTAAGATAGATCTGCAATCCTGTATTCTATGATGACGCGCTCATGTCAAGCCGAATAAGTTGGCCACCGCCGCAGACTCGTCGTTGTCACCGAGAGTCGCCAAAATATTGGCCAGCGCGGCGACGGGCACGGCTTTCCCCGCGCCCGCATCCGCCTCAACAGCAGCCGCGCCGTGCGCTTCGGGCTGCGATCGAACCGCCTGACCGAGCGTTGACGCCACGTCTCGAACGACCCTCGCGCTTCCCGTGAGCCAATCGGGCGGCAGCACGCCAACCAGGCGCTCGATAGCGGCCAGGCACTCTCCGGGCCGCGCGAGGAGCAACCGGAGCCGCGGGGCGGCGCATCCAGCCACAACTCGATCGCACGCCAAAGACCTCAGCTCGGATTGCGGCAACACTCCGTTCCACGCCATGATCACCCGCAGGCACCTCACCGCGACGCCGAACCGCCGGCGGGCGTAGCTCTCGGCCATGGGCGCAGCCGCCGTGACAACTGGCGCCCACGCGGGAATATCGCATCCGCGGTCAACCATCTCGCTCAGCCTGGCCCTCACCGACGACAGAATGCGTCGCATGGCCTCGCACTCGGTCGGCTCGAGGTACACCGTCATCTCCTTGACGACACCCGCGAGTCGCGTGGACTGCGCCAGCGACAGAGGGTTCCAGCATTCGTTCACCGCGTGCTCAACCACCGGAGCGACGAGCTTCTCAATCAGCGTCGGCACGAGGTTCCCGTCGCCGTCATCCGCAGCCGTGTCATCGCCCTCCACCATCCCGTAGTCGAACAGATCCGAGTACCATCGCATGGCATCGATCGCGGGTGCCGCAGCGGACCCCGGCGAGGTCCGGGTCTCCGGGTAGAGGGGCGACCAGGAAAGAAGCTCGAGCCGGGCAAACGGCGCAAAGAGCTGGGGGACCGACTCGGGCATGTACGCATCCTTGTACGCCCTCGGGAACCTTCGTTTCCACTCCTCGGATCTGGCCTTGATGGGCGGGACGGAGGAAAAGTCCGCGCCCGCGTCACGCATCACTTGCGACGCAGCCTCGGTCGCGTCTTCCAGGCCCTTGTAAAACAATTCAACCTCGACGGCGTCCTCCGCGTCGTCCTCTTCTCCAAGATTGTTCATGCGCAGCTCCTCCTCGCGGCGGCTTCGGCGGACGGCGGCTCGCTTCTCCGCAGCCTGCCTCTCGGCCAGGTTGAGGTCGCGGCCGAACTCGTCGAGATTTGGCCGGAGCGAGTCGAACCTCGCGGCGATCGCCCCCTCCGCCGCCGCCGTAGCTGCCGCGATCGCTTCAGCCTGAGAGGCGCCGCGCATGAGCGCCGCCTGCGCAGCTTCCATTCCAGCCTCCGCCTCCGTCGCCTCATCGCGCAGGTTGCCCTCGGATTCTCGCTTGGACGCCAGCCCCCGGTGCTCGTGGAGCCGTTGCGCGTGCTCTTCGAGCTCGTCGATGATCGGTCCCTTCTCCCGCAGGCACTCGCACAGGTCGCGAAAGTAGTCGCGCATCTCCTGCATGTACTTGTACCTCTCGCCCGCCGCGGTCAATCGCTCCTCGTGGTTCTTCAGCGTCGCCTCCGACGACGCGAGCGCCGCATCCGCGCGCGCCGCCTCGTTCTTGGCGTTCTGTCTCGACACCTCCAGCCTCGCCACGCCGTTTCGAAGCGACTCCAACGCGGCGCGGCCACCCGCGAGCACGTC
>Ga0181571_10001496_pt1 | contig 16927 bp, 13 predicted proteins | sample 101ome_17_FD_132440 | JGI IMG/M metagenome (GOLD analysis project Ga0181571, IMG submission 132440) | Coastal salt marsh microbial communities from the Groves Creek Marsh, Skidaway Island, Georgia - 101407AT metaG (megahit assembly) | ecosystem: Environmental > Aquatic > Marine > Intertidal... | reverse complement strand
TTCATCCGGCGTCTCGGCGCCCCGGTCCACGTCGTACACGTTTAACGTGGTCGAGACGCCCCCCGAAGCCAAACCCGAGCCCGAACCCGAGCCCGAACCCGCGGCGAGGAGCGGCAAGGCGGACGACGACGGTCTGAGGCGTCGACCGAAGGTGAAGACCAACACCGAAAAGTTCCTGGAGAGAATGGAGGCGTTGGGACTTAGGGACCAGCTCGCGGAGGTCCCGCAGGAGGCGGGACGCGACGACGGGAAAAACGACGACGATGCGCCGCCGCCCATAGATATCGACGCCATTCGGCGCAAGCTCGGTCCGCGAAAGCCCATACACTGGTTCGGCGGTTTGCCCAGCCCGGAGATGCGGTCGGCGGAGGCGGCGTTCACGCGATGCGTACAGCTGTGCGCACGGGTCGTGGAGGTTGAATCGGAGCTTCGAGCGTTGACGGCGAGGGCACAGGTGGACGCGGTCCAGCTCCGTGAGGTCGGAGATCCATCATAGATTGACGTAGCATATCAGCGTAGGCACGTAGAACCACCCGAGTCGAATCTCACCAGGAAATTCACCGCAGACGGAATTTTTTGCCCGTTGGGTGTTAGCCCGAAATTACGCGTCGCGTCGCCACTCTTGCAGGCTCGCCACTCTGACGAGAGCAGGCTTCATCGCCTGGACTCTGTGCAGACACGTCACCGGCATCGACGCGAGTCGCGCGCGGCGAACGTGCTAGACGAAGGAGCGTACACAACTCCGTTCTCGCCAGATCTCGGCCCGGAGGTCGAAACGGTGTTGGAAGGGCACCCTCGTGTAGGAGAGGGAATTCGCTGAGGGGAGACGCCCGAAATGGACTGGGCTAATGTCACCCCGGGGGAGCTCATGGACGCGCTGCGTGAGGTGCGTGTCCTCTTGTGTCGATTCCCGCGTTGCGACTCCGTTCGATGGTCCCGACCACGCCACCTGCATGCAGAGAAGAATCCAACCCAGAGCCCCGAAACTGAACGACGATTCCCCACCGCTTCGCCTCCCTCGCAGGTGGACTGGAACATGCGTCCGCGCCCCTTGACGGAGTTCTTCGCCAGATTCACCCCACCAAAGTCGCAGGGCAAGCTCACGTCCAGGCTGAAGTGCAACATCTACTACTACCGCGCCAACTACTTCGCGCTCCTCGTCCTCAGCTTTGTCGTCGCGTTTTTCCGCAACCCGTTTGCGCTGTTTGCGTGCGCGATGTCTTGCCTGTCGCTGCTGTGCGCCAACGACAGCTTCGCTCAGTCGATGAGCGAGAAGATCACGAGGACGGTGCGGAAGTACCACCCGCCGACGGCGGCGTGGATGCGCAGGAACGCGAACGTGGCGGCGTGAGTACCCGAGACGAAATCTTTAACCCCGTGCTTTCCCCCGTCTTCGACGTCAACCCCGACTCGCGCGTCCCGCCCATTCGCGTCGCACGCGCCGCGCTGACTCCCGTCGATCTCCATTCTCCAACAGGGCGCCGAGTCGTCCGTACAGCAAGTCGAAGGTTGTGCACATCTGCGGGTTTCAGCGCTTGCACGTGGTGGCGTTTCTGTGCGTGCTGTCGTTTTTCATGCTGAGGAGCTCCCGTGCGGTGAGCACGGTGCTCTGGGCGCTCGGGATGTTCGCCGTGGGTACCCTGGCCCACGCGTCCCTGAGGAGTCCCAACCTCAAGGCGAGGCTCAGTAGCTATAGGGAGGAGTTCAGGGCGGTGTGGCGCGGGTATAGCGAGGCGTAGATTGTCAGTATAGTTCCCGTCGCGTGAACCATCCGAGGTGTACAGCCAGTCAGGGAACGGACTCCCCGGCTCCCGACTGCCCGAGCTGCGCGTTTCGAGGACTCGGACGGGTCTTCGCGCGCCAGTCGAAACGCGCGCGGGGAAGACCCACGCGCGGAAAACGGACCCGACAGCGAACAGAGGCATCGAGGGATGTCTCCGTGAGTCGCCAGAGTAGGCAGGAACGCGCTCGTGCCCCGACACCTCGGCTCGCTCGGCACCTCGGACGGCACAATCGGGACGATAGGGATGCTGACTGGAACGCGGGCGTCGGTGGCGCGTCCGACCCGCGCCGAGAGCGGCCGCGGGGCGTCCACGTCTCGCCCCGGGCGTCTCGCGAGAGTCCCTCACCGCGCGTCTCGATCCCCCGGTGAGGTCGCCGACGCCCAAACCCCGGACGACGCGGACGAGGACCCGCGCATCAAGCTCGGCGCGGTCGCCGCGACGTCCCAGATTTTCAAGAACATGCCCAAGCTTCAGAGGAAGGCCGAGAGGAAGGCGGACGACGACCTCGCGATGCTCGACAATCTCGTGGACGGCGACGACGTCGATGCGTCGGAGTGGTTCGGCGGCGGTGGACGCAATTTCACGAGACTCGTCCAGCAACAGGGCGACGTGTGCGCGGCTTCGGAGTACCCTCCCGACTCGGAGGAGGCGAGGTTGGACGAGTTCTGGCGCTCTCGAGGAGTCCGGGAACGGGCGTACAGGGAGCGCCTGGTGGGCATGGGCGCCACGCTCGCGTCGGAGGTTGCCGGCCGGAGCCTCTACCGCAATCCCGACGTGCTCGGCCACCGGCTGGACCGCCTGCAGACCGTCTTCCCGGGCGTCGACGTGGCGCAGATGATGTGGAAATCGCCGGCTGTGATCCAGCTGCCGATTCGGACGATCGTGTCGCGGTTCGTGTCCCTGCGTTGGGCGCTCGTGGGCGTCGGGGACGTCGCCAAGATCGTGGAGGGACAACCGGGGATACTGCTCAGGCACACGGGGGAGGTGGCCGCGGAGATGGCGGCGTTGGCGGCGGAGTTTCCGGCGGTTGACGTCGGCGCCGCGGTTCAGAGGGAGCCGTCGCTGCTCACCGCGGAGTGCGACGTGACGCGGCGGCTGGAGAGACTGGCGGAGCTGAGGAAGCGGGGTGCGTTGAGCCCGTCGATGCGACTGTTCTACGACGGCGGCGACGGGTCGGGCAACGCGATGCTCTTCGCGAAGGTGTTCATGGAGGAGACCAAGCCGCACGACGGAAACTGGTGGTGAAGACACAAACAAGTCCATAGAAAACTACGCTAGCTAGCACCTTAATATGATACGTAAAAGTAGTTCAGGCTGCACACAAGTCAGTCAACGCGTTGTAAAGGTTGAGGCTGCTGAATTTATAGCAGCCGGGGGAGCGAGTGCGCCCGCCCCCCGAGGTGAGGGTAGTACACTTGCGACGGGTCGCGAATTACTTTGTGGCGCCGTATTTGCTGTCGCCCAGGAGCGCCTTGGTCTCCTCCGCCGCGGCAGCCTCTTCCTTCCTGCACACGCCGCGCATCACCGACGACGCCATGCCCAGGGTGAAGAGCACCGCCATCGCGAGCGCGAGGAACCCCGGGGGGAAATCGTGCCCAAAGACGCCAGAGCACATGTCGACGCCGACGAGCACGAGCACGCACGCCACCGAGTAGTTGAGGTCGGGGAACAGCTCGACGGTGCCCGCGAGCTGCGGGTATAGCGCCCTGACGATGCACGCCGCCACGATGTCACCGAAGAAGAGCGTGGAGACGTGCACGTGGTCCACCATGAAGATCGTGGACACCCCGTCGATGCAAAACGCGACATCCGTCAGCTCAATGACGACGATAACCAGGAGCATCGGCGTGATCCGAAGGATCCCCTCGACGTAGATCCAGATCGCGGAGCCGTGGTACTTCTCCACCATCCGCCCCCCGAGGCATCCCTTGGCCCACTTCACGATCGTGGAGTTGCTGGGGTCGTCGTCCTCCTCCTCCTCGCCGATGATTGTCTGGTAAAAGACGTACGCGCCCTGCCACATGCAGAAGGCTCCGAGCACCAGCATCAGGGGCTTGAGGTAATCATAGATGCCCTTGAGCGCGAAGAACAGCAGACCGCGGATGAGCACCATGAACGGGGTTCCGATGAACAGGAGGCCGGGCCTGATCTCGCGGGGCACTCTGAAGTGCTCGAAGATCTGGTGGAACAGGCAGATGTTGTCCGTGCTCAGCAGCACCTCGACGACTGCCGCGCCGATGAACGGCGACGTGCTGTATCCTTTCTGCCTCAGCGCGTAGTACACGCACAGGCCGACCACGAGCGTGATGTACAACATGCTGTTGGGGAACTGCCACACCATGGAGTTGAACGGGCCCAGCCATCCCGGGTCGTCCTTCAGGTACTTTCCGGTACTCAGTGGTTTCTTTGGCCGCCCGGGGGAGTTCGTTAACGACTCGGGGTCGGGCTTGTCGCCCTTTTGCGTTTTCTTCTCCATGACCGCCCGGACGGCTCGACTGTGTGAGCTTCCTCGATGGGCAGTCGGCGACGCTCGCGTGCGCCCCAGGCTGTCGCGACGCAGGTTCGGCCGGCGAGATTTCAGGCGTCTTGTAACACCTTCTCAACAGACGCCGTGACGTCTCAATAATTTGCCTTTGTTCAGACTGTTTGCCGTGTGCCCAGGTTTCGGCCAATTAGCCTGTACGAAACCCCCAAACGACGAGTCATTTACTCCCGTATAAAAACTCGCGGGCGTTTTCTTGCTTGGGCAACTTGGAAAGGGGGAACGTCGAACGTTCCGCGAGCGCGTCTTGGCACTCGTCGCCGCCGCCGTCGCGAACCCAAACTTCGCGGCGTTCGAGCGAAACGTCCGGCGGCGATGCCAACGAAGGTGCACCTGTCGTCGGAGGCGCTGAACGCCGCGCCGTGGGCGGCGCACCTGGTCGACGCGTTCCTCCCGGCGGATGCCCCGACGGGAAGGCCGTCAACGGCTCGGGGTGGCAGATCCGGAGTCGGCGCGCAGCCGCGCGAGGCGCCGCGCATGAGCCCGCGCGAGCTGGAGGATGAGGTTCAGAGAGAGACCGCTGCGCTCTTAGCGGCCCGCGCGGCGTCGTCCGCCTCCGCATCAGGGGCCGAGCCGGCGTCCGCATCGCTCATCCCGACGTTCTTCCGCCCGAAAAATGACGTCGGATTACTCGCGTCGGAGCTCAGAGCCACCGCGCACCGCGTCGCGCTCCAGTACAAGGAGCGCGGCCTCCTCGAAGACGACGAGTTGGAGGATCTGTGGGGCCGCATCACGGACGTCATCGCGCGCAGACCCGCGGAGCACGCGCCCACGTCCCCGTCCAAAGCCGCGACGAACGAAGCCGAGTCGAGGATATCGTACGAGGAACTCCGCGTCGTCCGAGACGATTTCGCGGCGGCGCTGGACGCCGCCAACCCCGGGAGCGACGGCATGGGACGGGTGGCGCACTACTTCACCGCCAAGACGTTCGCGCGGTTCGCCCGCGACGCGCACGGTCGGATCAACGGGAGGACGTTCATGGAGTTTGTGGTTCGACACGTCGCGCTCACGCAGTCGCGGATTAACCTCGGGTGCCACGACTCGGACGCGGACGGGTGGCTCACGGAGGACGATCTGGAGGCTTTCGTCGGAAGATCGGTGACGACGATGAGCGCGCTGCAGTCGCTGCCGATGGGATTCGCCAACCAGTATCGGCGCATCGCCACTCGAAGGTTCATGTTCTTCAACGATCCGCGGCGACGGGGTAAGGCTCGCATAAGCGCGTTGCTCGCCAGCGACGCGCTCTCCGAGTTTAACGAGCTGCACGCCGCGAGAGAGGACGACCCGAGCCTGGCGAAGAACTGGTTCTCGCTCGCGTCCGCGCAGAGGGTGTACAAGTCCTACCTGGATCTGGACCTGGACATGAACGGGACTCTGTCAAAGGCGGAGCTCAAGAAGTACACGGTTGACCCGCGGAATGCAGCCTTGGGGTGCACCGCTCAAGGGCTGACGGACTTATTCGTGGACAGGCTGTTCGAGGAGCACTCGTTGAAGGGGTTGGCGGGTGCCAGGCGGGTACGAGCCGACAGGCTCAAGCCGATTGCGACAAACGTGGACCCGTTTGTGGCCAAGTCGATGGAGAAGCGAAGGAAGGCGATGGAGTCGGAGATGGACTTTCACGCGTTCCTGGACTTTGTGCTCGCGTGGAGCGATAAGGAACATCCCGCCAGCCTCGCGTATTTCTTCCGCGTCCTCGACGTGAACAGGACGGGCGCGCTGACAAACGCGGAGATATGGACGTTTCTCAAGTCCATCCACGAGACCTGGACGTCGGACCCGGACAATTACGACCTGAACATGCTGGACGTTCAGGACGAGATCTTCGACATGGTCAAACCCGCGGAGGCCGGGAGGATCACCCTCGAGGACCTGCAGCGGTGCGGCTGCGCGGGGACGGTCATCGAGATTCTCTGCGATCACACCGGGTTCTGGAGGTACGATAACAGGGAGAACTTGCCGCACGACGACGAGGAAGAGGGGGGTGAGGGCGAGGGGGGGGGCGAGGAGGATGGCGATTTCGACCCGGACGATCCTTTCACAGCTCCGTTCTGATTCGCGAGACGGGCGACGCGGTGACGTAGTTTGTGCGTTTCGTTGTACAACACCTGTCGCGAAAGTTTCCAAGAGCTCTTCAAATGTCGCTCGCAACAGCGAAGAAAACCTACACACGTCATCCGCGTCAGAAGAGCAGGTCATCATTTGAGAAGATCCACGCTAAGTGTCACTTGGAGTACTGGTATCGCTCCAAGCTCGACACTTAAAATGATGACCTGCTCTTCGGCAATCGGTACAAGAATAACGTGGTGCGAATACACTCGAAGAGCTCGGTCAGAAACTCGCGCGACTCAGCGACTCATCAGCCAAACACCGGCCCGGGCCCCCGCGACGCCGTTCCCTCCAGCGTCGCCGAGGAAATTCGAACGTCCGCGTACGCGGGTACGATCGGAGCGGCTAGCTCGATGATGTACGCGACGACGTCCGCGGGAAGGTCGCCGAGGGTCGTCGCCGGCTCGGCGTCGTCCTCGTCCTCGTCCTCCGGCCCCCCCGCGGGCCCGAGCTCTACCGCAGTGCTCGATCCGCCTCGACCGACGCAAAGTCGCTTCGCGTCGCGAACGTCCTCGTCGCCGCTCGGTACCCGCCGCCGGTCGGGACCCGCCGCCGGTGCCGTCCGGTCCGCGTCGCGGAGTCGCGCGTGCGAGAGCACGAGCTCCCTGCAGGCGAGCCTGAAAAAAAGGGGAAATTTCGTCGCGTGAGCCTCGCGCGTCCACGGCGTCGGCGTCGGCTCGCGAATCGCGCACACCCTGCCGGGATCCGGCGGGGCCCCTTCACGCCTCAGACGCTCGCGGCGCCGTCGAAGCGCGACGCGCCCGCCGTCGACGTCGTCGTCCGCGGCGATCTCCTCCTCGCTCCTCGTCGGCCAAAACACGGCCGCGCCGCCGTCGGTGACGAGCCGCCGTCGCCGCGTCACTCCCTCCGGCGGCTCGTCGTCGTCGTCCTCGTCGTCGGAGACGGTCGCGAACGTCCACGGGTGGGTCTCGAACGTATGCTGCGTGTGCATCTGACCGGGCGCCAGGGTCTTGTACCGGATCTCCTCGCCCCAGTAGTTCAGCCAGAAGAGCCGCGCCTTTCCTTTCGTCGCGTTGAGAAAGGTCACCTCGGTGTGGTGCCGCGACTCCACGCTGCGGATGCCGAGATGCCGCGTCGGCTCGAGGGCTTCGAGAGGGTCGCGATACATCGGGGATCGCCACGCGTCCGTGCTGAAGTCGATCGGCTCGTCTTTGTCGTCTTCGTGCGCCCCGCGGGAGCCGCGCCACATGCACGCCCTCGGAGCTCTCAGTCTCGGACCGGCCCGTCCCGTCGCAACTGAACGCGGGAGGAGGCAGCTGACCCCGCGACGCAGCGCGCGCGCGCCGGATTCGCCAACCTCCGCGGCGCGGCGCAGGTAGTTCCCGATGCTCCTGCACACGATCGATACGACCTGCAGCGCGCGCGCGCTCAGGTCGGACGTTCGTGAGGGAGGTGCGACGGAGGGAGGGAGGACCGCGGTGGGGGCAACAGAGTTCCGTGGGACCCCACGAACGACATAGCTCTCTCGGCGGTGGTTCGGGCGGCTGGCGAAGAGGCGCGCGCCGATCCTCTCGCAAGCGGAGGATACGGGCGCGCCGGTGGATGCCATGAACGATCCGTCGCGCGCTGAGGATGTGCCGGAGCTTGGGCGGCGACACGGGCGCGACGTTCGTTTGGTTCAACTCGGATAGGACGTCGTTGCCAAAAAGTCGTGGCTCGACACGCGGCTGATGACTCGGCGCGCCCTAGGCTCGTCAGGATCTATGTTATCGGACGACGCGGACGCGATATTATCGTTGACTATCACTACCTCTATGACTACAAGGTACGCTTCGTACGTTCGTATATCCTAAGTCGTTTACTCTTGGCCTTTCCGAGAGAAAGAAAACGACGGGACAGCTCTTTCCACGTTTGGCAACCAAAAAAATCTCACCGCACCAGCACCTGCAACCCTTTATTGGTCAACACCGACGGCGTCTCCCCGCGCATAAACTTGTTGTGGTTCAGCCACAGCTCCCTCAGGTTCGGAATATCCGCCAGTGCCGGCGGCACGTCGCCAATGAGCCAGTTCCTGCTCAGGTCAAGGATCTGCAAGTACTTGAGCTGTGACCCCCACGTCGTCGGCACCGTTCCCTCCAACATGTTACTGCTCATCCGCAGCGTCACCAGCTTGCTCACCCTGTCCTCAGGGATCAGTCTACGACCCGGAATGCCGCCACGTAGACGGTTCTTTCCAAGGTTCAGCTCAGCCAGGTAGATGAGGTCGCCAAGCTCAGCAGGGATGGTCCCGTTAAGGAAGTTCATCGCGAGGTCCAGCGACACCAGCGTCTGTATCTTTCCCAACTCCCTTGGTATCGGCCCTGCCAACAGGTTCCTCGATAACCCGATGTGCACCAGCGACGTGGAGTTACCCAGCTCTGGAGGTATTTTCCCCCTTAACTTGTTGTTGTGCAGGTTCAAGGTCTCCAGCCTGGTGAGGTTTGCTATGGCCTCGCCTGGGATTTCGTGAAAGATGAAGTTATTCCCCAGGTCGAGCACCTGGAGGGTCTCTATGAGCCCTATCGCCGGGTCGATGTGCCCGCTGAGCCCCCTGTTGCTCATTTCAATGTGCGTTACGCCGTTGCCCCCCTCGCACCGTATACCCCGCCACGGCATCTTGCACGGGTAGTCGCCCTCCCACCACCGCATCATCCCGTGGGGATCGTTCGCGAGACCGGCGCGCAGCTTGCGAAGCGCGTCCGCGTGCGGCTTGTTCGGCTGGACGTGGTCGAGCGCGTCGTCGTGAGGATCGTACAGGTTCATTTGGCCGTCCGACACGGCGAGCAGTGAGGCGATCGCCAGCAAACCCACCGCGAGCCTCATGGCCCCACCCCCGTTGTTACGCCCGCGCAGTTCAATTTGACTCCCTTTCGGTGCCCTAAAATGCCGAAAACTCCAACCGCTGCACTCGACAAGGCGCAGCGATGGCGAAGCAGGTGGTGGAGGCCTGCGTCAACGCGGGCACGTGCGCGGCGGGCGCGAGCCACTACGCCGCGATGATATCCGCTCTGGCATCCATCTGGTCTCAGGTGAGGCACCAGCTCGTCGCCACACTGAACAACGACCTCATAGGCGGTAGCATCGCACTCGCTACCGCTTCCACTTTCGTCGGCCTCGCGTGGCGGCTGTGGCGATGGATCCGCGGCGTCGCCCACGACAGGATGTTCGTCACGTACGAAATACCGAGCGGCACCCCGCAGTACTTCGCGGCGCTGCGCTGGGTGTACGACCAACCCGCGGTCCGTCGCGCGTCCCGCAGACTCGTCGTCAATCCAATCGGAACCCCGCTCGCGGCGGCCGACGGCGCCGACTCCCACGCGCCGTCGTCCGCGCCCGACGACCCGGAGGATCCCCTGGAGCTCGGCCTGCACACCGTCCCCATGCTGCTGAGGGACCAGTCGCTGTGCGCGCGCGTGGGCTCGTCGCTCGTGTGGGTGGGACGCGGCGGAGGAGCCCACCCGCACTACCACGAGGGTGGCGTCAACGTCGACGGGCCGGGCCTCGGCGCGATGGGAGGCGGCGGCGCCAGGGGTTCGTGGTACCAGCAGCTGCTCTCCGGCACCCGCGGGCACGCGGGGCTCGCGCACGCCTCGGCGTTCGGCTGGGAGGGGGACATGAGCGGCGGCGCGAGCGGCGCGGGCGGCGCGATTGGTACGACGGGCGCGGCGGGTGCGATGCGGCTCACGGTGATGGGCCTCGACGGCGAGGAGACCGTGCGGCGGATCCTCGCGTCGGGTCACCGCCTCGGCCGGGGTACCGCGCGGCGGTTCACGCGGGTGTACCTGCCGTCCGCGGTGGTTCGTACGCACGGGCGCGGGGACGGTAAACACGCGTGGACGCGACCCGAGTGGGTCGACGCGGGTTCCAAACCCGCGAGGCCGATCTCGTCGGTGATACTCAAGGGCGACGCCGGCGCGGACGTGCTGGCGGACGCGAGGGCGTTCCTGGGGTTGGAGCGGTGGTACGCGGAGCGGGGTATCCCGTACCGACGGGGGTACCTCCTGCACGGCCCGCCGGGGAGCGGGAAGACGAGCCTGGTGTGCGCCGTGGCGGGCGAGCTTCGTCTGCCGATTTACCAGCTGCGTCTCTCGGGCGCGGGGCTGGACGACGAGGCGTTCCAGCGGCTGCTCGCGGCGACGTCGAGGCGCGCGGTGGTGCTGCTGGAGGACGTGGACGCCGCGAGGGGCGCGGCGGTCGGGTCCAGGACCGGGGAGGCGATGAACCGCGCGAGACCGACGAGCCCGGGCGGCGGAAGCGGACGACGGGAGAGCTTCGAGAGAGAGTCCGGCCTGACGCTGCCCGGTCTGCTCAACGCCCTCGACGGCGTCGGCGCCGTGGACGGTCGTTTGCTCTTCATGACGTGCCACCGCGCTTCATCGCTGGAGCCCGCGCTGGTTCGACCGGGTCGGATCGACGTGAGGGTCGGCTTCGGCCCACCCGACAGGGCGCAAGCCGCCGCGCTCTTCCGACACTTTTACCGAGCGCCGACGCGACGGTCGATCGGCGCGGACGGCGGGAAGATGAATCGTCACACGCGCGAGACGCGAGCGGACGACGACAGCGCGAGGTCGTCGCCCGAGAAGAAGAAGCGCCCCGTCGCGTTCGGCGGTGCGCCGCCGCCGATGGACCCGGACTCGTTGGATCGACTCGCCGAGCGCTTCGCGGATGCGGCGGCGAGGTCGATGTGGGATCTGCACCCGGACGGCGGCGATGTCGCGGCGTCCATGGCGGCGCTGCAGGGACACCTGATGATGCACCGCGAAGATCCCGAGGGCGCGGTCGATAGCTTGTGATTTACCAGTGAGATCTAGAGCTCCAAGTTCCGTTGCCGACGGTACTTCCCTCCTCCACAATCGATCCCGCCACCCACTGCACCGACTTTGGCGCCGACGGGTGTGTCTTCCTGTACTCTGCCGAGTAGTCTCCGCGCATGTTGACGTGCGGGTTCGTGGGGTCCTCCTGGAACTTCAGCCAGCACTGCCCGTGGATGAAGTCGCCAGCCGCCGGCGCGAAACACCCATCCTTCTCCGGGCAGAAGACCCAGATGTTGCACGGGTAATAGTGAGGAGCTTCGGGTTTGTAGTTCTTGCAACTCTCGCAGCAAGCCTCCCACGTCTCCTGGACGTTGGCGCTTCCCCACTTTACCGCGTACCCGTCGTAGTCCGTAGCGTCCCTCTTGTGGCACTCGGAGCTCATCTTCTTCGGTTCACCCTCCTCTGCGCGCTTCTTATTCTGCTCGAAAAGCCAGTGTATTTGCTTCGTGCAGCAGTCGGCGTTCCCCACCGCGCGGAGCGCCTCCTCGGCTCGCTCCCTCGGGTACCCAGCCTGTATCAGGCCCTGCACGTTCTTTTCCAGGGGGACGTGTTTCGTCTCACCCACCGCATCCGCGCTACTCAACCCGCACAGCGCGAGGATCGTCGCCAGCGTCACCAGCCGTCCCATCGGAAATGACGTCGAACGCCACTTGTCCGCCCGCTAACAAGCCAAATTTTTTAAACGTCGTTTTGGCGCCATCGAAGCTCGAAACCAGAACTCGCCGCGCTGATCGCCTTTGGAGTCGACGCGCGACTGGAAAGACGTCCTTTAGTCATCGAGAGGTCGACGGGAGGGCGCTTGGACCGAGTGGACGGCAATCTACCCGGCGATGGTGCGCCCCGACCCATCGTTCGCGTCGCCTCTCTTTTTTTTCCCGCACGCGTCGGATCTCGATCGTGACTCCCTCGACGCCCACTCCATCCCCACTGCACCGCGGCTCACCCTTCATCGTCCCCAACGCCCGCATCGATACAGGCTGAACGTAGTGGCCCCGCCCCGCCGGGCACGGAGAGCGCCCCGCCCCCCCCCGCGTGGTGGAGGAAGACGGACAACACCGCGTCCACCTCTGGCGCGATCCCGTGGCTCGCCGCGCCGCTGTACGCCATACCGGAGACGACGAAGCTGCTGCTGTGCGGCGGCGTGGCGGGCGCGTTCAGCAAGACGTGCACCGCACCGCTCGCGCGCATCACGATTCTGCGGCAGCTGCAGAGCACGGGCGCCGTGGCGGGGTGGGCGGGCACCGCCAAGGTTGGCATCGTCCCCGCGCTCGCGAAGATCATCAGGGAGGAGGGAGTCCGCGCGCTGTGGAAGGGGAACATGGTCACGGTCATACAGCGCCTGCCGTACTCCTCCATCAACTTTTACCTCTACGAGAACATCATGGACTTTCTCGAGGGCGAGGGCGCCTTCAAGGGAGGAGGACGGCCGGGGGTCAAGAGCGGCGTCAAGAGGGAGAGGGCGGGGAGGGACGGGCAGCGGGGTCTCGGCTGGGACGTCGCGCGGAGGCTCGTCGCGGGCGGCTCCGCGGGGATGATCGCGTGCGCGTGCACGTACCCGCTGGACCTCGTGCGAACCCGTCTGGCGGCACAGACCACAGTGCGTCACTACGACGGCTTGTTGCACGCGCTCTTCGTCATCGGGAGCAAGGAGGGACCGAGGGGTTTGTACCGGGGCTTGGCGCCGACGCTCGCGCAGATCGGTCCGAACCTGGCCATCAACTTCGCCGCGTACGAGACGCTATCGAAGCTGGCCAAGGAGCACGAGCTCGGCGAACGCGTCCCCCCCGCGATCGTGTCGCTGGCGTGCGGCAGCACGAGCGCGGTGGTCAGCGCGACGGCGACGTACCCGCTGGACCTGGTGCGGCGCCGGCTGCAGATGCGCTGTGCGCAGGACCGGGGGCACGGCTTCGTGAGGGTGTTCCGCGACATCTTCGCCGCGGAGGGTTTCGGCGGGTTCTATCGGGGGATCATACCGGAGTACGCCAAGGTGGTGCCCGGGGTGAGCATCACGTACATGACGTACGAGCTGCTGAAGCGGTCCATCGGCGTGGACACCGGCCGGCTGTGACGTCGCGTCGGCATTCTTTGCGCGTCGGGGGCCGAGGGCTTATTCATCTTCGTGCCAACCGTCGCGCCTCTCGCCCGCTCGCGATTCGACCCGACCCGCTCGCGGGCCGCAGCCTCGTAGACTCGTGTACGTACGTGTTGCAAAGTTACATGGTTGAATACTATCACGGTCCGGGGACCGCGCGGAGATTCATCGCCCCGCGCTCCTCACCTCGGCTTCGTTTGGGAGAAATCCCATGAGCCGTCCGCCACTCGATTGGTAAGCCCACATGAACCCCGCGAGCCCACCGATCAACCCCGACGCGTACATGGCGGGGACCCTGATGCCGGGGCCGGACATGGCGCCCGACATCCAGCCCACGGGAAATGACACCGCGGTCCACGTTGCCCAATCGCGGTAGTCCGTCGCGTTGAAGTTGCCCACTGCGGCGGAGGGAGAGGGGGAAACGCGGTCAGTGGCCGGCAGTCTGGAACGGGGGCATCAGTCATCAAGGGTTTTTTGTCACGATCGAGAGGGGACGGGGCGGCGCTCCCGGGTTGCAATCAGCCGGGGTTGGCCCGGCGATGACCTCTCCGCGCGATCGAGCTCGTCCGCGTGCACGTACCTACGGTCGCGAACGTGGGCGCGCGATCCACCACGGGGTAACTGGGGTTGTCTCCGATGACGCCCATACTGTTTTTTCACCCGTTCCAAATCCTCTCCTCTCGCGGTTGTCCCTCCCGAGGGTACGTCCGCTGTCTTCTCGAATCCTCCTCGAAGGGCGCGCGGCGTGGGTGTTCTCCCGTGCCGGACTGGTCCTTCGGCGCGTGTGCGAGGTGCGGCGACCTGCCTTGGCGCGCGGAGCTGTGACCAGAGATAATAATCCGCCGAACGGGACTGAGCTTCCTTCGCCAGCGTCAGCGCGCGGTGATTCGAGACTGGCAATACTGTTTGCCCATAGGGGATCGCTCGCGGTGTTTTTGACGAGTCGTGAACCTCCGATTCGTGCCCATAGAACTCGGTTTTGAAGTTTCCTCGAACCAGGCGACGATTGTAAACTCGCGCGCCTCGGGCGCTTCGACAGAGTCGCGAGCGCGACGGGAAAGGCGCCCGCCCCCGAGGATCCCGTATCGCGAACGATGGCGACACCACCGGCGGTCCTCGCGGTCATGAGGGCGGCGCGCGTCGTTTGCAGAACCCCGCGCGACGCCGTCATGTTCGCGGTGCACTGCACCTTCCTGGCGGAAGGCTACGTCCTGCTCGCCGCGGGCGACAACGTGGACCCGATGATGTTCCAGGAGAAGGAGGACGAACCCGACGACGGGTTGCCCAAGCGCAAACCCGACCCGCACGTCGGTTGGAACGACATGGACGACGAGTACGCGTTCAAGTACTGCGCCCTGGCCGACTACGACAACTCGGCACAGGCCCCCGCGCCCGCGCACGTCGGCGCGATACTCAAGGCGATCTTCATCGGCGACACGCTCATGTGCCACTCGGTGCGCACCGAGGACGGCGCGCGCGCGCACAACCCCGGCGCGCAACCCCTGGCCGCCCTGGAGCTGCGCATGGCGACGCATTCAAAGGACGTGGACGAGGTGACGCTCGCGGCGGATCCGACCCTCGCCCTCGCCGACGTCGCCGCGCTCGTGGACGCGACGGTTAAAACGCTCGTCGATCCCGTGAGTGGGCGTTCGATCGATCCGGACGACGATACGAGCGGTGGGCGGGTGGCGCGCGGACCGGGCGCGAGGGGCGAGACGGCGTCTTCGGCGGTGACGGGGCGGGCGGCGGGCGAAGGAACGGGCGAAGGGCGGACCGGAGGGCTTCCCCGCGCGGGCGGCGGCGCGCGGTTCGACCCGTACGGCCCGGTTCCCGGCATGGGAGGCGGCGGCGGCGGGTTCGGACCGCTCGGCGGGTTCGACGGGGACCCGAGGTTCGCGCCGGGGCCCCGGGGTCCGCCCGAGTTGGTGCACCCGGACGTGGAGTTTGGCGGCGTGCCCGACGGGTTTTATCCGATCGCGCCGGGACCTACGTGGGGCGCGCGGGGTCCGCCGGGATGGCCGGGGACCGGCGCCGCGCCGAGGTGGAACCCCGACCTCGGTCCCCCGCCGGAGGGATGAGATCCTATGAGAACGGTTCCGCGTTTTTAACGCGGCGCTCGACTCGGGTGCGTAAAAAATAGTTGCGGCGATTCATCAGTTCCGCTCGGCGGCGCTCGTCAGTCGTTCCCTCTCTCCTCCCGGACTCTGGCGTACCACGTGGGCACCTTGAGGTGCGACGTCGTCGTGAACGTCTTGCCCGCCTCGCCTCCCACGATGTCCTCGTCCTTCGGCACGTTGTTACCCTCCTTCACGACGACTTTCCCGTTTGGCAGCCTGTCTCCAACCTTCGGGAGCTGCCCCGGCCGGTGCTTCTCCGCCTCCGCCTCCGCCTTTTGACGCTCCTTCCGCTCCTTGGACTTGGCCTTGGCCTTCTTATTGTTGGCCATCTTACCGCTGCGGGGCATGCCGCTCGGCGACGCCGCGCCCGGGGGCCTGCGGATGCCGCCCTCCCCGCCGCCCGACGCGCTCTTTCCGCCGCCCTTCGCCTTCCCCTTCTTCCCCTTCTTGTCAAAGCTGAACGCGCTGCGTGAGCCTCCCTCGCCGTCGCCGCCGCCGTTCTGCCTATTCCTGATCGCGCGGACGATCCCCCGCACCAGCGGCACCAGCGCGGCGCCGATGCCGATGCACACGATGGGATCGAGGCCCCCGCTCTTTTGCTTCGACTTGGTCTTGGTCTTGGTCTTCCGCCCCTGGGACGACGGCTTGCGCTTGCCGCCGGCGGGCGAGGCGTCCACGTCGTCCGGGATCTTGGGCCCTCGGCTCGGGGGCTTGTCCTTCGCCATGCTCGCGGCGCGAAAACGACGAGGTCGCGGCGTGAGCGCTGTGGCCGGCCGAGCCCGCGCGGAGGGTTTTTCTATCGCTTTGTAGCTGACTCATCGTAGGAAAGCGCGCCGATGCCGTTGGGCAGTCACAACTCCGGGCAGGATGGCGCCAGCGTTGCCGAACGACCTCTCCAAGCTCACGGTGGCGAAGCTCAAGGACGCGCTCAAGAAGCGCGGCCTGGACGTCGCGGGCCTCAAGGCCGACCTCGTCGCTCGCCTTCGCACCGCCGTCGACGCCGAGAACGACGAGGGCCCGCGATCCCCTAAATCCCCTCCGACGAAGAGTCCGAGGCAATCGAAGGGCAGCGCCGAGAAGGACGGGAAGTCTCCGCGGAAGTCCCCGCGCGAGCCGTCGCCCGAGCGCAAGTCCCCGCGCGCGTCGGGCGGGAAGGGCGAGAAGCGCAAGCGCGATTCCGAGCCCTCGGAGCCCGCGGCCGAGCCCGAGCCCGCCCAGTCGCCGTCGGGGGGAAAGCGGGCGAAGAGGGACTCGGGACCGCCGCCCGGAGAACCCGCGCCTCCCGCGCCGACGCCCGCGCCGGAGCCCGAGGCCGCCCCCGAGGCCGCCCCCGAGGCCGCCCCCGAGCCGGAGCCGGAGCCGAAACCCGCGGAGCCGCCGTCCCCGGAGCCGCCGCGCGGGGGATCGCCTCGTGCGTCTTCCGAGCCGCGCTTCGTCGGGGATGACGATGACCGTGGCGCCGCCGCCGCCGC
>Ga0181571_10001493_pt1 | contig 16944 bp, 12 predicted proteins | sample 101ome_17_FD_132440 | JGI IMG/M metagenome (GOLD analysis project Ga0181571, IMG submission 132440) | Coastal salt marsh microbial communities from the Groves Creek Marsh, Skidaway Island, Georgia - 101407AT metaG (megahit assembly) | ecosystem: Environmental > Aquatic > Marine > Intertidal... | reverse complement strand
CGGCGCTCGCTATCAACCCGCCCATGTCTTGCGGAATCGGCGCGTACCACGTGAAATCCGGTCTAGTTTTGATGTACCACTCGAACTGTATCCCACTCTTTTGCGTCGCGCAAAATAATTTCCCATTTTGGTTGAACACCGCCGTCGTCGCGTCCTCGAGCGCGTACGGCGTGATGTGTCTATCGCACCGTCTTCCGAAAACGTGACCCCCCGACACCGACGCTCCGTGACTCGGAACGTGCGTGTGCACCGACACTGGCTCGAGCAAATCGATCGCCGGTTGCAACTCACTCGCTAAAATCCTCGGAAACGCGTGCGGATGCCACGAAGACGCGTCGTCGAGGGAAATTTCCATAAACGTGTGGACCTTGGCGCCTCGCTTTTCGATTTCGTCCACGAGATACGTCTTCAACCCCTGATGCACCATGGGTAACACGAACGCCCGCACGGCGCCGCCGATCATTAGCGCTACATTTCCGCGTCCATCGCCCGTGGGCGTCGGTCCCTGCGGCGGGGCCTGATCCAAACCACCGCCAAAACCGCCGCCGCCTCGGTGTCTGCGTCTCCTCGAGAGCTCGCTCACGCTCAACCACTCCTCGCGTGTCGCCATCGACGCCCCGATCCCACTGAGCGCGGCGAGAACGACCAACGCACCGACTACACGCGCGTGACGCCACCACCGGTCGCGCGCGCGCGCGTCAACGCCGAGCATCGGTTCGAGCTCGAGCTCAACATCCTCGGGCGCGGTGAACGACACCATGACGGTCCTCGCGCGCGTTCCCGCGTCGTCGAGACGCGATGGAGGACGCGCGACGGTGCTATCGAACGTCGTGCGTTCGGTCGGTCGGTCGTCGGCGACGCAAGGCGGCGTCGCGCGCGGTCGACGACGACGACTGGCGTTCTCGGGAGACGTAACACCCGTTTCGTAGCCGAAACGACGTCGCGCGTCAGTGTCCGACGCCTCGTCCTTGCATGGCGAAATCGAAGGAGACGGACGGAGGCGAACGCGAAGCGTTGCTCAGCGCGAGCGCGAGCGCGAGCGCGAGCGCGGCGACGGGCGACGACGCCGACGCGGAGGCGATGAAGACGAAGAAGAGCGATGCCGAGCCCGTGTCCCTGTGGCTCAAGATCGCGTCTTGCGTCGTCTTGCTCGGGTTTCAGATCTCGTCGACGATATTCACGCAGTTGAGCAAATCTTCGGACGGGACGTATCCGTACAACAGCGTGTTGCTCGCGGCGACGGTGGAGATGACGAAGTTGGTGGTGTCGAGTGCGATGTTGGTGGGGTCCAGACTCTCGGGGCGAGAGGTGCGCGTGACGTGGTCGCTGCAGCGGTTCCTGAGCTTTGCGATTCCGGGATTCTGTTACTTTGTGAGCAATAATTGCATGTTTCTTATCATTCGCGAGCTCGGGCCGACGACGTTTCAGATTACAAACAACTTGAAGATTTTAAGCACGGGTTTGCTCATGCGCTTGTTTTTGAACCGGCCGCTGTCTTGGATGCAGTGGCGCGCGTTGGCGTTGTTATTCTTCGGTTCGGTCATCTCGGAGATGACCGACAAACCCGGACAACAATTGCGTGGCACGGCGTATGGGTATCTGTTAGTATTAGTCAACACTTTCGTCGCGGCGACGGCGAGCGTGTTTTCAGAGAAATTATTAAAGGGCGACAGCTTGGCGCAGAGCGACAGCATTCACTGGCAAAACATTCAGTTGTACTTTTATGGCGTCATCTACGGCATGATTCCCGTGTTGACCAATCCGCTGAACGCCGACGGCGGCATTTACCACGGCTTTAATTTCTTCGCCTGGGCCACCGTGTTTTCGCTCTCCTTCGCCGGCTTGACCATCTCCTTCATCCTCAAATACATCGACAACATCGCCAAATGTTTCGTGGCCGCCGCCGCCATGCTCGGCGTCGCCCTCATCCACGTCTCCATCGAGCACGAAACCTTACCTCTGCGTCTCGTCGTCAGCATATCCCTCGTCGGCTTGGCGCTCGAGATGTACCACTCGCACCAGTGACCACGCGTGGACGACGACGACGACGACGAATCAGACGGTCGAGAAGAACCAGACACACGTTCCCGAACACCGCGCGCGCCCTCGCGCGGAGCGCACACCGACTTGTAATCCCACATTTCCTAGTTTGACGAGTCACGACTCATGACACGAGTCGTATCACACGATCCACTCCAACGACGAAATCACAAACGTGATCTCACCCCGCGGCACTCATCGTCGTCGCGCGCGACGTTCGTTCCGCGAATCATGAGGTGCGCCCGAGACGCGCCCATCGCGCGTGACATCGCCCGCGCGCACCGATCGCGACGAGACGCGCCGACCGACGCGCGCGCGACGCCGCGAATCACGATCGTGCGGTCGTTGATGAATTCTCACCGCAATTGATGAACCATCGAGATCTTCGTCGTCGCGTCGCGCGGTGTGACGACGACGTCGCGTCGCGCGTTACGCGCGGTGTTTGGGAGCGCGTCGCGCGGTGTTTGGGAGCGCGTCGCGCGGTGTTTGGGAGCGCGTCGGGCGAGTCGCCCGCGCGCGCGGGCGGGACGCGCGCGCGGGGCGACTCGCCACCTGGCGCCGACGAGGCGAGGCGGGGACGCGACGAGAGACTGACGGAGGATGACGCGCGTTGTTTTTTATCGTAATGTAGTGGAGACGATGATAAGAGTGGATTGGACGTGCATCTGAAGAAACCGAGACGATGCACGGATGTGTTGTTTTTAATCTTCTTCGTCGCGTTTTGGATCGCGATGTTCGTGCTCGGCTTTTACGGCGTCGGCACGGGGAACCCGAAGATTTTGCTCTTCGGTACGGATTACCGCGGGCAAGTGTGCGGGAGCGGTGATAACGAAAACTATAAGACGCGCTATTTCGTGAATCCCGGAGAGATTATGTTCGCGGCGGGGATTCACCCGACGTATTCGCGAGGCATCAACACCAAGTACAACTTGAGAGACGCCAAGAGCATTTGCTTGAAGGAATGTCCGGAGACCAAGAAGGCCGCGGCGGGTGGATCCATCGCGAACTCCGTGAACTGGGTGTGCGATTATCCGGACGGCACGACGCCGAGCACGACGTACCTCAAGGCTGATTGGGAATCGGATGGATACAACTACTTCAGCCAGTTGAGCCCGACGCAGCAAACCAGCTCTCTCGCGATGAAGGGTCCATGCTACCCGGTTCTCTTCGACACCGTCAACACGTTCTTCACGTGCCAATACTTTGGTGACGGTGACCAAAACGCGCAGAACGTGCTCGCGGCCGATGGCAGCTACGAGAACGCGTTCGGCGCCAAAGCGTTGGACACGTTCACCAAGGATATCGGCAACCAAGTCGAAGAGGCGCTCTCCGGCCCGCTCGCGACCGTTGAACGCTACATCGATGACTTCACCACCGGTTGGAAGGTTGTCGTCGTCGCCGGTGGCGTTTGCCCGATCGTCTTGAGTATCTTATTCCTCTTCTTCCTTCGATATTTCACGGGTCTCTTTGCGTACACGGTGCTCTTCAGCGTCAACGCGCTCGCCGTCGTGTTCACTATTTACTTGTTCTTGAAGGCTGGTGTCATCGGTTCCGATGAAATTACCGCGTACGTGAGCAAGGCGTCTTCCAGCGCCGCCAACACGATCACAAACTACGCTGATCCCGCCGAAAAGGGTCAAGATACGCTCAAGATCATCGCCTACGTCGTCTTGGCTTTCACCGTCATCTTCTTCCTCTTCTCCTTGATGATGCTTCGCCGCGTCAAGGTGGCCGTCGGCGTCATCAAGGTGGCGACGAGTGCCGTCGGTAAGATGCCGACGATCACCCTGTTCCCCATCTTCCCGGCCGTCATGATGGTTCTCCTCTTCGTGTACTGGCTCTTCACCTTTGTCTACCTGTACGCGTCTGGCGAAGTCAAAATGCAAGCATGTACCATGGATCCCTCTTCGCCGCCGATGGTGTACTGCGCCAACCCGTCCGACGTGCTCACCTGCCACTGCGGCTACGAGACGTCTTGGAACCGCAACTTGCAGGGTGCCCTCGCGTATTACGTCTTCGGTTTCTTGTGGGGCTCGCAGTGGATCGTCGCCATGTGCTACCTCATCATCGCCTGCGTCTTCGTGCAGTACTATTTCAAGGGCGGTGACTACAACGCGCTCAAGAACTTCCCGTTGATCTCCGCGACGAAGAAGATGACCTACTTCCACAGCGGTACCGCCGCGTTTGGTTCCTTCTTTGTTGCCGTTTTGCAATTCATTCGCATCGTCGTGCGCTTCGTCGTGCACCGTTTGAAGAAGTTGAAGAAGGATAGCAAAATCATCAAGTACGTCGGCTACTACGTGGAATACTGCTTGTGGTACTTGCAAAAGTGCATCGAGTGGTTGAACCGCAACGCGTACATCATGACGGCCATCGAAGGTACGTCCTTCTGCACCTCGGCGTGGAACGGCTTGGCGCTCCTCGTCAAAAACGTCTTGAGCGTCGCCACCGTTAACATCATCGGTGACATCATGCTCTTCCTCGGCAAGTTGGTCGTCTCTCTCGGATCCGGCGTCATCGCCTTCGGCATGTTGGACGCGGACACGTTCAACTACGGCGACGAAAAGGTGTCTTCACCCCTCTTCATCGTCATCGTCGTCTGCCTCTTCGCCTTCCTCATCGCCTCCGTCTTCATGTCCATCGTGGAGCTCGGCATCGATACCATCCTCCTCTGCTACTGCAAGGACACCGACGACAACGGCGGCACTCCGCTCAACGCCCCGCCCGCGCTCGTCAAGGCCCTCGGCATGGCGAAGAAGGTCAAGGCGATCCAGGCGCAAGAGGCCAAGGACCGCGCCGCGCGCGCCTCCGAATAGAGCTCTATTCGTCGCCGCAGTCAAGCCGTCCTTTTTCCACGCGACGACGGCGGTCCGTACCATCACACACGAATTCCCTTACACGTGTAACGCACACAACCTCTCGTGCGCACATCACCGCGCCTCATCCCTCCGCGCCCCTCGTCGTCCCTCGAGCCCGCTCGCGCGTCGCCCTCGTCGGGGCTGACGACGACGACGATGATGATGATTGATTTGGGCGCGCGCCCCCACGGTCGCGTCACACGCGCGCGCGTCTCGCTCGCGGCGCCAACTCGCGCGAAAACACGCCGTCTCGCGCGTAGTTCCTCGCCCGACCGTCTCGCCATGGCGAGTCCGTACCTCTCGCGCGCGAGCTCGCTCGTGCGCGGCGCCTTCACGGTGGCGAGCGGTGGGTTCGCGGGCTCGGTGAGCGCGGTCACGGGTCTCGGCGGCGCCGTCGTCTTCATCCCGGCGCTCTCAAAGCTCGGGTACGAGGCGCGACACATCGTCGGCACGGCGGTGGTGGCGGTGACGGGGGCGACGGCGGCGGGATCGTTCGCGTACGCGCAAAACGGGGTGAGCGACGTCCCGGCGGCGGTGACGGTGGGGTGCGTGGGCGCGGCGTGTACGCCGATCGGACAGTTGATGGCGAAACGATTAAGCGGGAAGACGCTTCGTAAGATGTTGGGCGGGGCTTTGATTTTGTGCTCGCCGAGCGCGATGCTGAAGAAGCATCGACAAGACGCGGATGAGGGACGGGACGCCAAGGCGGATTGGAAGATAAAACGCGAGCGACCGCCACCGACGAACACGTACGAGGTGGTGCGGAATCAGTTTTTGGATCGTCACGACAAGTACGGAGGTTGGATCGAGGCGCTGTCGGCGGAGCGGGAGATGTTGGCTCTCGGCGTGGCGTGCGGGGTGTTGCAAGGAACGGTGGGCGTCGGCGGCGGGGTTTTGGTGTCGGCGTACCTCACCGGGATGACAGATATGGAGGTGCATAGGATTTGCGGTACCGCGCTCTTGGCCACGGTGCTGACGAACGTGGCTGTGAGTACGGCGCACTTTAGAAACGGGAACGTGAAGAGCAAATCGGCGGCGCTCCTGGCGGGCTCCGCCATGGCTTGTTCGTACCTGGTGGCGAAGAACATTTCGTTGCAACTCCGCGAGGAGCACGTGAAACAGTTCATCGTCGTCGCGTTGATCTCTTCCGGTGTTTCTATGTTGAAGTAGTGCGTGCGCTCGCTCGCGCACACTCCCTGTTCCATCATCCACGACCGCACGTTGTTTCCCATCGCGAGCGCGTCGAGGCGAGACGAGACGCTCTCGCCTTGCCGCCGGCGTTCGCGGCGCCCGCCACCAAAAGTTGTCTATTTAATTTAAAGAGTTTTTTTCGTTACATACTACGTTTGATCCGCGACGCGACTACGAGTGACTTTTCCAAGCACGTCTTGCGCGCGACCTAAATGCGTTTCGTATCGCATCGGCGCCTTTTGCCGGCTTCGGCGCCGATTCTACGCGCCGAACGCGTTCTCGTCGTCGAGAAGCGTTCGTTCGCTCCGACTATTCAAATCTCTCTACACCCCCCCTATAATTACTCTCACCCCACATGCGGCTTGATGGTGAGAAACACAAAGGAAGACACGCCCTCGTACTTGACATTGACGGTCAAACCATCGCTCCACTCTTCAATCATCTGCGCGTCTCGAGCGACGCGGCGAAGGTAATCGAACGCATCGCCGAGTTGTCGCCGGTCGTACCCCGTCACCTCCTCCAGAATCGGAATCTCGTCCCACTCAATCTTCAGGTATTGCAGAGACGCCGCGACGGCGGCGGCAGCGAGGAGCGAGGGCGTGAATTTCAACCCCTCGTGTCCGTACTTGGCCAACTCGACGAGGTAATACGTCGTCTCTTTAAAACACGCGGCGACGTCTCCGTAGTGCGCGAACGCGCACTTTGCAAACTCGATGCGGTCGGGAAACTTGCGAAGTTGATTCGTCGTGCGGAGGACGCTCTCGACGTACGCCTCGGCGAATCCGAACGCCGTCGGACGAATGAGCGCGTACTTAAGCTCTCGAAGCAACGCGCGCTCGGCGAGCAACAATTGATCGCGCGTAAACGACGATACGTCGGCGTATCTCGCAAACTCATTCGCCGTCGGCGTCGTCACCTCCGTCACTTTAGCGGCGACAAAGATGCACGTGATACCGAGCCGTTTGAGTTTATTGCACAGCGGGTGCTGCATGTCCACCGAGTGTAAGACACGATCGCCTCCGAGCGCGCGAAGCGGTTTCGCCTCGAGAGGTTCGCTTCCGCTCGAGCCGCTCTTTTGTAAAAAGGTATCCGGCACGCGCTGCGTCAGAAACGTGTCCATGTACACGATGGCGAGGTGTAACGTCTCATCCGTCAACGACATGGCGTTGTGCTGATCAACCATCCAATCGACGAGTTGTTGACGCGTCGCCACGCTGCGAAGGGCGCGAGATGAAAAAATTTGTCAGTCGTCGATTCGATTCGAGCGCGCGTCCAACCGCCGCCGTGACACGCGTCGACGTCGTTCCCTCGCGCGCGCGACGCCTCGTCCCTCGCGTCGTCCCGCGCACAACCTTCGCGCGGGACGCGTCGCGACCCTTCATCGAACGCTCTCGTTCGCTCTCTCTCCCGCGCTCGCGTCTCTCTCGCGCGCTTTAAATTTAAACGCACTTGAAATACCGCCCGTCGCCGACGTACGGCGCGAGCACATTTTCCTTGAGCAATTCCTGTCTCCGACGTCCTCCGCGCACACTGAACGGATAATCCTCACTATTCGTCGCCACCATCCCCCTCGCATCGCTCGGCACGGCTCTCGTCGCTGCGCGCGCGGTTCGAGTTCGCCTCTGTCAGTCGTCGCGTTTGAAAAATTTCAAAAAATTTCAAAAACCACACATCGGTCGATAATGCGTCTCGAGCGCGCGCGTACCTCTCGTCTCCGGCATCGTCTCCTCGCACGAAAAATCATCCTTTTTCGTCTTCTTCCGCTTGCCCTCCCCGCTCGACGTCGCCTCGCGCTTGACACCGCGCGATGGCCCTCCACGACTCGCCGCGCCCGACACCTCGGCGCGTCGCTTACTCGCCGCTTTCACCGCCCCTCTCGCCCCGCTCGACTGCGCGGCGCCGCCGCGATTGGTGAGATCGACCAGAGGATTATTTCCGAGTCCGTTCCCCCGCGCGCGAGCGCTCGCGGCGACGCGACGGGACCGTCGCACGGGCGACATGACGACGCGCCCGGTCGTTCAAACTCGGCACTCGGCGCGCGTCGATCGATCGCCACGTCGCGCGTCGCGCCCGCCGTCGATCCGCGCGCCGCTCGCGCGTCGATCCACGCGTCGAGGAATTTTCACGACGTCCAACCTCGCGTCTCGCCCGTCGTCTCGCGCGTCGCGCGCGCGTGTGCGGCGCCGCACGCGTGGACGCGCGGTGGAATTTTGAATTCATCGGCGCGATGTCCGTCGGTCCGAATCCGAACCATCATGAATCATCGTCGCGCGTCATCGTCCGACGCGCGCCGCGGTCGATGCCTTGGTGGCGAGCGAGGCGACGGCGATAGACGCGACGAGCGCGTCGGTCGTTCGCGCGGGATGGAGACGACGGGGACGACGCGTGACGCGCGCGGGCGCGATGATGATGATGATGATGATGATGATGAAGATGGCGTCGACGCGAGAACGGTGACGCGCGCGTACGACGCGGTGTGGATGCGCGGCGACGCGCGGGTCGAGACGTCGACGCGAGGACGCGCGGGAGGGAGAGAGGACGCGGGGAAGAGGGCGCGAGGTGGGTGGATTGGTGACGGTTGGCGATGGGGCGAGCGCGCGCGGCGCGAGGTGTTCGGGGGCGCGTTGCGCGACGCGAACGCGTTGGCCGCGCTCGCGCGATCGGCGATGGGTACGTGTGATCCGGCGCGCGCGTTCGGGGCGTTGCGTGCGCGAGAGGCGTGCGGGGTGGCGGTGCGAGGGCGAGCGAGAGGGACGACGACGACGACGACGACGCGTCGCGTCGAGACGAGTCGAGACGCGAGCGCGAGAACGCGGTATCAAGGGGATTGGCTCGACGTCGGGAGTGGGTGTGGGACGACGAGGACGATCGAGGAGTACGTGTCGAGATGGCGCGCGGGTCCGTTTGAACCGTACAGTGGGAGGAGGAAGGATTGCGCGTACGCGGTGTGCGGCGCGGAGGACGAGACGAGACGAGGCGTCGCGGCGTTGATGCGAGAGATTTCTCGCGAGTACGAGTTGTGCGGACTGGGAAGACACGAACCGATGGTGGAGGGCGACGATGGATCCGTGTTCGAGCCCGTGGGCGATGGGATCGGGCGCGGCAGTGCGAGGTTGTTGGATCGATTCTCTCGCTCGCTGAGCGCGGCGGCGCAGCGCGCCACCGAACTCGCCTCGTGTACATCGAAGATGTGCGTCGTGTACGTCGTCGTTCCCGACGATATGGGAGAGATCGACGCACTGACGCTCATGGCGTTGGCATCACACGTCGTGAGCGAGGCGACGACCGCGGTGGATCGACGATTTCTCTCCGTCTCGGTGCAAGCCTTGCCGGAATCGTGGTGTCGAGACTCGTTCGCGTGGTCCGCTTCGAGCGTGCGCGCGATGGTGTTCAACGTCTTCATGAAACTCGCGAGACCGATGATCGTGAGGCGCGTGCCGCTCTCGAAGGATGAGCTGGACTCCGCGCCGAGGAGCGCCAGAGTCGCCGAGAACGCGAGCGGACGCGAGGGCGTCAGCGGCGCCGCCGTCGTCGGTCGCCGAGAGCCGCATCCGTTGTTTAGAATCCCGGAGACGGACAGGAACAGAACGATTCCGTCGTTTCCAGCGTATGAACCGCTGTACGCGTTGACGCCGCTGATCGATGAAGACAACGCGGCGAGCGTACCGTCGACGGAGAGAGGGTTACACTGCGCATACATCGTCGTGGCGTCGCGTTGGATCGTGGCGTCTTGGTCTGACTCGAACGGTGAATTCTTTACCATCGAAGCCGAGCCGTTCGCGAGTGCGAACGACGTCGAGACGAACGGTATGCGTTGGCTCATCGACCGAACGAGCGCGCTCGCGGAGCAGTTGGTGTTTGCGTACGGTAAAAAGGCGAGCGCGTGGCTCAAATTTGAACGAGTCGTAATCTGTCGTATGGGTCCGTGGCCGACGGCCGAGCGCGACGCACTCGTGCGCGCGTGCGATGAATCGTTTCCCGAGCCGCTCGAACGTGAATTCTTGACGCTCGTCGAGATGACGTGCGTCGAATCCGACGACGTCGGCGTTCGAATTTCTGCGCTCGCGTCTTCGACGAAGAACATTTCTTTCGTGACCGAATCAGACGACGCGACGAAAACTGCGCGGACGTACGCCCTACCACCGACGTCCTCCCACGCGTCGCACGTCGCGTTCGGCGCGAGCGCGGCGAGCGCGTGCGTGCGCGCCGCGGACGACGCCGTCGACGGCGAGACGCTGCGTCGTTTGTGTGAATTATACGCGACGCGCCTCTCTCAACTCGGCATGATGTGTCTGAGCGAGGCCGCAGTGGATGAGTTCGGACGCGTGCGCGCACCGCTCCCACTTCACGCCGAGGTGTGCGTGCGATTCGCGGCGACGATTCAGGCGCTCGAAGTTCACGGAGGCTTGGCGTGATCCCCTCCCTATAGTCTAGTAGAACCTCACATACGTAGGTAGCATTTTTTTAGTTTGGCATAAAGACTCCAATTTTACAAGTATCTTCGCTACAACTTCTGCGCTCACTCATCCTCACCCACCGACGCGTCGGATTCCGCGGCCGGCGCGGACGCGGCCGGCGCGCCCATCGATTGCATCATCATCAATCGCATCGCCTCCTCGTCCTCATCCTCTTCTTCAGCCGACGTCTGCGAGTAGTACCCCATGTTCGAGCCGTAATCTCCATTCATCTCACCATTCGGCGCGTCGATCGTGCGCAACGCGGCGAGAGAGATCAACGCCACCGCGCCGCACCCCAAGAGCGTCTTTCTCAACATCTCCACGACGGGACGCACCGTGTACGTCCCCAAGAGTCTATCCCGCGCCAACATCTCCGGATCCTTCACGTACACCTGTCCATCGTACCACCCGGTCTCCTCGTACTCCACCGTCGCGCTCAACAATCGATCGCGCACGTACGACCATCCGTTGTACATGTTCAACGCCATGGCCGCCGTCGCCCCGCTCGCGCCCACCAACGCGCTCACGCACGCCTCCGCGAACTGCGTGTTCGGGTCGTACGACCCGCACGCGATCGGGTACGCGATGACACCGTAAAAAAATCCAAACAATCCAGTCATGCGCACCGCGTACGGCGCGACGCCTAACCCGGGCCAGGACAGGAGCGCGCCGTCTCGGAGCTCTTCGTACTGCGACGCCGGTCGCTGGTCCCGCGGCACGGGACACGCGTCCTCCAGGGCGTCCAACAGAGACGACGCCCCCCCCTCGTCGTCGCCACCACCACCACCACCACCACCTCTCGCGCGCACCACCGTCACGCCTCGACGCGCGCGCGCACACCGCCCATCGCGCGCGCGCGTCGACGCCATCGTCATCGTCACCGTCGTCGTCGTCGTCGTCGTCATCGGTCCCATCGCGCGTCCACGCCCCACCGCGGAAGTCTCCCTCGACGACACCGTCGCGAACGCCACCGTCGCGAACGACACCGTCACCGACGTCATCGATCGATCGCGATCGCGCCTCGCGTCGCGTCGACGAACGACGACGGGGCGTTCGCGCGCATCCGTCGTTCGTCGTTCGTCGTTCGTCAGAAGGTACAGGTACTCCTATACATAGGACTTTTGTACGTACACTAGTACTCACACGTCCGATGTAGATGGATGTAGTACAAAACACCCCCCACGCCCCACGCGTCGCGACCGAGGCGATCGCGGCGCGTGTCTCCATGACTGACGAGTCACGACCCACCACCACACACGTCTGTCTGTCGTCATACAGCGTCTGTCTGTCGTCATAAATCGAACATTCATCCGCGGTCGCCGCCCTCGATTGGCACATACGTACCGCGTTCATACGTTCTAGTAGACACTCTATACGGGCACTAATAACGTATAGTACTACTTATAGTCATATCTGTAGTGCCATCGACCACCTCCGTCGCGCCCACCCGTCGGCCACCGCGCGCGCGTCGACGGCGTCACACCCCGTCGTCCGTCGCCCCGATGGCTTTCACGGTGCGTCGCGCTTCGTCGCGCGATCGATCTCGCGCGCGCGATCTCGTCGTTGGTTTTTGTGTCTCGCGCCCGTGTGCGCGCGTCGTCCTTCATCGCGTCGCGAACGCGGTCGAACGATCGATGGATGCGAATCGCGAGGGCGCGCCGATCGCTCGATCGATCGCGAGGGGTTGAAGCGCGCGCGCGTTCGGAATGAACGATGTGAGGTGTCGACGGAGACGCGACGCGAGGTGAGACGCGCTCGAGGACGAGACTGACGCGATCGTATACGTACGTCACGCGCACAGATGCACGTTTCCGCCAAGGTACGCGACGCGACGCGCGGATTCGTTCGATCGCGTCGAGGTTCACTCGAGCGAATGGACGATCGGTGGGACCGATGGATGGATAAGCGTGCGCGCGGAACGGGCGCGCGCGCGCGCGATGCGATCAAGTCTCGCGCTCGGTGACGACGCGAGTGCGGTGGTTGAATTTTATGTGCGCGGAATCGCGCGGAATCGCGCGCGGGAGGACGAGACGACTGACGGTGCACGCGCGCGTTCCCTCCGCTCGCGCACGGTGCGAATGGATAGGTTTCCTCCTTTGCCGGCGCCAAGGTGACGTCGGCGCGCGCCACCAAGGCTCGCTCGGCGAACACCGTCGTGCGCGCCTCCGGCACGGACTACGGTCTCGGCTTGCAATGCTCCCCGACCGCGGGTAAGACGATCGACCCGAAGGGCCGCGCCAAGGTGCCGCTCGAGATGGAGGCGATGGAGCTCCCGATGAATACGTACAAGAACAAGGACCCGTTCGTCGGTAAGGTGCGCTCCGTCGAGCGCATCGTCGGCCCGAACGCGACCGGTGAAACGTGCCACATCATCATCGAACACGGTGGTAAGATGCCGTTCTGGGAAGGTCAGTCCTACGGTGTCATCCCGCCGGGTACCAAGGTGAACTCGAAGGGTAAGGAGGTGCCGCACGGCGTGCGCTTGTACTCGATCGCGTCGTCCCGTTACGGCGACTCTTTCGACGGTCAAACCGCCACCTTGTGCGTCCGCCGTGCGACGTACTGGGATCCGGAAATGAATGCCGAAGATCCGGCCAAGAAGGGTATCTGCTCCAACTTCTTGTGCGACGCCAAGCCGGGCGCCGAAGTCATGATGACGGGCCCGACTGGTCAAGTCATGCTCTTGCCGAAGGACCCGGCGACGCCGGTCATCATGGTTGCGACCGGTACCGGTATCGCCCCGATGCGCTCCTTCATCCGCCGTTTCTTCCTTGAAGACATCCCGAACTGGGAGTTCAAGGGTCTCGCGTGGTTGTTCATGGGTGTCGCCAACTCTGACGCCAAGTTGTACGACGACGAGTTCCAAGAGTGCGCCAAGCGTTTCCCGACTCAGTTCCGCATCGACTACGCTCTCTCCCGTGAAGACACCAACAGAAAGGGTGGCAAGATGTACATCCAAGACAAGGTTGAAGAGTACAAGGACCAAGTGTTCCAACTCCTCGACGGCGGTGCTCACATGTACTTCTGCGGTCTCAAGGGTATGATGCCGGGTATCCTCGAAATGTTGGAAGGCGTCTGCAAGGAGAAGGGCATCAGCTACGAAGAGTGGCTCGAAGGCCTCAAGCACAACGGCCAATGGCACGTTGAAGTGTACTAAACTTACCGTTGTGCACCATTAATTAGCTCGCGTATTGCGTTCGTCGGCTAGCGCCGCGTCGCGAAACCGTGTTCATATTTGTTAATCCACAGTGAATGAACTCATCGTAATTTCTTCAGTCGCGCGCGACGTCACGCGCGCCTCTGCGCCTCTTCACTCTGCACCTCGTTCGATCTCGTTCGCGCGGTGAATCACACCACCGAATGAACGCCGCGACACCGGGTCGCGATTCCGTGGACATCGCCTTCGCGCGCGCGCTCGAGCGAGACAGACGTCGCGACGCGACGGAGAGCGCCAAGAGGCGCGCCGTCGAGCAGAGGTGCGACTACGGCGCGTTCCATCAGCTCGTCCTCGGTGCGAATCTCAGTCCACTGGAGAGATCATCGTGGATTCGAAACACGACGGCGCGAGGTTCGCGAGTCGTCGATCGAGGCACCCGGGCGACGCCCACGACATCCGCCGGGAACGCCCGCGGACGAGTCAACGAGGCGTTGACCGCGCGCGCGCCGGAGACGATGGACGAATTCTCGCGCGCGTGGCGACATTTACGCGGAGAGGACGAGGAAAAGAAATGTGCGTACCTCTTCGCCATCCCGATCGAGGCGTTCGAGGTCGTGTTCAAGGTACGCGCGCGCGTCGTTCGTTTCGGTGCGCGACGACGAAGACCAACAGACGATTTCCGCGTGCGTGTCGCGCACAGGTTGAACTCGCGTTGGACGTGTTGATTGATTTCGTGCGCTTGATCACGGCGCGAATCACGCGAGATGCACGCGCGGTCGAACGCGCGGCGCACATTTTGTGCGCGCTCACGACGTGCGGACGCTTCGAATCGCACGCGCGTCTCGCCGGCGCCGACGTCGCGCGAGACGCGCTTCAAGCGCTCCGTCGCGCCGCTTCGAGCGCGACGGTGCACCGCGCGATCGAGCGCTGGGACGCGTGCTGCGCGTGATGGATCGAGCGGAGGGTTGGTTGGTTCGTTCGAGGACAGTTGCTTGGTTTTGTCTTTCGTATAAAAACAAAGATGCGCTATAGCTAAGTGTTTGTCCAATTCATCGAAAGCACTTTAGAAAGGAGACACACCGCCGACGTTTTGGAAGTTGACGAGCAAGTTCGCTCCGAACGGGTTGACGACATGGTCGATGAGGTTCTTGACCGGGCCTTCACCGGTCATGACGGCTTGCGCACCGCAGCCGAAGCACGCCATCATGGCGAGACGACCGTTCTTGATCTCCTTGAGCTTCATCGCATCCATGTCAGTCTTGCCCATACCCATCGGGTTGAACGCTCCGCCGGGGTACGCCGGTTCACCGCTGCCGCCCAACATCTTTTCCCAGCCGATGAGGTCTTGCTTACCCATGGAGCCCGGGTTCCAGTAGTCTTGCGCGCGACGGAGTTCCGCAAAGTTCATCAACGCGGCGTTGATCCAGAAGATGGTGAACGGGTTGGCCCAGTATTCATAGGTACCTTGCGCCGGGATCATGCCAGCCTTGTACCAAACCAAGCCGGTTTCTTCCGGGATGATGCCCATGCCACCGAGGATTTCCGGGGCAACCATGCCCGCGACGCCGAGCATCGCCCAGCGGCCGTGGATCAATTCAGAGTACGCCAACCATTGCGGGTTGACGAATCCACCGGCACCCTCCGGGTCGGACAAACCGAGCGGGTCGAAACCGTAGTCGCCCGGCAAGGAGCCATCGAGGTAGGACAACGATTGGTCGCTGTTACCGAGGACGTACAACGGAGCGAGGTCGCTCGTGTCGCGCGCGGCCTTCTTCTGCACCACCCAATAAAAAAAACACCTCGTTAGTCTTCAAATCACGCACACTACGACTCCCCCACTAAACCCTCATCCACCCAAATCTATCCACGCCCAAGATACGCTCGCGTATCGCCCCCCGATCGATCGCGTCGTCACCACCTCCGTCGCCCTCATCGCGCGCGCGACGCCGCGCTCCTCGATCACCGCCCTCCACGCGCCGACGCGAATTCTTTCCCACCGATCCATCCCCTCGCGCGCGCTTCATCGTCCCCTCCATCGCGCGCGATCCACACATCGTCGTCCGTCTCGCCTCGCGCGCGTCTCGCTCGATGCGCACGCACCGCGACCGGCGCGGCGGTCTCTTCCGCGCCTTCGGCGCGAACCGCGACCGAACGGCGCGCGCGACGTTGCGCGCGCGCGGTCGGGACCGCGGAGATCTTACACGTGGTGGCGGTGGCGAACATCGTCGTCGTCGTACTCTGACGCACGCGCGCGTCGACCCGATCGATCGATCCGATCCGATTCGATCGGTCGCTCGATCGCGCGATTTCAAATCCTCCTCTCGTTACGTGCGTACGCGCGTCCAATACGGGCACACGACACGCATCGTGAGGAGTGATACGACTAAGACGGCGTGTTTCGAAGACGACACGGAGTCACGCGCGGATCACCGATGGGCGTTCGATGGTGACACTATGGGGTGTACACATTCCGGCTCGACGCGTCGAAAATCCCATAGGGTTCACGGTGACGCGCGCGCTGAAATTCGACCGTCGACTGACGCGCACACAGCCTCGGGTTTTCCAAGCGGAGAAGGCGCGCGCGTGAACCGCGATCGACACTCGTCGTTCGTTCGTTCGTCCGACGGTGCGTGCGTCGTCCTCGACCTCCGTCGACGCACCGACGACGCGACGTCCGCGCGCGACGGTGGACGAACGACGACGACGAGACGTCGGACGTCGGACGATGGACATCTTTGGATGTCGGTCCGCGAACGACGGGGGGGACGGACCGGGGAGGTGTGCGGAGGGTGTCGCGCGCGCGATCGCGCGGGGTCGACGAGTGAGGTGCGCGTTGGGACGGCGATCTCTCAGAGTTCTCTTCGTCGCCGTCGCGGTGATCGTCTTCGTCGTTCCGGCGTGGTCGAATGTGTTCGCGCGCGCGCACGCGAAGGTCGCGAACGCGCTCTGGAGACGAGGCGTTCATCGTGTGCGCTTCGGCGCGGGAGTGAGAGAGGATGTGTTTGAGCGTAATCTTCGTCGATCGTTGATTTCTGAGGATGACGAAGATTTCAACGCGCGCGCTCGGCTTCGGCGCCTGCGGAAGTATGACCTTTGGCACCACAAGACGCGAGGCGCGAGCGAAAACGCGAGCGCGTGGTATCAGAACAACGCCGAACCATCGTACACGTGCGGTGAAGAAGAACGAGTGGGTGTGTCGGGTGACGGCGGTAAATGGATATGTAATCCATGGGCCATCGCG
>Ga0181571_10001492_pt1 | contig 16947 bp, 10 predicted proteins | sample 101ome_17_FD_132440 | JGI IMG/M metagenome (GOLD analysis project Ga0181571, IMG submission 132440) | Coastal salt marsh microbial communities from the Groves Creek Marsh, Skidaway Island, Georgia - 101407AT metaG (megahit assembly) | ecosystem: Environmental > Aquatic > Marine > Intertidal... | reverse complement strand
GCCCCCGCCATCGCCCCCGCCGCACGAGGCGGGCATGGGCGTCTCCAGCCTCCCCGCGCGCCAAACCCCCGCGTCCCGCCTCCGATCCGCGTGCGTCACGATCCCGAGACCCGACCGCTCGTTCGCTCGAAACGACCCGACGTACGCCGCGTCGCCCGGCGCCGGCCACGTGTACGTGCCCCACCCGTCCATGTGCCCCTCGCTCCACTCCCCGGCGTACCGAGCGCCGTCCGGGAACACGGCGCACCCGAGGCCGTGTCGTAGACCCATCCTCCACTCCCCCTCGTACCGTTCGAACCCCGGCCTATTTGTATCCGACATGGTGTCCGACGTGGCGTCCGACGTGGCGTCCGATGTGGCGTCTATGTGGCGCCCTAGGCCGTGCCGGCGGCCGTGCGACACGTCGCCCGCGTACCACCGCCGGCCGCAGGGAAACGCCGCCGCGACGCGCCCGTCGGCGGGAAACACGCCCTCGTCCGCGCGACCCGCGTCGGTGGGCCCGCGCTTCGAACCTCGCGAATCGCCAACCTTCCAGAAAGTGTCCGGAACTTCAAACCCCGCGTCTCTCAGCCACGGGTACGGGTACGAGGCAAACGCGCCCGCCGGGTCGGGGACGACTCCGAGCACGGTGTGCAGGGACGCGGGCGGGATTCGCGCGTGCAGCTCGAGCGCGGCGCGCACGACGGCGCGCACGCCCCATCCATCGGGGTGGTGAGTCACCGGGCGGTGAGTCACCGGGCGGTGAGTCACCGGGCGGTGAGTCACCGGGCGGTGAGTCACCGGCGTCGACGCGGCGTCCGAGAAGGAGGCGTCGGAAACTTCCACGCGGACCCTCGCGTTTTCGTCATCCACCGTGACCGTCACCCTCGCGCGTTTGGCGCGCCCGTCGTCGTCGTAACGGTCGTAACGGTCGTCGTCGCCGGTGGCAACCTCGACGTCCATGGGGTTCACGACGGAGTCGGCACGAGGTACACCGGCGCCGGTGAGCGCGGGAAGCCGCTGCAGCCGCATGTGCAGCAAACCCTCGATGATCGGGGCGCGCTCGTCCAACCGGTTGGACCCCGAATTTGACCCGAGGTTGGACCCGCGCGCCATCCCCAGGAGCTCGTCCCTGTCCTTGACGACCGCGGCGGCGCCCACGTACAGGGGCATGAGCGGGTCCGAGGCGAGGAAGAGGTCGAAGAGCCTGGCCGCCGTCGCGTAATCGTCCAGCCCGTGCGAGAACCAGGTGAGCAGCCACGACACGGCGAAATGGCACCCGACGATGTGCTCCATGTCGCTCAGGTCCGCGACGCCCAGCACGACGAACGAGTCGCCCTCCGCCGTGTCGCCGCTCCCCGCGTCGTTTCCCATCGCGGGCGGCGGTTTCGCGTCGTTTCCCATCGCGGGCGGCGGTTTCGCGGCTCCGAAGGATGACCTGTTGGACGGCGGAAAGAGCGCGGCGTGGAGTTCGGGGTCTGCGACGGCGATGAGGTGCGGGAGCAGCCTCAGCGTGTCCATGACGGCGCCCAACCCGCCTTGGACGCAGTCGCGCAGGTGTCCCAGCGTGAGCCTCTCGATCGCCGCGCCCGTGAGGTCCGTGGTGGGCGCCAGCGCGGTTTGGAGTATCGCGGCCACGTCGTGGAGGCCCTGGTAATAGTGCGATCGGCCGGCGTGGGAGCCGACGACGCCTTGGATGAGTCTCGCGAGCTTGGCGCGCGCTGGCCCCGACGGGTTCGTGGTTTGCGACACCGGGGAGAGGGGCGAGAGCGCCGGGTCTCCGCGTATCCAGTGCGACCTGTTCACGTCGAGCGTCACCTGGTTGGCGTCCTTTTGGGAGAGGCTGCTCGCGCGTCGCTCGTAGACGTCGTCGCCGTTGGCGGGGCGGTCCACGCCGAGCGCGAGGAGCGCGGGCCAGGCGCGGGCGCGGACGGCGTCGGAGCCCAGGCCGCGGCACCGGGCGAGCTCGGCGAGCGCGACGACGGGGATGGGATCCGAGGCCAGCATCCTGAGCGCGGGTGGGGGAGGGGAGGGAGCGGGGAGCGCGGGGAACGTCAGCGCGACTTCGCGGTGGCTTCGCGCCCTGGGCGCTCTCGTTCGGACGATGACGGAAGGGACGGGGGCGACGGGATGGCGGGCGGGTCGGGGTCGAACCTCTCCGCTGCAGCCGCAGCCGCCGCATCGTCGTCCCCGCTGTCGGTCATGGCACCACCCGACGAGCCCGCGCGGGGGCGGTCCGTGCGGAGGACGAGAGTGCACCCGTTCGTGTGTTCAAAGCGTCGCACGACGAGCTAGCTACAAGTAGTGCTAACTGTTTGTCACCTCTTCTTCTGGCCCCGCTTCCTCACGAGCATCGCCCCGGCTCCCGCCACCGCCACCGCGGCCGCCGCGATCACGGCGCCCTTCACGCCGCCCTTGCTCTTCTTCTCGTTCATCTCCCGCCTCGTCTTCATCCCCCGGAACCTCGCCTGAAGCCTCGTCGCCGCCTCATCCTCGGTGGGAGCGTGTGACTTCATCGCGCCTCCGCCGTCGCCGGGCAGAGGCGTGGCGGGGTCGGAGGGCGCGAAGTCGATCTTGAGCCGCACGTTCCCGCCCAAGGCCTGGCCTTCCTTGCTGAAAAGCTTGAACTCCTTGTCGATGGACCCGTTGGTGTTGATGTAGGAGACGATGTTCTTGACGTACACCCCCGCGTTGGCGACGGCGGCTTTGTCGCCCATGATGGACTTGCGCTTGAACAGCTGGAGCCTGAGCTCGCCGCCGTACTCCTCGTTGACGTCGCTGTCGGAGTGGCGGGTGGGTTTCGGGGGTTCGCGTCAGTGTTTGGGTCAGCCGGTGCGGGGGTTGAATCGACGCGGGTTGGGTTTCATCGACGGAGAGTACGGGTGCCGACGAGGTGCCCGACACCCGTCGCGGGGCTCTCCGCGTAACGAGCGATCGGGTCCGGCACTTACAACTCGAAGGTCTCGTTGAAGGTCAGGACCATGGCCTTGTCGACGTCCTGCATCTTAGTCTTCATCTTCTGCCTGTCCTCCGGGCCGTCGCGAAGCTCCACTGCGGTGCGTGTGAGGCGAGGGGTATCGTGCTCAGTCGTCGTCGCGCGGAGAAAAGGAGGCGACGTAACGGGTAAATCTCGGGACGTCGCTCGCGCTTGCGCATCGCGACACTTACGCTTGACGCACGCCCTTTTGGTCCCGGTGTCGCCGGGAGGCACGGTGGCCTGGACGACCTGGATTATCATGGTTCCCGAGGGAGCCATCTCGTACGCGACGGCCTGGTTGGGAGAGGTGGCGCTCGCTTGGTGTCTGGGTGGAGTTCAACTCACAACGCACGTCTCGCCTGGAACGAAGGCGGATTTTTCGTGACACCCGCGTGTGCCTATTTGGGGAAAAACGACCGTCTGTGACTCGCCAGAAAAAAATGTGATGATCTGGCGAGAAATGGACAACGAGTTCGTTTCCCGAGAAAGAAGGCACCGGAGAGTCGCTCGCTTTTCTCGATTGTCGACACTCCACGAGACGCCGGCTCGCAGCGCACGATCGAAAGTTCGCGCGCCGACCGCCCCCGAAGCCCTCTCGAAGCCTCCTCCGCCGATCGCGCTAGCGTTCGACGCGTTTCCACCTTCACTTCACCGCCCTTTCACTCCGGCCATGCCTCCCAGCGAGGACGGGTACCGCTGGCGTAAGTACGGGCAGAAGATCATCAAGGGCGCGGCGTTCCCCCGCTCCTACTACCGATGCACCGCGCCCAACTGCCCCGCGCGCAAGCACGTCGAGGGCGACCCCAAGGATCCCGGTTCCATCGCGTACGAGGGTGACCACAACCACGAGCCCCCCACGGGCTCCAACCGAGGTGAGTCCATCCCCGCCATGTCGCGCCAGACGGAGCATGTTAAATCCCGACCCCGCGGCCGCGGGAAAGGACGCGGGGACACCCGGCGCCCGGCGCGCTCGTCCCCGTCCCCGCGGGGATTTGTGCGAGGATTCGACGATATCCCCCCATCGACGATCGACTCGCGACGAAAAAACCGGCGCATCCGACTCACCGTCGCTCCCGACCCGTTCCCCTCACGCGTTCGCAGGCAAGAAGCGCAAGAGCGTTGACCAAAACTCCAAGCCGCCCCTGTCGCCAAACTCCAAGGCTGACGCGGCGGCGAGGAAGACGACGAAGAAGTCCTCGTCCCACCGCAGCTCGCAGAACGTGACCCCGAGGTTCTGGGAACGCGCCGAGGCGCGCGCCATGGAGACCCTCGGCTCGCTCTCCCCGGGCAGCCGCAAGAGGGCGGCGAAGCTGACCAGCTCGCGAGACGGAGACGCGCGGCGCAAATCCGGCAACGGCCTCGCCGTGCAGGTACCCGACCTCATCTCCGGCGGCGCGCCCACGTCCATCACCGCCGCCCTCGTCCGCGTCGACAGCGGCGACGTCACCAACATCAGCGGCTTCACCAACATGGAGATTCCCGCGTCTACGCGAACGGAGAAGACGCGCGTCTCGCCCCGTTCATTCCGAAACTCCAAGAACGATGGCGGCGTCGGCGAGTCGGACAGGGGCGCCAACGGGGAGCTCAAGTCGGTGCGGTCCAAACCGGCGAACCACACGCCGGTGGGCGGCGTCGGGTACGGTGACCTTAAGAAGGTCAAGCGCCCGAGGCCGCTCATCATCGACGCCGAGGGAGCTGAGGCGGTGATCGACGCCGGGACGCCGCTGCTGACCATCGGGAACGGTCGAGCGGCGGGGGAGGTGCCCGGGCTGCTGAGCGCGAGGCGCAGGGACGGGACCGGGCTGAGGAAGGCGGCCGCGATGGGGTGGGCGTCGCACCTCCCGACGCCGAGGTCGCCGCTCGTGACCCCCGGGTCCGCGGGAAACGCCCTCATGGAGTCGCTCGCGTACATCACCACCCCCAAGTGATCGATTCGCTCACGTTCTTCGACGCAACGCAACGAACGAGGAGACCCGCGGTTGATTGACATCAAACCCCGCGATTATTTATTCATCCCTTAGCCGCGCGGAGCGACACCGAGCGCCGCATGTACCATATTAAATAAGACGAGACGACACGTATTACGGACATCGACGTCGAGGCTAATCTATCCTACTAGTCGCCCTTGCCTTTCCTTCCCGCCGGAAGGCTGGAGGATTTCCGAAGCCCCGGCCCGCCGATCTCCCTCAGCCCCGTGTCTATCCTCTGCGACGCCACCGCCGCGGCCGCCTTCATCCCCACGCCCGCCGACGCCGCGGAGCTCGCCATCGCGGGCGTGTTCGCCAGCTTCTTCATCTTATCGAAGAAACCCATCACCGACCCCGACGATCCCGATCCCGACGCGGGTCCCGACGACGACGCCTTGGCCTTTGCCGGCGGCGGCGACATCAGCGGCTTGCTCCTGCCGTGCTGAAACCCGCTCCCGCCGAGCCCTAGCGCCCGCATGCGCTCCTCGTTGTCCGCGACGCTCGGCCCGACGGAGCCGTCGCGTCCGCTCGACGGTCTGTGCGTCATGGCGATCTCGCCTCCGCTCGAGCTCGACGCGCGCGAGAGCGTCTTCCTCGACGACGATGACCCGAACGCGCTCTGCGCCGCGTCCCCGTCGCCGCCCGCGCGTCCCTCCGATCCGAGCTCCGACTTCGGGTTCGTGCCGTAGTGGTCCCTGAGCGCGGCGAGCGCGGGTGTCATCGCCGCTCGTTGGGCCGGCGACGGTTCCATCGGCCCGGTCGTGCCTCCCCCGCCGGGTAAGGGCGGGCCCGGACCGAGGTGCGCGCGGGGGATCCGCACGGTACCACGCGCGAACATGGTCTGGTCGGTGAGCGCCCCGCCGTTCGCGCGCTGGATATCGATTATAGTGACGCCGTACTTGATCGCCAGGCCCGCCAGGCTGTCCAGCGAGGATACCCTGTGCATCCGGAACGCGGGCTCCGAGGGCGACTCGACCCCATCGTCTCGCAGCTCCTCGATCTCCCCCATGGTGAAGATGGATGATGAGTCAGCTTCCTCGTCCTCCCCGGCGTCCCGCGCTGTCCTCCCCGCGATGTGCGAGAGGGACGGTGCCGACGCGAAGGACGCGTCGGATGTGCGCGAGCGCGCGACGAAGTGTGCGTCGCGGAGGAGACCGGGCCGAACCTACGAACGTCGCGTTCTCCTTGTCTCAACCGAGGTGACTTTACAAGTATCATATCGAGGTTGCCGAACCCGTTCGCCGTGCACTGTCACATGGGGCGAGCCGATGAGGACGAAACGAGCGTGGCGGGTAAGACGTGCGTCGTCACCGGCGCGAGCCCCGGTGGAATCGGCTTAGAGGTGGCCAGGGCCCTCGCGAGGGGCGGCGCGAGGGTCGTGCTCGCGTGCAGGTCTCGATCCAAGGCGGCCGCGGCGGCTCGGGACATCATAACGTCGACGGGCAACGACAACGTCGAGTGCCGAACACTCGACCTCGCCAGCCTGGCGTCCGTTCGCGAGTTCGCGGACGGCTTCAACGGCCCGGAGGAGCTCGTGGACATCCTGGTTAACAACGCGGGGGCCATGTTCAAGGAGTACGGCGTCGCGGAGGCTGGCAGGGAGAGAACGTGGCAGGTCAACGCGCTGGGTCCCGCGTACCTGGCGAGACTGATGATGCCCGCGCTGGCGCGCGCGGCGGCCGCCAATGGCAACGCCCCAGGCAGCGCGAGGTACGTGTACGTCACGTCCAAGCTCGAGGCCAAGGGCGTGGTCGCCGGGGAGCTGCGCAGCGGCGCGTCCGACGTTCGAATGTTCAACGCCGTCGCCGACGTCGCAAAGTTTGACACGTTCAAGCGGTACGCCACGGCGAAGCAGGCGGGAACCGCGCTCACGTTCGAGCTCGCGAGGCGTCTCGAGTCGGCACCCAAATTCGCCGGGATCGCCGTGCACTGCGTGTCCCCGGGGATGGTCAACACCAACCTCGGGAGGTTCGCGGGCGCGGCGTTTGTGCTCGCCGCGCCGCTTCGCTGGGCGCTGACAAAGACGAGGTCGCAGGGAGCGGAGCCGGTGCTCTTCGCGTGCCGATCGAACGCGCCGGAGGTGGCGAACAAGACGGGGGGGTACTTCGGCACGTCGTCGAGCTTCAAGAGCGGCCCGGTGGTGGCGCTGGAGGCGAGCGAGAGCGCGAGGGACCCGGGCGTGGGCGCGAGACTGTGGGCCATCGCCGAGGCTCAGCACGGCGCGTGCGAAGAGTGGGACCAATCGTGACAAACGGCGACGCCGCCGACGATGCCTGGCTAGCTAGCGAGGATGCGATGAAATACGTCGACTTGCTTGTAATTGAACAGGTGCGTATACTCAGTCAGTTTCCGTCGCGCCGTGTACTCGCGCGCGCGACTCACAAGGAGGCGGCGGACATAGAGGACTGCTGCCTGGTGCTGAGCAGGTTCTTGTTAACCACCATGCCGAGGACCATCCCGGCGACCCACGCCGCCACGGACGGGGACGGGACCATCGCGAGAGCCACGATGGACGGCCCGGGGCAGATCCCCCCGAGTCCCCAACCCGCGCCGAACAGCGCCCCGCCCGCCATCAGCCGCGCGTCCAGCTTGGAGTTGCTGGTGAACCCAAACTCGAGCGAACACACCGGAGCCCTCTGGTACTTTTGCACAAAGTAAAATCCCGGCGCGCACAGCGCGAGCGCGCCGCCCATCACCAGCGCCAGGCTCGGATCCCACGCCGGGTGCAGCGCGGACAGGAACCCCGCCACCTTGACCGGCCTGGTCATGCCGCTGATGATGAGCCCGGTGCCGAAGACGAATCCCACCACCGCGTCAGCCGCCACGTTGACCAATTTTTTCCTGGGTCCGACGGAGGGGGTCCACGGCGGCCTGAGCTCCGACTGGACCCCGCTGACGAGGCCGCCGGAGAGCTCGTCCGTGGCGTACGCGCCACCCGATGACGACGCGTTCTTACCCGAGGTGGCCAGCGCGCCGAGGCCGACGAACGCACCGACGGAAGCCGCGGCGAACGCGAACCAGGTTTGCAGGACGGCCAACGGCGGGATGGTCGTCGCCGCGACGGCGGAGACGGGCGCGATGCCCAGGGCGCCGGCGGTGTCGAACGCGGTGGCGGCGATGAAGCCGACGAGCATGAACACGCCGGTGTACGCCATGCTGCGCGGGCTGAATCGCGCGTTCCCGCAGATCCCGTGACCCGACGTACATCCGTTACCCATGGCGGAGCCGGCGCCGACGAGCGCGCCGCTGAGCAGAGCTCGCCCGACGCTCACCATGGGTTCCGCCGGGAGCGGGCCCGCGGTGGCGACGTGGAACGCGCCCGCCGCGAGGAGGCCGCCGAGGAAGGCGAAGTCCCAGGAGAAAAACTCGCCCTGCGCGGGTCGCTTCACCGACGCGCTCACGCCCAGGAGTCGCCCGGTGAGCATCAATTTGGCGATTGTGGCGACCCCGAGGATCATCCCTCCGCACAGGGCGTCGAGCGGGGTGAACTGAAGCGCGGTGGCGCCGAGGGTGGACATCGCGGCGACGGGGGCGGCGGCCGCGCGAACCCGGACGGAGCCGGGGGAACGAGACGCGGGCGTCGGAACCGCGCGACGATCCTTCGCGACGAAGAGGACACGACGATTGGCGAGCGACGCGGGTGACGCTGCGGCCGGCGCGGTGTCGGAAGCTCGAGCCGCGGGTGCCGCGGGTCGAATAGCGACGCGATGAGCGGGGAACGCGAGGACGGGCTGCATCCCTCGGGAGGGAAAGAGTCGCGCGCGTGAACGTCCGCGAGAGGGTCTCGGCGCGTTCGTGACAAACAACAGCACGTGCTGCCGAAGATCTTTGGGTGACGGTTAAGAAATTTGAGAAAATGGGCCCTGACTGGACATCGTACGTCGTAGCCTGTCGTGTCCTGACGCGCGGGTGACAGGCTGACGCAGTCCGGACGGCCTTTCGACCATGGCTCGTGGCGGGAAGGCAGACGACGGATTTTGAAACCTCCCGCCTGCACTGAAGCTGTGACTGCCAACCGAATGTGGCTGTCGGTCGGGGTGTTGATCACTCGCGGGGTCGCGCGGCAGGGGCTGGGTTTGGCGGCACCATGGCGTCCTTGGAGAGCATACACCTTCAAGATGACCTCGACGGCTCCCCGAGGTTCGCCACCATGCGACCCGTGCTCGGGGCGCTGCTGGTACCCGGCCGAGGCATCAAGACGCACAAGCTGGACTCCTCTTTCGGCGGAACTGGCGCCCTCCTGTCGGATGACTTGGCGTACGGGCTCGCGTCCCGGGATCCGACGCGACAGCTCACGGTGATGTCTGCGCACAGATCGGGTGAGCATCGAAGGGACGCGGAAGGAAGGGAGGTGTTCAGCCCCGAACACAGGCCCAAGCGCAACCTGGTGGTGAGCGGGATCACGCCGCAGGAGCTCGAGGGCGCGATAGGCGGGAAGCTGATGATTGGCTTGGACGCAGAAGTCGTGGTGCACGGCAGGGTGCAGGCGAAGGACGGCGCGGGTGGGGTCTGTTGCGAGGTCATCCGCGGCGGGTCTGTGCGCGTGGGCGACTCGGTGTACGTCGGCGACCTGTCCAAGGAAGACACCGACTGGAGGATAGAGAGGGACATCAAAGACGAGATTTGGCACAAAAGAGGGAAGGCTGGGTGGGCCGAGCCCCCCGAGTGCAGGTTCCTGCGACCCGAGCTTGGACCGGTGACGCGGCTGAGGCGGTGAATACGGCAACGAAAGTCGAAATTCTATTTTTGCGATTTGTAAGATGCACGATAACATCACGACGAGTGACGATGGATGTCAAGGTTCAGCTCCCGCGGCGAAGTGCTCAGAAGAAGGAGTGGCCGCCAAACACAAAGGATTTCTTCGGTTTTGCCACCTCCTTCTCGGTGACGTCGGGGGGCGCCGGGTGGCCTAAAACCCCGTCGCAGCACCTCTGAATGGCGGCCAGCCACTTGGCGTGCTCGGCTTCCCCGCCCGGGACGTAGAGTCGGAGCGTCTTGGCCTTCTTATCGTCGCTCTTTACCTCGATCTTGATCCCCCAAGGGCCTTTGCCCTTAAACTCGTACTTTTCCGCGACGTATCCCCCGCCGCCGAGCTCCGTCTTGAGGGGCATGAGCTCCCCTTCCTTGTCCGGACGCTTCAGGCACAGCTCGTGCGGCATGATGAAGCACCCAGGAGCCTCCTTCCACGACCCCACGCCGTAGTCAGGCGCGTATCCGTCGTAAATCTCCAACGTCCCCTCAACCTCGGGCGCCATCTTCACCCCGACGTTGTTCATCTGGCACGAAAACGTGTCCAGAGCCTCCCTGTACTCGACCAGCGTGTGGTCCTCGACGTTGGAGCTCGAGAGCTCGATGCGCGCGAGGGTCGGCGCGTCGTGGCGTATCACGGATGCGTACGTGCCGGCGCCGAGGGCCGAGCGCCTGAAGTGGTAGATCTTCCCGGGCACGAAGAGGTCGACGAGATCCGCATCATCTTCAGACGCCTCCTCCTTCGCGTCGGGCGCGGACGCCTTCTTGGACAACATGCTCGAGAACTTACCGGCGAGCGCGCTGGCGCCCGCCGCAGCCTTAGCGGCTCCCGCGGCCGCGACGGACGCGGCGGCGCCCGCCGCAGCCTTGGCCGCCTCCACGTTCTTGTTACCCCCGCCCGCCTTGGCGGAGGATGCCATCCGCCGCTTGGCCTGCTCGGCGAAGGAAGCCGCCGCTGACACGGCGCTCTTCTGCATCGACGCGAGCGTGACGGACGCCGCCTTGGCCGCCTGCACGGTGTGCAGCTTGTTGACGTCCTTGGAGAAGTCCTCCTTCCAGTTGATCTCCTGGATCCTGCTGAAGAGATCGTCGACGTTCTGGCGCGACGCTCGGACGATGACGTCGTCGTGGCAGACGATGGATTTGAGGTGCGATTCAGACGCGACGCAACCCTTTTCGTCGAGGCAGGGCGGGGTGGCGAAGGCGACGCACTCTATGCCGGGGGTCTTGCCGCCTTGAGCCGCCTTGAGCCTCTCCTTGAGGAGGATGGAGGCGATGGCGGCCGTGCCCGCGCCGAGGCTGTGTCCGAGCACCACGAACCTCGGCTTCTTCTTCTTCAGCTCGAACATCTCGACGCACTTGAGAATCTTGGACGCGTGCTTGTCCAGGAGCGCGTGGGCGGATTTGGCCATCCCGCGGTGGGCCTTGACGCCGGCGAACTCGGGCAGGGCGCTGTTGAGATCCTCCGCGGCGCAGTCGCCGTCGGTGAGGGCGTCCTTCATGCTCGCCGTGCCGCGAATCACGAAGAATACCTCGTTCCTGGCCTGCGACTCGCTGATGAAGAACGCCGGTTCCTGGAAGGTGCTCTTCTGGACCGCGTCGTGAATCTCGTGCCCGATCGTCTTGAGCGCGGCGGCGAGCTCGTTCCTGTCCGTCAGGTACGAGGCGTCGACGGCGATGCACAGTCTTCTAAAGTCGTCCGCCTCGTCCTTGTGCACCGCGCCGCAGGTCCCGGGGTAGGGCTTATCCGCGCGTTCGGGCTGGGAAGCCTTGCGCTGATTCCTCGCGTCGTCCCAGAGGTACGTCATACCGACGGTCAAGTCCCCGACGCTGAAGCCCCTCACGGACTGGTAGTTGGAATGGAGCGCGGAGGCCACGGTGCCGTAGTCCTCCATCCACCCCGGGGCGTACCCGGAGACTTTGCTTATCATCGACATGTCGCGCGCGGGGGGCTGGCGCGCGCCCGAGTGGCGCGGTTGTTAGCGATCGATCTACCCTGGATCTCGAGCTGACGCTGACGAGGAGCTCGGAGCGCGCTCGAGCGATTTTGGGCACAGTCGTCGCACCCGTGAGGTGCATGCGCGGGAGACACCTCGCGAGAGCGTTCGCACGCGTGATGACGATGAGCACGATGTCGACTGTCTCCTTGAACGCGACGGGCGGTCGATCGTCGGTCGCGGCGCTCCGAGCCGCCCGCCGCGGGTCCCTCCTCGGGCCGGGGTTCCCGCCCAATTGTTTTCGGGCACCCGAGTCTTCGTCGCGAAGGGCGCCCTGCTCGCTCGTCACGCGCGCCGCGAGCGGCTCGGCCAAGTCCAAGAAGGCACAGGCGTACGTGTGCACCGAGTGCGGCTACGACGCGAACCAGTGGTACGGGCAGTGCCCGGGGTGCAAGGTTTGGGACTCCATGAAGGTGATGCGAGGTGTCACGGAGCCCTCGACCGCGTCGTCCGGGAAGAGCTCGGGAGGCGGCGCCGGCGCGCGCGCGGTCGCGAGGATCGCCGAGACCTCCGCGATCGAGGAGGCGTCGTCCATCGGCATCGGACGCAAGTCCGGCCGCGTCAAGTCCGGTTGGGTCGCCGAGGCCAACCCGCCGAGGGCGCTGCGCGACGTCCTCGGCGGCAAGGCGAAGGGCTCCACCATGCCCAGGATGCGACTGTCGCGGGAGCTGGGAAAGGAGATCGAGAGGGTCCTCGGAGGCGGGGTCGTTCCGGGGGGCATGACCCTGGTGGGCGGCGATCCGGGAGTCGGCAAGTCCACCATACTCCTCCAGCTCGCGGGTCTGCTCGGCAAAGGGGACCCGAAGGAGGAACTCGAGGCTGACGAGGATGGGGCTGACGAGGGCGGCTCGTCGGTGGGCGTCCTCTACGCGTCCGGGGAGGAATCCGTCGAGCAGGTGGCGGGCCGCGCCGAGCGCATGGGCATCGATCCCGACGGCGTCTTCCTGTACAGCGCCACGAGGCTCGAGAACATCCTCGAGGCTGTCTCCCGCCTCAAACCCGCCGCGCTCGTCGTGGACTCCATCCAGACGGTGTTCCTGGAGGACGCCACGGGCTCGCCCGGGTCTGTGTCGCAGGTGAGGGAGTGCGCCACCGCGCTGCTGCACGCCGCCAAGACCACCGGCATGCCCGTGTTCATCGTCGGGCACGTCACCAAGAGCGGCGACATAGCCGGCCCGAGGGTGCTCGAGCACATCGTCGACGTCGTGCTCTACCTGGAAGGTGACGCGGATCGAGCGGTTCGCATTTTACGCGGGCACAAGAACCGATACGGGAGCACCGACGAGGTTGGCGTCTTCCAGATGAGCGACGAGGGGATGAAACCGGTGGCGTCGCCGTCCGCGCTGTTCCTCGGCGAGCGCGTGCTCTCCCCCGACGTCTCCGCGGCGCCCACGGTGACGGTGCAGGGGTCGAGGCCGTTCATGCTGGAAGTGCAGGCGCTCACGAACGAACGCGCCGACGCGGGCGAATCAAACCCGAGCCCGGCGCCGCCGATCCGCACGGCCGTCGGCCTGAGGTTCGAGCGCATGCAACTTCTCCTCGCGGTGCTCGCCAAGTTTGTCCTCGGCCGCTCGGTGTTGAAGAACGACGTGTTCATCAACATCGTCGGCGGGATGAAACTGGACGATCCGTCCACGGATGTCGCCGTCGCGTTGGCCATCGCGAGCTCGTTCGTGGAGAAACCCTTACCGCCGGACATGTGCTTCTTCGGCGAGGTGGGTCTCGGGGGCGAGTTGCGGCCGGTGATGCAGTCGGAGCGGAGGATCGCGGAGGCGGCGACGATGGGGTTCCGTAGGGTGCTGCTGCCCGAGGCGGGGAGCGACGAGTCCACGGAGAAGGCGGCGAAGAAGAACGGGGTGGAGCTGGTTCGGTGTAAGACGATGGCGGACGCGCTTCAGGCGGCGTTGGACGTGCGACCGACGAGGTCGGCGGCCAAGTCGCAGCCGAACGGGTCGTGGCCGAGCAAGTTCCCGCGCAAGAAGAAGAGCGGGGGCGAGTAGAATTGTCGTCGAGACGTTTCGTTGTCGAGATTTTCATTCGTTCACAAATGGCAAGCGAGCTCGGATGTGATGACATCCGGGAAGCTCGACTTGGAGGTGCCGGTAAAGTGGAGGGCCTGTACCCTGTGCAACTTGCCTCACACCTTTGTGTTGTCATGATACAGCAAAGCATGGGAAAGTTGCAGTCAATCACCTCCAAGTCGAGCTTCAAGAGGGAGAATCAAATGGGAAATCATCACATCCGAGCAGCGTGTCCGAGTTTATCCAGAAAGGCACTCGGACAGGTACTCGTCCTCGAAGCAGATCCGTCGCAGCACGTCCGTCTGCGTGACGATCCCGATCAAGTCCTTCGACGTCACCCGCGTTCCCGCGCGGTCCTCGGAGACGAACCCGTGGTGCACGGCGTCCTCGCTCAGCCTCTCGACCACCTCGGCGAAAGTGGTGGAACGACGGAAGAAGCGGGGGCGAGCGAGCCTCGGCCGCCAAAACACGGCGCCGATCCCGTTCTCGCCCCCGCCCCGCTCCACCCCGCGGACCCGCTCGATGTACTCGCGCAGCGGCGACGTGAGCGCGCGGAACTTGTCGGGCCACACCCCGCGTATGTCGCCGGCGGTGACGTCGCAGACCACCTCCCCGTCGAAGGAACCGTCTTCTCGAAAGCCGGACACCGCCGCCGCGGAGGTGAGACCGAGCCGGGTCATGCGCTGGAACGCGTGCAACGCGGCGTCGTCCGCGTCCACCGTGAACACGGTCTTGACCGCCATGCCGAGCTCGGCCAGCGTCGTTCGCGAGGCGAGCGCGGCGATCTCGTCGGCGGCGATTGAATCCTCGTCGATGGATGAATCCTCCGCGGGCCGCTCCGTCGCCGCGAACAGCGAGTGCCTCACGACGTCCCCCGCGGAAATCACGGCGGCGACCCTGAGGGCGTCGCCGTCGCGTCTGGACACCGCGACGCGGTGGCAGAGGGGTTCGTCGGGTGACCCGTGGAAGAAGTACTCGCGGCATAGCTCGAGGACGGTGAGGCGTTCGTATTCCGGATCGTCGCATCGCCAAACGGAGTGACCGTCCTGCCAGTTGGGCGTGGCCATGACCTCGCTCACGGGCAGGTTCTGCCACTCCGTGCCCAGTGGTGGGGGACAGTACGAGCCATCGCCCAGCGTGGACTCGCCGAGCTCGCGCAGCAGCGCCTCGAGCTCGACGGTGTCCCTGCTGCACAGGTCGAGGACGACGTCGGCGAGCGACAGGAACCCTTTGTGCACGAGTTGGCCGGAGGAGGCGTCGACGACGGGCGCGGAGAGGACCCGGCGTCGCGACAGCTGGCGCAGGGCGTCCACGATCTTGGTGTCCGGCCACAGGGTCAAAACACCGGGCTGCTGGTCGTCGTCCGGGCACGTCGCTCGCTCGTTCTCGCGCTTGGCCCGCAGCAGTTCCCCGACGGAGGTTCTCTCCAAGAGGGCGCGGAGCCTGGACGCGAGCACCAAGGCGCGGTGCGTGGAGAGGAGCTCGTCGGGCGGCGCGTCCGAGGAGCCGAGCGACGCCGTCCTCGACGACGACGCGCGGGTGGTGACGTTGGAGCACGCGGCGACGGAGCCGTGGACCGAGCCGGCCGCGTCGGTATTCCCCGGGTGCGTCGCGGGCAGCTGCGGCGGGGTGAACAGTTGCGCGTGGGCGGGGGTGGGCGAGGGGGCGGGCGCGCCGGTCGCGCCGGGCGCCTGCCGCGGGGCGGATCTGGCGGCGACGACGCGGATCTTGGGCGGACCCGGCTGCGTGCCGTCCATGCTCGCGCGGTGCTCGTCGAACATGCGCGCGCCCTCGGACGAGTCCGATACAAGTAACCGCGCGGGCTCTTGGACGAGCCGAGGAAAGGAGGAAAAAGCCACGACCGAGAGGCGACCTCCTTTCGTCGCGCCACACCACGGACACGCGGAAGGAAAAGATGGAAGAGGCCGAGTCCAACACCTTGGCGTCTCTGCGAAGCGGCGCCATGTCCATCCTCGAGGCCATCGCCGTGGAGCTTCCCGACGTGTTGGCAGTCGAGATACTGCCAAAGGTGGACCTGCGTGACACCCTCAGTTTGGCGCAGGTGAGCAAGCGGTACAGGGACGCGGTGTGGAGCGGCGACGGTGTCCGGTCGTTGCAAGCGAAAATCGATCTTCATTGTCCTATACGCTACGAAGTTAAAAGTTATCTGGTGGTTGGGCGAGATGCGATGGCGTGTGCGATAGCATCTAACAACTTGCCCGCGATCAGAGCCCTCCTGAAGTCAGGAAGGGAAGTCGAGGAGGAGATCGAATACGATGGCTTGCACACGCCGTTGACGTTTGCCGCGCATGTTGGCCATCTGGGGGCAGTTAGAGTTTTGATTGAAGCAGGGGCTGATATCAACAAACACGCTACTTGTCAAGGTAAAAGAATTTCGGCTCTTCAGATTGCCTGTGTATACGACCGTCAGGATGTTGTCATGCAGCTCATCAAGGCGGGTGCGGATGTCAACGACGATATAAATACTTGCTTCTCCGCCCTCGAGGCAGCGGTCGTGCGTGGACGTGAGACATGCGTAGCCCTGCTCATCAGCGCCGGTGCAGACATTCCAGAGCGCGTTATTGCCTATGCAAAGGTTCATGACAAGACGAACATCTTGAAGATGCTGAAATGCGCTCGCTCATGGTGAGGCTCTAGCTAGATTTTTGTGACATTCGACTCGCTCACAGCGGCAGTTCCTCTCCCCCCCGTACCCTGTGTGCCCTCAGGAACAACCTCGCGGGCACGGTCCCGCTGTCCCCCTCCCCCGGGCTCAGTACCACCCCGTTGGCGCTCACGAAGAACGGCACACCCTCCGCCACACCCCGCTCGACGTCCACCCACACCGCCACCTCGCAGTCGTTTCTCACCCCCGACCTCACCTCCCCCGCCTCGCCCGGGAGCCCCGTCGCCATGTGCACGTGCCTCCTCCGCATCCTGCTCAGCCCTTGAGTTCGAATGCGTTCCCACGCGCGCATCGACGTGCCGTGCACCGCCTCGCGGATGCCGCAATGATCCCGCGTGAGTCGCGTCGCCATGACGTCGTCGTCGAGGACGTCGCCCCCAATTGTGTGTCCCTGCGTGGCTCGCACGTGCGTGGTCCCGTCGGTGCCATCGCGAAGCTCGAAGCGCCCCTTGCGATCCGCCGCCACGAGCGCGCGTATCTCGTCCGCGCCGACCCCGCGGAACCTGGGTAGCGCCAGGACCCGCGCGAGGGGCACGAAACCCTCCGCGTCGAGGCAGTCCGCGAGGCCCTC
>Ga0181571_10001490_pt1 | contig 16949 bp, 16 predicted proteins | sample 101ome_17_FD_132440 | JGI IMG/M metagenome (GOLD analysis project Ga0181571, IMG submission 132440) | Coastal salt marsh microbial communities from the Groves Creek Marsh, Skidaway Island, Georgia - 101407AT metaG (megahit assembly) | ecosystem: Environmental > Aquatic > Marine > Intertidal... | reverse complement strand
CTCCTCGATGTCAAATCGAAGCGCCAGTTCGGCAAGTGTTTCCGCGCCAAGCAAAAACGACCAGGCTTGCTCACCGAAAAACGTATTGGTGCTTCGTTGCAGCTGGAGATTAAAATCTCGTTGCACTCCCACCATTAACGCGGCTGCCAGTGCGAATACGAGCAAGGCAATCACAAGCGCTGCACCCCGTTGAACGCTATTAGAAGTGCGGCAGTACATAAAGCCTCTCTAGGTCGCCCCAGTCACCCAGTGAAATGCGCACCTCGATCGCCGCTGGCGGAGCTATGACCGTATCAGTAAATCCCACCTCAGCAGTGAATCCCACATCAGCGATCCAGTTTTCCTGCCAGAAGCGTCGATCGATCGTTTGATTTCGATCCACATCGACGTCTGCGATTGTCGGAAGAAATCGCAGCTCGAATGACTCTACATCATGAAGGAGCGCTGTTTCGGTCGGCTCGATGGCAGTCGTCCGATCCAAAACCGGATAGGTTATGCGGAGCAAGCGATCTTCCTCTAAACGATAGGCGACGCGCTGCAGCGTGCTGCGCGGTGCTCCGGTCGTGTTGTGCCAACCCGCTCGGGTGAGCCGAAGCGGATCCCTCGCCAACTCACCCCCCGATATAGCCGGTGCCAATTGACCAAACTCATCTCTAACGGGTCTATTTGCCAGCTGCCGTATATCACGTGACAGTACCGTGAAGGCTCGGTTGATCTCGTGCAGGCGCTCGGATTCGGCACGAGCAGATTCAATACCTGTCAACGCGGTCGATAAGGTCTGGTAAGACAGCACTGACACGAAGGCTGTGATCGCCATGGCAATTAACACCTCGACCAGCGTGAAGCCAGCTTTGGCAAAACGACGATCAGCTGGGCGCATCCACCACCTCCCCAATTAAGAATGCATCCAGCGTGAACAACGCCGAATCATAGTCGGCGTTCTCTCCGGTCACCGTCACCGTTAATCGCATGAACCCTGGCACCGGTGTTTCCTGAATCTCGCTGCGCCAGTACCAAGTGCGCCCTGCTCGATCACTTTCCCCGGCGATAACACCCGGTCTGGCACTGCGCTGCTTGGCAACCGCCAGGCGGACTTCGGCTACCCGATCCGCCGCCACCCATTGCGCCACAGAACGATCACGAAGATAGGCGGTTCCGTCAATTTGCTGAGAGAGTAGAAACAGCAAAGCCGGCAATGTCACCGCCACAACAGTTAAGGCAACCATCACCTCAATAAGCGTGAATCCCCGCTGTTTGTGGTCTCTAATCGTCGAAGACATCGTCAGGCTCTATTCCATTGGGCATGAAGTTCATACGACCAAAAAGATCCCATCGCAGGGTGTAAAGCAGGTCACCAGTCCGCTGATCGATCCAATCAAGTTCTCCAGGAGTGACCTCCCCACCCGCAAACAAAATAATCTGCGGCGGCGGGTTGGTATCCTCTTCAAGCACCTCAAAATCAACGGGAGGCTGCTCTTCGAGGCGGAGCTCTAGCGCGATCCCGGCCTCAAACACGAGATCCTCGAAGGCATTGTTAAGCGACAGCGGCTCGGCCCAGCCTTGGTCATAGCGCCGCAACCAAAGCCCTCCGTAGGAACTATTGTCTAAGCCATCGAGTTGATGGATTAACAATCCGTGGTCGGTACCGCTGAGCTCTGCTTCCGTCAGCGCATACCCCAGCATAGCCGCTACGTCACGAACCTGATTCTCTCGACTAATCTCTGAACTACCTGAACCAACGTTCAAGCTGACCAGGGAGGTGAGAAGGACAACGACAAACACCACGGCCAGCATCTCGATGAGGCTAAAGCCCTTCTGATGTCGACGCATCGATGTGCTCCCGTCACCCATTGCGAATTAGGAGTTGTCGTCCTCTCCCCAGTTGCCGATATCCGCACTCTGATCCTCGCCACCTGGCAGCCCATCCGCACCCAGGGAATAGATATCGACTTCCCCGTATTCACCCGGCGACAGATAGAGGTACTCGCGACCCCAAGGGTCCATGGGCACCTCGGGTAAATAGCCCCCCTTTTTAAAGTTTCTAGGTTCCGGCTCCAGGGTCGATGCCTCTACGAGCGCCACCAAGCCTTGCTCCGTCGTCGGGTAGACGTAGTTATCAAGTCGGTAGATCTTCAGTGCCGTTTCAATCGACTTAAAGTCGGCTTGTACCTTTTGAATACGTGCATCGTCAGCACTGTTTAAGACGGTCGGCGCAACGACACTGATCAACAAACCCATGATCACCAACACCACAAGAATCTCGATCAAACTAAATCCGCTCTGCTTTTTCACTGCTCTACCTCACCATCGTGTTCAAATCGAATATCGGCAACAGAATTGCCATCACTATAGTCAACACCAGCCCACCCATGACAACCACCATGATGGGCTCGAATAATCCCATAACCGTCCCCAGCGTCGCTTCTAGCTCGCGCTCCTGGTTCGCAGCAGAGCGCTCAAGCATGGTTTCCAACTCACCACTGGTTTCGCCCGATGCCACCATATGCACCATCATGGGAGGAAAGAACGCTTCCTGCGACAGCGCACGGTTCAAGCTCGAACCCTCCTGTACCTTGGCTGCCACCTCTTTGCTGGCGGCACGCAATACAAGGTTGTTCATCACAGCACCGGCGATCCGCAAGGCGTCGAGCAGCGGCACCCCAGATGCCATCAAAATACTTAAGGTCGACGAGAATCGCGCCGTGTCCATCCCAATGAGCACACGCCGAATACCCGGAATCCGCAGCAATCCGGCATCAGACAGTCTCTTGTACGTTGGGTTCTTCAACAACCGGCGCGTCACAATGACCAGCGTCACGATCCCCAACCCCAAAAGCCAGCCATGGTTAGTCAGGAAGTCACTGGTTGCGATAAGCGCCACGGTCAAGGGCGGTAAATCGGTCTTGGTCTGGGCAAATATACCTACCATTTCAGGCACGACGAAGACCATGAGCGCCGTCACTACGGCAATGGCAACTCCAATGAGCACAAAAGGATAGATCAGCGCCATTTGAAGCTTCTGCGCGGTGTGTTGTCGATTTTCCGTGTAGTCAGCCAGCTGCTCTAGAACCGGACCCAACTGGCCCGCCTGCTCGCCGGCATTGACCATCGCGCGATACATGTCACCAAAGGTTTGCGGAAATTGCGCCATCGCATGTGCCAAGGTGTGGCCCTCTGCCACTTTCGAGCGAACCTGGAGCAACAGCGCTTTGGTCGACGCCTTGCGCGTCTGTTCTGCTGCAGCCTGGAGGCACTCATCAAGGGGCAAGGCCGAGGCAACGAGCGTTGCCAGTTGTCGGGTAATCAGAGCCAACTCACTGGCGCTGAGACGAGGTGCGAATAGACCGCGGCGAACACTGCCGTCAGAACTGGCGCTATTGGCCGCGCGACGGCCTGCGGAGGCCACCTCAATCGGTCGCAGGCTCTTGGTTCGGAGTTGCGCGCGAATTTGGCGCTCTGAGTCTCCCTCGAGAACGCCTTTGACTACCTTTCCCGAGGTATCGAGTGCTTTGTATTTAAAAGCGGCCACGTCAAGTCACCGAGGTAACGCGCAGAACCTCTTCAAGCGTTGTCTCACCAGCCAATATTCTGCGACGCCCATCGGCCTGAATGCCTGGATACTGCTTGCGGGCCACCGCCAACATGGCCTGCTCACCCTCACCTTCATGAATCGCCGTTCTCAATTCTTCATCGACTTCGATCAACTCGTAGATGCCGGTCCGCCCGCGATACCCCGTCATGTTGCACTTAGCGCATCCCTTGGCGTGATAAATCTGAACCTGGTCGTCACCTTCGATACCCAACATCTCTCTCTCAGCCGGCGTGGCATCAGACAATTCTCGGCAATCGGTGCACAACAGTCGCACAAGCCGCTGCGCCATGACGGCGACCAAGCTGGATGACAGAAGGAAGGGTTCAACACCCATATCCTGCAACCGCGTTACAGCACCAATGGCGGTATTAGTGTGAAGCGTCGAAAGTACCAAGTGTCCCGTCAGAGACGCCTGGACGGCAATTTCTGCTGTCTCCAGGTCGCGGATCTCACCGACCATTACGACATCGGGGTCCTGGCGCAGTATCGCGCGTAAACCGCGCGCAAAAGTCATATCGACCTTGGGGTTAACTTGGGTTTGACCTACACCCGGCAGCATGTACTCAACCGGATCTTCTATCGTCAGAATATTGCGCGAACTCTGATTGATACTCGATAGTCCCGCATAGAGTGTTGTGGTTTTACCCGAGCCAGTAGGCCCCGTGACTAAGATAATGCCATGAGGTCTGGCTAGGGCGGCGCGGTAACCGTCGCCAACCTGCGCATTCATCTTTAACTGAACCAGATCCAATTTTCCCGCCTGCTTATCAAGCAAACGTAGGACCACTCGTTCGCCATGCGCTGACGGAATGGTCGACATCCGAATATCAATGGCATGCCCCGCAATGCGGACTGAAATTCGACCATCCTGCGGGACGCGCTTCTCAGCAATATCCAACTTTGCCATCACCTTGAGTCGCGACACCAAGAGCGGTGCGAGCATGCGCTTTGGCGAGAGCACTTCAGCGAGCACACCGTCAATGCGGTAGCGCACGGAGAGTCGATCTTCGAAGGTTTCAATGTGAATATCAGAGGCCTGCTCTTTCACGGCCTGCGACAAAATAGCGTTAATCAAGCGAATGATCGGCGCATCATCCTCGGCATCCATGAGGTCGCCAAGATCCGGAATCTCGTCGACGAGCTGCGCGAGATCAACGTCAGAGGACAAATCCTCCGCCATCTGCGCCGCCTGATTTTGGTTGCGCTGATAGGCGCCACTGAGACGCACTTGGAAGGTGGCCTCATCGACTTTCTCCAGCGCGAAGCTAGCACCTGCCGTCCGTCGCACCTCGAGGAGCGTGTCCGTATCAAGATGCCCCACGTAGCTGAGGACTAGGCCACTCTCGTTCGACTCGAGAACGACTTGTTTCGCTTGAGAAAAGCCAAAGGGCAAAAGTCCGCTTCGCGCGTCGACTGGGGCCCCTTCCGACACACCTGTGTCGAGTGCGTCAGTCGGCTCAAGGTTGTCGGCCGCGGTGTTCACGGATCAACCTGCTCCTCGGGCATCTCTGGCAGAGACCGCACTCTGTCTTCCCACGAAGGCAAGACAGGAATCAGATTGTCGTCGAGGAACATCAGCCCCTGATCGCGGCGCTGTCGCTGCTGATCGCGGATATAGCGATATTTCTCTGCAGTCGCGCCAGCGAGATCATCATCGTCACGAATAATGGTCGAGCGAATGAATACGAGCAGGTTAGATTTGGTGACCGAGACCACATCACTTCGGAAAAGTCGACCTAAGACTGGAATACCGGAAAGGAGGGGCACCCCCTGCTGCGAATCTTGAATATCGTCTTTTACAAGACCACCCAAAACGACGATGTCGCCATCTTTTGCTAACACTTTGGTTTCAATTTTACGCTCGTTGGTGATGACATCTGAGGCAGACAGCGCCTGTTGAGAGATACTCGAGACCTCCTGAACGATATCCATTACCACCGAGTCGCCCTCGTTAATCTGCGGAGTGACTTGCAGGGTCACACCCACATTCTCACGCTGAATCGTCTGAAATGGATTCGCCACGCCGTTGGCTGCGCCGGTGTTGGTGTAACTCCCCGTGACAAAAGGCACCTGCTGGCCCACCGTAATAAAGGCCTCCTCGTTATCCAGCGTCAACAGACTGGGAGTGGACAAAATATTGGTGTTGCCCTGCTTCTCCAGCGTGTTGAGAATTGTGGTCATCGTGAGGTTTTGATCGACCACACCCCATCCGAAGGTCGTGCCTGGAACCTGTGACAACGCACCCGCAAGATCGCGAACACCAATTTCTGTTGAAGCGGCATCCTCGGGCTGAATGGCTTGGGCAATGGCAGCATTGCTGCCCTGTCGCGCCGGACTAATGTTGCTTCCGTACAGCCCAGAGTCGTTGGCAAACAACCACTGAAGCCCCAGCTCTCTGCCCTCGGTAACGTCGATCTCGACAATGATGGCTTCCACCAGCACTTGCGCACGACGAATATCGAGCCTAGCAATAACAGCCTCCAACGCTGCCATCTCATCGGTATCGGCAGTGATGATGAGGCTGTTTGTGCCCGCGTCCGCCTCGATGGTTGATTTGGCCGCATTGGCAGCACGTGTTCGGCCTGAGCTCTCGTCATCGAGTCGAGCAAGATTCTGCATCACCCGCGTGAGGACCTCAGCAACTTCGGTTGCATCCGCGTACTCCAGATACATCACTCTCACGTTTCCGCTTTGCTCGAGCGGTATATCCAAGTAATCGATGAGACCCTTGATGCGCTCGATGCTCACCTCATCAGCGGTGACAATCACGCTGTTCGTCCGCTTATCCGCGACGAGGCTTGCCTCATCATTGGCGTCTGCGCCCTCACCCGCTCGGGATTTCTCCAAGGTTTTGAGCATTTCAACGACGTCTGACGCAACCCCATATCGGAGCTTAACCACTTCAGTCTTTTTAACCGCCGACTGATCCATTCGATCGATGATTTCTGCAATACGATTAATATTGGCCCGAATATCCGAGATAATGATGGCGTTACTCGGCGCGTAAGCCGCCATATGGGCTTGCTGAGGCACCAGAGGGCGCAGCACAGGAATGAGCTTTGCTGCGGAGACGTTCTCAAGGCGAATGACCTGAGTCACGTACTCGTCGTTAATCACTGATGTGCCCGAGATGACATCGACGGGAGCAGATCGGGCATTTTTGTTGGGAATAACGCGTACAATCTCGCCGCTGCGAACCGCGGTGTAACCATGTACATCCAGGATAGAGAGGAACAGATCGTAAAGCTCTGCTCGCGAGACGGGCTTACTCGACACCACCTTCACCTTCCCTTTCACTGAAGGGTCTATGACGATTGTGGTACCGGTCACATCGGCGACAAACTCAATAAATTCCTGAATATCTGTGTCTTTTAAATTGACCGTAAAGTCCTGCGCAACGATCGGCTTGGAGACGAGTAACAGGCTCAGCAACAGCACTGAGGCGAATCTTTTCAAAATGGCGATCCGTTCGCGCATGGTGTCTGTCGCTCCTACTGAATGGTACCGAGACTAAGATTTAAAGATACGGGAGACCCGTTGCGATCAATTTCGATTGTAGCTTCCGCAGCGTCACGCATGAGTTGATATAACCGCATAGTATTTGAAGGGTCACTCAATGAGTAACCGTTTACCCCGGTGACAATATCACCCGTCTCAAATCCTAACGCCGTAAATTTTGCCACATCTTTTCCGGGCGACAGTCGATAGCCTTTGATGCCTTGCTCGCCCTGCACCGCAGTGATCGAGACGAGCCCTGTCAATGATTGAGGGTCTTTGTACAATTGTTGCCGGTAATTGGCGGCCAACCTACTCCGCTCTTGCGCCGAGGCCTTCATCGTTAGTTCGGCGTCAGCTCCGAGCGACACCTTATCCTCTACCTCGGGCACGGTGGTTTGAACAATGCCGACGATGCCATTGTCGTCAAAAAGCGTAATAAGCTCGTAGGTGCCATTGTTATCGATGACCACCTGCTTTGGCAGAATCTTGGCAAGCATCACCTTTCCATTGGCCGGTAGCTCATCACCCACCGCGTACAAGGCTTGCTCTTTTCGCGACTCGATCATCGCCATGCCTAGACCATCTGTCGTGGATGAGACGATACCCGTTAAGGTGAGTGCCAACCGCGTCTCCTTCGCGCCGTCTTCAATGCCCTCGCGTGAGCTAGCTGTCGGCTCCTCGATGACCTCATCTGCAAGATCATCGGACACAACGGCCCCGAAAACATTCAAGCCAAGAATAGAGGACACGTCGACGATATCTGCCCCTGCTGACCTATTAGTTAGGCCCGGGGGTGGATTGATGACCTCACCCGCAGGAATATCGATGGGCGCGTTGGGGACCAACGACCAAATCAAATTAACCGCGCTGTTGAGACCCCATAGCACGAGCACCACGAGCAGCATGCGCTGAATTTTAGGCAATCGCTCCCCGTCCGCTACCCAACGGTAGGCGGCGGTCACTCTCGCGTCCGCATCGATCCGGGCAAACAAATTGACTGGGTTATTCATAAGGTACGCCGAGGGTTCCCGATCGCTCTAGTGTAGCCGAGGTTGGTCACCAAAAGATGACAAAATAACACCCGTTTTGCTGAAGGGCGCAGCCTTACCCCTCACCCTTCATGCCGCACCAACGCTTGCTCAGCTTGCGATAGCAACCGCGCAGCAACCTCGGAGGCATCGGAGTCCTCGATATCGCTCAACGAGCTCTCGTGGAACCGGGTTTCAAGATCCAACTCAACCATTCCACCAGCGCCATCATCAATCAGCTGACCCAACAGACCCGCCTCCCAGCGCGCAACAATATTGGCAGCGCTACCTTCTGGCGTATCGACCACCATGACACCAAAACTGTCCTCTGAAATACGCCCCACAGAGTCCGTATCGCGCAATGCTGCAGCTATGCGACTTCCTACGCTTCGCAGAATTCGGCTTTGAATATGACGCTGCGACAGGTTATTCATGTTGTCCAAGCCCGCGAGCCTCATGACCACGATCAGCGGGGCACGTTTGTTGCGGCGCGCCCGGCTAATCTCGCGCTCAAGATCTCTGAGTAAACCTGCTCTGTTCGCGACATTGGTCGCCGGATCTAAAAGTACGAAGTCTCGAATACGATTCATTTCAACCAAACGGTTGATCAACAAGGGGACCTTTGCGATGAAATCTAACAGGAGGCGCATCTGCTCATCATCCATCATCACCGCACTACGTGGATTAGCAATATGGACACTCCCGACAAGGATGTCGTGATCCATCACGGGTATTAACAGGGTTTGCTCTACGCCTGAGTCCGCTTTAAACAGTGCCACATCATTGAACGTGGATGACGCTGTCCTGTCCCAATGCGGCTCATCTGAGTAGAGATTGAAGAAATCGTAGCTATCCTCTAATAGCTTAATCGCGCCCGACACTACGCCTATGGGATCGAGGTGCTGATCCAACTCGCTTACAGGGTCGTGGAGCCAAATCTCAGCCTGACTGCCACCCGATAGCTGCCTGACACCCGTCAGTGCCAAATTGATGAGATCTGCAAGATCGGTCGCCGACAGCATCTGGCGTTCAATCTGGCTCATTTGTCGCTTCGCGAAGTCAGCCATGGACAGTGACGACTGCGCATCCTGTATCTGAGTCGTGTCGTCCGATGAATTCGTCACATCAATCATGATTTGGACCTGTTTTATTGTTTGCCCGGAAACCCTTCCCCACATCTACAAACACTACTGCGGACATCAGTCTGTTACAATACGCAAAACCTGCGGGGTGGCAACGCCTGAGACACGTAAAACGTGAACCCGTCGAACCTGAACCGGTTAGTACCGGCGTAGGAACAGGAATTAAGCGCGATCCGCGCTGATGCTCGTGATGTTTCCTTCGCACTGTATTCGCCAAATCAAAGCTAATATCAGCAAAGGAATTGTCACATTGTTCAAGCTCTCGCCAACGGCCTGTTACCTCACTCTATCCCTAACACTGCTGGTCGTAGCTCCCTCGAGTCACGCGCAGACATCGTCGACACTTGAGGAGGTCGTCATCACTGCCGTGCTCATGACATCCGACGCCAATCGAGTCAGTGCAAGCACCATAGGGCGTGTTGAGTCAGCGCAACGGAGCGCAGCGCACTTTGAAGACTTACTGACGATACTGCCGAATGTAAACGCGAGCTCTGGCGCCTCTCGGCAGCGCTTCTTTCAGATTCGCGGCATTGGTGAACGCTCTCAATTTATCGAGCCCATCAACCCGTCAGTGGTTATTCTGCAAGACGGTGTCGATCTCAGCGGTCTGGGCAGTGCTCTGACCACATTTGATAGCGCTGGGATGACAGTGCTGAGAGGGCCTCAAGGATCACTCATGGGCGCGGGCGCTCTCGCGGGCTTGATCGATGTGACCTCTACTGCACCCGCCGATAGGAAAGAGGTCACCATCGGCCTTGGTATAGAAAACGACAACGGTAGACGCGCCAATATCACCGCGAATACAGCACTGACAAACGCTCTGTCTGTTCGCATAGCACATCAGAGCTACCGATCGGATGGCTGGGTCAAAAATACCTTTTTAGGCGTGAGTGACACCAACCGTCGAGACGAGCGCACGAGTCGGTTGGCACTGCGCCACGACGGTGGGAACAACGTTATCGAAGCAGGCGTCAGTCATCTTGATATTGCTAATGGATATGATGCGTTTTCTCTAGATAACACGAGACAAACGCTGAGTGATCAGCCGGGAGAGGATAGCTTAAACCTCACCTCAGGGTTTATCCGATGGCGATATAACGGCAGCACTGTCGGATCAAAACTGCAGTTGAGTCACGTCGATGCCGAGTCGCTCTACAGCTACGATGAAGACTGGAGCTACGTGGGCATCCGTCCATTTTGGGAGTACAGCTCATTTGATGCGTACGGTCGACATGTCGACCGTAAAACAATCGAATGGCGCATCAGCCCCGCCGCATCCGCTGAGATCGATTGGATCTTGGGCATTTACGGGCGAGAAGACAGCGAAACGCTGGGCAGAACCTACACCTACCTCACAAGCCCATTCGCCAGCACCAACACGACGGACACCTGGGCTGCGTTCGGTCAATTATCCACCGCGTTAAGGCCAGACATTAGCTTGACGGTGGGCGGCAGGCTCGAGCACCGCGATCTGAAATACCGAGACTCCGCCGCTGTCGATGAACAGTTCTCAGACCACTATTGGACGGGTAATGCGTCCATAGAATGGCAGATCAATACGGAGCAATCAGTCTACGCAACGATAGCGAGAGGCGCGCGCGGGGGTGGTGTCAACGCCTCGCTGTCATCAACACTACTCGCACTTGCAGAAGAGATTGATGTTGCTGCGTATACCAGCAGAACGCGCTTTGACGAGGAAGAGCTCCTCAGCACCGAGCTTGGATGGCGTCTTCGCTCTGCAGACGACACGTTACGCGCCTCACTCGCTATCTTCAGCATGGATCGTAATGATCAGCAGGTGAAAGGGTCGCTCGTTATTCCTCGCGCTGATGGCAGCACGTCATTTACGGACTTTACCGACAACGCAGCCACGGGGACCAACCGCGGCCTAGAGTTAACGGTCGACTGGCAGCCCACGGAAAAACTCACGCTCAACCTTGCAGTCGGTAGTCTAGACGCCCATTTCGATGAGTACATCAACGTTGATGGTGTCCGCTTATCAGGCCGCGACCAACCGCAAGCACCGTCATGGCAATATCGTCTAAATGCAACGTGGAAACTGACATCGAGACTCACCGGCTCGCTAGAATCGACTGTGCGAGACACCTTTTATCTGTCCGATCGACACAACTTTAGGTCTCCGAGAGCCGAACTCATTAATGCGAATCTAATGTGGGAAGGAAGTTCATGGATAGTGAGTGTATGGGGCCGTAATCTCACGGACGAGCTCACAGTGACAAGAGGCTTTGGTACATTCGGTAACGATCCGAGAAAAGACTACGTGCTTGAACCCTACTATCAATTTGGTGAGCCACGTACAGTAGGGGCAACACTAAGTTATCGCTTTGGAGAATAAGCCATGAAAGTTACCGCTGAGCTGAGCTTGTACCCGCTAGCAGGCGACGTGGGGGCCCCCGTATGGGCTTTCATCGAACACATCATCGCTTCCAATCGATGCAGTGTCGCCACCAACTCCATGAGCACCCAAATAACAGGTGACAGTGCCGATGTGTTTGATTCGGTCAGGCGAGCTCTTGAGTCGAGCTATGAGGCGTTTGGCAGGCAAGTACTGGTCGCTAAGTTTATTCCCGAACACCACGCTGATATCGAGCCGCCAAAACAGTCATGACATTAGAAGCTGTCGCTATTGGTTTAGCGCTCGCCTACGTCCTTCTCGCCATGGGTCAAAGTCGACTCTGCTGGATCGCCGCATTCATCAGTGCAGTCATCTACTTGTACATTTTTGCGAACGTTAAGCTCTACATGGAAGCAGGCTTGCAGTTGGTCTATGCGGGCATGGCGGTCGTTGGCTGGGCCTTTTGGGGGAGAGACCGTAGCGATGAGACATTGGCAGTGACCACGCGCCCACTGCGCTTTCACCTATCCACCATCATTGGCATTTTACTGACAGCGGGAATCGTGGGCAGCCTACTGACCACCTATACAGATGCGGCGCGACCTTACATTGACTCCATGACCACCGTGGCTGCTGTAGCCGCCACATGGATGGTGACGCAAAAAATACTTGAGAACTGGCTCTATTGGTTCGTCATCAATACGGTCTCCGTTTGGCTGTTCATGGACCGAGGCCTCAACCCAACCGCTGCTTTATTCGCCCTGTACATTCTGCTGTCAGTCATTGGCTATTTTGTGTGGCGAAAGACCCTACTCGCTCATGAATCATAGACATCCCGACGCCGTTGAGGCGGCGCTGAATGCATGGCAACAGTGGTTATGCAGTAACTCTGCTGATGAACGACCCTCATTAGGGGCCATGATCGGCATGGGTTCCGCACATCGAATCTTTGAGCTGACACACGACGACCGGTATGTCCTTCGCGTTCGACATCAACTACATGGACTCAGCGTCAATGAGTCGTTAGAAGAAATTAGACTGTGGCAAGACGCGTCGAATGCTGGTGTTGCGCCACCAATTCATTACCACTCTCACGACGGCGAGGTTGTGGTGACTGACCGTTTAAACTTTAACGGTGTATCTGTCGAAGACCACGCAACGCTTCTGAAGCAAATTCATGCGCTGCCCATTTCACACCCCAAACTCTCTCTGGTAGCAGTCGCGGAGCGATACCAGAGGACGATCAACCAGAGGACAATCAGCGCCAATGGGCATGCGATTTCAGCTAAGCACCCTGAATATGACACCCTCAGACAAGACCTAGCGGTACTTGACGGCGACAACCTTTGTTTTTGTCATAATGATCTTACCCGTGAAAACGTCGGGTTAGATAACGGCACTGTCGTAGCGATCGATTGGGAGTACGCGTCAATGGGCAGTCCCCACTTTGACGTCGCTACAGCTAGCCTAGGTATGGAGCAGCCCATGAGAGACGCGTTCGCGCTTGAGGTTCTAGAGAGGAACTTCAGCCGCAATTTGTGGACTGCTGCATGTCGAGCCGTACCACACATCAATTACTTGTGGGCTGTGGCGACCGGTGATGCATCTTGCGCTTCACACTATCGGCAAATGCTTGAGGATATATCGAGTTAATGAGCGATAGCTGGCACATACTCGGCGCAGGAAGTATTGGTGGCCTGTTTGCACATCGTCTGTCACGAGGCGGTGCGAGCGTAAAACTACTAACCCGGAACGCCACCGAGACAGAGCGATCGCTTCGCCTAACTGACGGATCGAGGCTTACTGACGCGCATTTCGACTGCGACTGGATAGGACACTCCAGTCCCATCAAGTACCTGTTAATCACCACCAAGAGCTGGGCAGCGAAAGAGGCGCTATCAAGTATCCAACATCGATTAACCGATGACAGCGTCGTCGTTGCCATGATGAACGGCATGCAGCATGTGGATGATCTGAAGGCACTGGTTCCCGCCAACAATCTTGTGCTCGCATCGACGACGGCGGGTTGTCATCGTCGCGACGGAACGTGGATGCTTGCCGGAGAGGGTAAAACCATTATCGGTAGCGAGAGCGCGCATCCAGAGCCTCCGTGGCTCATCTGCTGGCAGCGTGGCGTACCCAATCTCTCCTGGCAGCTCGATATGCGTGCGCGATTAATCGAAAAACTGGCCATCAACGCCTGCATCAACCCACTTACCGCACTGTACCGGATCAATAACGGTGCGCTGCTCTCGGCCCAATACCGAAGCAGCTTGCAAGACGTTATCGATGAGGTATCGGACATCGTGAAAGAGCTTGGCCACGACCAGCTGGCTGTCCGTTTATCGACTCTAGTTCACCAGGTTGTGGAAGACACAGCGACGAATACGTCTTCTATGCTCAGTGACGTACTGGCCGGGCGGCGGACCGAATCTGACGCCATTCTCGGTTGGTTGCTGAACCACAGCCGCAAACCCCGCCCCAAGCTTCAAGCGCTCGCTACTCAGTTGAGACAACTCGAGCAAAATCAGTAAGTGCAGCACGCCAGACGCGTTTATCTGTGGTGTTGATCACCGCTGAGTGATGCAGACAAGCGGTGCCCTGCGGGTGGTGTTCGAGTAGCAACTCGCAGACACCGCGATCGCAGTTCACCATCATCGAGATCGTCTCCGAGTTCGCTGCTTGCGTTTGGGTCCAAGCGCTTGGCAGCACTGACTTAAACGCATTACTGATCCAACGATCGTCAAAACTCACCGGTAAGACTGTCGCGGGCGACACCCGAGTCGTGTCGATATGTAATGAGTAACTGTGAACAGGTTGATAGGCCGCCAAACTCAGGAGTACCAACGTAGCGACCGGTATCAACCACCTTAGCGGAACGGTCTTGGACGACCCGCTGCGCCACTCTGGAAAGTCAAAGACGGTTTTAGATTGCGGCTGGCGCGGGGTTCGGGTCTGAACAACGCTCGCCAAATTGGTTCGGCTCAACGGCTCTAACCACCGATAACTCATTTTGAGTTTTTGCTGAAGGTCGGTTGCCGAGGGTCGCAGCTCCGCATCGACTCGGGTTGCGGCGACCGCCAAGTTGAGCAGATCCGATAACATATCGGCTCGATTGCGCGTCTCATTGATCTCGACAGCCACGGGTTTTCTGGCATCGTCGTAAACGACAGAAGGTGCGGCTTGTGTGATGAGCCAAATGATAAGCGACCCCACTGACCAGGTATCGATTGTGGGTAAACTGACTTTACTAACGTGCCGTTCGGGCGCAGAGAAACCAATCGTTGCGTCGGATGACAGCGGCTGCCCAACCCGACTACACGATTCGAAGTCCAGCAATCGCACCTGACCATGGACGTCGACAACCACGTTATTTGGCGATAAATCACCGTGTACCAACCCCAGCCGCTCTAGACAGCTCAACGCACTGAGTAAATCTTTAGCAATGAGATAAATGCTCTCGGGACTCAACTCATCAACCAGCTCCGATAGAGGTAGACCTTTAACAAACTCGCCTACGAGCCAGGTTTTACGTCCATCAGGAATGACGGCGAATACCGTGGGGATCGCGGGATGCGCAACGTCGACTCGTGCCTGAAGGCTTCGCAGCGTACCGTGCGCAGAGGCATCCGACGTATCCACTTTTTTTACGGTAACCAGGCGACTGAGTAAGCGATCTCTGGCGAGCCAAACTTCACCCTGCCCCCCGAGGCCCAAGTGTTCTAAAAACGCCATGCGCCGCAGTGACCCCAGCGGTCCCCACGGACCTTTAAAACGACTGAGCCAACTCACTGTCGGGCTCCCAGTTGTCTCAGTCTCTGGATAATGGCGGCTCTTGATACCTTCAGGTGGCGGCTGAGCGCATCAATGTCATCGCCCACGCGCTCGATCGCCACCAAGAATTCGCGATCGGGCAATTGGCCTGCAAGCCGAACCTCAGGTATCTGCTGCAATCTGCGATAGACGGCCTGTCGCGACAGACCCAAACGGCGTGCCGTCTCAGCGATTTCAAAGTTTGCGGCCTCGTGCTCACGTTTGAGCGTTGCATCATCGACCACGACCTTTGTTCTTTGTTGCTCCGAGGCGACGCCGTCCCAGTGGCGTTCGTATTCAGGCAGGCTCAACGCATACCGCTGAGCCGCGAGTAAAAACGCTCTGACGTTTCCGGTCCAGTCCGTGTTCAAAGCGTCGAAAAAAAACTGCGCCCAGGCCGCGGCAATCTTGGGGGAGCTTTTTGCCAACTCCCATCCCAGAGGCACTGACTTGCCTAAGCCGGCTGGTTTTGCCTCGTGTGCGAGCAGTAGAAGGCCTAAATCCTCTCGTCGGTCGCTCAGTGAGGGAACGTTGATCGTTATTCCGGCCAAGCGGTTTAACAACGGGCGCTTGAACGCCTCGTGATTTGTCAGACGAGCGTCAGTCGCTGCGATAATGCGCGCATCGACCTGTTGGGTTCTACCACCCACGACCTGTATTTCACCCTCTTGAAGTGCCCTTAAAAGCTTAGGCTGTATCGACAGGGGTGCCTCACCCATCTCATCAAGGTACAAACTGCCGCCATCAGCCTTTTGGAAATAACCGTCTCGCATTTCCGCACCTGTGTATGCGCCCTTGGTCACGCCAAATAACTCAGCGTCTGCAAGCGTCTCTGGCAGCGCCGCCATGTTGACCGCCACCAAGCTTGCTTGTCTTCGCTCACTTTGCACGTGAATGCTGCGTGCCACGATCTCCTTTCCGACACCGGTTTCACCACAGATTAGGGTGGGCAAGTCGCATTGGGCGGCGGTAGCGATGAGTCGCCGAACTGCCTGCGCTTCATGAGAGACCCCTACAAACGCGTGACCTGTGTCGGCGTGACACGTCAGTTCATCTGTTTGAGGTTGCGCCAGTCGAAGCCAGCAAACGACGCCATGCCCAAAACGAATGCACAACCCGCGTTTCAACTCATCAAAGGCCACCGCCATCGAAGCGGATTTGTCAGGACCGAGTTGGCAATGCGATACCCCCGAGATATCAGCCAGCAACAGGCCACGTGCGTGATGACTGAGTTTCAACGCTCGGCGACTGATATGCGGTTCGTTTAATGGGATCTCATCGGTAAGGAGAGGGGCGTTTCGTCCAACAACTGAAGTCTCAAGACGCAGTACACCCGAGGAATCAATCGTCCCCAGCATCATGGATGCGCCAATGCGGGTCAGATCAGGGTGAAATACCACCGTCAGCCGCAGCTGTGATGGTATCTGGCCCTGAACCGACTCCCCAAATCGCAGCGGCGCCCTGGTCTTATCGCCAGGTTGCATGCTTCCCCCAGATCTAGATTGTCGTTTTTTTCTTAT
>Ga0181571_10001489_pt1 | contig 16953 bp, 17 predicted proteins | sample 101ome_17_FD_132440 | JGI IMG/M metagenome (GOLD analysis project Ga0181571, IMG submission 132440) | Coastal salt marsh microbial communities from the Groves Creek Marsh, Skidaway Island, Georgia - 101407AT metaG (megahit assembly) | ecosystem: Environmental > Aquatic > Marine > Intertidal... | reverse complement strand
GATCCACAGGTGCGCTGGTTCCTGGCGCTTCTTGCCCTGGTTGTGCTGACCCTGATCTGGTTCCTGAGCAATGACGGCATGCCTGTTGCCACCGCCATCCGCCAGGCAAGCTTCAACGCTGTCTCGATCATGACGGGAACTGGCTATGGCAGTGCCAACTTCTCGGCCTGGGGCGGGTTCGCCTCGACGCTACTTCTGATCACCATGTTCATTGGCGGGTGTGGCGGCTCGACGACCTGCGGTATCAAGGTGTTCCGCCTGCAGGTTCTAGCGACAACGGCGCGGGTGCAGATTGGCCGTCTGTTGCGTCCACACGCGGTGATCCTGGCCTATTATAACCGGCGACCAGTGCCAAACGAGGTTATGGATTCGGTGATGGGATTCTTCTACCTCTATATCCTCTGCTTCGTCATTCTGGCGATTCTGCTTGGCGCTCTGGGGCTTGATTTCATCACCGCCCTGTCCGGCGCCGCCACATCGATCAGCAATGTCGGGCCCGGGCTTGGCAACCTGATTGGCGCCGAGGGCAATTTCTCGTCACTTCCTGATCTGGCCAAATGGATCATGGCGTTTGGCATGCTTCTTGGCCGGCTGGAACTGTTCACCGTCCTGGTCATGCTCAATCCGGGGTTCTGGCGCCGCTAGGCGGGCACACATCCCATCATCAGGGCAGGATCACATTGTCGATCTTGGCAAGCTCGATGCGGGCCTGTTTGTCCAGCCCGGCAAGCGCCCTGTTCAGACAGTCATTCACCGCGCGCTGGACGTCATTTGCCGAAGATGATTCAGGGATTGTCACCGCATGAGATGATGCCAGCTTGATCATTGCCTGCGAACCGCCCACCGGCTGAAGCCACATCAGCTTCGCCTCGAACTCGACCCGAATCTCGCTGTCCTGCTGGTCACTCAACGCATTCACCAGACCGGTCTGCGGCGGCAGCTTGACCTTGGTCACGGCGGCCCGGGTGATATCCAGGATCATCTCGCCGCTGCCACCTGCCGGCATCAGCACCTGTGTTGCCCATTGCGAGACGAGGTTGCCTGGATAGGGCTGCTGGAGATGACCGATATAGGGAGGCTTGATAGGCATCTCCCAATTCTCGATGATCTCAAGCTGACGTGCATTCAAAGCAATTGCCCCGAATCCCGCAGACTGTACAGAGACCGGCGAAGGCGGCGACGTTGTTGTCGCACAGGCCGCAAGGACCAGCGACACCATCAGCATTGGAATGGTGAACACGCGTTTTGACATCTATGACACCTCCCCGGTTGGCGGATGCCAATCGTAACAGCAAGAAGGCGGCATGAATATGGCGACATTATTGCCTGACGGCAGAACCATCTGTGACCGGCGGGTCGAGGGAGCGCGTTGTCTTGCAAAATTCACAGGTAACATCGATTGTACCCGACTCTGAGATCAGCCCTGCCAACTCGGCGGCGGACATACGTTGCAGAACCGAAATCGCCCTGTCGGGGCTGCAGCGGCACCTGTCCTCGACAGGCTGGGCGGGGGCCACATGCGGGCGAAGGGAATTGAACAACCGGAAAATCAGCGCATCCGGCGCCAGATCAGGATCGACAAGTTCATCACGCCGAACCGAGCGAAGCAGCATTTCTGCTGTGGTCCAGGCGTCGTCGTGGACGTCACGCGGCACGCTGGCAAGGTTGCCGCCCTCGGCGGCCACCCGCTGCACCATCATTGCGCTGGCGGTCCAGCTGTCGCCTATCCGCCCGGCGGCGGCAACGATATGGCTGTCGACCTGTTCGGAATTGGCAAACCAGGCTGTCGCTGCATCGCTAAGCGTCTCGCCATCCAGCTCGACAATGCCCTGATACCGGCCATTTTCATGCCCCTGATCGACGGTGAAAGCGGCGTAGCCGGATCCGAGAAGCGCCGGCACGCTTGCCGGCAGGCTGCCTGCCATATCAAGGCTAACAGGCGGCAAAGCGTGATCATCAAAGGCCGTGTAACCACGAATGGCGCCATCCGACGTAACATCAGCAAGCAGTGTTTTCACATAACCATCACCCTTTGCCTGCAGGGTGAACACACCGTCGAACTTCATGAAGGTCGACAGACATGCGGCGATTGCCATTGCCTCGGCCTGCAGGCTTGCCACGGCCTGTGGATAGTCATGCCGTGCCAGGATGCTGGTCACCGGCACGCCAACGCTGGCAAACCGCCCTCTGATCAGCGCGGTATCACCATCCTCACCTGCCAGGTAGAATGGCAGAATCTGCGCGCCTTCATTGCTTGCATCACCTGACACCACATGTCTCTCCACTGCCTGTGCGGGCCACAGACCCGCGGGGGCTTGTCTAGTGGCCAGCCATGCACCAGGACAGGATGGCTTTTTGTACATGCATCCTGTTCTCGGCCTCGTCGAATACCGCCGACTGCGGTCCATCAATCACCTCGGCGGTGATTTCCATCCCCCGCCAGGCTGGAAGACAATGCAGAACGATGGCGTCAGCTGCTGCCACTTCGAGAAGCTCGCGATTCACCTGAAATGGCTGAAAATCCCTGCGGCGGGTTCCCTCTTCGTCACCCATCGAAATCCAGACATCGGTGACGAGAGTCTGGCTGTCCCTAGCTGCCTCAAGCGCCGAATCATACATCACGATGTCAGCACCCTCGGCCCGGGCCCAAGCCATCAGTTCCGCAGATGGCGCATAGCCATCAGGGCAGGCAAGCCGAAGCTGGAACCCAAATCTGGCGGCTGCCTCGATCCAGCTAGCCGCAACATTATTGCCATCGCCGATCCAGGTCACGACCTGGCCATCAAGCGCACCATGACGTTCGATCATTGTCTGCAGGTCGGCCATGATCTGACAGGGATGCGAGCGCGCCGTCAGCGCGTTGACCACCGGCACACTGGCATGCGCGGCGAGGGTCACCAGCGTTTTATGGGCGAAACAGCGAATGGTGATGGCGTCAACATAGCGTGACAGCACGCGTGCCGTATCCCCGATGGTCTCGCCGCGGCCAATCTGCATGTCCTGCGCCGACAGCATCAGCGGCGTGCCGCCAAGCTGTGTGATCCCGACCTCGAAGGACACCCGGGTGCGGGTCGAGGGTTTCTCGAAAATCATCGCCACGCTTTTACCGGCAAGTGGTTTTGCCGTCTCGGCGCCAGCCTTAAGCGCAGCCTTGGTTGCCGCGGCGTCATCAAGCATGCCCTGAAGCGTCTCAGCGCTGAAATCACGGATATCCAGAAAATGTCGCATTAGTGGCTGTCCTGCTGTGAGGCCATGGTGCCGAGAACCGTCGCAAAGCTCTCAACCGCCAGTCTGATTTCATCCTCGGAAATGATCAGGGGCGGCAGGAACCGAACCGTATTTTCGCCGGCTGGAACGCTCAGCACCTTCACCTCGCGAAGCGCCGCCACCACATCACCGGCCGGCAGCGAGTCGTCTAGCCGCACACCGCACAGGAAACCACGCCCCCTGATTTCGGCGACCAGGTTCGGGTAACGCGCGGCGATTTCAGCCAGCATGCCGCGCATGATGTCGGCACGTCGCCGCACATCCTCAAGAAACCCTGGCGCCATCACCTCGTCGAGAATGACCTCGGCCACAGCCATGGCAAGCGGATTGCCGGCAAAGGTTGATCCGTGCGTGCCGGGTGTCATGGCGTTGCCAACCGCGGCGCTTGCGATGACCGCGCCAACTGGAAAACCGCCACCAAGACCCTTTGCCATGGCAATGATATCCGGCTTGATACCAGACGTCTGATAGGCGAACAGGGTTCCAGTACGCCCGATGCCGGATTGCACCTCGTCGGCGATCACCAGCGCTCCGAATTCATCGGCTGCCGCACGGACACCGCGCAGATAATCATCCTGCGCATCGCGGGCGCCGCCCTCGCCCTGGACAGGCTCGATCATCACCGCCGCCACATGCGGACCAAGCGCCGCCCGCAGCTCGTTCAGATTGCCAAATGGAACATGAGCGAAGCCGTCGGGCATCGGACCAAACCCCGTACGGTTTGCAGGTTTGTCAGTAGCCGCGAGCATACCAAGTGTCCGCCCGTGAAAGGATCCGGTTGCACACAAGATGGTGGTGCGGTCCGACTGTCCGCTTTCATAGGCAGCACGACGTGCCATCTTTACCGCCGATTCATTCGCCTCGGCGCCAGAATTACAGAAATAGACCTGATCCAGACCAGTCAGCGAAACCAGCTTGTCTGCCACCCGTTCCTGACCTGGGATACGATACAGATTCGAGGTGTGCCACAATTTGCCCGCCTGATCTCGCAGGGCGGCGATCAGCCCCGGATGCGAATGACCAAGCGTGTTGACGGCAATGCCGCTGGCGCAGTCAAGGTAGCGATCGCCTTTATCGGTGATCAGCCAGCATCCTTCCCCACGGACAAAGGACAGATCGGCACGGCCATAGGTTTTCATCACCGCCGATGTCGGCGTCTTGGCTGCTTGTGGAGTGGTCATGTCGAAATCCATTCTGTTGGCCCGGCCTTTCACGGACCATGATCATCCAGTCTTCCGTCGCGGACGCTGACATGGCGTTACTCAATCAACACCACAAAAACCAAACCACCAGCACGTCGTCGACGGTACCGGTGGCTATGTTCGCGTCATCGCAAGGCTGTCAAATTCGGCATTTCTGCCAAACTTGTCAAGGCGTTTGCCAAGCCACTGCTGGTGCGGTCAGTCCTGAATGAAATGCTTGGCGAGCCGCAGACCCTGAGATTGATAGTTTGATCCCGATCCACTGGCGCCATATAGGCTGTCGGGTATCGCCGCCATCGGTTCATAAACCAGACGACAGACGGTCTGGCCTTCCTCGATCAGGAACGGCACATCATGAGAACGCACTTCCAGAACCGCGCGGGTGGCTCCTGCGCCAAGCTCTTCCATCCCAAAACCGGGATCAAAGAAGCCGGCATAATGCGCGCGGAATTCACCGACACGGGTATCATAGGCACGCATTTCGGCAGCATGGTCACGCGGCACGGTAACAAATTCACGGCTGGCCAGAATGTAAAACTCATCCGGATGAAGCACCAGCCCACCAGCAACAAGATCAGCAGCTGTCAGCCGTTCCCAGAACGCATCCACCTGACAGCTTGCTGGCGCGTCGATATCGATCAGCCCGGCATGTTTGCGCGCACGCCAGCCGATGATCCCACTGCTTGTTGCAGGCGTCAGGTTGACGCCAAGCGCCACACCGTCGCGGATATCAACATCATCCGCACCACGCACCAGCCCAACATCCTGATGAAGGGCCATCATCGCAGCATCCGACATCGCCGCCGGACCCCGGCGCAGGCGAAGCTGAGACAGGCATGACCCCGGGCGCACCAGAACCGAAAAGGTGCGCGGCGAAATTTCGGCATAAAGCGCGCCCTGATACCCGTCCGGAACCATTTCGAACTCGGACGCCTGATTGGCAATCAGTCGGGTGAAGATATCAAGCCTGCCAGTTGAACTTTTTGGGTTTGCCATGGCGCTGAGACCCTGTGCCAGAGACAGCGATTCCTGAAGCTCGACAATGTAGACACAACCGCGTTCCAGCACCGCCCCCCCGGACAGGTCGATCTGATGCATGGCGACGCGGGCAAGCTTGTCCTCGACCCCCATTCCGGGGCCGGGAAGAAACGATGACTGGACGCGCCAGCCACGCGTGCCAAGCCGCAAATCCAGGCTTGCCGGCTGCAGCTGTGCATCGGTGATCGATGTTGCTGCGGTGATCATGCCGCTTTCAATGGCCGCCCGTATTTCCTGCACCGGCAGGATGCCCGCATTCGCAGTGGTGTCGATGCTTGCATCAGCCATATTGGTGGCGGCAGTCGCCGCGCGCCGGTTTGTCATGCGCCCTGTTCCTTCAACTCTTCAGCCGATAGCCAGATTTTAAAACACGGTAGCACAGCCATCCCAGAACACCATTCACAACAACAAGACAGACAACACCTGTCATGATGGGACGGTCACCAATGCCGATCAGGCCATATCTGAAACCATCAATGGCGTAGAAGAACGGATTCAGCGTGGCAATGGTGTCAAATGGCGCTGGCAACCGTTCAACCGAATAAAAGGTTCCCGACAAGAAGGCCAGCGGCTGAATCACGAAATTTGTAATCATCGCCATTTCATCAAATTTGTTGGCCCAGATACCCGCCAGAATGCCAGCAAAGGCAAGCGCCAGCGATCCAAGACCAAGAAACGCAACCGCCACCAGTGGCGCCGCCGGCATTGACAGCCCTCCAAAAACTCCAAGCACGATGGCGGCTGCAAGGCCGACCGCGAGGCCGCGTGTCATACCGCCAGCAGCCATGCCGACAAGCAGTTCCGCCGGGCCTATTGGCGGCATCAGGAGATCAACGATATTGCCCTGCACCTTGGATACGACAAGAGAGGACGAGGTGTTGGCAAAGGCGTTCTGCAGCACCGTCATCATCACCAGCCCTGGCACAAGAAAGGTGATGAAATCCACATTGCCCGCAAGCTGTGCCCGCTCGCCGATGGCGACCGCAAACACCATCAAGAACAGCAGCGAGGTAATCACCGGCGCGGCAACAGTCTGCATTGCCACCTTTGCGAAGCGGTGAACCTCACGCACATAAAGTGTCCATAGCCCAATCCAGTTGACTCGCCCTATCTGGACAGGACGTATCCGGGCCGGATAAGGCTGCGTGACATACTGATGTTCGGCTTCGCTTTTCGGCGTGGAAGATGTCTGGTCATTCATGCCGCAGAACATAGGCTCGCCGCGGCCGTTTCGCAATATCGCTGACAATCCCGGCAGCACGCTGGCGGCGTCGGCACCTGACTGATAAGCTTGCATCAGGTCCGACGGAGAGCCGCATTCGATGACTGACATGAAACCGCCAGCCGAACGCCGCCTGATGAACAAGGCCGTTCATTATCTTGGTTGCTACACCGCATCGCGGCAGCGTCTACGCGAGGTGCTTCGGCGGTTTGCGGCGCGCAAGCTGGAGTCACATGAAGAGTCCGAGGTGGCGCGCGCACTGGAAGCGGTGATCGATGACTGTGTCAGGCTTGGCTATGTCGATGATACCGCCTTTGCGCTTGCCAAGGCGCGAAGCAAACGGCGCGGCGGCCGTTCGGCGATGGCCATCCGCCGCAGCCTGCAGGAACACGCCATCGACGGCGATCTGGTCGATCAGGCGCTTGCCGCCGCCGATGAGGACACAAGTGATGGCGAGCTGGCGGCAGCACTTCGTCATGCGGCACGGCGTCGGCTTGGCCCCTATGCCACCCGCGAAGGCGACGAGGCGACACGACGGCGCCATCTGGCTTCGCTTGCACGGGCGGGATTCACGCTTGGCATTGCGCGTCAGGTGATGGACCTTGAGGATGCCGAGGCGGCCGAGGCGCTTGTCACCACGCTTCACCGCTAGACCGCTGGCCTGTCTTGCGATGCGCCTTGCCATCGGTCTAAACTGCATTCCAGAAATCAACAGCCGACCGATCCGAGTACAGGACATAAGGGTTCTGCATGATTGGCGGCACGCCGGGTGGGAGGAATTTTGATGACCCAGGACAGACTGTTTGCGCCAGGCAAGGAGATTGTTGACGCCGCATTGATTGATGAGGATGGCTATAAGGCGATGTACGCCCAATCCATCGCCGATCCTGACGCATTCTGGGCTGAACATGGAAAGCGGATCGACTGGATCAAGCCCTACAGCCAGATCAGCGATGTGTCCTATGATGCCGACGATCTTCATATCAACTGGTATGCCGACGGCACGTTGAACGCGGCGGCCAATTGCCTCGATCGCCACCTGGCGACGCGCGGCGATCAGACAGCCATCATCTGGGAAGGTGACGATCCGGCCGACTCCCGGCATATCACCTACGCCGAGCTTCATGCGGAAGTCTGCCGCTTTGCCAATGTGATGAAGGCCGAAGGCGCGAAGAAGGGTGACAGGATCACCATCTACATGCCGATGATACCCGAAGCCGCTGTCGCCATGCTGGCCTGCGCGCGTATCGGTGCCGTCCATTCGGTGGTGTTTGGCGGCTTTTCGCCAGATGCGCTGGCAGGCCGCATTCAGGATTGTGATTCCAACATGGTGATCACCGCCGATGAAGGTGTTCGGGGCGGTCGTGCCATTCCTTTGAAGGCAAACACCGACGCGGCGCTTGCCTCATGCCCGGACTGCAGCAAGGTCATCGTCGTAAAGCGGACCGGCGGCGCCATCGACTGGGTCGAGGGGCGTGATGTCTGGTATCACGAGGCCATGGAGGGCGCATCCGCTGACTGCCCGGCAGAGGAGATGAATGCCGAGGATCCAATGTTTATCCTCTACACTTCGGGATCGACTGGCAAACCAAAGGGCGTTCTTCACACCACCGGCGGCTATATGGTCTATGCCTCGATGACGCATCAATATGTGTTCGATTATCACGATGGGGACATTTACTGGTGCACCGCCGATGTCGGCTGGGTCACGGGCCACAGCTATATCGTCTATGGTCCACTCGCCAATGGTGCCGTCACGCTGATGTTTGAAGGTGTTCCAACCTATCCCGACAGCTCGCGATTCTGGCAGGTTGTCGAAAAACACAAGGTCAACATCTTCTATACTGCACCAACCGCCATCAGGGCTCTGATGCGCGAGGGAGATGCACCGGTAAAGGGATGTGACCGGTCCTCGCTCCGGCTTCTTGGCAGCGTCGGCGAACCGATCAATCCCGAAGCCTGGATGTGGTATCATGAGGTGGTTGGTGACAGCCGCTGTCCGATCGTCGACACCTGGTGGCAGACCGAAACGGGTGGAATCCTGATCACGCCGCTTCCTGGCGCAACAGCCACCAAGCCCGGTTCGGCAACACGCCCGTTTTTCGGCATCGAGCCTGTGCTTGTCGATGGTGACAACAATCTTCTTGAAGGCGCTGTTGACGGCAATCTGTGTATCGCCCGGTCCTGGCCAGGACAGATGCGTACAGTCTATGGCGATCATCAGCGGTTCATCGAAACCTATTTCACGACATTTCCGGGTCGCTATTTCTCTGGCGATGGCGCGCGACGTGACGCGGATGGATATTTCTGGATCACCGGCCGTGTCGATGATGTACTGAATGTATCCGGTCACCGGATGGGAACAGCCGAGGTCGAATCGGCGCTTGTCGCCCATCCGAAGGTCGCTGAATCGGCTGTTGTCGGCTATCCACATGACATCAAGGGTCAGGGGATCTATGCCTATGTCACCCTGATCGAGGGATGCGAGCCAAGCGATGAGCTGGCGGCCGAACTCAGGCAGTGGACCCGCAAGGAGATCGGCCCCATTGCCACGCCCGATCTTCTGCAATGGGCGCCACAATTGCCAAAAACGCGCTCCGGCAAGATCATGCGCCGGATCCTGCGCAAGATCGCGGCCAATGATTATGCCGAGCTTGGTGACACCTCGACATTGACTGATCCCAATGTCGTCACGGATCTGGTGGAGAACCGGCAGAACCGGCAGGCATGTCGCGCCCTGATGCATGACCGGTGAGAGCGGGGGCTTTCACCGGATCTGCAATTCATTGGCGCGGCAGACCGCATGAAGCCTGTTGCGCGCACCAAGCTTGCCACGCAGACTTTTTATGTGATGTTTCACTGTGACCTCGCTAAGCGCCAGTGACGCGGCGATCTCGCGGTTGCCACACCCCTCACGCAGACCCTCCAGAACATCACGCTCGCGCCGGGTCAGATGAATCGTCAGTGGCGGCGCAGACATCATCATGTCGATCGGGAAATAGTGCTCACCGGCAACCAGAAGCCGGATCGCCCCAAGAAAGGCATCAGGGGTGAGATTGTAAGGCAGAAAGCCTGCCACGCCGGCAGCCGTCAGATCGGCCACCGACACCGTGCCGGGCCGCGCATCCGTCACCGCCACCGGCATTCTGTGATACCAATCACGACGGAACCGCTGAAGACCATGCAGGTTCAGCATATCAGGCATCTGAAAATCAAGAACAACGAGCGCCAGATCACTCACCTCATTGGCAAGCGCAATCGCCTCGGCAAGGCTTGCCGCAGTCAGGATGGACAGGTCCCGATCGGCCGGCGTCTGGTAGGACTGCATCAGATGGTTCTGCGCGAAATCGCGGCTGAGACCATTCTCCAATGCCAGCAGAACACGCATGCGACCCCCATCCCTGTTATGGCAGTTACTCAATTTGTTCCAGCCTCTTCAAAAGAATGATTCTTGAGTATTAATGCACTCAAATTACCGAGGGCGCCCTGATCTTGCACATGATTTTTCGTAAATAATTCAACCTAATATAGATTTCTTCCTTGCTGCTAGCCCGAGAAAATTTCACGAGTCAGGCGTAGAAACAGGGTCTTGCTTGAAGGAGGTCGAAAAGGGTCAGGAGTGGAAATTTTTCAGTATTCGAAGGAAAGCACAACCTTAAGGTTCATCCATTGAAAGGCGTCGCCTGTCATCAGGTCCAGATTTGTCGTACGTGTCCGCGCGCGGTGCGGCGCAGCAAGAAAGAACAGCCTGTCACGGAAGATCTCGTGACGACGCCGGTGGGTCAGATGCGCCGCAAACCGATCCCCGGTCCAATGCAGGCCGACCCCCGTTTCGCGTGTCCGCGATCCTGGCAGCTGTCCGGCGCCCGACTGGCGTGTCCGTTCATACGCACCGCCAAACGACATCGTCAGACGCCTGGTCACTGCCGTGGTCAGGCTGTAATCATACCGGATCCGCGCCAGTTCAAGCCATCGCGACCGTACCTTGAGATGGGACGCGCCAAGGCGGGAGTGACGCTCGGCACTGTGACGGAATGAAACACCGACATCGGCACGCTGATGGGTCTGCGATACCGCCAACTCGGCGCGACCCTGATGAAACTGTGACAACCCTGTTTCACCGCCAATGCGAACTTGCCATCGCGCCGTCTGCCGCGAAGCAGCCGCTGCCCGCAGAATAACACCATTGCCTGTAAAACCAGGACGGCTGGGGCGGCGTTGGAACAGAATGCCGTCAAGATCGTAATCCCAGTCAGCATCAGCGCGATACAGCGCCCGCACCGTCAGACTGTTCCACAGATCAATTCCGCTTTCGCGCTGGCCACGTGAAACAAGCGGCTGGCCAGGATTGCAAATCGGGACCAGACGAACGCACAGATCATGCAGCTGCGATCCGGGCTGAAGCGGCATCGTGACATCGCGCTGCCGGTCGACAAGCGATGGCCGGTAGCCGGCGTCCATGCCGATCAAAGCTTCCCAACGCCAGCGATCCCCACAGGCCATTCGGACCATCTCAGCCCGGTGCTGCTGGTCGGAAGACAGCGGTTGCGAACGCAGCGGGGCGAGATAGTCGCCAACAAACTGGCAATGGCCGGACTGCATCGCCGCAAACGCGGCGCCAAGCCGCAATTCGGTCGACAGCGGATACAGAGCGAGCGCGGCATGTGCCAGCTGGTGGGCCTCGGCAGGGTGGCCATCCTGAAGAAGCAGTCGTGACCGGTTGAGAAACCATGCTGGCGACATATGGGGCACCAGCACATGAACCCGGAATCCCGGACCTGCTTGCGCGGCTTGTGGCTCCGCCCCAGCTGCGACGGAATATGCGCCGTTACCATAGACGATCAGGAGCGTTGCCAGACAGGCCCGCCACCAGGCCGCATGGTTTCGCATGCCCTCCCCCCGCACGCAATATCATCCAAAAGCATGATGCGCTTGGTTAATCTTGGGGCAGGAAGGAAATTCGCAATCTAGAGAAGGCGGAGCAGCTTCTCGACAGTGAATTCGGGCGGCTCGTTAAAGGTGATGGTACCGGTAAAAGTGCCCGTTTCATCATAGAGAAAGACCGTGGCCGTATGATCGAAAAGCACCACACCGTCCTTGTCCTCGACACGTTTGGCGTAGGCACCAAAGGCCTTGTGCGCGCTGGCCAACTGCCGGGCATTACCTGTCAGGCCTGTTACCGGCAGATCAAACAGCGACAGATAGGCGGCCAGTTGGTCGACCGTATCACGTTCGGCATCAACGGTCATGAAGATGGTTTGTAGCGATGTTGCATCGCCGCCACGCTGCGCGACCTCGTCAAGCGAGCTGGCAAGCAATGTCAGCGTCATCGGGCACACATCAGGGCAATAGGTGTAGCCAAAGAACAGCGCCACCGGTGCGCCGGCAAAATCGCCATTGCGGCGCGTTGCACCGGTCTGGTCAATCAGCTCGAATGGCTGATCCTGAAAATTGCGGAATCCGACATCCATCTGCCGCGCCTGGCGTTCTGCCAGCCAGAAAACAATCCCGGCAAGCAGGCAAAACCCGACAATGGCACCAGCCACAAGCCCTCGGCCACCAAATCTGCGCGCTGTCTGTCTCATGCCCTGTGGTGTAGTATCGGCAATGATGCGGCGCAACCGAAGAATTCATCCGGACCGATCTTCAGGACCCAAGCCAAGCATGCCCGTTACCGACCTAATCCTATCGACCTAATCATTGAATCAATGCTGTGGGTGCGTGTAGTCTGCGCAATATGCAGACCAGCCCGGACAAGACCGCATGACCGCTCTCATCATTCTGATCGACCAGATCGTCAATCTCTACATCTGGACGATGGTGGCCTATATCATCATCACATGGCTGATTGCCTTCAGGATCATCAATCCCTGGCAACCTTTCGTTCGCATCGCGCTGACTTTCCTTGGCCGCATCCATGAGCCGCTGATGAGCATGGTGCGTCGGGTGCTGCCGGATCTTGGCGGCATTGATATCAGCCCAATCGTGCTGCTGCTGGCGGTCCAGTTTCTTCGTAACCTTGTTATCGGCTTGCTTGTCGACCTCGCGTGAGATCATCTATTCCGGCCATCATGTCGCCTCAGGTGAACAAAACGGCGTAAACCCGGCGGGACAATCTGCCGCGCCCCTCCACAATGCGGACAATCCAGGCGTGCCAGGCAAGATGGGGGATATCATGACACAGACAAAAGCCACTCAGCCACCGACGAGCGCAGCAACAATGATCGACGGCAAGGCGTTCGCCGACCGGCTGGTGACGCGGGTTGCCGCCGCCGCCGCCAGGCTGACAGACGCCATCGGCCGGCCTCCGGCACTGGCCGTGGTGCTTGTTGGTGACAATCCGGCAAGTGCCGTCTATGTGCGCAACAAGATTGAACGAACCACAACAGCCGGAATGCGCTCGATCGAAAAGCGCCTCGACGAGACGACGAGCCAGTATGAGCTTCTGGCCATCATCGACCAGCTGAACGCGGATGATGGCGTGGACGGCATTCTTGTCCAGCTTCCGCTGCCACCGCAGATTGACGAAGCGGCAGTGATCAATGCGATCTCGCCCGACAAGGATGTCGACGGATTCCATGTGGTCAATGCCGGACGGCTCGCCACCGGCCAGGATGCGCTTGTTCCCTGTACCCCTTATGGCTGTCTGATGCTGCTTCAGGACCATCTTGGCGACCTGTCAGGCCTGAATGCAGTCGTTGTCGGCCGTTCGAACATCGTCGGCAAGCCGATGGCACAGCTGCTGTTACAGCAAAGCTGCACCGTCACCATCGCGCATTCGCGAACCCGTGATCTTCAGGCTGTATGCGCGGCTGCCGATATTCTGGTGGCCGCCGTTGGCCGGCCGGAAATGATCACCGGTGATTTTGTCAAACCCGGGGCCACGGTGATTGATGTCGGGATCAATCGGGTAGCCGCACCGGAACGTGGCGAGGGAAAATTCCGGCTGACGGGTGATGTGGATTTTGCCAGCGCGGCTGCCGTTGCCGGCGCCATCACACCGGTGCCAGGCGGCGTTGGTCCGATGACCATTGCGTGCCTGCTGCGCAACACGCTTGTTGCTGCCGCGCGACGCTTTGACGCCGATCTCGCAGATCTCTAGCTTTTTGCCGCGCCGCGTCCTATCTATCTGGCAGTCGCCCTCGCACAAGGCAGCCCATTCACATGGCCGCAGACAAACTCATTCTCTTTGCCGCACTTGGCATTGTCGCCGTGATCCTGTTCTGGGGGGTGATCACGATGGCGCGTGGCGGCGAGTATAATGTCAAGAATTCCAACCGGATCATGCGCTATCGGATCGTCTTTCAGGCCATCGCGCTGGCCCTGATCCTGATTCTGATGTGGTTCCGTCAGGCCAGTAGCTAGCCCGGATCGGCATTCACAGATACCAGCAGGAGGCGCACCACGCCATGGTGAAACTCAACAAGATCTACACCAGAACCGGCGATGATGGCGAGACCAGTCTCGTCGATGGTCGGCGCGTCGCCAAATCGTCACGCCGGCCAAGCGCCTTTGGCGAGGTTGACGAGGCGAATTCGGTGATTGGACTTGCCAGGCTTCACTGCGATGATGACGGGGACGCCAATGCCATGCTTGGCCGAATCCAGAATGACCTGTTCGACCTTGGCGCGGATCTGGCAACGCCGGAAAGCGACAAGCCAGCGCTGCGGATCACTGACGAGCAGGTGGCGCGTCTGGAGGTCGAAATCGACGAGATGAATATGTCGCTGCAACCTCTTACATCCTTTATCCTGCCAGGCGGATCACCAGCGGCGGCATGGCTTCATCTTGGCCGCACAGTGGTGCGCCGGGCCGAACGCCGGATGACCGAACTAGCAGCCGAGGAAGTGGTGAATGACGCGGCAATGCGGTACATCAACCGGCTTTCAGATCATCTGTTTGTGCTGGCCAGAACGCTGAACAACGGGGGCAAAACCGACGTGTTGTGGCGTCCCGGACAAAATTCTGGCCAGAAATGAACAAGTTTTTCCCAGCGCGGGGTATTATCCCGAACAGGTATTGATGATCTACCGAGACAGGTAACTATTCAGGCGGTTGAATCTCTCTATTGAAGGAGTGACAGATGAAGGTGCTAGTCCCGATCAAACGGGTAATCGATTACAACGTGAAGGTGCGGGTGAAAGCCGACAACACCGGCGTTGAACTGGCGAATGTCAAAATGGCGATGAACCCGTTTGACGAGATCGCCGTTGAAGAGGCGTTGCGGTTGAAGGAAGCTGGCGGCGCTGACGAGGTTGTCGCCGTGTCAATCGGCCCAAGCCAGAACCAGGAAACAATTCGCACCGCACTTGCCATGGGTGCCGACCGCGGGATCCATATCGAGGCACCGCACGAGATCGAACCTCTGGCCGTTGCCAAGCTGCTTAAGGAAGTGGTTGCACGCGAAGAGCCGGGCCTTGTCTTTGTCGGCAAGCAGGCGATCGATGATGATTGCAACCAGACTGGCCAGATGCTGGCTGCGCTTCTGGGATGGGCACAGGGAACCTTTGTTTCGGGAATCGAGATCAAGGGTGATTCCGCCAATGTGGTTCGCGAGGTTGATGGCGGGCTCGAGCATCTTGAAATCAAGATGCCAGCCGTCGTTACCGTCGATCTGCGACTCAACGAGCCACGCTACGCGTCGCTGCCAAACATCATGAAAGCAAAGAAAAAGCCGCTTGATTCGATGAGCGCGGCCGATCTTGGTGTTGATATCGAACCGCGGCTGACCATCACCCGCGTCGAAGAGCCACCTGCCCGTGCGGCCGGCATCAAGGTATCCGATGTGGCAGAACTGGTGGATAAACTCAAAAACGAAGCAAAGGTGATCTGATCATGAGCATTCTCATCCTTGCAGACCATGATGACGGCCAGCTGGCACCAGCCACGCTGAACACCGTTACCGCTGCCACCCAGATCGGTGGCGACATCCATATCCTTGTCGCCGGCGATGCCAGCGGCGAGGTGGCCAAATCCGCTGCCGCCATCGCCGGTGTGTCAAAGGTTCTGACAGCTGATGATGCCGCGCTGGCGCATGGCATTGCGGAAAATGTGGCACCGTTGATCCAGTCACTGGCATCGGGCTATTCCCATTTGTTGGCGCCTGCCACAACCACCGGCAAGAACATCATGCCGCGGGTTGCCGCACTGCTCGACGTGATGCAGATTTCCGACATCATCAAGGTCGAGAGCGCGGACAGCTTCCAGCGTCCGATCTATGCCGGCAACGCCATCGCCACCGTGACCTCGCAGGAAGCGGTCAAGGTGGTAACGGTGCGCAGCACAGCCTTTGAAGCCGCCGCCGCCGAAGGTGGCAGCGCCGCTATCGAGGCCGCATCGGGATCGGCTGATGCCGGCCTGTCAAGCTATGTCAAATCCGAGCTGTCCAGCTCCGAGAGGCCCGAACTGACTTCGGCGCCAATCGTGATTTCGGGCGGCCGCGGCATGCAGGACGGATCAAACTTCGCGATGCTGGAAAAGGTTGCCGACAAGCTTGGTGCCGCTGTTGGCGCATCACGCGCTGCTGTTGATGCCGGCTTTGTCCCGAACGACTATCAGGTTGGTCAGACAGGCAAAGTCGTGGCACCGGATCTGTATGTCGCTGTCGGCATTTCCGGGGCGATCCAGCACCTGGCCGGCATGAAGGACAGCAAGGTGATCGTGGCCATCAACAAGGACGAAGAAGCGCCGATTTTCCAGATTGCGGATTTTGGTCTTGTGGCGGATCTGTTCGACGCTGTTCCAGAGCTGGAATCATCACTCGGCTGACCCCCGTCAGCCAGCGATGACATGATGATACTGAATAATCAGGGGCGGCTTCAGCCGCCCTTTTTCATGCGGGTGAATGACATGGACAGGGGCGCATGCAGCATGTTGCTTAGCGCGCCACAAGCCCACGAACCAGCCCAAGCATGTCAGGATCATCCCATTCAAATGGACCGACAAACCGCCAGGCGGCATCCTGCCCGGCTGGCAGCAGAATGGTTGTTGGAAGACCACGAACCTGCATGTCACGTGACAGCCGCGCCTTTGGGTCAAAGCCGAGTTGCACCCCCGTCACGCCATGTGTTTCAAGAAACGGCATGGCCTTTGCCGCACCGCCACGATCGATCGAGACAAGCAGCACCGTGATATCGTCATTGGCGAGTGCGGCGGCACGCGATAATGCCGGCAGCTCGGCAATACATGGGGCGCACCAGGTAGCCCAGAAATTGATCAGCACCG
>Ga0181571_10001477_pt1 | contig 17007 bp, 11 predicted proteins | sample 101ome_17_FD_132440 | JGI IMG/M metagenome (GOLD analysis project Ga0181571, IMG submission 132440) | Coastal salt marsh microbial communities from the Groves Creek Marsh, Skidaway Island, Georgia - 101407AT metaG (megahit assembly) | ecosystem: Environmental > Aquatic > Marine > Intertidal... | reverse complement strand
GTGCGTGCACTCGAATCGAAGTGCAAGCCCGAGAGCGCTCCTGGTCAGCACGGTGCTCGTCGTGGCCGTTTGTCAGATTACGGTGTGCAGCTGCGTGAAAAGCAGAAAGTACGTCGAATCTACGGCGTGCTGGAGAAGCAATTCCGCAATTACTACAAAGAAGCTGCTCGTCTGAAGGGTGCAACCGGTGAAAACCTGCTGCAACTTTTGGAAAGCCGCTTAGACAACGTGGTTTATCGCATGGGCTTTGGCTCAACTCGCGCTGAATCGCGTCAGCTGGTTAGCCATAAAGGTATCCTGGTGAACGGTTCTGTCGTCAATATTCCGTCTTATCAAGTTAAGCCGGGTGACGTGGTATCGGTTCGCGAGAAAGCCAAGAAGCAGCTGCGCATCCAAGCCTCTATGGCATTGGCGGAGCAGCGCGGAGAGCCGATCTGGATTGAGGTCAACACTGATAAGCTTGAGGGCACGTTCAAGTCGCGTCCAGAGCGTCAGGATCTCTCAAGCGAGATCAATGAAAACCTGATCGTGGAGCTGTACTCGAAGTAAGGCCTTCGACCAACTGACTCCCCAAACCCTTTATTAGAGCAGGTGAAACATGTCCAATTCGGTAACTGAGTTTCTGACCCCCCGAGTGATCAACGTTGATGAGCGTTCAACCACGCGTGCCAACGTGACCCTTGAGCCCCTGGAGCGTGGTTTTGGCCACACTCTGGGCAACGCTCTGCGTCGTATTTTGCTGTCTTCTATGCCCGGCTGTGCCATCACCGAAGTTGAGATCGACGGTGTGCTGCACGAGTACTCCGCTATGGAAGGCGTGCAAGAAGATGTCATTGAGATTTTGCTGAATCTGAAAGGTGTGGCGCTAACCATGCCTGGTAAAGACGAAGTTAACCTCACCCTAGTGGCCAAAGGTCCTGGTGTGGTAACCGCTGCAGACATCCAACTCGACGGCGACGTTGAGGTGCGTAACCCTGAGCACGTTATTTGTACGCTTAACAGCGACCGTGAGTTGGTTATTCGTCTGATCGCACAGCGTGGCCGCGGCTATTCGCCCGCCGATTCTCGGGAGAACCCCGAGGAAGAGACCCGCTCGATTGGTCGTCTGCAGCTCGATGCATCTTTTTCACCGGTTCGTCGCGTGTCATACGTTGTCGATTCTGCGCGTGTTGAGCAGCGCACTGACTTGGACAAGCTGGTTATTGACCTTGAGACTAACGGTACCATCGATCCGGAAGAGGCTATTCGCCGTGCTGCCACCATCTTGCAGCAGCAATTGGCTGTCTTCGTTGACCTCGAGCGCGAGGCGCAGACCTCAACTGCAGATCAAGACGATGAAGTCGATCCGATCCTGCTGCGTCCGGTTGATGATCTGGAGCTGACTGTACGTTCAGCTAACTGTCTGAAGGCAGAGAACATTTATTACATTGGTGATTTGGTTCAGCGCACGGAAGTAGAGCTGCTGAAGACCCCTAACTTGGGTAAGAAGTCACTGACCGAAATCAAAGACGTATTGGCTTCTCGGGGCCTGTCTTTGGGCATGCGTCTTGAGAACTGGCCGCCGGCTAGCCTCAAGAACGACGAACGCCTAATGAGCGTCTAATAAATTAAGTATTTGAATCGGCCTGCCGCGAAGGCAGCCCAACGAAAGGAATAGGACAATGCGTCATCGTCACAGCGGTCGTCAGCTCAACCGCAACAGTAGCCATCGCAAGGCCATGTTTCGAAACATGACCGTGTCATTGGTCGAGCACGAGTTGATCAAAACCACCTTACCCAAGGCTAAAGAACTGCGTAGCTATGCCGAGCCACTGATTACTTTGGCAAAGAACGACAGTGTTGCTAACCGTCGTCTGGCTTTTGATCGCACCCGCAGCAAGTCAGCCGTTGGTAAATTGTTTGAAGAATTGGGTCCGCGTTACCAAGAGCGTCCCGGTGGCTACATCCGTATCCTCAAGTGCGGCTACCGCGCTGGCGACAAGGCGCCTATGGCGTATGTTGAGTTGGTTGATCGCCCAGAGCCTGAAGTGGCCGATGAGGTGGAGATCGACGACGAGGATTAAGCTGCCTCAAAGCATTTTCAAAAAGCCCCGCCCATGCGGGGCTTTTTTGTGCCCGACTGATTTCGATAATTCGACACTTACCCGCCGTGGTGCACCATCCCTACCCAGCACCCAGCACCCAGCACCCAGCACCCAGCACCCAGCACCCAGCACCCAGCACCCAGCACCCACTAGGTAAACATGGCACCTCTGTACCTGTTCCATGAATCGAGCGGTGGAGCGCGCCGCTTGCTTGAGACCGAGGGAAATAAAAAGCCTCATTAGAGATGTTCGCCCTGTGTGACAGCTGTAATTTACGGTAGGGGGCATGGGCAGCTACCCAAATTGGGGTAGGTACACGCGCGTCAAATATCCCGCTAAAGTCATGGGTTTACCGTGGCGTGATACCAATTGAGTAAGGACATGCAGCCAATTAGACGGTTAGCCGCGGTTTGAGCGCTGTTTCGACGAGCTGGCGCACCCAATTTTGTCCCGATTTAGCTCACGAAGTGACAATAACTTTTAGCAATATAGGGATTGCCAAGTGCCTAAGGTAAGGTTAGGTTAAGACTAAGGCGTCTCGCCTAAGGCGGGGCGTTACCGTTGATAAAAAAAATAGAGGTAATCTCAATGAGAGCACACACCACCCGACTGTCCCTGTCGGCTGCCGTCGCGTTAGCCGTTAGTGCGTCTGCCACCCAAGCCCAACAACTTGAGGAAGTGATCGTTACGGCGAACAAGGTGGAGGCGTCAATCAATGACACCCCCATTGCCGTTTCGGCATTTACGCAGGATCAGCTCGACTCAGCATTGATCAATGACACCATGAACCTACAGTTCTCGGTGCCCAATATGCTGATGTCCAAGCAGAACTTTACCGCCAACGATATTCGTATTCGCGGTATCGGTTCGGGCGCCATTGGCCCAGCGGGTGACTCTGGTGTGGGTATTCATATCAACGGCGTCTACATGAACTCAACGCGTATTTTTGAGACCCAGTTCTACGACATGGAGCGGGTGGAAATTTTGCGCGGGCCCCAGGGAACTCTGTACGGGCGAAACACCACCGGTGGTGTTGTCAACCTCATCACCTCAAAGGCTGATCCCACTGAATTTAGCGCTAACGTTGACGCCACAGTGGGTAACTACAGCGCCTTCCAAGTACGCGGCGGTATCAACGTGCCTATGGGTGAGAACTTCGCGGCGCGTCTGTCGGGTATGACACTGTCTCGGGATGGCTTTGTAGAAAACGTCTATAACGGCAATGACGTGGATGACCGTGACTTGTATTCCATGCGTTTGTCACTGACCTGGACGCCTGGCGATAACACCGAAATCAATTTCATGGCCAACTACTTCGAAGAGGACGACAACCGCGCGCGTTCTCAGAAGCAGGCTTGTAATACCGATCCAGCGGGCATCTTAGGCTGTTTGCCTGGTCCCATTGATTCCTATGGCGTAGCTAACTCGGCCGGTGGTATTTCGGGTGCCTTGATGAATACCATTTCTGCTATCAATACCGGTGCTCAGGCAGTGCTGGGTATTACGCTACCGGGCCTAACCGGCGGTGCAGTGGGGAATCCAGCCTTGGCTGCCAACGTTTTGTCGGGTGCCACTGCATTCCCAGTGACAGATTTCCTTTATGACAATAACCCCGACGACGTTCGTAAGATCAACGCCGACTGGGACCCGACATACTACGCGGAAGAAACTGACATTCAGTTACACTTCAAGCACGATTTCGGCGATTACCAACTGTTTTACACTGGTAGCTATTCAGAATCCGAGGTGAATTCAACCGAGGACTACGAAAAAGCGGTGGCCACGGCCGATTGGACGCCTACGCTACAATCACTAGTGGATTTGGCAAACACGCCTGCATTGGATTTCGCCACTTGGGGCCCCACTTTGGCTGCCGCCGGGGCTAGCTCACTCATTCCCTTCATAACCAATGCGGCCACTGGCATTCCCGGTGTGGGTCTTTGGGCGGGTAACCCTGCACTTGCGGCCTTGGGTAATGGTGTTCCGGTGCTTTTGCCCGATGATCAGACTGTCGTGTACGCCTTTAACCAATTTGGTGTGGACGAGTCATCGGGCGAGTACGAGCAGGTCACCCACGAGTTGCGTCTGCAATCCAGCCTCGACGGCCCGCTGAATTTCCTGCTGGGCTACTTTGACATGAGCTACAAGAACCGCAATGCGTACATTGTGCGAAACGCGGGCTTGGCGTTACCCGGTCTGATCTTGCCGATTAATCCCGCGGTATTCCCGGCACCCTTTGGTGACCCCAATGATCCTCGCTCAGAAGCCAACCCTTACATGCAGGGCTATCACAACGATACGCGTAACTATGAGTTAGAGGCTGAGGCACTGTTTGGTGAGGTCTATTGGGATGTCAGCGACACCTTGCGTTTGACCTTGGGTGGCCGCTACTCGAAAGAGGAAAAGACCGGTAAGCAGCGTACGATTTACGTGACCTTCTCGGATCTGCCGCCCCTGGATCCTGAGAACAACGCGTTCTTTGAGCCCAAGTACAAGCAAAGCGAATTCACTTGGAAGGTCAATGCGACTTGGACGCCAAACGATGATTTGATGGCTTACGCCACAGTGTCTAGTAGCTTTAAGTCGGGTGGCTTTAACCCCATCAGTGACCGCTCGCCGCTAGTAGACCCCGCCTTTGGTGGTAACCCATCGTTTGCGTTCTTTGCACCAGAATTCATCGATGCGATTGAAATCGGTGCCAAGGCGACCCTGATGGGTGGCGCTATGCAGTTAAATGGCGCCTTCTTCTATTATGACTACAAGGACATGCAGCAATCCAAGATTGTTAACGTGACCTCGTTAAACCAAAACTCGGATGCGGAAATCACCGGTTTGGAAGCTGAGTTGCTGTGGGCGGTGACTGATCGCTTGCGCCTGTCGGTCACAGCGGGCTGGCTCGACACTGAAATCGGCAACTTCGCTACAGTCGATACCGCCAACCCCGCGGCATACCCAGACAGCGATTGGCAGAATGCCACAGCGGGTCTTGTCAGTGTGAACGGTGTGAACTTCGTGGCCGCACCCGACTACAGCCGCTGTGAGGTGGCGGCTCCCGCACCTTGCCCTGGCTACGTGCAGCAGCTGAGCGGCAACCAGATTGCCGGTTCGCCTGAGCTCAACTATAACATTGGGCTGTCTTACAATATTCCGATGAACGGTATGGACCTCACCCTGAGTACTAATTACTACTGGCAGGAAGAGTTCTACTCCAGCAACTTCAACAACATTTCCAACCTTGTTCCGGATTGGTCAATGTGGAACGCCAGTGCTCGCTTAAGCGCTGATAGCTGGTTTGCTGAAGCCTGGATTAAGAACATTGCCGATGACGACAACATTACCGGTCAGTACCTGACCTCGTCGGTATCTGCGTTGTTCCGCAACCAGTTCGTTCTGGATCCCCAGACCTACGGTGTGACAGTGGGTCTGCGCTGGTAAGCCCGCAAGTGTCTTTAAAAAGCCCGGCTGTGCCGGGCTTTTTTTTTAACTGTCATTAGGCGACGCAAGAGAGGATGGTAGGAGTGTGGACCACTACCGAGGCGGGTGAAGCGAGCGATGCGGGTAAACCAAGTAGCCACACTGCGGTGGCTGCCCTGTCTTATGAGTCCTAAAGTAGGGCTTAACACCATTGAAAGAAGCCCTAAGCGAGCCTAGAGCTGACTCGGCGCAGTGGTCTTAGCCAGGTGTTTGGAGAGGAACCGTTCACAGTGGCTTACCCTCATAGCCGCGAATGGGAGGGGGTTTCGGTCGTGAGCGGCTGTGGATCGTCCGCACCCGTTGCTAAGCGACGGGCGCGATTGTTGCGTCTGCGGCGGTAGAGAGTACCAACGAAGTCTACGCTTCAATCAAGGCTGCTAGCCGCTCAGATTGCTCGGATCCCGTGATGACATCGCTAGGATGGAGCGTGCGGGTAGTGAGACCGATTAGCCGCTCGCGGGTAATTTCGAGTGAATCCTCGTCCGGCTGGCCGGCCTGATCCACCCGCAGCACGTTATTGCGCACATGCAGCACAAAGTGCTCATCCGCCACCCTAACGGGTAATGCGAGTACTACACCGTCGGCAGCTTCAGCAATGAAGCGCGACTTCAAGCGTTCGAGCAGGGCTTCACTGCTAAGTTGGCTATAAGCCAAGGTGTTAAGTGGTGCTAATTGTTTGGCGAAATCGATCTCACCCCTTTCTTCGCCAATAAAGCCCAAGAGATAGTTGCGCTCGTTGGTGCTGCGAGTGGTTTGCGCCACCTTGAGGAAAGCACGTTGGCGGATAGCCAGGGCCTCGGCGTCGTCTTTATGGGTAAGTAAGACATAGGTGGCCAAGCGAGCAGCCCATCGGGGGTCGTCTTCCGCCAAGCTATCAGCCAATGCCACGACTCGATCTTTGCCCCCTAATAAAGGTACCAGCCGTTCGGCCTCATCGATGGCATTGAGGCTCAGGTAGTCCATGGAGTCGTCTATAAAGCCGGCCTTTTTAATAAAGCGCTGGCGCATCATCCATTCCCAGCGATGATAGTAGGGTTGTAGCTCGGGGTGGGCCGCGATCGCGGGAGGCAGGTGCAATTGGTCTAACAGCTCATCCACTGAGCGGTTGGATAAAAAGAACCGATTCACCTGATCCACCAGAAACGCAATGGCGTCGCGGGTTAAGGTCATGATCTCGGTGATTTCCTGCTGTCCACTTAGGATGCGTGAGTGCCCCGGGGCAATGTGTTCCGGTGCGAGTGCCAGCGTGGTCTCTACCGCCTCTAACATGCCTTCGGCGTCCCGGCCGATCTCGAATCGCGCCGTTTCGACCGCGGGAAAAACGCCATGGGGAGGGGAATCACCGCTGAATAGCACTTTGTCTTCGGGCAGCCAAACCCAGAGGTGTTCATGCACATCACCCTCCATGGGCATGATCTTTAACGGCACGCCAGCAATAACCACATTCAGTGGCGCATCAACATCGATGGTGGGGGGGAATGACAGGGGGTCATTGGCTTCGGGCACCGGTGAGGGCCCGATTCCGTTTCCTACAGTGCCATCTTCACCTCGGGGCAGCACCATGCCCATTTGCAAATAGACACGCCGCAAGATGGATTCGCGGTCACTTTTTTGCAGCCGCGTTACCCAAAACTCCCAACCTTTGGGGCCATAGACCGGGATATCGGTAGGCTGACCCGCCATGATTGAGCCGATGCCGCCAAAATGATCCATGTGCAGGTGTGTATAGATGATGGCCACCACTGGCTTGTCGGTTTTGGCGCGCAACTCATCCACTGCTCGCTGGGTGGCGCTGGGGAACCAGCCGCCATCAATCACGATAATACCGTCGTCGCCCTCGATAAAACCGAAATTGGCGTAGTCAATGAATTCCGTAGCATAGACACGGTCGCCAAGCTGTTTCAGGACGGGCTGTTGGATGCGCTGTAACTCGAGTAAATCGGGGTGAGCTTTTTGCTCGGTAGCTGCAAAGCCAGATTGAATGGCAATCGCGCTTCCCAAAATGGTAGTGAAAATGGCTTTTATGAGTGAACGGCTGTATTGAGCGGCACTGCGCATAGTGTTTCTCCAAAGGGGTATAGCAGCGCCGACAGAGCCGGCGCCTGGGGTAATGCTTGAATTAACGGTGCAGAATGACGGGCAAGTGAGAGTAGCCGCGTACAAAATTCGATTGGACGCGCTCTATGTCACCGGCCACTTCGACAAAGCTAAAGCGCGCTATGATCTCTTCCCACAGAATGCGCAGTTGTAACTCGCCCAATCGGTTGCCCATGCAACGGTGAATGCCAAAACCAAAGGACAGGTGATGGCGGGGGTTCTCACGGTCGATGATTAATCGGTTGGGGTCACTGATGGCGGTCTCGTCATGGTTACCCGAGAGGTACCACATCACCACTTTGTCACCCTTGCGGATGGTTTTCCCGCCCAGTTCGATATCGCGGTTGGCCACGCGACGCATGTGCATGAGTGGGGTTTGCCAGCGAATGATTTCCGAAACCATGGACGGAATGAGCCTATGGTTGGCGCGGAGTTTGGCGTATTCTTCGGGGTATTGGTTTAGTGCCACCACCCCGCCCGAGATGGAATTGCGCGTGGTGTCATTGCCACCCACAATCAGAAGAATAATGTTACCTAGGTACTCCATAGGGTCGTTCACCATATCCGCGGTATCCGGATTGGTGGCCATGAGGCTAATGAGATCCATGGTGCCTGGTGGGTTGTTTTTGCGTTCGTGCCACAGCTGGGTGAAGGTGGCCAAGCACTCATGCAGTGCCGCCGTTCGCTCCTCAATATTGGCGTCACCGCCGGCGATATTGGGTTCGGCGGTGGCGATATCAGACCAGTAGGGCAATTTGGCCCGATCTTCGAACGGGAAATCGAAAATGGTGGCCAACATTTGCGTGGTCAAATTTTTAGACACAGCCTCGACCCAGTCAAAGCGCTCGCCCACCGGGAGGTTATCTAGGATGTCGCAGACGCGGCCACGGATGAGGCCCTCGAGATCGGCGAGGTTGCGTGGCGCCACCACACCCTGGACTGCACGGCGCTGAACATCATGACGCGGCTGATCCATCGCGATGAACTGTCGAACCGGTACGTCGTCGCCGTAGTCGCCAATGGTGATTGCCGGTTCCGATGAGAAATCAGTGTGGTTCCCGTCGACCGCTACAATGTCCTCAAAGCGGGTCACCGACCAGAAGCCGCCAAAGGTCTCGTTTTCGGTCCAGTGAACCGGATCCTCGTTGCGCAAGCGTTCGAAATACGGGCGCCAGGCATCGCGCTGGTATAAACGGGGATCGCTGACATCAATGTCTTCGAGGGGGCTGGCAATGGGGTCGGGGAGTGCGGCGTTCACGGTACACCTCGCGATCGTTATTGTTAGTTAGAGATTTTTATTAACTACGAGGTTGCCCCCTTTTTTCTTTCAATACAAGGTCCCCTGGGGGGTAGATCGAATCGAGAGGGCAGCGCCGTTTGCGGGCATGACAGGGCGCTGGTACAGGCGTTGAGCAAAGCATGCCGCGGGCGTTACCCTACGGCATTTTCGAAGCGACTTAGGTGCGGTTTAAGCGGCTTTGCCTTTTACACTGGCAGGTCTGCGCTTCTTAGCGGGCTTTGCTGCTTTGCCTGCCGTACCTGCTTTAGGTGATTGTATGCCCAAGAGGGGTGCTAGCAAACGGCCGGTGTGGGAGAGGGGGTTGGCCGCCACGTCCTCAGGTGTGCCGGTGGCAATGATCTCACCGCCACCTGAGCCGCCTTCGGGACCCAAGTCAATGAGCCAGTCTGCGGTTTTGATCACATCTAAATTGTGTTCAATGATGACTACCGTGTTGCCGCCATCACGCAGACGATGAAGGACCTCGAGCAACTGCCGAATATCTTCAAAGTGCAGCCCGGTGGTGGGTTCATCCAGAATGTAGAGCGTGCTGCCGGTGTCGCGTTTTGATAGCTCCTTGGCTAATTTGACCCGCTGAGCCTCGCCGCCCGAGAGGGTGGTCGCCGCTTGTCCCAAGCGCACGTATGACAGCCCCACATCGACCAGGGTTTGGAGTTTTCGGTGAATCGCAGGTACCGCATCGAAAAAGCCCAAGGCATCTTCAACCGTCATGTCCAAGACTTCAAAGATGTTTTTGCTCTTGTAGCGAATATCCAAGGTTTCGCGGTTATAGCGTTTTCCTTTACAAACATCACAGGGCACGTAGATGTCGGGCAGGAAGTGCATTTCGACCTTGGTGACGCCATCACCCTGACAAGCTTCGCAACGACCGCCGCGGACGTTGAAACTGAATCGACCTGGCTTGTAGCCGCGCGAGCGGGCTTCTTGGGTGCCCGCAAATAGCTCTCGTATGGGCGTGAAAATACCGGTGTAGGTGGCCGGGTTGGAGCGCGGCGTGCGTCCAATGGGGCTCTGATCAATATCGATACATTTATCGAAGTGCTCAAGCCCGCTAACCGAGCCGTGTTTGGCGGCGGTCAGGGTTGTAGCACCATTCAACGCGGTGGCTGCCAGGGGATACAGCGTGCCATTAATCAGCGTGGATTTGCCCGAACCTGAGACACCCGTGACACAAGTCAGCAAGCCAATCGGGAGATCCAGCGTAACCGCCTGTAAATTATTGCCGCAGGCCTCGCTTAATACCAGTGAGCGCTTGGGGTCACGTTGGTGGCGTTTTTTGGGTACTTCAATGGCGCGCTTGCCCGATAAATAGGCCCCTGTCAGCGAATCGGGATTGTCTGTAATACGTTGTAGAGGGCCAGAGGCCACGACCTCGCCACCGTGGACGCCGGCACCGGGACCAATATCAATAATATGGTCGGCACTGCGAATGGCGTCTTCATCGTGCTCCACTACCAACACTGTGTTACCCAAATCCCTAAGATGGATTAAGGTCCTAAGCAGGCGTTCGTTGTCCCGTTGATGCAGGCCTATGGAGGGCTCATCCAAGATATACATTACACCCACCAAACCCGCACCAATTTGCGAAGCCAGTCGAATGCGCTGAGCCTCGCCACCGGACAAGGTTTCGGCGCTGCGATCCAAGGTGAGGTAGTTGAGGCCTACATCCACTAAAAAGCGATAGCGCGCCCTGAGCTCCTTTAAGATCTTATCGGCAATTTCGCCCTGACGGCCAGGCAGCTTCAGTTGGTCGAAATAATCTTGGGCTTCACCTACAGGTAGGTGGGTAATACTTGGCAGCGTGCGCTCATCAACATAGACCGCGCGGGCATCGGCACAAAGCCGCGTGCCCTCGCAGCTCTGGCAGGGAGCGTTGGAGACGTATTTTGAAAGTTCGTCACGTACCGATTGGCTCTCGGTCTCACGGTAGCGTCGTTCCATGTTGGGCAAAACGCCCTCAAAGGTATGGCGACGTCGGAACACCGTGCCGCGATCATTGACGTAGGCGAATTCAATTTCCTCGTCACCGCTGCCGTGCAAAATAATGTCGCGGTGTTTTCTCTTCAGCTTCTCAAACGGTTGATCAATATCAAATCCGTAATGATCTGCCAGTGATGTGAGCAAGTGATAGTAGTAGACGTTGCGCCGATCCCAACCACGAATCGCACCGGCGGCAAGGCTGGCCTCGGGGTGGGTTAACACCCGGTCGGGGTCAAAATACTGGGTAACACCCAGGCCGTCACAGCCCGCGCAGGCACCGGCGGGGTTATTAAATGAGAACAGGCGTGGCTCAAGCTCGTTGATGGCATGACCGCACTCGGGGCAGGCGTAGCGAGACGAGAACAAAATCTCGTCGCCTTCACCGTCCATCGGTGCAATAGCGGCCAGGCCGTCGGTTAACTCCAAGGCGGTTTCAAAGGATTCGGCGAGACGAAGCCCTAAGTCGTCGCGCACTTTGAAACGATCCACAACCACGTCGATGCTGTGTTTGCGTTTCTTGTCGAGGGCGGGCACGTCGTCGAGGTCGACCAAAATCCCGTCCACGCGAGCGCGAATAAAACCACCTCCCCGAAGCTGCTCGAAGATGTGTAAATGTTCGCCTTTGCGATCGCGTACAACCGGTGCGAGCAGCATTAGCTTGCTACCCTCGGGTTGGGCCAGCACCGTATCGACCATTTGGCTCACGGTTTGGGCTTTTAGTGACAGGTTATGGGTGGGGCAGCGCGGGTCGCCAACCCGGGCGAACAGTAATCGCAGATAGTCGTAGATCTCGGTGATGGTGCCCACGGTAGAGCGCGGATTGTGCGAAGTTGATTTCTGCTCAATCGAGATCGCCGGTGACAGGCCCTCGATGTGGTCGATATCGGGCTTTTCCATCATGGATAGGAATTGCCGGGCGTAGGTCGACAGGGACTCCACATACCGGCGCTGGCCCTCGGCATACAGGGTGTCGAACGCCAACGAGGACTTACCTGATCCCGACAAACCGGTAATGACCACTAATTTGTCGCGGGGAATGTCCAGGTCAATGTTTTTCAGGTTGTGGGTACGTGCGCCTCTGACCTGGATGGTATCCATCAAAATAACTCTCTTTGCATGCTAACCGGTAAGTATACGCAATCGGTGCTGAAAACGATGTTCGAATATAGCCGTCGCCAAAAAACTGTCGTGGTAGACTACGCTTTTGCGAAGCTTTTACCGCTGTGAACTCCCCTTCTGCATACCTTCCCTCTGAACGCCGCGCCGTGGCTGCGCTGGTGGCGATATACAGCGTGCGAATGCTGGGCCTGTTCATGGTGCTGCCGTTACTGGGGCTCTACGCCCGAGATCTAATGGGTGCCACCACGGCCACGGTGGGGCTGGCCTTGGGTGCTTACGGTCTGACCCAGGCGGCTTTGCAGATTCCACTGGGCTGGCTCTCTGACCGCATTGGTCGGCGCCCCATTATTGTGGCGGGTTTGTTATCACTGGCGTTGGGCTCTGTCATTGCGGCCACTGCCGATTCAATAACGGGCGTCATTATTGGCCGGGCGGTGCAGGGCTGTGGCGCTATCGCGGCGGCATTAAGTGCACTCGCCGCCGATTGCACACGGGAATCCCAACGAACCAAAACCATGGCGTTTATCGGTGCAAGTGTTGGACTATCCTTCATGGCCGCCCTGGTGTTGGGACCCTTGTTGGCTGCGCGGGGCGGGCTTGAGAGCGTGTTTATGGCCATCGCTGGGTTGTCTGGCATTGCCCTGTTACTGGTGATGGTGGGTTTACCGGCGGGGCGGGTTCGCGTTGACGATCCAGAGGGTGGTCGGTTGCAAGTGGGCCACGTATTAGGCGGGCCGCTCCCCATCTTGTATGTCAGCATTGGCTTGGTACACGCCATGCTCATGGCTACATTTTTAGTCGTACCCAGGCGGCTGGTCGAGTCGGCATCGCTGGCGGTAGACAGCCACTGGTGGCTGTATCTGGTGGCGGTGGTATTGTCGCTGCCGCCGGCCTTGGGTCTTATGCGCTGGGGCCGCAGTGGTCAGGATCCGCGTCGGCCCCTCATGTTGGCCGTTATCGCCTTTGTCTTGGGGCAATGGTTGGCCTTGGAAGGGGTGGGTATCTGGCCGTTGGCGGCGGGCCTGGTGCTATTTTTTATCGGGGTTAATGCCCTTGAGGCGCTCCTGCCAGCGGTGGTGTCGCTTTTTGCACCCGGTGAGCAGCGCGGTACTGCTATGGGCGTTTTTGCTACCGCCCAATTTGGCGGTATTTTTTTGGGCGGTGCGCTGGGCGGACTCGCCGTGGATGCCGGCGGTCCTGGATTGTTGGTGGCCAGTTGCTTGGGCATTGCGCTGTTTTGGTTGGCGGCGCTCAACCGCTTGCGCGTTTCTCCATCAACCCCAAGTTAAACTCGTCCTGATCGCGCGCAACAGTCGCCTAAGCTGGCGCGCGTTGCTATAGTCGGGGCTCAAGATGAACATCGGCGAGCAGGTGTCCGCTCGTGGCTATTTGGAGAAAAACATGGCGTCTCGTGGCATTAACAAAGTGATTTTGGTCGGCAACTTGGGGAACGATCCCGAGCATCGGGTACTCCCTTCAGGTGGCGGCGTGACCAACATCAGTATTGCGACGTCTGAAACCTGGAAGGATAAGAACACCGGCCAGCAGCAGGAGCGCACAGAATGGCACCGGGTGGTGTTCTTTAATCGCTTGGCGGAAATTGCGGCGGAATACCTGCGCAAGGGCTCTAAGGTCTACGTCGAGGGCTCGTTGCGTACCCGCAAGTGGCAGGATCAGTCGGGTCAGGACCGCTACAGCACTGAGATTGTGGCCAATGAAATGCAGATGCTAGATAGCCGTGGCGCCGGTGGTGATGGTGGCTATAGTGGTGGCATGGGTGGCGACATGAGCGGCGGTGGCGGTAATTACCAACCTGCGGCGGCGCCCAGCCCGGCCCCGGCGGCGGGTGGCCTCGATCCCATCGACGACGACATTCCGTTTTAAACGCTTTCGTCAGGCGGTAGGCGCAAGCCCATGCGCATCTTGTTATTGGGGTCCGATACCCCCGTTGGCTACTCACTGCGGGCCTTTATTCCGCCACTGAAGCGGCATGAGCTGGTCCTGTTGCCGCTAGAGGCCGTGCGCTGGAAGCGTGAGCGGCAGGTAAAGAAATTACTGTCGTCCACCGAGCCCGATATGGTTATCGATGCCCGCATGATCAGCTTGATCGAGGGCAACGACCCAGTGGGTCAGCCCGACATTGAACGGTCCCGCTGGCTGGGGGCGCAGGTGGCCCGGCGAGATTGCCGTTATTTTTTATTGTCTAGCTCCCAGGTCTTTTCCGGTCAGTTGAAGCGGCCCTACCGCGAGGGCGATATCGCCGACGCCGTCGAGCCTACCGGGCGCGCCCTGGCAGAAATCGAAGGCACTTTGGCGGATCAAATCGGACCGTTATTTGTTCTGCGTCTGGGTGTGGTCTTTTCTGGGAGAGCCCCCGGATTGTTTCATCTCATGCTGGAGCGGTTGCGGCAGGGAAAAAAGGTCTACGTTACCGATAATCGTCGTGACTGTCCGGTGCACGCGGCTGAGGTTGCTCGTGTCATTGCGGGGGTGATCGACCAGATCAGTGTTGGGGCGCCCACACGCGGGCTTTATCACTATGGTAGTGAGGGCGATACCGGTTACTACACCTTTGCCGAGTCGGTGATAGCGTGTGCGTCTCAGTTTCCGGAATTTGGCGACGTGGTCAACCTGTTGGTAGAGGACACGCGCTCGCCAGAGAGTTGGGTCAATCGGTCTCTGGATTGCTCAGCTATTCGCCATCAATTCGGCATTCAACGACGGCATTGGCGCGAATTTGTAGAGCGCGCCGTGCGTCGATACATAGAACTTTATTGTGCGGACAACAACGTATGACTGACGCAGCCTTAGAAGCTTTGGGCGTTGCCGTATTAACTGTGAGCGATACGCGTACGCCAGAGACCGATACCTCGGGTGATTTCTTGGTCAATGCGGCCGAGTCGGCGGGCCACCAGCTTGTCGAGCGAGCCATTGTTAAAGACGATATTTATGCCATTCGAGCCGTTGTGTCTCAGTGGATCGCATCGCCGTCGGTTGAGGCCGTGCTTATCACCGGCGGCACCGGTTTTTCCGGTCGTGATTCCACACCGGAGGCCATGCTGCCCTTGTTTGACAAAGACATTCCGGGGTTCGGCGAAGTTTTTCGTCAGGTCTCTTACGACGAGATTGGCTCCTCAACTGTGCAGTCGCGGGCGGTGGCTGGATTCGCCAATCGCACCGTCATTTTCTGTATGCCGGGCTCGACCGGTGCCTGCCGCACCGCGTGGAACAGTGTCTTGTGTGAGCAGCTGGACAGTCGACACAAGCCGTGTAACTTCGTCGGCGTGTTACGCGGACACTGAGGCATGGCGCTGACTCCCTTAGCCGAGGCACTAACGCAATTAATCGAATGGGCGCCCCCAGTCCCAAACGTTGAGTACGTGGATCTTGGCGATGCCCTCGGTCGGGTTCTCGCCGAACCGGTGCAGGCCGATGTCGATGTGCCGTCTTTTGATAACAGTGCCATGGACGGTTACGCGGTGCGCGCGGCTGATTTGCCCGGCACGCTGACCGTTTCCCAGCGTATTCCCGCGGGCGCCCCAGCAGCGACGTTACAACCGGGGACGGCGGCGCGAATCTTCACCGGCGGCATGATGCCGCCGGGTGCCGATACCGTGGTGATGCAAGAAGATGCTCAACAAAACGCTGATCAAGTGACTATCTTGGGTTGCGTGACGCAGGGGCAACACGTGCGCTATCGCGGTGCCGATATTGTGGCCCAATCGGAGATCTTGTCGGCTGGGCAGTGGCTAACACCCCAAGATCTTGGGCTGGCCGCCTCTGTTGGGCTTCGCCAGTTGCCGGTTTATCGGCGTCTTCGCGTGGCGATCATGACCAGCGGCGATGAGCTGGTGGAGCCCGGAGAGCCTCTCCAACCCTGGCAGATCTATAACAGTAACAGCACCCAGCTTGCCGCGCAGTTAGCACTTTTAGGTGTCAAGGTGATTAATCGCGGCGCCCTACCTGATGACCCGCAGGTGATTGGTGCTGCGCTGGAGCGAGCCGCCCGGGAGGCGGATTGTCTGATTACCTGTGGCGGTGTTTCAGTGGGGGAAGAGGACCATGTACGCGGACAAATCGAAGCGCGTGGTGAGCTGAAACTTTGGAAATTGGCGATTAAGCCGGGCAAGCCCCTGGCTTTTGGTCAGGTCTGTGGCTGTCCGGTGTTCGGACTGCCGGGTAATCCGGTATCGGCTTGGGCAACCTTTGGTTTGGTGGTAAAACCGTGGTTATTGCGCGCCCAAGGTGCGCACAATTCAGGGCCTCGAAGGTTAACGGCGGAGGCGGGCTTTGCCGTGTCAAAACCCGGTACGCGCGAGGAATACTTACGCGTTAACGTAACTGAGCAGGGACGGCTGCGCGCTGAGCTCTGCGGGGATCAAAGTAGCGGTGTCCTGAGTAGCGTGAGCCGGGCCAATGCATTGGCGGTAGTGCCTGTGGGAGCAACGTTTGCGCCGGGCGACCCCATAGAAGTGATCCTCATGGGGGATTTCCTCACCGCGTGGTGAGGGCTGTAAGCCAACTGCCTTGCGTCAGTCGCTGAAGCGCTGGAATACCAAGGTGGCGTTAGTACCGCCAAAACCGAAGCTGTTGGACATAACCCGAGTCAGGCCGGCGTTATCCATTTTTTCGCGTGCGATCCGCATGCCGTTGGCACCGTCATCGAGATTTTCGATGTTGGCGGATGCGGCCACGAAGTCTTCCTGAAGCATCAGCAGCGAATAGATGGCCTCCTGTACGCCCGCGGCGCCCAGCGAGTGGCCGCTTAGGGACTTGGTGGATCCCACCCAGGGTCCGTCACCGCTATCACCGAAGACGGCCTTGACCGCATTGAGTTCCTGGATGTCCCCTGCCGGCGTACTGGTGCCGTGCGCGTTGATGTAATCGATATTTCCCTCAACCGTCGCTAGGGCTTGTTGCATACAGCGCACGGCACCTTCGCCCGGGGGAGCT
>Ga0181571_10001473_pt1 | contig 17017 bp, 8 predicted proteins | sample 101ome_17_FD_132440 | JGI IMG/M metagenome (GOLD analysis project Ga0181571, IMG submission 132440) | Coastal salt marsh microbial communities from the Groves Creek Marsh, Skidaway Island, Georgia - 101407AT metaG (megahit assembly) | ecosystem: Environmental > Aquatic > Marine > Intertidal zone... | reverse complement strand
TGAACCCCCGCACCCGCAGGACATCGTCATGGCCCCGCCGCCCGGCAGCGAGCACCTCAGCCAGGCCCTCGACGACTTCCTCCGCTCGAGGAAGGCGCCCAACAGCCGGCGGATCCTTCACAGGCTGCTCGGCATCCTCCACCCGAACAACCTGCGCGCGGCCGCGCACGAGCTGCGGTACAACAAGCCGCAGTGGTCCGACGATAACACCACGCCGGCGCAGTACCGCGCGCACTGGCGCGTGCAGGCGTCCAAGATCGTCGGGTGCAAGGAGGACGCCTTCCCGGAGCCGGTGATCAACGCGCTGCGAGGATTCTTATGGCCCGGGTGTCTGGACACGCAACGCGGGGAGCACCTCGCGTGGCTCGTGAAGGTCCCGGCGTTCGTGACGCGCGCGTGGCGCGCGGCGTCCGACGCGCTCGACGAGGTCTCGGAGTTGGACGGCGGTGGGACGGAGATGGACGGCGGGAAAGTCGACGACAAGGAGCTCCTGGGGCGCATGCGCATGACGGTGGACCCATTCGCACCCCCGGAGAAGAGGCAGCGGCACTTCCTCACCCTGGAGGACAACGTCGCGGGCTCGAACAGGATCCCGAAGGAGTACGACATGGTGATGACCCCGGACGATCAGCCCATACACGTCTTCTCGGACGTCCGAGAGAACACCGCCGCCGCCGCCGCGAGAGCCGCGGCGAGGTTAGCCGCCGAGAGAGCTCTCGCGGGCCGGGGTTCCGAGGGCCAGCCGCAGCTACCGCACGACGAGTTCGTCCTCGAGGGCGCGGTGAGCGAGAAGTTTGACGTGCGACCGGCGTCGGTGACGGACGAGGCGTACCGCGCGACGCACCTCAGGCGCATCGAGGAGGCGACCAAGAAGACGAGGGTCATGGGCGACGTCAAGGGCCCGCAGCGCACGGTGCCGCTGCCAAAGGCTCGGAACATCACGCAGAGGCTGGACGGCAAGGAGGACGTCAAGGAGAAGGCGGAGCGCTTGGAGAAGCCGTTGCTGGAGGACAGGCTCATGGGACTGTTCGACCGGCAGAGTCTGTGGAGTTTCAAGCAGCTCGCGGCGGAGACGCGTCAGCCCGCGGTGTGGCTCAAGGAGGTGTTGACGGAACTCGCGGTGCTCAACCGAAGGGGGCCGAACACGGGCATGTACGCGCTGAAGGAGGAGTACAGGAGACGCGGGGCGTGAGTGATGGGAATCTACCGGACCCGGATCGTCATCGGATGGACGTCATCGAGAGTCGGTCGCGATTCGTATGTTACACACTCGTCAAACAACGCGCTCATTCATCACTTGGCCTTCGCCTTGGCCCTCTTCGCGTTGCGCTTGGCCGCCACCTTGGACGGGGAGAAGAGCATCTCCGCCCAGATCCACATCACGCCGAACGCGACCCAGAAGAACATGAGCCATTCCCTCTTCCAGATGGTCTTCGGATCGGAGAAGGGCTTGATCCACGAGCGGAGGAGGCAGGCGACGTAGCTTCGGCCGCCCCACTTGGAGATCTTCCTGCTGCCCTTGGAATCGTAACGGAACGAGAACGCGCTGCCGATCATGCCGACGCCCATGGCCATCAGCTCGCCGGCCCAACCCTCGAAGCCGTAGCTCAGGGGTGGGGTGATAAAGTCGGACATGAGGCTGCCCGTCTTGGACGTCGCGAGCGGAAGCTTCGGGTGGAGAACCGTCTTCGAGAGGTTGGTGAAGATTCCCATCCCGCAGATGGACAGAGCCACGAGGAAGGCGCCGTTGACGACGAGCCAGGTTGTGCCGCTGTTGAGGCCGAGCTTCAGCTTCTTGGGAGGCAGCTGCCTGGTGGAGGCGCTCCGCGCGGGAGCCGGGGTTGCCGATTCCATGGTGACCGAAGAACGGGCACGCGCGCGTCGTACAATTTGCAGAATTCTCGGCAACGTTTTTCCAACGTCTTTCGCGGCTCGAAAAGAGTCGAAATCGTTTCTGCGTGAGGTTTACGTTTTATTAGACCGTCGATTGACGAGTTAACGAGTTCCGATGTTCGATGAAACGCTCGCGAACAGGGGAAAGAACGACGAGGGCGAAGTCGCGTCACAAGGGACGTCTTTTCCGGAACCGATTGCGCGGCCTCCCGCGCACACCAGCCCAGCCCGGCCGAGCGTCAGGCGATCGACGAGACCCAGGGACACGCGTCGCGTCGGACCGTCCGGCGAGGCGAACGACCTCGACGCGCGCGTCGGCACTCGGTTTCGGCGCGTCGAAGCCGTCGGGTGGAAGTCGTCATCGGGGGGCTGACCGTTTGAAGGAAATCTCCGAGTTTGGACACGACGCGATCGATCGATGGGCTGCGCGGTGAGCGTCCCGGTTTCGGGGCTTCCCGAGCGCGCCGGCGCCCGCGCGGGGCGTCGTTCACGCCAGAGACCGTTGACCAAGGCTGAGCGGCTCGCCCTGGAGGAGCGAAGACGCGAGGCTCGCCTCAAGGAGGACGCCGACCGGCACTTCTTCAACGCGACGTTCCACTACCATCACGGCGGGTGGGAGGAAGCCGCGCGGCTGTGCGCGCTCGCCATGGAGCAGTGGCCCACGCACAAGCGCGCGATCATGCTCCGGTGCGAGGCGCGGATCAAGCTTCAGCAGTGGGACGGCGCCATGGAGGACGCGGACGCGTGCATCGCGATGGGACTTCGCGAGGGGCACAGGGTCCGGGGAGCCGCGCACCTCTCGAGGGGATCGCCGCGCGACGCCGTCGCCGACCTCAACATCGCGCTGCGCATCGAGCCGTCCGATCGCAAGGCGTGGCGCCTTCGAAGCAAGGCGCACGAGGCGCTGGGGAACGCGCGGCGCGCGGCGGAGGACGCCGCGGAGGCTGAGCGGAAGGATGAAGACGCGGACGCCGGGCTGTGCGTCGTGTGCATCGACGAGCCCCGAGCCACGCGGTTAAACCCGTGCGACCACAACGCGCTGTGCGCCGAGTGCGCCAGGGAGTGCCAGCGGCACCACGGCGTGTGCCCGATATGCAACGCGCGGATCAAGGCGATAGAGTACGGATCGTTCATGGGCACGTTCGCGCCGGCCGGGGACGACGTCCTGTCGAACGACAGGCTGGCGTCGGCGATCAAAAAGGCGAGGGAGGAGAGCGCGATGTGCGCCACCCTGAACCCCATCGGCGAGCTCGGGTCGCCGGGCGACGGTTCGCCTTCTAGCAGCGGCACGGACGACGGGGAGATTCGACCCGTCACGCCCGACGTCGACGACGGCCAGGGTCCCGATTACGCCGCGTACGAAGTCGGCGGCGACATGAGCGACGAGGATTTAGGCGGGGGTTTAGGCGGTTTGTCAGACTCGGAGCCCGGGACGCCGGACCTGAACATCGCGGGTTTCGGGCACACGCAGGAGATCGCATCGCCGACGCCCATGGGGGACAGGGCGCAGCAGCTTCTGGTGTACGACTCGGAGGAGGAGGAGCCCCCGTCGGGAGCGCTCGTTATTAGAAGCCGCGTTGGCGACGGGGTCTCCGGGGTCTCCGGGGTCTCCGGGGTCTCCGGGGTCTCCGCGCCGGGGACGCCGTGAGAGCGTCGAGTCTTAATTAGACGCGCGTTTGGTGACTTCGTTTGGTGACCACACTACGAAGAGAAAGAGAAGGTAGCAAGATACTCGAGGATCTCAAGGACGGACGCGGCGACGGCGACGACGACGAGGCGCTCGCGGCGGCGAACCGTTCAGTTCGGGACCGTTCCCGACCGTTCCCCTCGCCGAAACGTTACGATCGTCGCCGCGCTCAAAGTCGAACGCGAACGCGCGCGTCCCGTCCGCGTTCCCACGCACGATCCCGTCCTCGAACCCCAGCCAGTGCTTGTGGTGCAGCGACACCGTCCCGAGCTCGAGCTCGCACCCGCCGCACAGGACGCCGTTCGACGAACCGGACTCGCCGACTCTCTCGAACCGGATCGACGCGGTGCTGTTACTAATCGCGGGTCGAACGACGTACTCGTCGGACACGTCGTCGGACACGAGGTCGCACCTCGGCGCCGCGTCGATCGGGTCGATCTGATCTGCGTTACCCCCTCGCGAGTCATCCCAGCACGCCACGGCGAACTCCTCGTCGCGGGCGACGTACGACGTGCCCCGGTACACGACTTTCGGGTCAAAGCCGACGCGAACGCCGAAGCGCGAGGCGCCCGTTTCCGAGTCGAACACCCGCGCGGGCCGTACCCCGCGGTTCGTCAGTCTCACGCCGGAGAGGACCAGCTCCTGGGGAAGCGCGTTCGTGTCGTACGCGCGCTCGCTCGCGTCGAACGAGAGCTCGAGGCTTGATCGCGGGCTCGAACCCGAAACGATCGCGGTTCTCGGAAATATCTCGGTGAAGTTTGCGAAGAAGCCGAATCGCGAAGCCGCCCCAGATTTCTCCCGCCACGCGCCGACGCGACGCAGCAGCACCCTCCTCCGCTCCTCCAGCAGCCACGAGTACCACTCCCCGCTCGCGCGTATGTCGTCCCGGGCGTTTATCGCCGAAATCGTCGCCGTCGCGTTCGCCGCTCTCAGCTCGGCGAGCCCAAACGCGGTGGCGTCGTCGGCGAGGACCGAAAACAAGTCATCCGTCGCCTCCTTCGCCAACCGCGTCGCCTTCACTCGATCCATCCCGAATCGCAGGGTCCACTCGAGCCAGTCCATGTACCGCGCGTAGACGTCCGGCGCGCGGAGCAGCACGTTGTCCACGTCGCCCTCCGCGCACTTCAGCGTCCCGTGCGCGTCGGGCATCGCGTTTACCCCGCCGTGGTGGCACGACTGGAACGAGTCGTCCGGGTCCCAAGCGTGCATTTCGAACCTCCACGACGCTGGGAGCACTGAACGGGGTGCGTCGTTTGTTACGCCGCCGTCGTATGTTGCGCCGTGGTTTAAACGTACGGCGGCGAGGGACTCGGGCGCCGCCGTGTCGGAGGCGTAGAACCAAGCCTCGTCGACGTGATCGCCCGAGTCGACAAACGTCATCAGCGCGAGCCAGCGGAGGTATTGGTTCACGTCGAGGACGCGGTCCAGTTGATCGAAACACGCGGCGGGCTCGCAGGTGAGCGCGACGCGCGCGACGCGGTCGTACTCGCTCAACGTCAGGGCGTCCGCTATGTCCTCGCCCGGTCCGTCCACTTTCGGGAACTTCACCTCGGGCGCGCCCTTCTCTTCGCTCGTCGCTCGGTACGCGTCGTTGCGCCTGCGAACCACCGCGGCGGGTCGCGCTTTGGCGTCCGTCACGCCGCTCGTCGGGTCCGCCATCAGCAGGTACAGGCCGTGGTTCTCGTACGTCCCCTCGCCGCGGTTTTCGACGAGCAGACGAACGTACCGCGGCGCGGCGTGCGGAAAAGCGCCGACAGCCTTGGCCATCTTCAACACTCGAGCGGTTTTCAGATACCGGTCGTCGTAGCACATGGACACGAGCAGGAACTTGTCGGACGCCGCGCCCGGCGACAGCCGACGCCACGTCTTGCCCTTCAGGTTCACCCGCAGCGACTTACGCGCGCAATCGCGAAACGAGCTCACGCCGCGGAACTTAGCCGTCGCCCTCGCGCCGTCGACGAACGCCCCCGAGCCGAGCTCCACCGCCAACGACATCTTCCTCTTCGCCGCCTTCATCTCCTCCCACGTCCCGCGGAGGAACGATCGCTTGTCGTCGAAGTCCTCGCGTTCCGCGCCGTCCAGTCGCAGCGTCACGGCGTCGCCGGCCGGGTACGGGTACTCGTCCGCGGCGGCCGCTTCATCGACGCACGTCGCGCGAGACAGGTGCGCCGCCGGCGCTCCCGACGGAAGCGGAACGCGAACCGGACACGACGACGACGATCGATCGGACGCCACGTCGGATGCCACGTCGGATGCCATGTCGGATGCCACGTCGGACGCCGCGTCGGGCTCGCGGTCGACGAAGAGCGCCACGGCGTCCCCCGCGCGTCGCTCGGGGCAGGACCACGGCTCCCCCGTCGCCGCGATACCCGAGACGGAAGCGCCTTTGTCGACGGCTACGGATGCGACGGATCGAGAAGCCGCGTCCGCGCCGCACAGACCCGCGCGGTATATCCTCCGTCGCCTTCGCGCGATCCTCGACGCGAGCAACCGCGCGGGGGATGCGGATGGGAACGCGTCGTCGACGACCGAGCCGTCACGAGCCGCCGTTACGTTCACGGTGAGCGACGACGGGAACCACCGGCCGCCGCCGAACAAGCCGCGGGATTTTTCCCAATGTTTCTCTCCGTCGCTCGAACCCCCGTCGTACACCTCGAAGACTCGAGGCGCGACGACGATGAGATCGCGCGCCACCGGACCTTCCGCGTGGTCCAACACCATGGACGACTCGCGGAGCACCTCCAGCGTCGACCTCGACCACGCCTCGTCCACGTCCACGTCCAGCTGCGACGCGCCGGCTTGCGCCGACGTAGCGCCGGCTTCTCCGAGCGCCGCCAGCCGTGTCGCCGCCGCCAGCTGTGCCGCCGCCACCCTCAGCGCTCCGGCCGCGTGTCTCCGCCCGCCCAGTCGCAGCTCGCGAAAGTCCGCCAGCAGCTCCGGACGCGGTCGTCCGCGGGTGTTGGACAGCGCCCACACCGAGACGATCTCCGTTCGCGGCAGCGCGTCCAGGAGTCGTATCGCCGCTTTGAGCACCGCCGTCGCGGCGAGTGGATCGTTCGAGGGCATCGCGAGCGCCACGGCGGACATTCCCGAGTCCTGCGGCACGTGTGCGATCGACGCGCTCGCGTGCCTGCCCGCCGCGCCGAGGGACGCGACGAGGGAGGCGTCGTCGTCGGCGGCGGCGGCGGCCGAGTCGTCGGCTGCGTCGGCTGCGTCGGCCGAGTCGACGTTCCAGCCGAGCGCGAGCGTGACCTGCGCGCCGCACCCCGGCCAGGGCGACACGCGGAGCAAGGCGGCGTCCCGACCGTCGCACGAAGAAGACGAGGATGTCGCGACGAGCAGGCCCTCGTCCTCGTTCGCGGACGCGGGCGGGAGTCCCTCGAGCGCCGGCCCGACCGGCCACTCGTACGCGTCGAAGACGTTTTCGTCTCGGACGGGGCTCGGCGTCGGGGGCGCCGCCCCGTCCGCGCGCGCCACACCGGCGGCGAGCGAGACGGCCAGAAAGAGGGGCAGGAGGAGGCGGAGGAGGAGGCGGCGGCGCCAAGCGGGGCGGAGCGCGGGCGGTATCGCGACCATGCCGGCGCATTTGACCGCGGTGCGCGCGGGGGCGACGAGGGAAACGGGCGGGCTAAAAGGGCCACTTCCGAGGACGGTGGCGCCCATCGGAATCCACCCTCGGATTCGGCACCTGGTGCCCAGTGGATTTCGAGACGTGGTGCTATACCATGCTATACCCATACGCCAATAGGCAACGAAATAGGCAAATAGGTGGATATCATCCCAAATCAGGTTAACGTTCTGACTGTGATTGTGAGTGTAAATCCAAACGCGATCACAACGCATTTTAAAATGTGACTGCCTCCGAGTCTCCCAGTTCAAACCGCAGAATCCTATCCGTAAAATTGCCGCGGGAAAATCTCAGCAGGCAGTGCGTTCACCCACAGCCGTGAAAATCCACAGCGATCTGCCACTGTGAAAATCTCATTTCTCTCCGCTCAAACTCCGTCGACGGTCTATCAACCTCGAAACCGCTCGAAACCACGTTGCCGTGTCTGTTGCATCGCTGGAAAGGTCCTCTCCAGCTCACTCGGCGAGAATCGGTTGGAGAACATCTCACGCGGGTGCCCGTCGACGGGCATAAACCGCGCGCGTCGACGTAACACGTCGAACGCAACAGGGAACAGCGTCGAATCGCGTCGTCGCAGGGAGCTTTAAGCGCCCGAACAGACTCGTTGGTCCGCCCGCGGCCTCGAGCGCAAGCGGTTTTCCACCACCACACGGCATAGGCGCGAACAGCAAATCTCGATGGCTGCTCTCGCTCGCGCGACCGCCCTCGCGGCGCCGGTCGTCGCCCCTCGGGGCGTCGCCCGACGCTCCACCGGCGCTCGCGTTCCGTCCATGGCATCCCGCGTGCCATCCGCGAACCTCGCGGCATCCCTCCGATCCGTCGGCGGCAAGCAGGTGCGTATCGCGCGCCAGAACCGCGCGCGTGGGGTGCCGGCAAAACTTGACCCTAGCAAACCCTCAACGACGGGTGTGCTTTTCCAGCGCAGCGGATGGGCGCGCGGTGCGGCGCCGAGACGTGACGCGGCCGGCCCGATCGATCTACGAGCGGCCTCGACGACGACGATCGAGTCTGATGACCCGATCGCGCGCGTCGGGGATCGTTTCCGATCGCGCCCTCGCGCTCGCGGCGCGCGCCCGCCTCCCGCCCGCCCCTGCCGCTGGGGAAGCCCACGTGATGTGTCTGTCCCGTCCACGCTGCGGCGGCGACGTCACGCCCGTCGCGGCGTTCCCTCCCCGTTTCCTTCCCCGAAACCCCGATCATCGCTCACCGCGACAATACTCCCCACTTCTCCACCATCAGACGTCCATGCCCTCCTTCATGGGCCTGAAGAAGTCCGCGGCGCTGCCCAGGTGAGCTTCCGCCCGCCCGAACCCCTCGCGTGCATTCGTCATCTCCTTTTCGTTTTCCCTTTTTGCAACTTTTTCCAACTGTCCGCCGTTCCCCGCCTCTCTGGACCGAAACGCCGCTCACACGAGACGTCCCCATCCATCGCGCCCGATTCACCCATCGCAGGTTCCGCAGCCTTCGCTCGGAGACCCCCGCGGCGGCGCCCAGGTCCGGGCACGTCGTCGCCGTCGCCTCCCGCGAGCCCTACCAGGGTGGCGCGGTCGACATGAACCAGATCCTCGAGGAGCGAGACGCGTGCGGCGTCGGTTTCATCGCGTCGCTCAAGGGGGAGCGCACGCACAAGACCGTGACGGACGCGCTGACCGCGCTCGGTTGCATGGAGCACCGCGGCGCGTGCTCCGCCGACGACGACTCGGGCGACGGCGCGGGCGTCATGTGCAACATCCCGTGGAAGATGCTCGGGAAGTACTGCGCGGATGAGGGCATCGACGGTTTCGAGGAGGGCAAGGCTGGCGTCGGCATGGTGTTCCTGCCCCAGGACGCCGCGCAGGCGAAGAAGTCCCGCGAGATCCTCAACGAGTGCGTCGAGGCGGAGGGCCTCACCGTCCTCGGCTGGCGCGAGGTGCCCGTGAACAAAGCCGTCGTCGGTCGCATGGCCAAGGCGACTGAGCCCGTCATTGAGCAGATCCTCGTCGCCGGCGCCGAGGAGGACGACCTCGAGCGCAAGCTCTTCGTCGCGCGAAAGCTCGCCGAGAAGAAGTCCGCGGCGCTCAACGCCGAGATGCCCGGCATCGCCGAGAACTTCTACGTCTGCACCATGTCCGGCCGCACCATCGTGTACAAGGGCATGCTTCGGTCCGCCGTCGTCGGCGAGTTTTACGAGGATCTCAAGAACCCCGACTTCGAGACGCAGTTCTGCATCTACCACAGGCGCTTCTCCACCAACACCGTCCCCAAGTGGCCGCTCGCGCAGCCCATGAGGTTCCTCGGCCACAACGGCGAGATCAACACCCTGCAGGGTAACCTCAACTGGATGGCGTCCCGAGAGGCTGACATGACGCACCCGGTGTGGGCGGGCCGCGAGCCCGAGCTCCGACCCGTCTGCAACCCCGCCGCCTCCGACTCGGCCAACCTCGACCGCGTCGCCGAGCTCCTCGTCAAGTCCGGCAGGCCCGTCGCGGAGACGATGATGCTCCTCGTCCCCGAGGCGTACCGCAACCACCCCGACCTCGACGCCACCTACCCCGAGGTTGAGTCCTTCTACGACTACTACGCCGGCATGCAGGAGGCTTGGGACGGACCCGCGCTGCTCGTCTTCACCGACGGCAAGAAGCTCGGGTGCAGGCTCGACCGCAACGGCCTCCGCCCCGCGCGTTTCTGGCGCACCTCCGACGACTACATCTACGTCGCGTCCGAGGTTGGCGTCCTCGGCGACGCCATCTCCAACGCGACTAACATCGTCGCCAAGGGCCGCCTCGGCCCCGGCATGATGATCCAGGCCGACCTGGAGACGGGCGAGTTCAAGGAGAACACCGAGGTGGCCAAGGAGGTGGCGTCCAGGCTCGATTACAAGGGTTTCCTGGAGAATATCCAGTTCCTCGACGCCAAGGAGCCCGGAGAGGCGACGACCATGGACGCCACCGGCCTCATCGAGGCGCAAGCCGCGGCGGGTTACGCCGCGGAGGACGTCTCCATGATAATCGAGTCCATGGCCGCCGACGGCATGGAACCCACGTGGTCCATGGGTGACGACACCCCGATGCCGGTGCTCTCCTCCCGCCCCCACCTCCTCTACGACTACTTCAAGCAGAGGTTTGCGCAGGTGACCAACCCGGCGATTGACCCGCTGCGCGAGGGCCTCGTCATGTCGCTCGAGATGACCCTGGGCGCCAAGGGGAACCTCCTCGACAACAAGGGCGCCGACGACATCCCCGCGGTGCACCTCAAGACCCCCGTGCTCTTCGACGAGGACGTCGAGACCATTATGGGGCTCGATTCCCTCAAAGCCGTTCGCGTCCCCGCCAGGTACGCGGGCACTGGCGAGAAGGGAGCGATGGCCGCCGCCGTCGCCGAGCTCTGCGCCGCCGCCGAGAAGGCTGTCGCGGACGGGTCCCAGACGGTGATCATCTCCGACAAGCCCGACTGCGGCGACGCGACGATGCCCGCCATCCCGTCCATGCTCGCGGTGGGCGCGGTGCACCACCACCTCATCAAGGTTGGCCTCCGGTCTCGCGCGTCCATCGTGGTGGAGTCGTCCTCCGCCTTCTCCACGCACCACTTCGCGTGCCTCGTCGGCTTCGGCGCCTCCGCGGTGAACCCGTGGCTCGCGCTCGAGACGTGCCGCCAGTGGCGCGGGTCCACCAAGATTGAGAACGCCATTAAGCGCGGCAAGATGCCCAACATGTCCGTGGCGGACGTGCAGCGAAACTACAAAGCCGCGGTGAACAAGGGCCTCAAGAAGATCCTCTCCAAGATGGGCATCTCGCTGCTCACCTCCTACCACGGCGCGCAGATCTTCGAGTGCTACGGCATCGGCCCCGAGGTCATCGACGTCGCGTTCAAGGGCACCGTCTCGCGCATCGGAGGCATGAACATGGACGATCTCGCCGCCGAGACGGCGACGTTTTACTCGTCAAACTTTCCCGGCGAGGGCGAGGTTCTCAACGGCATCGCCGCGAGGGGCATGTTCCAGGTCAAGCCCGGGCTCGAGTACCACGCCAACAACCAGGACATGTCCAAGCTCCTGCACAAGGCTATCGGCTTGGGCGGCAAGAAGGAGAGCGGCGATTTCGACGCGTACAAGCTCTACCAAGAGGAGCGCAACGAGCGACCGGCGACGTCCCTTCGCGACATGCTCGTCGTCGAGTCGGACCGCGAGCCCATCTCCATCGACGAGGTGGAGTCCGTGGGGGACATCTGCGCGCGCTTCTGCACCGGCGGCATGTCCCTCGGCGCCATCTCCCGCGAGTGCCACGAGGCGATCGCCATCGCGATGAACCGCATTGGCGGCAAGTCCAACTCGGGCGAGGGTGGCGAGGATCCCCAACGCTACGAGAAGATCTCCGCGGATGCGGAGGGCAAGTCCGAGACCTTCCCTCACCTCCGGGGGCTGAAGACCGGGGACGTCGCGTCCTCTGCCATCAAGCAGGTCGCTTCCGGCCGTTTCGGTGTCACCACCTCCTTCCTCATGGCTGCCGACCAGCTCGAGATTAAGGTTGCGCAGGGCGCCAAGCCCGGCGAGGGCGGTCAGCTCCCCGGCAAGAAGGTGTCGCCCTACATCGCGTCTCTTCGCCGCTCCAAGGCTGGCGTGCCCCTCATCTCCCCTCCCCCGCACCACGACATCTACTCCATCGAGGACCTCGCGCAGCTCATCTACGATCTTCACATGGTCAACCCCAAGGCTAAGGTTTCCGTGAAGCTCGTGGGCCAGGCTGGCATCGGCACAGTCGCGTCCGGTGTCGCCAAGGCGAACGCGGACATCATCCAGATCTCCGGCGGCGACGGCGGAACCGGCGCCTCGCCCCTCTCCTCCATCAAGCACGCGGGCGGGCCCCTCGAGATGGGCCTCGTCGAGGCGCACAGGACGCTCGTCGAGAATGACCTTCGCCAACGCGTGGTTCTCCGCGCCGACGGCGGCTGCCGCTCGGGCTTGGACGTCATCCAGTGCGCGCTCATGGGCGCCGACGAGTACGGCTTCGGCACCGTCGCCATGATCGCCACCGGGTGCGTCATGGCGCGCATCTGCCACACCAACAACTGCCCCGTCGGCGTCGCGTCCCAGCGGGAGGAGCTCAGGGCTAGGTTCCCCGGCGCCCCCGGAGACTTGGTCAACTTTTTCCAGCTGTGCGCGCAGGAGGTGCGCGAGGAGCTCGCGGCGATGGGGTACAAATCTCTGGACGAGATCATCGGCAGGAACGATCTCTTCGCGCAGAAGCGCGCGCACCCCGACGGAAGCGCCCCCGGCCAGCCCGCGAAGACGTCCGGCCTCGACCTCTCCTTTCTCACCACGTCCAGCGGCGAAGGCGGTTCGTCGTCGGGGCGCCGAGCGCAACCCACGCACGACGACGGTCGCATGCTCGACGACGAGATCCTCGAGGACCCCGACGTTGCCAAGTGCATCGAGGAGGAGGGCGAACACACCGTCAAGAAGGAGATCATCAACACCGATCGCTGCGCCACCGCGCGAGTCGCCGGCGTTGTCGCCGCCAAGTACGGGGATTCCGGTTTCGCCGGCAAGCTCAACATCGAGCTGGAGGGTTCCGCGGGCCAGTCCTTCGGCGCGTTCACCGTGGGCGGCGTGTCGGTGAAGCTCGTCGGCGAGGCGAACGACTACGTGTGCAAGTCGATGTCCGGCGGTGAGGTCTCCATCATGCCCCCGGCGGCGTCTCCCTTTGCCCCCGAGGATTGCATCATCGCGGGGAACACGTGCCTCTACGGCGCAACCGGCGGGAAGGCGTTCTTCAACGGCAGGGCGGGTGAGAGGTTCGCGGTGAGGAACTCGCTCGCGGAGACGGTCGTCGAGGGCACCGGCGACCACTGCTGCGAGTACATGACGGGCGGATGCGTGGTTGTGTTGGGCCGCGTCGGGCGCAACGTGGGCGCGGGCATGACCGGCGGCATCGGGTACTTCCTCGACGAGGACGACACCTTCGCGTCCAAGGTTAACGGCGAGATCGTCTCCATGCAGCGCGTCGCCACCGCCGCGGGTGAGGCGCAGCTCAAGGGACTCATCGAGGAGCACGTCGCGAAGACCGGCTCCCCCAAGGGTAAGGCGGTGCTCGCCGAGTGGGCCGAGTACCTGCCCAAGTTTTGGCAGCTGGTGCCCCCGTCGGAGGCGAACACCCCGGAGGCTACCGACGTCGTCCCCGAGGAGGTTGCCGCCTCCGCGTGAGAGAGTCGACGGACGCGCGATTCGTCGCGATGTCTCGTTCGATCGGGGAGCCGCATCATTATTTTCCCCACAATACTTAAACCCTGTCTTGCGCTAGCACAACAAAAAATAACCACAGCTGACACAGTGGACGTTTTTTTAAATCGAAGTTTTCCACACGAAGTGTGTCGTCTTTTGCAAGTTGCGAAGCCGCCGCTCAAACTAATTTGTCAAGTCTCGGGAAAAAAAAACACAACCTCCTCGGTCACTCGTTCATCGCGAAGTCCGGCTGACCCGTCGACGTCAGCAGCCTGTGCCACATCCTGCCGTCCGGGTCGACGAGCCGCTCCTTCTCGATGAGCCGCTCGATTGGCAGGAAAACTGCGTGGGTGTTCACCATGCCGATGGAGATTCCCGTGTAACCAGCGAACGCCCCGTGCACCGCGTTCTGACCTAAGATCGTGCAGTAGATGGAGTCGTGCGCGTTGGCAGTGACGCCCCTGACCATGTAGGTGGGATCGATGTACTTTACGTCGCACGACATCTCCCGCTTGAGCCGCTTGCAGAACCACGGCCCGATGTCGCCGAGCTTGGGGTTGCCCCCCGCGTCCGTGCCCGTCTCCTGGACGTACTCCTGGCCCGCACCCTCCGCGAGACAGATAATCGCGTGGCCCTGCGTGGCCAGAAGGCTCTTGATGTGCTCCACCACACCGTTGGGTCCCTCCATCGCAAACGGAACCTCGGGAATGAGGCACACGTCCACGCTTCCCGAAGCCAACGCGGCGTGCATGGCGATGAAGCCGGACTGGCGGCCCATGAGCTTGACGACGCCGACGCCGTTGAGCGCAGACTTAGCCTCGACTGCGGCCGCCTTGATAGCCTTCTGTGCCTCCTCCACGGCAGTGTCGAACCCGAAGGTTTTGTCGATGTGCAGAATGTCGTTGTCGATGGTCTTGGGGATGCCGACAACGGATACCTTGAGGCCTCGTTCGGCGCACTCGGCGCTGATGGCGTTCGCCCCGGCGTGGCTTCCGTTGCCACCGATGACAAAAACCATGTTGATCCCCTGCTTCTCGATGGAATCAACGATCTTGGGGACGTCGCCGCCGCCGCGGCCGCAGCCGATGATGGACCCGCCTCGGTCCTGAACCCCCGATGTGTTTCGCCTAGTCAGCGGCATGTTCTCCACTCCGTCTTTCCAAAACCCGCCCCATCCGAACCGGATCCCGGAGATTTTATTCACCCCGTACCCAACCTCCAGCGTGTTCACCACGGATCGCACCACGTCGTTGATTCCCGGGCACAGACCCCCGCAGTTGACGATGGCCGCGTGAACCTCGGCCGGTTCAAAATAAATCTTAGCCCTCGGGCCCGCTCGGTAGCAGAACTCGGGCGTGAAGGAGCAGACGTCGCACGTCTCGTCGAAACTGCCGTCGACGGAGCAGTCGAACGAGCACTGCGCGGCCAAGGAGTCGGGAGACCTGTCGGGAGGACGGGGTGGTTGGCGAGACGTCAATTTTATTCTCCCTCTCCGGGAAAGATACTCCTTCAAAAAAAAAAAAACCAAGAAAAAAGGAACGGCGGGGTTCTTGGGCGGGGTTCGCGGCTTACCCGAACGCGATCGCCTTCAGTAAAACCCTGTCGTCCTCGCTGACGAACATCCTGTTCAGGTTGAGCGGCGTGCGATCGCCGATCCCCGCCACGGGGCACGAGGACGAGGTGCAGAACGGATTCGGGATGGCCACCAGGGGCGCCTCGCCGCGGTAGACGTCGCGCAGGTGCCTGATCGGTATGTCGTTGGCGCCGCCAACGCGCCACGTGTACGCGTCATCGTCCTCGTCAAAGTCCAGGTCGTCCTTGTAGTTGGGCGCGACGACCGCGCGGGTCACGTGGGCCGCGGACGAGCGTGAACCGACGACGCGTGGAGCGCCTCCCAAACGGCGGGAAAGGACGGACGCTTTATTGATGACATCGTTGGTCGCCCCGGGGACGCGGGCGGATGCGGGGGACGGGGAGAGCGACGCGCGGGGTTTGAGCGTGAATTTGAGCCGCACGCGGTGCGTGAGCAGATCGCGGCCGAGAGGGCACGATACGGCCCCGACTGCACCACTCACGGCAGCCATGAGACGAGCGATTATGACTCAGCCCACGGTTTTTTCCCCAGCTTTCCTCACATCAAGAAACCCGGGTTCCTACTGGGACGCGGTGCAAAAAACTGAGTATGGGGCTAACTTTTTATGGGTCTGAGTGGTATGTTACCTGTGCTATGATGCTTTATGCACAATGCAGCTATTTCACACGCGCGCTATTGCATCTTTGATACGCGTGTGACGATCGTTCAGGCGTCGTGGGACTTGCCGCGAAGCGATCTTCGCGTCGCGGGAGTTTCCGTCCCCCCGTCTGCCCTCGCGCGAACTCGTCTCAGGTACCGCCACCTCCGCATCCTCGAGAACTGTTTCTTGACCGGCCCGGGCGTCAGCGCCCGGAACCCCCGCCCGTCAAACACCGCCAGCGCCAGCGGGAAAGCCAGCATCGTCAGCCATCCCTTCGTGACGTCCTCCATCCGCCACACCAAGCCCAGCATGCTGGTGTCGGCCTCGTTCACCTTGAGGTTGTGATCCAGCACGTACCTCAACGCCACGGTGGTGCAGTGCAGGAACCAGTGAAACCCCGGCGAGTAGTACGGCTGACCTATGTAGTATATGAGCGTGAACATGCACGGCGTGACCACGTGGTTGAGGTTCGTCACGCCGACGCCGTTGAGGTACAGCTGTGCCGCCGACTTGCGCACGAACGGATCGCCCACGATGTCGAACATCCCCGCGCGAGTCATTGACTTGACCGTGTTGTATCGCAGAAAGTTCATCGAGTACCGCACGATAATCTGAACCACGAGGAAGACGTTGATGACCGCCTCGCGACACGACGCGCTGCACCGGGCGCCGACGCTCGGCGAGGCGAGGGCGAGGCAACACGCCGCGAGGAACCCGAAGACGAGCGCGATCCACCTGAAGACGAAGCGGGTGACGTCGAGGTCGTCGAGAGCCTGCGCCGCGTACGGGTTGGCGCTCCCGCGGAAATCGCCCGCCATCTCGTTCATCGTCTTTCGCAGCAGCATGCCGCGGCTTATGATGAACACCACGACCATGAGGAAGCCCGCGCAGCACCGCAAGAGGTGTCGGGTGAGCGCCGCCTCGCGCTGCCTGGTCGCGCGGGTTATCATCACCTCCCCGTGCCCTTTGCGCCAGGCGGCCAAGTTCTCGCTCCCCAACGCCAACACTCTCTTCCTGAACCGCCCGGAGGTGAACAGCGTCAGTGTGTCGAACATCGGGAGGACAATGTGCTCCAGAAACCCCGCCTGGTGCGCGAAGTAGTTCGCCAGCGCACCCTCCCTCGTCGTCGGCGTCGTCTGTTCCACCCGCTCGCGCATCTCCCGCTCGCCCTGCTTCAGGTTCTCCATCATGATTCGGTAGCCCCAAAAGTCGGCGCGGGGCAGGTCCATGACGAGGCCGCTGAGGTCCGCGCACTTCATGCAGATGATCAGCAGCATCTCGCGTCTCTCGGTGTCCAGCCTGCGCGCGCGGACGAGCGCGGGCGCCCTGTCCGCTCGCTCGCCCCCGAAACGGAGGAGCTCGGTGATGCCCCCCGCGCC
>Ga0181571_10001472_pt1 | contig 17021 bp, 20 predicted proteins | sample 101ome_17_FD_132440 | JGI IMG/M metagenome (GOLD analysis project Ga0181571, IMG submission 132440) | Coastal salt marsh microbial communities from the Groves Creek Marsh, Skidaway Island, Georgia - 101407AT metaG (megahit assembly) | ecosystem: Environmental > Aquatic > Marine > Intertidal... | reverse complement strand
GAGACCTGGATGCAGGACAGATACTACTAGACCAGATCACAGGACAGGATGCGATACAGCGCACCAGATCAGACCACAGGACAGGATAACAGACAACAGGAACAGATCAAACAACCAGATACATGGACAGGATACATATAATACTATACACACTGCCGTGCAGACCAGGCAAAAGCCTGAACATCTGATCAGAACCAGATCATAGACAGATGACAGCAGGCAGCAACCAGACCAGGAACCTGGAAACCTGGACCCGGAAACGGGAAACAGGCCCCGGACCCGTTAAAAGAATCAGCTTTCCCATTTGGGGGTATGACGAATATGTAGTATTGCAACACAAATGCCATATATATCTAACAATTATATTTCCGGAGATATAAAAAGGCTAATTTTGCTTTATTTATATTTAAATGAGTATAAAAAATAAAAAAAAAATTCCTTCGGAATTAGGTTTGTTCTTTACATGCAGCTAATAGTGTGACATTAGGGTATTATATATAATAGTAGGAGGCTATTGTCACTGTTTAATTACCATAAGTACCGCGTAATCATACAAAGTATGATCGTGAAACTAACGAAATAGCATAAAATGAATAAAGGAATTGGTCCGCAGGGCCTTGGTGCAGTAAAGTCACCATTGAAGCAGACGACGTACGGTGAAATCATGTACGAAAAGTCGCTTAAAGACAAAGAAATGGGTAAGAGCACTAAGGTGATTGACAAAGCGAAGGCTGCAGTTCGAGCACCGTTCAGTGATAAGACCTATTCGGAGATCAAAAAAGACTACCGTAAGCAGCGTAAAGCTGAATACGAAGCTAAGAATAAGAAATAGCATGTTTAAAATGCCAAATTCACCACTAAAACAAAAACTGTCTCCGCAGGCACGCAGAGATAAGGCTGCTCGTGACTTGGCATATGCTAAAACGGACGACCGCAGGGCTAAAAAAGCCGATGCACAAGCGCGTAGACGCAAAGCAAAGAAAGAAGGTAAGGACGTTGAAGGCAAAGACTTCGACCACAGAACAGGCAGATTCACATCGGTAGCTAAAAACCGTGGAAATAACGGTAAAGGCACTAAAAAAGAAGGTGGCAAGAGCTACTACGTTAAAAAGCATAGCTAATGGCTAGAATTAGTTCGTACAACAACGATGCCGATCTTACGTCATCAGATAGAGTATTAGGTACGAATGAGGGCGGCCAGAATACTACAAACTTCAGAATAAGCGATATTGGTAGATTTTTCAGTAAATCCGGCGATGTCGCTGTTTCTAGACAAATACCTTTCGTTTTTCATGCCGTGTGGCAAGATGAAAGACCACACGGTTCTATCACTTATGAGAACCAGGGTATATTCCCGCTTGAAGCAACATCAACACTTATTGTAAGCAAGCAGACTGCTGGTAACAAGCTTATATCGAACTTTATGACCTATGCTGTAAACAGTGTAGTGTACATATTTATGGCTGAAGACCCAAATGTGTTTGCTGAGTACAAAGTAACGTCCATAACAACTTATGATTCGGACACTAATTTTTATAAGGTAAGGTTGCAATACATAGCTGGTCAAGGCGAATTGGAACACAAAGCTGTTGTAGGCTTTGCTGTAGAATCAAAAGCTAGTGGTGACAAGAACTATATGCATCAGCAACTAGAGGCATCGGAAGTGTGGGAAATCTCCCACGGGTTGGGCAAGCAGCCGTCGATAACAATACAAGATTCAGCGGGAACACAAGTACAAGGAGAAATACATTATATAGACACTAACAACTTAAGAATAACTTTTAGCTCAGCTTTTAAAGGCAAGGCTTATTTAAACTAACAACATGGCAGTAAAATATTTGACGGATTTTGACCTCGCGGGGAATGAATTACAGAACTTTGTAGTACAAAACCTTGCTACAGCTCCGACCGGTAGAGAAGGGCAAATCTATTACGATACAGGTCTAAGCCAAGTAAAGGTCTACGACGGTAGCGAATGGATCGACTTGGGTAAATCCTACTCGGCGGACGGTACAACATTGGTATTGAGTGGTACGGAATTTGGCGTAAAAGCCGGCGGTATTACGTCGACAGAATTGGCGGCTGATTCTGTAACAGCATCGAAATTATCAGGTGTCGGCAACGGTACGAATGGCCAAATCCTTAAATCAGATGGCGACGGTACATTCTCATGGATCAGCCCAACTGATGAAGACGTAAACAAAACCAATCTTGCTGAGCGCTTAACGCAGCTTAGTGATCCTATTATCGGTGACGGTACGGGCACGGTTGTAGTAAATGGTAACTTTATTGTTTCCGGTGAAACCACTACAGTAGACACTGTAACTTTAACGGTTTCTGATAACATCATTGTATTGAACACCGATGTAACAGAAGAGCCTACAGAAGATGCTGGTGTAGAAATCGAGCGCGGTACATCACCAAACACCCAATTGAAGTGGAACGAAACAAACGACCGTTGGCAGTTTACGAATGACGGTACTACGTTCTACAACATTCCTGTACCTTCGGAATATGCACCTGGTGACATTACGGGGGTTACTGCTGGAGATGGTGTACGCGGCGGTGGTACAACGGGAACGGTAACTATAACTAATGATTACCACAGGGTATTTGTGATTCTTACAGGTGAAGGCGCGTACGCGAGACTCACCGATGAGTTTGCTCAATTTATGCCTGAATCAATAGAAGTAACTGTTAAAGAGGTAAGCGAAGGCGGTTACCAGTTTGTTATCACTGATTGGTATGTCGATATGAACACAGGCGACATTAAAGTGTTCTTACCAGCAGGTATTGATTATGTTGTATCGGTTGGCGGTATTAGAGCATAAGATTACTGATTAACACGTAATTATAGAAGGAGGTAGGGTTTCGTGCTCTCCTCCTTTACTTTTAATAAAATATCTCATATTGCAATATGGCTATAAAAATATTAAGCACCCTTGATGCAGGAGGCAATTTTAACTTAGGGGTTACTGATATACCTAACTTACCTGCGAATAAAATTACCAGCGGTACATTTAGCATTGACCGTATACCGAACCTGAGTAGCCTTTACCAGCCAATTGGAGATTATTTAACTGTCGAGGTAGCTGACACTACATACCAACCTATTGGCAATTACCTTACGTCAACATCGGAGCTTAACGCTAGTAGAATAACAAGCGGAACACTAGCCGGCGCAAGATTGCCGTGGGACACTAGCGATGGATTTTCGGGTACTTATTCCATCGTTTGGCGTGCAACAGATGACATGTATACCTCTTCTTGGTTGCAAGTAAGAGGAACGGACGATGCACTTTTAACAAGAAAAATTGTTGCCGGGGATAACCCTATTGAAGCACGGTCAATTGGATTCGCTGATGCAGGGCTATTGTTCCAGGACAACGATAACTATAAATGTATTCACCCTACAACAATGGACGGCACTGCGCACAATAGCAGCATAAGCCTTGGGTGGACAAATAACAAATGGAAAGACGGGCATTTTGCCGGCAGACTTTACACAGGAGACGGGAATTCATCAAACTGGTACCAAGCATATTTATGGGGTGACCACGCAGGTCTTTACGATTCGTTAGGATCAGCTGGAGCGGTAGAAACAGCTGTAAATGCTCGCATTGACGAAGAGATACTACCGGCAGTTGCTGATAACGCCACGGGTGTTGACAACAACCGAGCGGAGATTGCCGCTCTTGGGAGTGCGGCTGTTCTAAAAACAGGCGGTACAATGACTGGTACTCTTGAATGGGATACCTCAGCGGGAGCCACAAACTCCCACGCTAAGATTATATACGGCCAATCTCCAAGTCCAGACGGAACTCTTAACGGAATGGCACAAGTAGCAAACTATGGGGCTGATGGATACGGTCTGTTGCTGCACGTTGGTTATGGAGACTCTGACAACGGTGGTATTAAAATCACCGATGATGGGGTTGTTGTTTGGGGTGCTTCGGATGAGAACGTGTTTACTGTTATTGATGAAGACACTCGCTCCGAAAGATTTAGAATTGACAATGCTGGTAACATAACAGCTTCTGGAAACATAACTACTGCCGGTGGTATAGCGAGCGCGTACTTAACGAACCTTGGAGGGGCAAAACTTGAAATACAAAACGGTATAGACGGAACTCCAGATAGAGGTATCTATATGTGGAATATTGAAGACCCTAACTGGGGAATTTATATGTCTACATCTGGAGCAGGAAAATCTCTTGGTAGTGGTACAGCTACAGCAGGTATTGATGGTGCTACTGAACACGCTATACGTTTCCGTGTAAATGATAATTCTGGACAAGCAGGATTTATCTGGGAAAACTCTTCTGAGGTTGCTTTGATGCAGATGAACGGTGGAACTGGACATTTGTACGTAAACGGAAGAATATACCCATCTAATCAGACTACAAACTATGTAGATTCAACTCGTATTGCTAACTGGCAGGCTGCCTATGGCTGGGGCAACCATGCGGGGCTTTATGATTCTGCCGGTTCCGCCGGAGCAGTAGAAACGGCTTTAAACGCTCGTGTCGAGGAAGAACTGCTTCCAGCTATTGATGCTAAGCTTAGCAAGAGCGGCGACACAATGACCGGCAATTTAACCATGTCATCGCCAGACCCAACGTTAAAGTTCAGTATTAACGGCGGTGAAAATAATGCAGGCATTGTATGGGAAGATGGCGACGCTGGTGACCCTTCAGCGCAGGCAGCAGCAATTAAGTGGAGCGCTGCTGATAATATCATGCGCTTCTATAATAACGATGAGGGTACCGAAAGAATGCGTATTGCTACAAACGGTACGGTCACAATTTTCAACGGACTTGTTCCTGCGTCCGGTATATCTGGGTTGACACTTAGCGCCGGTATATCCGGTAGCAACTACAATATTACCGGTGTTAATCAGCTTGAAATTAACGATCCTGGCGAAGGTATTGTATTTAAATCAGGGTCTAGCGGCGATATAACGTTGTCTATTGTAGACGACGCTTCTGATAATAGATTAAACCTTAGCGGGACAGGAGCTTCTTTCTCTATCAATAACGCAACCGTTGCTACTCAGTCCGATGTTAACAATACGGTCGGCGCAGTGGAGCAAAGCTTGAATGAGCGCATTGACACAGAGGTATTTGATGCTATTAATTCTAATTTGCCTTTAAGCGGCGGAACTCTTACAGGCGGATTAAAGGTAAATGGTATTATTAGTTCTAACAATAGGACTGCTATTAATGTCGCTCATTGGAGTGAGACAAATAATAAAACAGGTGCTATAAAAATCACATTGCCAGGCTCTCACAGCAGCAACTGGTCAATGGCGGTATTGCGTATTACTACGTACGAGTACAGTACAAATGAGCATACAGTTTATTATGTTTCTGGCCACGACTGGACGAGTGGGTGGTATAATAATAGAGCAACTATCATTGGTGATACCGATAAAATAATTAGATTTGGTTACGATTCTAATGATGATTATGTCATCATAGGTGATGTTTCTTCTGTGTGGTCTTATGGTCACGTCACAGTGGATGTGATGGCTCACCCGTCATTCTATAGCGGCAACATGGATATATCTACGGGGTGGGAAATTGCGAGAGTTCAAGACCTTACAGGCATTACCATACAAAACATTACTAATGATAAGGTTGCTAATCAATCTTGGGTTTCTTCCAGAGGATACGCTACAACAGGTTATGTAGACACAGCAGTATCTAATCTTGTGGACTCTGCGCCAGGTGCGCTAAACACACTTAATGAACTCGCCGCTGCATTAGGAGACGATGCTAACTTCTCCACCACAGTTACCAACAATATTGGTGCGGTAAACGATAGAATAGATGCTGAAGTACTGCCGCAGGTTACATCTAACGCTGAAATAATAGACAATAACAGAAATGCGATTAATGATTTAGGTAACGCCATTGATGATAAACTTTCATTAAGTGGCGGAACCTTAAGCGGAGATTTAACAGTAGGATCTATAGGAAGAACATCTGACACAGTAGTTAGGTCTTTAGCGGATCAAAGTTATAAGTGTGGTTTTGAGGCTTATGGAAATGGCCAAGGCACTGGGTATGTATATGTTGGGCAATCAAGCTCCTATGGTGGTGGATTTTCTTATAACGGGGATGGTTCTCCAGGCTTTATAGGCGGAGAGACTGCAGATAATATAACTTTTTTTAGAAGACAAGCAGGTTCAAACGAAGAAGTATTCCATTACGCATACAACAATAATGATGTTTATTTTAATGGAGCTGTTGTAGCAAGCGGTAGTAACTCGAATAATTGGAATACGGCTTACAACTGGGGCGATCACGCTGGTCTGTACGATTCAGCAGGCTCTGCTAATGCTGTTGAACAGTCGGTAAATGAAAGGATAGACACAGAAGTATTTGACGCTATTAATACAGCACAAGCAACCGCCGATAGCAAGTTGGGCGCTACTGCAAAAGCAGCAGACTCTAACCTGCTTGATGGAATTAACAGCAGTCAGTTTGTAAGAAGTGACCAAAATTCTGTTAAAATAGGTAGACACTTAGATGCTGATACTACTTGGACTAACTCAGCATTAACATTGTTCTTGGGTTGGTACGGAGGCAAAGTAGTTATAGGTAATAATAATGATGGAGGGCACGATTATGCATCTGCACTTGGAGGCAATACTATTCCTATTCTTAACAAATCTTACTTCTTTAAGACGGCTAAGTTTGAAGAAGATATTCAAACGGATGGTAAACTAAATGTTTTAGCAAGAGTAGGCACTTGGATTACATCTGACGTAATGGCCGATGCTATAGGCTGGAACATAAACTATGGAGTTTATATAGGATCTAATGTTGGTGGTACACACTACCTAAGAGGTAACGGTACATTTACTACAGGTGGTTCTACATACAACTTGTGGCATGAAGGTAACTTTAACCCAACAGATAAGGCTTCTACAGAATCTGTTGCCGCTGTAAACGACAGAATAGACACAGAAGTAATACCCCCGCTTACGGACCAAGACAGTCGCATTACTACGAATAGAAATGAGATTACCACGCTTGGGACTGCGGTAGCAGGTAAACTTGACGCTACGGCCAAAGCGGCAGACTCTAACCTTCTCGATGGATTAGATAGTGGTGTATTTATGCGCAAGAGTGCTAATAGTCATCTTGACATGAATAACTATAATATTAGCGAGGTTAATCATATTACACTTAACGACTCTGGCTGGGCCGAAGGTGTTCAGTGGCAGAACTGGTTGCTTTGTGATTCTCCAGATGACCTAAGTAATTCTTCCGGAAACTTCCAGATAGCAAGCACCGCAGACAACTCTATTCGTGTAACTGTAGATACTAATGGTAATCTGTACCCGTCAAGAGACAGACTGCACTTCCTCGGTCTTGAAGAAAAACGTTGGCAGATTGTATTCTGTGAGATTCTTGATTCAGCAGGCCAACACGAAAAGAACCTGCAAAACCCAGAGGGTGAAAAATCAGTAGGTGATTACCCGACAGGAACAGTCTTAGTATGGAAGGGCGGAAAGAACATCCCTTGCACTGAGGCGGCTGATCACATGCGAATGGGTATTGCGGTAGAAGGTGTTGCCTCACCGCTTATTCAGGGAGCTGAACCTGTGCTTGTAACAGGTAAAGTGAGCGAAGGAGATTACTTGGTAACTTCACGTAAAGAAGGGCACGCAGAGGCTGTTTCTCCAGAGTTTATGCGCCAACATGGACTTTACGACTGTGTTATTGGTAAGGCATTAGAAAATGGAGACGGTGAATCATATTTAATAAAAACCTGGATAAACATATAATATGGGATTTAGAATCAACAGAGGTAACTTTCAGTTCCTTGATGCAGCAATCGGTAAATACGTGAACAAGTTCAAGATTGACGAAGAGACCGGTAAAATCATTGAGATCGACGAGGAGGGCAATAAGACAGCAGCCTATCTTGATGAAAAAAGCAAAGCGGCGGACTCTAACTTACTAGATGGGGTAGATAGCGGATCATTTATGCGGTCCGACGCAAGTGACAATATCTACGGACACACTGAATGGCAAGATGGATATAATGTACGTTTTGGTAACGGTGCTGACTTCCGCATGTGGTTTGATGGCAGCCATATGGTTTTTAGAAACTTTAACCACACAACAGGAAACGTATACTTTCAAGGAGAAAATACATCTGGTGTTAACAATGGATTGCTTTACCTAATAACTGACACGGCAAGAACTTACGTTAAACTATACGAAAACGGTGGTGAAAAATTAAGAACTGTAAGCGATGGAGTCCGTGTATATAACAACCTAAGAATAGATGGTTCTACAAATAATGGTAGACTGTACTCAGATGAATGGGGGGTTAAAGTAGGTACTGATAGTGGATACATTCAGTTTGGCCCCGCGAACACTTCATGGGCACATATTTATACCGACCGTGCCGCTTTTTATACAAACAAGCCTATATACGAAAACGGGGCTCGATTAGCCACGCGAAGCTACTCTGACTCGGCTGCTAATGATGTTAAAACATTTGCTACTGAATTATCCGACGGACTGCAGGGGCAGATAAACACAAACGTTGTAGACATAGCGAACGTAAGAAACGCGGAAAAAGCGGACAGAGCAGACATTGACAATATATACGGTTTAATCGACGGGCTTAAGGGGAATGCTCATGATCCTTCCGTACTGGCGTATGGCGGTAATGATCTTGTATTTGTAAAGCCCACTAGCTTAACTTCACTCGTAGATATTAGTGTACCGGATAATACTGTTACTGCATATAAGTTTGTAGGTGACGGATCTGGCTTGACAAACTTACCGAGCAGCGGTGGCAGTGCTTCATTTCCTCTATTCGACATAGGAGCAGAGGCAGAAACAGCCACTTTCCGTAGATTTGTTTTAGACGGCAGAGAGGGAGTAATAGTTTTTGAGTTTATAGACAATAAATCAGGTGAAGTGGTCGGCTACCCTGTAAGACTAGCGTAAATAAATAAATTATGAGTTTTAAAGACATTTTTAAAAGCACAAACGATTATAATGAAAAAACCATTATCGGTTTCCTTTCGTTTGCAGTTATGGTTATTGTAATGTTAGCTGATGTAATCAGTGGCGCAATGGGCAAAGATTTGGTGATTAACGAGTTTACGTACAATTCATTTGTGTTTGTAACACTTGGTAGCTTCGGTATTGCGGGCTTAGAAAAGTTTGCGGAAAGAAAATAATATGAAATGGTACATTCTAATTCTTACAAGTTTTATCCTAAGTTCATGCTCCGCACAATGGCATTTGAAAAAAGCAGTGAAGAAGGACCCATCGGTATTGCAAAAGGACACAGTGACTGTAGTAGACACGATTGTGACACCACCTGTGGCATTGACGGATACTGTGGTGCTACATCAGACGGATACAATAACGATCCAGAAGGACCGTTTAAAAGTAAAGATTATGCGCAGTTTCGACACGATAAGAGTCGACGCGGTTTGTGATACTGATACTATAATAAGCGTAATGGAAGTGCCGGTAGAGCGCGTCGTGTATAAAGAGCGCGAAACACCAATGCAAAAGCTGCAACGATTAGCACTTTACTTACTTGGAGCGCTAGTTTTATGGAAAGTGATTGAAGCTAAGCTCTTAAAACGTTAAAAACCACGTATTTTAAGTAATATATATAACATAACCTTAAACATTTAAACCAAAATGACATTTTATTACCGAACGACCACCTTTGGCGAAGGCCAAAAACCGTCTAATGAACAAATCGCTTGGTGGAAGCGAGCGGCAGAAAAGAAAAACTGGCGTATTGTTCGATTACCTAATGGTTACTTTCAAACCGAACTAGACCTAGGCGAAGACCAATGGCATGATGTCACTCGCCGGGAAACTATTGAAGGTGCTGAAAATGCAATCGATTCTTCAATTGAGCATTTTGCAAAGAAGCTTGAATATGCACAAGGACCAAAAGTAGTTAAAACATTCGAATAAGAAACCAAAACAATTTAATTTAATGGAATTTAATAACCCGAGCGAGATCGTTAAAGATCTTACATTTGGCCATAGAGCCAATGCAAAAATTATGTCCGGCGTCAACAAGTTAGCGAACGCAGTAAAGTCCACCTTAGGTGCGTCTGGTAAATGCGTAATCTACGAAGACGCAATGGGCCGGCCGGTCATTACAAAAGATGGTGTAACCGTAGCGGAAAGCGTAGTCTTATTTGACCCGGTCGAAAATATCGGCGCAACCTTGGTAAAGGAAGCGGCGGCAAATACAGTGCGTGAAGCGGGCGACGGTACCACAACGGCTACCGTGCTCGCGCATGCATTGCTAACACAATTAAATGAAATACAAAATGAATCCACAGTTAGAGAAATTAAAAGTGGAGTGGAAGCGTGTGCTAAAGAGATTGTACGTCATCTTGATGCTTCCAGTATGGCGGTTGAAGGTGACATGCTACAGCAAGTTGCTTACATTAGCTGTAACAACGATAAAGAGCTTGGAGAAAAGATTGGCCAAGCTTTTGAAAAAGTTGGAAAAGACGGGGTTGTATTGATGGAGGAGTCAGATACAAACGAAACGTATGTAGAGTTTGTAGAAGGAACCCAATTTAACTCGGGATTAAAATCCACGCACTTGGTAACGGACAAAGACAAGCACGTAGCTGTTTTAGACAATCCTTACGTACTTATTGTCTCTTCCCCTATACCTAATATCAGAAAAATACAAAGTGTCTTAGAACACGTTATAAAAGCAAATAGAAGCCTGCTTATTGTCGCTGATGTTGAGCAACAACCTTACCAAACGCTTTTGGCGAACAAGGTAAAAGGTAACATTAAGGTAAACATTGTAGATTTACCTGGATTTGGGCCAACAAAGCAAGAGGCGATCGAAGACTTAGCAATATTAACTGGCGCTAAGGTGATCAACGAAGAGCTCGGTGACGATTTAGATTTAATTAGTCCAGATGTTTTAGGTGAAGCAGTTAAGTCTGTGACGAACCAGAAGAACACTGTGCTGCAGGTCGAAGCCGACCAAGAGCTGCTCCAAGAGCGTATTCAAAATGTTCGCGATCGTATTGCATCGGAAACCAACGGATTTTTTAAAGGCAAGCTAGAAGAAAGACTGTCTATGTTAACCGGTAGTGTTGGATTGATTTACGTGGGTGCAGACTCTAAGGTCGAGCTTAAAGAAAAGAAAGACCGCGTTGAGGATGCTATTTATGCAACGCAAGCAGCATTGAAGGAAGGTATTGTAGCAGGCGGTGGCGCTGCACTATTACACGCGTCTCAAAAGATTAAGTCTAAAAGCCCAGGGCATACGGCGCTCCTAAGAGCTATCCGTGCTCCGTTCAATACAATTATGGAGAATGCCAATATTCAGCCTAACGAGCCTATTGTTAGAAAGAACTTTGGCATCGACGCGGTAACCGGCAAAACAGTCAATATGATTAAAGCTGGTATAATTGACCCAGTGCTTGTTACAAAAACAGCACTAAAAAATGCAGTAAGTGTTGCGACCACAATTATTTCTGCCGATGTAGTAATTTCAAACATGAGACTAGATGAAAGCGGTAAATAATTATATTGTAATAAATAAAATCAAGGAGCCGGCCAAAATGGTCGGTGGCCTTGAATTAACAGAAAAGCAAAACAGCGACGTTAGGTATCTAAGAGCTGAAGTTGTTAGTTGCGGACCAATGGTCATAGGTGTTGAAGCCGGAGATATTATTCGGTACGATAAGCATGCAGGACACGGTATTGAGTGGGATCAGAAATTATTCCATGTTATCACAGTCGGCGATGTTGTTATAGTAGAATGAAGCTAGAACCTAATGACCTTCGCGATTTAAACCTGTTTAAGTATTACAGGCTTGTTAGAAAATGGGCTTGTAAGACTTACGGGATTAATGATGCTGATTTGGAGCTGCTGATATACCTCGATTGTAAAGACCGATTTACACGTGATGATTTTATTAATGGCACTTACACCTACTCATGGGATAAAGACCGGTGGGAGAGGTTAAGGCGAGACGGCTGGATTGAAGTCTGGCGCCTTAGAAACCGCACTACAATTAAATATAGTGTATTTAAAGTTTCTATGAAAACAAAGCGTTTGATAACTAGAATTTATAATATTTTGCTAGGCTACGAGGATATGCCTATCGGTCAATCAAGTAAGTTTTACAAAAACAAATCATATACGGATAAAGTCTATAACAAGGCGATTGATGATATGATAAAAGATAAAGAGCGATGATTCCAATTACGCAACGTGCAAAATGTAAGTACGATAAAATGCCTGTTAACCAGGAGGTGACTGTTGATGCTGCCGGCAAAACGCCGCTAAAGCTTTATTCCAGCCCTGCTAAAAAGAAAGGCTGCGGTTGCGGCTGCGGAATGTAATGTTTCAATTAAAGAACAAAGAGGCGCTGTTTGGCATCAATAAAGAAGCGTCGGAGTTTGGCACACCGGTTTTCGAAAAAAAGCTAGACGCAAATATAATGGCAGAGGCCAATCGTGACGGCACTATTTTTGTGCAGAAGGGGTTAAGCCAAAACCAGATAAATAACGCGGTAGAGCACGAGAAAGTGCACTTAGAGCAGATGAAGCAAGGTCGGCTAGACTACACAAATGGAGAGGTTATGTGGAAACAAGACACAAAATCTCCCATGAAGTTTTTTAATAGGAGACTTATGGCAGAAGGCGCTCATGATCTACCTTGGGAAAGAGAAGCATATAACAAAACTAAATAATACGGGGTTACACTGGGCGTGCAGTAGGAATTCGCTACCTTGAATTTTTGTCGCCCACCCCTTTTTTCATTATGGCATACGTACAACCAAATTCGCCGTTTAATAAACTGCGTAAAACAACAAAAGGAAAAGGACGTCACTTCCTCACTGCTAAAGAAGGCGCTGGCATGACAGCTGCTGGTCGCGCTGCTTACAATCGTGAAACCGGCGGCAACCTTAAAGCGCCTCAACCAGGGGGTGGGAAAAGACGCACTTCATACTGTGCTAGATCAAAAGGGCAAATGGAAATGCATAATATCAATTGCTCAAAAACACCGGATAAACGCATTTGCGCAGCACGTCGCAGATGGAAATGCTAATAAACAAAAAATAATAAAATGGCAGAACAATTAGGGCCTAATAGTAAAGTAGTTGTTTACGACAGTAACGCTAAGCTAGTTGACAAAACACCAGGTGGAACTGGATTTCAAGGCGCCACACTTTCAGAGCTTGTATCGGCCGCTGGTGTAGCTGGTACAGACGTATATTTAAAGGATGTAGCTCTAAACGGCAACACTCTAGATTTTTCATCGGTTAGCGGCGATCCTATGGCTAGCGTTGACTTATCACCGCTACTTTCAGGAGCAGGTGGTGGTCTAGAAGGTACGGACTATGTGTTTGTATCCGCGAACGGTACACCTGAAGAAAACGCTAATGAATTCTTTACCGCGTATGTAGACGCTGCGCTGAAGATTCAGTCGGGCACTCCAATAACTGGTCCGATTATCTCAAATGGCGGCGCTGGGACTTTCAACGGCTGGAACGAGGAGGTGCAGCAACCCGTAGGGGGTGCTGTGTTTAGCTGGCTGCAGCAAGTATTCCCAGATCCAAATGAAATAATTAATACTATTCAAGTATTAGAATATGGCGATAGCGCTGCCGGGAAGTGGAATAGAGAAACAGTGCTTATAACAGGCTTTGGCTCAACGCCGTTTGACTACATCTCTTTTATAGTTTTGGGCGGAGAACCTGACTACTTGCCTACAGACTATCCCGATATAAGATTTGTTATAACCGACCACACTGTGCCGACAGTTCTTTTAGGTCAGGGGCGATACGATTTTTCTCAATTAGGCACTGTGACTCTAGACAAAGCTGTTAATATCATGACTATTGATGGCCAGAGATCGGCAAGTTGGTATGGAAGTCAATTTGAGTTTGCGCATGAGCCGGACGGTGACTATGAAATCACTATTTCAGGGATTGACTTCCTGGAGGGTGGCGTTAAGGATGTTACATCGTATGTAGGCTATGTGTTTAAAAATATAAAGAGTGTAGGCTCGTTGTTTAGAGGCGGTCGCGGTCTTTTGTACGGAACCTTTATTGATTGTGAAGGCGAGAGGGAAAGCTTTGGGTTTGACACGTATCAAATCAATGCTGAATTTTATGGATGTCGCGCCGGCAGCTACAGCTTTGGAGCTGCAGTTGGGAGTGACATTTTAGGTAAATATAAAGATTGCGTAGCAGTTGGTGAGGCTGTATTCGGAAATAATGTGGGCGGTAATATCTCCGCAGACTATATCGACTGTGGTGAGCTCAACTCAGACGGCGAAGGGGTCTCTAATATAGCTTTTGGCGCCGGTGTGGGCGGCTCTGTTGTTGGTAATTACGAAAACTGTAAAAGTGGTATCGCATCATTCGGATTTGAAATAGGTGCGAATAATAAAGCAACATATAAAAATTGTATCGGCACGGGAGAGATGTGTTTTGGCGCATATGGCTCTGGGCATAATTTTACACTCCTAAATTGCATTGGGTATGGTCCTTATTCTTTTGGTTTTAGACCTGCTCAAGGGACTAGTCCAAATGGCCTTATGAAAGACTGTTTGGCTTACGGCGATTATTCTTTTGGTTGGGACAATGGCGTGGGATCTGCCATGATGTATGAGGGCCGCATTGTAGGTTGTTATGCCTTTGGTACTAGCGCTTTCAATGATGGTAATGGCGTTGCCGCAAGAGTATTAAACTGTGTGTCTGAAACCGGCACAATAACTACAACATATAATGCGGGTGTAGTGAAAAACTTTATTGACAATAACTTTAATATCGTAAATATATAATATGGATATTTATAAAAGCACAACCGAGGGAACTTGGGTCAAATTATCAGGGAACGCGGTGAGTGAAGACACACCTAAGTTGGACCTGAGCGGCTACACACAAAAAACGCAAGCAGAGCGTTTAGCTTTGCTAGAGTCTATAAAAACGCGCCATCAAGGAGTAGAGGTGAGTATCGAAACGGCGGAGAATACCAAAATGGTTAATATCTATAACGCGATGAAGGCAAATCTGGTTTCAGAAGGCGACAACTATGCGTTAATTGCAGCCGAATTTATTGCAAAGCCAAAAGGCTTTAATGCTGAAATACATTATACACTTAACGGTGAACGCAAAAAGTTTAAGGCATAGACTATTTGAGTAATAATAAATTAAGTATAAACAATTAAAATTTAATTAAATGAAAAAAGTTACAGATGAGCAACTAGAGCAATTGCAAAAGCTTGTAGGGGCAATCAACGAAGGTCAAATTGCATTGGGTGGTTTAGAGATGCAAAAGCAAGATGTGCTATCGCAAATCGCTACTACTCGCCAGGCTCTGAACAATGTTCAAAACGAGCTTAAGGAGCAATACGGTGACGTAAGTGTTGACCTTAAAACTGGAGAGATTACTGATGCACCTAATCCGCAAGATTAGTATCGGTAAGGACTATAAAAATGACGCCATGCACTATTCTGTTGGACAGGAAGTGTATGGCGGTCATACTATAGTTAACATTATAGAAGAGGAAGAAAAGTACTCTATCTATATTCAAAAAGAAGATGCAGTAATGCCATGGAAAGATTTTAACAAAAACATGGCCATATCCGTTGAATACGATCTTAAGTACTGATGAAAAGTGTTTTTGATTTTTTGGTAGAACCAAAAGGTGAAAGAACAACCTCAGCTAAAGAGGTAAACGGAAAACAACTGATCTTAAATACGGAATTACAAAACCATCAATACGTTTCTAGAATTGGCATCGTTAAATCGGTGCCTACAGCTTTTGAGACAGAGATTAACGCTGGAGATGAAGTAATAGTTCATCACAACGTTTTCAGGGTTTTTAAAGACATAAGAGGCGATGAAAAAAGAAGTCGTTCTTATATAGAAGAGAATCTTTACGCCGTAAATATAAGCCAGATCTTTGCGTATAAAAGAGATGGTGAATGGAAATCAATTGATGGGTTTTATTTTGTAAAACCTATTGTTAGCAAAGGCAAGTTTTCTTTAGATAAAGAAGAGCCGCTGGTCGGGATTGTCAAATATGCTAACGATACGTTTGAGACTGGAGCGCTTGTTGGGTTTAGACCTGGCATGGAATACGAATTTAATATTGAGGGACAACGTTTATACAGAATCCCTGCTAATCAAATAACAGTCCAATATGAGTACGAAGGAGACGAAGAGGAATATAATCCAAGCTGGACGTAAAGCGGTTGAAGAGCTGATCAAAGTAGCCGAAGAGAAAATCATCACTAATACAGAAGATGATGTATCTGCGGACAGATTAAAAAACGCCGCTGCGACTAAAAAATTGGCGATATTTGATGCCTTTGAAATCCTTACACGTATTGAAGAGGAAGAGCGTATATTAGAGAACAAGCCAAAAGCAGAAGAAGAAAAGAAAGCTTTTTCTGGTTTTGCTGAAAGAAGATCTAAATAATGTACGAGCAGACTCTAGTTAAAACAATTGAGCCGGTAAAGCTTACCACAATACATCGTTTAAATAAGTCCAAGAAATGGGCTTATGGCTATAATAAAGAGCACGATATAGTTGTTATTAGTAAGACGGGTGAAATTGGAGAAATAATTGAAATACAAAATTTAGCAATTGCGTTGCCGCCAGCACCTAAAGATTTAAAAAAAGGCGCTAACAAATGGCAAGTTGCTGAATATCCCAAGGAGCTTAAAAATATCAAAACTATATTTGATTGGAAAACGTATCCAGATGAATTTAAAGCCAAATGGGAAGGATATATTGACGAAGAATTTAACCGGCGCGATAACGGCTACTGGTTCTATAATAAGGGGAATCCTACTTATATTACTGGCACTCACTACATGTACTTGCAATGGAGTAAGATTGATGTAGGTAACCCTGATTACCGCGAAGCAAACAGGTTGTTCTTTATTTTTTGGGAAGCCGTAAAAGCCGATAAGCGCTCTTACGGTATGTGCTATTTGAAAAACAGACGTAGTGGT
>Ga0181571_10001470_pt1 | contig 17046 bp, 7 predicted proteins | sample 101ome_17_FD_132440 | JGI IMG/M metagenome (GOLD analysis project Ga0181571, IMG submission 132440) | Coastal salt marsh microbial communities from the Groves Creek Marsh, Skidaway Island, Georgia - 101407AT metaG (megahit assembly) | ecosystem: Environmental > Aquatic > Marine > Intertidal zone... | reverse complement strand
GACTTCAAGATCCACATCACAGAGAGCGGTCAGGCGCACACCTGGAAGATTGCCAAAGCCCTGAATATGGCTCTTACCTCGACTGCGGAATCCGACAACACCAACTCGAATGGCTTCATTGGCACCAAGGGCACGACTCCATGGATTCACCATAGCCAGCGAAGCGGTCATAGCCGCTCCGGATTGAATAAAATGACGACGATTGAATGATTGTTTCATGATTTGAATAGTTTTTCAAAACGCCGGGCAAATGTCCCTTGAGTTTTGAGTTAAAGGCAAATTAAGACTCAGCAGCATACAGGTCGAATCGGTGATCGACCCCAGCCTCTTGGGTATCGCCACGATGAAAGAAGAAACGGTATTTCCAGGTCAGGGCCTCACCATCCTTGATGATGAGGTCACCGACTCCTTTTTCCTTCTTTTCAAAATTATGAACGCCAAACGGGTTGGCAGCAAACAAGCCGTAATCACGGACGTGCCACCAGGTGGGATGACGAGGGTTGGATGGATGGTCAAAGATGGCTACCCCAACGGTGTGCTTCTCCACTGGGCCAACATAATCAACCCATTTGGCGCGTTTGCCCCAAGTCTGCCCGTCCTTGACCCCCTCGCTATTGAGGATGTGTCCACCGGCTACCTTGCCCTTTAAGCGCATGGTAGGAGCCAGTCGTAGCGCCATACTCCCCTCCTTGGTATCTCCCATGGTTAATTGGCCATGCGAGGCCCTCACTTCGATATCAAAATCAACGATCCTCTCCTCATCTGGTCGATTATGAATGGTCATGGTGCGAACGTCGCTTCCCACGATGGTCCCATCCTTGGCAATAAGATGATTCAGGGTCTTGATGATGCCTTTCTTGGCGCCAGAGCTGATGCGCAGGAACGCAACGTGGTGTGTGGTGCCTGCGCTGGAGCTTTCCGACCAGAAATCGTGACCATTAATCTCCCCATGAGCATACCAGAAGGACTTGTGATGGGGGTGATCATGCTCTTCACCAGCTCCCTCAGCCATGGGCCAATTGCGAGTCATTGGGAGTCCCTTGGGCCCCATAACGGGGTAAAAGAAGGGACGCGAAACGTCCTGATAGTGATATTCGGTGAAAAATTCCCCGTTAATTTCGATGCGTAGCTTATTGTCAATTGGCTTGATCAACACACCCTGGTAGGTGTTCTCCGCTCCCAGAGTCGAGGCAGGTATGGAAGCGATCAGGCAGAAGCATAGTAGCCATTGAAGGAATCTGGTGGTCAGCTGCATGCTTTGCTTTATCCCTGATTACCATGGGTTTTGCAATAAAAAGGTCATCCCCTAAGGCTGCATCAGGGACAGTGGGTTTAAACAATGATGGGCCTCTGGGGGAAGGCCCTAAAAGGTTCAAGCCCATGGAGACATGTTCAGTTTGCTGGTGCCACAAAAAAGATGAGCCAGTAACCAACCCCCATCAAGCAGAGATCGACCAACATGTGGGCAAGCCAGGCACCGAGTATGGACTGATGCCTGATCATCAACCATGACCAGACCGCCCCAGCTGCCCCCACACAGCACCCGAAGAACCAACCCATCGGACCAGCAAAGAAGGTCGTGGTCACCACGAAATGATGTGCGGCAAAACCGACCGCGCCCGTTAGGTGAGCCATCCATGCTTTGGGAAAACAACGATGCAGCTGTCCAAAGACGAACCATCTCCAATAGTATTCTTCCAGCAAGCTGTGCCCAATGGAAATAAAGAGAGCAAAGACGGGAAAAAAGCGAATAATTCCCATGTCGGTCGCCTTCTGGCGAACCATTTCGGCTTGGTTTCTCACCAAATCTCCCCAGGGAGTCAGCAAGGTTAGGAGAATCACAGATCCCATGAGAAATCCGCATATTGCGCCCTCCTTAGCCATCTTAGCATCCAGTCGGAAATAGCCTCGAAGGTGTGACCACGGCAGTTTAAGCAGCACAAAAACCGCCAGTGCGGGCCACAAAAAGGTGTATACTTTAACCAACCCATAGATTATCTGAACGAGTTGGCTTTGATCCTTCAGGTTAAAGTAAATCAGGGAACCCAATAAGGGAATCACCAGGGCCGGCAAAGTGACTAAATAAATAATGGCTTGGTGGGAATGTTTTTTCACTCGGACGAGGACTAGATGGGGGACAATGGGCTGGAAGAGAATACCTTGCACTCGAGTTAATTCAAAAGAGACCTTTATTTCAAGCAGGATGAATCCCCAACAAAACACGTAGTCAGGTCGAGCGAAACAAAACCTAACTTTTTCCTTTGTCAGAGGTTGACATGAATGTGTTTTGGTGATCTATTGAGTGCAGATTTCAAGAATTTCGAGTGGTTGAATACACTAAGACTTAAAGGACTTAAAGGATTATCCGGCAAGTTGTGTTGACCCTCACCGGCTTTTTGATGAGATCTGAAAGTTTCATCAAAATCCTACATAATCCTACTATTGAATACTGGTTCTGGAAATTCCCCGGGCCCTTAGCCATCCTCTGGTGATAGGGCCCGGTTTTATTTTAGCCCCCTTTTATCTCACCCCCAAGTGCATGTTTTCGACGACTTGGGGATGTTGCTACCTGTTTCCATCCTGAATTGACGGCACTGAAGGGATGCCATCATCCGGCCAACCGCCCTACTGAAACACCATCGCTTTCAAAAACCATACCCTAGAGAACCCCTCCTAGGCCTAGTTCAAAGCTTAGGTTGGCTTTTGCCCTTGATACCATGGAGGTGTTTTCACAAGATCCGCTCATGATCCTGCCCATCGTTAAATATGGCCATCCAGTCTTACGCCAGCGCGGTCGTCCTATTGATGTGTTTGATCAATCCCTTGAGGACCTGGTGGATGCCATGCTTGACACCATGTATGACGCTGATGGAGTGGGCCTTGCTGCGCAACAGATTGGGAAGGCTCTTCAACTTACCGTGGTGGATGTTTCTCAGTCTGATGATCGTCCTAGCTCCATGAAGGTGAACAATGAGCCCGTTGATCTCCAGGAATACATGCCCCTGGTTCTAGTCAACCCCCTGATTGATCAGCCAAGTTCCACAGTATCAGGCCCTGAAGGCTGTTTGAGTTTCCCTGAGATCTATGCAGATATCGATCGCCCGGAGCAAGTGCGGGTCAGAGCACAGGATCACAAGGGCAACCCCGTTGAATTTGTCTGCGATGGCCTACTAGCCAAAGCAATTCAGCATGAAGTGGACCACTTGAATGGCATCCTTTTCATTGATCGCATGTCGACCCGAGACAAGGATAGGTGGCGACCTCAGCTAGAATCATTGCAAGATCAAACCAAACAGGCACTCAAGGCAGATTAGGTCCCAAGCCCAGACTCAGGATTCAGTCATACTGTTTTCTCAAGTGAGAGGGTAGGATATTAAGTTCACCTCGGTATTTGGCAACCGTCCTCCTCGCGATCTTGATTTCTTTGCCCATCAGCAATTTGACAATCTGATCATCAGAAAGTGGTTTGGAGGGATTTTCATCTCGCACCATGTCGTTGATCAAATCCTTGACCGAAGCATTGGAAACATCTTCACCCGACGCAGTCTGAATTCCTGAGGTAAAGAAAAACTTCAGTTCAAACAGTCCCTGAGGGCACTCCAAATACTTGCCTGAGACAGCTCGACTGACCGTGGTTTCGTGAACCCCGACCTGTTCGGCTACCTGCATCATGGTCATGGGTTTGAGATGGGTGATCCCATGATCAAAAAAATCTCGCTGCCGACGGAGAATTTCGTGGGCGATCTTGGTGATCGTCTGCTGTCGCTGATCAATGCTCTTAATCAGGAATTTTCCTGACCTGATTTTTTCTCGGATGTATTCCTTCAGATCGGTCGCGCTGGAAGAAGTTGAAAGGAGATCCTTGTAGGTGTTACTGATTCGAATGCGCGGAATGTGGTCATTGTTAACACTAATTTGATACTCACCATCTTCAGCACGAGTGATGAATACTTCGGGGGTCACGTAAGTTTCAGTATCACCACGAAAGGCACCACCGGGTCGGGGATTGAGATGACTGATGCGCTTGGCGGCCTGAACCACGGCATCAAGTGATTGCCCAAGATCCCGAGCGATATCGGGGAATTTACGCTTCCCAAGCAAGGGAAAACATCGATCCAGGATTCGATACTCCAAGCTTTGCTGTTTGCCGATGCGCTCGAGTTGCAACATCAAGCATTCCCTTAAATCACGTGCTCCTACTCCTGGAGGATCAAAGCTTTGGATCAACTCCACAACCCTCTCAATTGTCTCCTTAGGGGCATTAGTAGAAAATATCAGCTCATTGGTTGAAGCTTTGAGGAACCCTCCCTCATCAATGTTACCAATCAGCATATCGGCCAAATCGTAATGGGATGCGTCCAAATCAGAGAGCCGCACTTGATCACGAAGTTCTTCTTGGAGGGAGGTCGATGTGGTCAGGCTATCAAACATGTGCTGACGACGTTCTTCATCGTCCTTGGAATGCCTGACCGAGGGCAAGGCCGTCTCACTGAAATAATCCTTCCACTCCTGATCCAGCTGAGTCAATCGCTCAATCTGAGACTCCCATTCCGCATCAGGCGCTGCGGGATCCTGCGGGTATTCCTCTGCATCAAATTCACCATCAGGCTCTTTCTGGGCTAACTCTAATTCAGGGTTTTCCTCCAATACAGGGTTCTGCTCCAATTCCTGATTCACCAAGGCTTGTAACTCCATCAGAGGGGCCTGCAACAACGCCAGCGACTGCTGGAGCTGGGGCGCGAGCATCTGCTGCAACGCCATCTTTTGGGATAGATACAGACCCTGAGCCATGACTAAAATAATATGCCTCGTTTAAGGCAAATATTCAAGCACTGTCGGCACGAAGATTGCTATACTTTGTATCTACTTACCGTCGTATAGCTTACGCATCGCAATTGAAGATTATTCAATCATCAAAAATCACTGATTTCATTATTTTAAAATTCATCTTTACCCCTATCTCGGTTGGCCTCCTGCCGAATAGCTTGGAAGTTACCCTCCTCACAAGCATGGACAAAGCTCTCAACAACCGTTTTGAGAGTTTCCCAGCGCTTGCGAATACGGGCTGCCTCGGGTGAATCGATGTGATTGTCATAGGCAGCACAGGAAACAATCGAAAGGAGGTCAGCGGTTTCCTGAACCATACGACTGGTCGAAGACATCAACCCTTCATCCTGCTTAGGACATCGTTTTGGACTCTTGACATAAAACCCGCCGAATTGTGCGCAAATCCACTGCACCAATCGCTGATCATCGGTGATTTGAATCAACTCGGCTATGCGGTCTAAGGGATTGTTAATACCACTCTGACCTTCGCCCTTGGCTTGAGCCCACTTGTATACCATCGAAAGACTCAGACCAGTCTCCTGAGAAATGACCTTGGGACTGGTATCCTTGTAGATAGCACGAAGCAATTCATGGGATTCCATGACTTATGCTAACGAGGAGCCAAACGCATTGGCAAGGGGGGAGATTCCTTTATGGAAGAAGCCACTTTTCAAGTCGGTAGAAAGCCGGCGAACCGGGCTCAGACTCTAGCGCTTCAGTATCCTGATAAAGGAATTCGGGGCTGTCAGAGCGGATTTCCTGCTCGAGCAGAAGCCAAGGCCCGACAAGTTGACGGGCACGGGACAATCGAAAAACATCCGATGCGTCACCTGACCATTGGAGGACTATCGTGCTGCCATCGAGTGATACGTCATCGATGATCGAGGGCTCGTAACCAGATGGCAGATCAGGCACCCCAGTCGCTTGCTCTGTGTCATCAACCCCCTCCACGACGGCGATACGATAGAAACCGAAATCGGCGGCCGGCCCCAGGCAGTAAACAAGGCTCTGGCTGGAAGCAGATAAGGTATCGAGCACAATCCAGTTGGCACCGACTAGGCTCGCTGCCATTTCGACGCGGTAGGACATACCCTCCATGGGCTCCCAACTCAAGCATAGCTCATCGCCATTTCTCTCTAAGACAGGATCCAAATATTGACGGACTTGGGTGGATGGCTCCGGGTTGGAGGATTCGCTCAGCAAGCCAACACGGAAAAATCGATAAGGGGTCGTCCCTTGGATGCAGAAGGAAGTCTCTTGGCCCTCAGCCAACACCTCATCAAGGGAGCTCCATGGTTCACTGCCAAGAAGGTCGGTCCTACCCTCGATACGATAGTTCCTACCTTGGACACTTTCCCAAACTAGGCATATTTCTCCGTTGCTCATGCTAAGCCCTGGATCGACATAGCTTTGAATGATGGGTTCATCACCAGGAGGCTGGCTCTGGCCATTGTGCCGGATACGGAAAAAGCGCCAGGAGGTCGAAGCGGGCAAACAAAATGAGGTGGCTGTTGAGTCGGCTACTACCTCCTGCCATGCATCCCAAGTCGAATTCAAATCGGCTCGAGCCTCAATGGTGTAGGCGTGTCCCGGCTCAGAGTTCCATTCCAGACAAATGGATTCCTGTTCCCATTGCAGGATGACATCGACATAAGTAGTACCAGCAGGGGGTTGTGGACTCATTTCGCCCACTTTCACCCGAATGAATTGCCAGGGAGTCGGCAGCGCAAGACAGTAGTTTTCAAGTGAAGAAGTGGCGACAACGCTTGTGATGGCTGTCCACGATGCATCCAGTTCAGGGAGCCCCTCAATAACATAGGTTCTAGATGGCTCGGCCTGCCACGTGATACAGAGCTGGTTATCGATCAAATCCAAAACCACATCAGCAAAACCATCAACCGGTTCTGGTTCGGGCTGCTCAGACTCCAGAATCCTGAAAAAGGTGTAGTCCACAGGCAATTCCAAGCAGTGAGAAATCCCAAGACCACTCCCCTCAACCGTGGCAAGATCGACCCATTGAGTGTCAGTCAGACGTGCCCTACCCTGAACGGTGTAAAGGCGATCCTGTAACGAATCCCACTCCAGACAAACTGTACCATCATGATACACCACGACTGGATCGATTACGGCATGCTCATCTGACTTTTGAGCTACCTCCACATTGGCCATAATCTGATAATCCACCTCCTCAGCTGTCCGGTTAATCACCGCCACATACCAGCGACCCGGCTGAAGCAATGGTTGTGATTGGGCGTTGAGAAGAATCGTTTCATCGGACCTGCCTGAGTTAACGCTAGCTGCGTCAAAATCTCCGGGGCCAGGGATAGCTTCATACTTGAGCAGTAGATCGAGATTCCCCGAAAGTTCGCCCTCTGCTCCCGTCATTTGAAAACTAGCAGTGGTGGCCTCAGCGCTGACATCGAAGGAATAGTAGTTCAGTTGCGTGGGCAATCCAGAAACGATCCCTGGAATGGTATTGGTGGCCCAAACCCCTGCAATCAATGGCGTCACGGGAATGTCAACCTGTTGGGTAGCACGCAACCGATAGGTGGGCTGTTCACTACCAACAGGCGAGCGATTAATCACAGCAAGGAACCATTCCCCAGCCTCCAGCATCGGATTAGAATCTAAATCCAGCACCACCCGTTCGGTATCGGTATCTGCATTCACGCTGAGGGCGTCCGCATCCTCTTCTCCATTAGGGAGGGCACCCCTCTTGACCCACAGATCAAGATTCAGCGCATCATCGCTCATCAGGTTATCCAGCACGAAAGCAACCTCCTCGGCTGCTGGGTCGATCAGGAAGCGGTAGTAGTCTATTTCCTCAGGAAAACCCTCCTGATTGACGGCCACTGAGTTGGTCGTCCAAATACTAGACTGCAAGTCCATCACGGGAGGCTGGTTAGTCACCAAACTTGCTCTGATGGTGAAATCAAGATTCTCGGATCGATCATTGAGGGTGGCCAAGAACCATCTGCCCTCCAGATTTGGCAGCGCATCGTTGGTGTGCACAAGCAATTTACCTGTCCCTGGGCGCTCCCCAAAAATACTGGAGATTCTTTCGTGTTCATCGAAAGAAGGAAGGGATTCTCGAGAAAGAATCAAGGCCCCATCTCCGTTGGCCTCGAGTACCTCAAACCGAACGCTGGCGGCGTTGGTACTAGCCACTTCAAACATGAAGTAATTTTCTATGGTGGCATCCTCTGAAGCGTGATTGTCACCAACGGTGAATTCGAGCGGTTCACCATCAGTGAGACGGATGACATTGTAGGGAACAGTCGTTTCAGTCACCTTGATAGCATAGTTGACATCCGAACGCGCTGGTTCTGCATTGAAAACGCCAATGTAATAACTACCCGGTTCGATCGTGGCTGGTGGCCGGTTGGTAATCTGAATGGTATCCCTTGATATGCCTGATTCATCAGCACGTTGATCAAAGAGCGTCACCGTAGGAAGTGGCAGGTCCTTTTTGAGGACCATGTTCACGTCCCCATCTACTGGCTCCAGTTCGACGTCGAGGTTGACCACATTAGAAGCCACGCGGTAGCGATAGTACTGCATCTGCAGATCATCGGTAAACGGTATCGTGTTGAGGTAGGCAATCTCATTGGTCAAATCAATGATTGTCACATCGTCGGCATCAAACTGAAGACACAACTCATAGGACTGCTCCTGATCGGCTTGGGTGTTGGCTACGGCCAAATAGTAGCGCTGTCCAGGCAGGAGAGTCGGGGAAGCACTGCTGGCTACCAGGTTCGTTTCGCTGTCATAGAAAATAGCTCCTTCCATGGTCAACACCATGGCCTCGCCACCGTCTACTCCATTAAAGTCAATAGGCTCTATAATATCGGGAGGCGACTCCCCTGTGGGCACACCAGCTTGGTCAAACCACATTTTGAGATCTCCCGTACCGGTTAACCAATTAGTGGCCATGGTAGCAACCCTGGGAACATCGACCACGAAGTAGTGCACTTCTTCAGGATCTAGAGATCCCGCAAAGCACTGTCCGTTGCGCAGGGTTGTCGCAGGCACATTGGTGTTGGCTAGACTCAAGAGTAATTGCCAGTTGTGCAGCACCGGTGCCGGTTCGCTCCCCCCCCCAACTCGGGTGTCGTCGATTTCAAGTTTCCAGCTTCCCAAGGCCGTTTCTCCCTTGAAGGACTCCAAAGGCTCCTCGGGAAAGTAGTATTTCACTGCAGCAGCATCTCGTAATTCAATTTGATCCAGAGACATGGCAGGTCGACCATGAACATAACTAAACTCCAGCAGGGTCTCAGGGTTGGTCGTTTCAAATCGAATGGGGGTGTTGCGTCGCCAGCCAATGGAGCCATCAACTACTTGAGCCCTTCTTCCATCCATGTAGATATACCCTACAGGAGAACCCCTTCCCGCCGAGGATCGCGTTGAGTAAATCAGGTCAAATTTTCGACCTGGAGGCGTGTCGATGGTCGTCGCGATACGAGAACTGAGGATGTGCATGAACTGGCGACCGTATGGGGCTCTGCCAGACATCAACCTGGCTCGCCCATAAATGACTTCCCACTCACGATCCTCCACGTCGGTCGCAAAGGTATCACCCAGTGAATAGATACCGGCTCGTGCCTCCTCGAATCCGCTGATAGGGTAAACGTTGACCACAGCATTGGTCGTGTAAGGGCCCGTGGCGAACTTGATCAAGGTGTCTGCATCCTCTTCGTTATCGCTAAAACCTGCAAAGACTGGAGCCTCGGCAAGACCCGAACCCAAAGCATTCTCTGTATCAGCCCCGCGATTTTCCATCAGCATGACTTGCGTTCCCTCTGGGCTGACCAACCTCAAGCTGATATCGGAAAGACGAGGATGATCCAAACGTATCCCGATCTTAGCCTCGGCTATGGGGCGGGTATCGGGCACATAGATTTCGGCGAGGGTCAGGCCATCATCCAGGATGGGGATTTCGAAATCATCCGTGAAAAAGGGTTGCTCGGCATCCACAACCAAATTGCGCTCCACCTCATAGTTGAGTCGGAAATCAACTGCCACCTCGTTGGGATTGTAGACACCAATGAAATAGCGCCCAGCATTCAACGGCGGGATATCTCTAGGAGTCAATCTCACCCCAACCATGGCATCACCAGCCAATCCAAGGGTTCGTTTGTCGTAAAGGGTCTGTGTTGGGAGTTCCTCGTGCCTCAAATACAAATCCAGCGGTAAATCAAATTCCGTAAGTTGCACATCCAGGGCACTGGCATCAGGTGGCACCTCAACAAAATAATAGGCGAAGCTTTCGGGCTGTACGGTGCTGGTCAACCCATCCTCTCCCAGTAGCTGATTAGGCGTCGCGATGACATTAAAGGAAGTAAGTGTCCCTGTCTGGCCAAAGGCATTGTCAACCATGGTCATCAACCAAACCCCAACCCCATTCTGACCAATAAAATTAATCAGGTTACCGGGACCGTCCGAAGCAATCGAATTGGGATATAAGCCAAAGTCATCAAACGTAGCACTGAGGAAGGTTGAATCGCCGCTGGGATCATAGAGCATGTGATTATTGAGAACTGCAGAGACGCCATTATGAGAAATATTACCCAATAGATCGCCGATGTCCTGGTGGAAGAGCAAAGTCTCGACCACCACACTCTGCACCTGTAACCCGTTTAAAGGATTCCCAATAGCTATCCCCAAACCGGCTCCGGGACTGGACGGGGTGCCATCAGGAATGATGCCCTGATTGAGGGGGATGCCTCGAAAAACACGATTGCCATTGGCATCAGTGAAATCAAAGGGTTCGGGTTGGGAAAGACCAACCATCGCATATTGCCCGCCCTGATGATCCTCTGACTTCACTCCCACGTAGTAAATAACATCATCCCCAAGAGGCTGGTTTTCAAACACCACCACCTCTGTGCCTCCCTGGTTGAGTGACTTGTTAGCTCCTGCCACCACGGCCGGATCCAGTGAGAGCAACCCTGGGTCACGCGAAACATACAGATCTACATCCGCATCCCCAGCTCGAGGTTTACCCAACTGAGGGGGAAGAAACGTTGCGAATGCGACATAAGGGCCATTGGTGTAACCCACATCGTTGGTCGATGGCAGGGAGTTAGTGAAGGCATAGAACTGCCACTGTTGAGGCAACCCACTGTTACCACTGAGTAATGGCGCATTGGCCCCAACCCGATCTTCAAGTCGTGGGATACCATTGGTGATGGCGTAGACCGGTGGCATGAATTCTGGAAGCTCTGGTTTAAGATCCTTCAGTTCGAAGGGCTCTTCCAGCTCCAGATCATCCCCACTGCTGATGACTAGTGCGAAATCCTGAACCACACCGTTCGGATGCTCATGCACCGCATTGACATTAACGCGCCTGGCAATCACTGAAACAACATAATTGGTCGAGAGCGGGCCGTTGATGAATACGTTTTCAACATTATTCACCACATCGCTCTGAGATACCTGATTGGTAGAGGACATGAGGGTAAAGCGGTCCCCCTCACCAAAATCATTCCCAAGATAAACCTCTCCCGAAACCGTATTGGAAACCACCAAATCAAGGTCATTGACCAACTTAATTCCCGCAGCAGGATTACCCGGAGGGTCTGTCCAGACCAAAGAGACCCGCAATGGAAAGGCCCGGGCTCCGTTGGTAGACACGTTCAGATCCCATGAAATATTTTCACCTGTAGCCAAGGCTCGCTCCGGATCCTGATCAAAGAATTGGAGGGATGATCCTTTGTTGTCAGCCTGCTGTAAAAGGTTGGTTGGAAGGCTGTTGTTGAGATTGGGTAAGCCCCAGCCCTGAAAATTGATCAGCGGATCAATCTGAAAATCATAGAGCGTGCCCGATGATCTGGCTCCATTGATAAGCAAGGCCTTGAGCAAGGCAGGCGAAGGATTGATATCCTTGCTGACCAGGTATTCCTGAATCAAAGCCAGCATGCCAGAGACCACTGGAGCCGCCATGCTGGTACCCGATTCCATGCGGTAATGAGGCGCCAGCCCATCGTTCAGTTCACCCAATTGCTCGAAATAATCCTCTTTCTCTTCCTGCGTGACAATCTCGGTAACCAAGTCAAAAACCACCGTATTGTCGCTATCATTGCCCACGCTGATGAAATAAATATTTCCAGGGTATAATTTGAGTGGCTCTTCAGCATCCTCAAGGATTGTGACCTGATTGCTCCCGGCAAGATCCTCTTCCGTCGGAAACCTCCCCACGGCGACATAAATCGGTAGATCTGATAGAGCGATGGGGGCGTCCTCATTGGGTTCGATGCTCACACGCACTTCGACAGCTTCGGCGGGCACGAAGAAAGCGTTAGGGATCAATTCGCCAGGGTTGACCGAAAGGCCTTCACGCCGAGCTTGAGCTATATCCTCATCATTTTCTGGGTTTTCCCAATCCTTGCTTCGGGTGGATACCACAAAGGTCCCGGGTGCCACGAGGTCGGGTTTGAATCGTCCCCCTTCTCCCTCGATGCCGACACCCACATTACCTCTGGAGGAGAAAGAGGCCACCTCGGTGGAGGAGTCGGTTTCAGGAAGAAAGGCCTTTTCCATGATCGGTATTTCGTTGGTCTCGGCAACCCCGAACTCATTGGTCGTGACCTGCTCCATGTAACCAGTGATGACTTCGTTGGTCAGGTAGCGCAGACTCTCTATGGCGCCCACGGTAATCACATTTTTGGCAGTGGCTGGAGCAAGGATACTGCCTGAGGCACCCCCACGCCCATTGAACTGCCCTCCACCATCATTACCTGCTGCAAACACATAAACCATTGGCTGGTCTCCCTCCTCAAAAGGCAGGGCATCACGGACTGCGGCATCGAAGCTGGCAGCGGAGAGGCCGTATTCCTGAGCATCGGGATAATTCCAGCTGTTGTTGGAAATCATGGCCTGACTACGACCTCGGGTTTTGTAATTAAACTCAGCAGCATCGCTCTGAATGACCTCATCGGACTCAAGGGGTCCCGCAAGCGGATCTATTGCAAGGGAGTAGATCCTGGCTTCAGGAGCCATGCCATGAAAGTTGGCATTGGTCGCCGAATTAATGACATTGGTGACCACCGGAGAGTTTTCCCCCGAGCTGGCGATGATGCCAGCCACAAAGGTGCCATGACCGAATGGATCACGATGCGCGGCTAGGAACGATTGATCGGCAAAGCCGTCCATCCCTTCGGCTTCGCCTGCGAAGGAATCAGGAAAGAACCGAACAAAGTCATCGGAATAGATCCGACTGCCGAAATCCGGATGGTTTGAATCAATCCCGGTATCGTTGACATTCACCCACATGTCTTTACCGCTCAGCCCATGATGGTTATCGTTGGTAAGATTGGTCGAATCAAGATCGACACCGGTGAGAACACGGGTCAGGTCATTGGCCCACTTACGAGGGCGAAAGGGCTCCATCCATTGCACAAGATCCAATTGAGCCAGTGGGACCAAACCTTCGGGAGCAACCCCCAAGACAAACTGGTCACCAAAGGGAGAGGTGGATCGATGGAGGATTTCAACCCCTAGCGTTTCGAGTGCTTCGACAATTTGAGGCGATTCACCGGGGTAAGCTGTCACCCTCAACATCGCCCCAGGCTCCAAGTCCTCTTGATCAACCGCCTTGGCGATGAGGGCTTCGCTGATCTTGAAATAGGGTGCATAGGGCAAGACGGTGGTCACGCCAGCCATGGACCGCAAGACCTGAAGTTTGTCAGGATGCATTCTGACTAACCATGTTTGATTCGGAATGTAGGCAACCTTGGTCATTTGCAGGTCGGCTAAGACCTCGGGCTTGAACAACTGATCAAAATCCTCATCCGTGTGAACCAGGAAGGCATGGGTTCGCGTAGGGGCCTGCAAATGACTGGGAATAGCTAGGCGTCGACTGGAACGGGTATCTAGCAAAGCATTGTTCAAGAGAATGGCCTCATCCAATCGACTCAAAACATCCAATCGTGTCGAGGTATTCCGTAGTCGATGCGGATGATTTAAATCTTCTGGCAGGGGTTCCAAAAAATCTGCAACCGCTTCAGGATGAATTTGGGTTGCATGTTTGGAGGTGGCATCCAATCGGGTCAGGAGACTGGAGGGCTGACCGCCAAGGGTACGCAAATCGCTGTTGGATGAACCAGAATTGGCGTCACCTGAAGCAGGTAATTGAGCGAAGTGCGAAGGCAAAGGACGCCCATACCACAGCCCCAAACCCAGGATGATAATCCCTAGCCCTGCCCAGTGTCTGCCTCTCAGTCGCATCATTTTATTTATGTCTTGCTCCGACCTGTGTGTTTGCTCTCGGCTTGAATCCTCTACCACTACTGTCAGTCAAAGGGCAGAACACTCTCACTTTCCACCGTTGCCTGCAAGTTAGTCACCGAACCATCAAAGCCAACCACTCGACGGAATAAGTATTCACCAACCACCTGATAATTCGTACAGATATTGAAAAGCCTTGGCGGATTGAGTTCGGATCTCAAGGATTGGGAGGCCGGTCTCAGTGCCTGTCCATAAGCGTAAATGGTCACCCTCGGCTCATCAGCCTTGAGCAAAGACATGACCTGCTGGGGGATTCGCTCGTATGCCATGTCATCTATGCCACTTTGGTAGGAAACCGTCTCATCTGAAGCAAGAAAAGGGGAAAGGATGGTTAGCGCTGGCGCTGCAAGCACCTCGCCAAGGTGTCGAAATTTTCCGTTTGGCAGGAAACGCCGCACCCCATTGATTCCTTGAGGGCCGTTAATCAGTGTCGCCAGGGGACTGTTATCGGAGGGCGAGCTGGGCAAGGCCCCAAGACCCCCAGGTTGGATGGTAAGCGACTGGAAGGACGGTGACTGAAGCCCTGAAAGGTCACGATTCAAGATGGCATCATCTGCCAGGTTGGTTTGCACTGTGACACCGGAAAGCACTGCGGACCATGCAGCCAAACCAGACTGGTTGACTGAAAGTAAACCCCGCGCAGCGTTGTCATCCAGTGCGGTGGTGAAATGTTCAAGAATCTTCCAGTCGTTGGTCGGATGCGTTCCCAGCGTGCCGGACCAACGCAACCAATTTCTCTGCGAAATGGCCATCACATTGGCTCGGGATCCATCCAGCATGGCATCGGTGACCAATGAGTCCTGAAAACCATTCACCGGATCTCCATGCAAAGTTTGGAACGGGTAGCCTTCAGCCACAGGTGAACTGATTTCCGGAAGGTCAGTCATATGATAGATCCTTCCCTGACCGTCGGAACCAATGGCCGACTTGAGGTAGACCGTCTGCCAGGGAGTACCTCGATGAATCCTGCCTAACCAACCCACGTTGGGGTAACGATTGGTGGGGAATTGCCAGTCATCCGATCTTCGGATCATGGGATCTTTGAAGGCGATGTTGTATTCTGAAATATCCGCTCCGTTGCCCGAGGGCCAAGGACGATAGCGCGTATTGATCTTTCCAATGTTATGAATCCGATCATCGATCGGACGGTCAGGTGGATCGATTAGCTGACTTTGATTGGCACGTTGCTCCAGGTCCTGTAGATCAGTTGGGGTGTAATGAACCAGCGGATCATTGGCTTGCCAGGTATTGTAGATGACCTTCTTAAGCGAAGGCGTGAAGGGAACCTGCCTGACGTAGCTCTTGCGGGGATCTCTCAAACGCTGATAACCCAGAGCAAGGGCCTGACCCGTCAGATATCTGGGGGGAAATCCTAAAAAAGTACGGAACAGATCAACCGCTTCCTCCCGATCCCTCCCTGTGCCCCTTCCTAGGAAGCTACTCCAGAGTTGTTGCGAGACGGGTATCTCATCAAGTGATGTAAAAATCTGATTGATCACACCCTCTGTGGGTATCGTGATCTGGTTGCCTCCACCCAGTCGGTTGGTCACCCAGAACATTCGCGAATCACTCAAACTCGTGGTTAGGGCGCCAGCACCCAGCAGTTCCTGGGTTAGGTCCATGCGAGTCACAAGGTTGTCCAGATTGACGAAATCAATCACTCGCTGGGTTTGTTCGTCCACCATCGCGCAAAGGACACGATTGGTCATGACGAGACCTATTTCTGGAACTGGGAAAATACCACGATCTGGGAATAGGTAAGGCGAGAGGAAGGCAGCCTCAACCAACTGGCCTGTTTGGTAATTGTAGACACTGTTGGTCAGCGTGACCACCGTTTGCTGCAGAGGGACACGAAAATCCTGCCCCACCCATTCTGAAGGACCAATGAGCTGATTCTGAGATGGGGAGAACCAATTGGATCTCAAAATCATTCCGGCGCGGTTGGTCACCACGATGGTGGACTGCACCGATGCCTGCAAGCGGACCGACCTCGGGTAGTCCGTCTGGTAAGAGTTCCATGCCTCAAGGCCAAACATATTGGAGATACCAACCACCGTCATCTGATTGGTTTGCCAAAGGTTCATGGGCGCACTAGGGGCTGTTTTATTGATCTCCAGTTTGCGGGTCATCTCCAGAGTGGTCAGCATCCCGTATTCATTGAAGTTAGGCAGCCCCTTTTTGGCTGCAATCACCCAGGGTATGCCGAACACATTGTCGTCTGGAGCGAGCAGTTCGCGTTGAGCCGCGTAGCGTAGATCGCGATATGGACGACTGAGCTGCGCAGGCGCGTCATTGGTGACTTCCACAAAGTTGGTGATGGCAATTGAGCCATTCTCCCTGATACCGAATTGAGGACGGAACACCAGTGGCAGCCGATCCACCGTGTTACCAGCCAAGTTGGCCAGGGGCCGGGTCGTGGTAACCGGTTCGGTTAGGTTGGCGGCCAACTGTAGCAACTGATGTATGTTGGCGGTGTATTCGTTGACTCCGGGAACTTTCTCTGGCCATACCTGAATGTTGGTGAGTGAAAAGTCACGGTTCACATAAGTGTCACCGATCTGATGAAAATTGGTTCCAGCTATAGAAACCTGCTGCCCAGCAGCATTGACCAAGCTCAGTGGAGCGGGATTCTCTTTGCGGTTGGCCATCAGCAGCCGCTCAGCGGAAAGCATGAATAAATCGGCTGCTCTCCAATCCACATAATTGGTCTGATGATTGGTGTAATTGTCGTAGTTGAGGTGAATCCTATTGGTTTGGACAGGCTGTAAACTGGGCACATTATCCTCGATGGCCAGTCGATAACTGCGCACCTGATTGGCCGGTGTGGATTCGGTACCCAGCTGAGAAATCAGGCGATAGTAGGTGTAGCGATCATAGGTGGCGTTATTGGTTAAGCCAGGCACGGTAAGCAGCCGCTTGGTAAGGCTTTTAGGG
>Ga0181571_10001469_pt1 | contig 17065 bp, 19 predicted proteins | sample 101ome_17_FD_132440 | JGI IMG/M metagenome (GOLD analysis project Ga0181571, IMG submission 132440) | Coastal salt marsh microbial communities from the Groves Creek Marsh, Skidaway Island, Georgia - 101407AT metaG (megahit assembly) | ecosystem: Environmental > Aquatic > Marine > Intertidal... | reverse complement strand
GTGGGCGTCGGGCTCGGTCTGGCAATTGTGGCGGACGCTGCGCGTATGCATGGCGGAGCCGTGCGGCTTGGGGAAAGTACACTTGGTGGGCTGAAGGCGGAGTTGATCATCCCGTTTTAGGGATGTGGTAGGCCCGGAGGGACTCGAACCCCCAACCAAAGCGTTATGAGCGCTCTGCTCTAACCAATTGAGCTACAGGCCCGCCTGAATGCCTCCTAGCAGAGCGCCGCGCGGCGTCAAGTTGTGACTGGCTCTTTTTGAGAGCATGCGGTAGGGGGAGGCAATCTCAGATAGCGGGGCGCCATGACCGATAAATCCCAACTCACTTATGCCGATGCTGGCGTTGATATCGATGCTGGAAACGCTCTCGTAGAGCGGATCAAGCCTGCTGCGAAGGCAACAACGCGTTCTGGCGTGATGGCCGGATTGGGCGGTTTTGGTGCGCTGTTCGACCTGAAGAACGCGGGCTACAACGATCCTATTCTTGTGGCGGCGACGGATGGCGTGGGAACGAAACTGCGCATTGCGATCGATACCGGCAAGGTGGATACCATTGGGATTGATCTGGTGGCAATGTGCGTCAACGATCTTGTGTGCCAAGGTGCGGAGCCGCTGTTCTTCCTGGATTACTTCGCCACAGGGAAGCTTGATGTCGACTCTGCGACCCAGATTATCAATGGTATTGCGAAGGGATGTCAGGACTCGGGCTGTGCGCTGATCGGTGGAGAAACCGCCGAAATGCCGGGTATGTATGAAGCGGGGGATTTCGATCTGGCCGGCTTTGCCGTGGGAGCGATGGAACGCGGTGCTGACTTGCCACGCGATGTATCCGAGGGGGATATTCTGTTAGGGCTGGCGTCCAACGGTGTGCACTCCAACGGCTATTCCTTGGTCCGCCGCGTTGTTGAACGGGCAGGGCTCTCCTGGGAGGATGATGCGCCCTTTGCGGAAGGCACTGTTGGTGATGCTTTGCTGGCGCCAACACGGCTTTATGTCACCTCCGCATTGGCGGCATTGCGTACGGGCGGTGTCCATGCGCTGGCACATATTACTGGCGGTGGTTTGACCGAAAACCTGCCGCGCGTCTTGCCGGAGGGGATGGGCGCAGAGATCAACCTTGATGCGTGGGAATTGCCGTCGGTTTTCAAGTGGTTGGCTGAAGGTGCCGCGCTTGAGGAAGCCGAACTACTAAAAACTTTCAATTCAGGCATTGGGATGATTGTTGTAGCCGCGCCTGAGGACGCCGACAAAGTGCGCACAGCGCTCCAAGATGCGGGTGAAACTGTGTATGAAATGGGCCAGATCGTCTCGGGTGAGGGTGTGCGCTACGCGGGCACGCTGCTTTGAGAAAACGGGTAGCGATCCTGATTTCGGGCGGTGGTTCGAATATGGTGTCGCTGGTCGAGTCCATGACAAGCGATCATCCTGCGCGTCCGGTTTTGGTGCTTTCTAACATCGCGGGAGCGGGGGGATTGGTTCGTGCCGTTGAACGCGGGATTCCAACCGCAACAGTGCCGCATACAGATTTTAGCGGTGATCGTGGGGCGTTTGAGGCCGCACTTGATGAAGTGCTCGCGGAAGCCGCGCCGGATATCATTTGTCTGGCAGGGTTCATGCGCGTTTTGACTGCCGGATTTACTGGTAAATGGGCAGGGCGGATGCTGAACATCCATCCGTCACTTTTGCCTAAATACCGCGGGCTTCATACACATCGCCGTGCGCTTGAGGCGGGTGACCATGAGCATGGCTGTAGCGTGCATGAGGTGACAGCGGAACTTGATGGCGGGCCGATTCTCGGGCAGGCGCGCGTGCCGGTGCTGCCAGACGACACCGAAGAAACGCTTGCTGCCCGCGTATTGGAGATGGAGCATCAGCTCTATCCGGAGGTTTTGCGCCGTTATGCCGCTGATGACCGGACACCGGTGGTGTTGTCCAGTTCTTCCTGAATGAGGCTCCCTACATAGGCTTTCAGACAGGGGCGAACGGTTTCTGGGATCCTTTGACCATCGCGGACATCGGGGAAGAGGTCCAAGATTTCCCGCGCAGTTTCTGCACCGAGAAGTTTGAGAGACTCCTGTCCGAGATGGAGTGAATCGGTCGCGATTCCTTCGGAAAAGATCGCTTGATGGCTGTCGAGCGCCAAATGGTAGTACCGCACAGTGGGGCGTGGATCGAAACGGACAGTCTTTCCGTTTACGAGATATTTGGCAGAGACAAGAACTTGCGGATCACCAAAAAACAGCGAATTATTATGATTATTGATCAAAATGCGATGCAGCGGCGAGACATATCGATCGCGGTAGTTCCCCAATACCCCAGCAGCAAAGCGAACGGGCGCATAGTCGCCAGATGCGTCGAATTCAGAATTGCCGATCCAGCGGATTGCCATCGGGCCGTTATCAAGCGTCATAACGCGATCACCGGGGAGCAACGTTTCGATCGGCAGGGGGCCGTATTCTGTCTCGATCAATATGCCACGCACAAAACAGGTCGCCTGATCGCGCTGCAAATGCGGCGGTTTGGCCTGTTCTGGTAAATCAAGGCTTTCGAGGACTTCGTTGCTCTTGCCACGAATCTTAGGAGGCATCTGCGCCTCCTATCAGCCGAACGCTGATCGGATCCTGCCGTAACGCCGCTTTAGCGACGTGGTCGTAGTGGTTGCCCACTATGCTGCCTATTTGCCAAGTGCCCCCAGGCGTGGCGATAGCAATATCTATATGTATACATGCACTACCACTAATGAGCAATATCCATGGGTCATCCACAATCTTTGGCATGCACTTCCATTCCTGCTTGCCTTGACCTATCAGGGGCAGGAGATGTTTCATCGCAGTGTAGAAATCGAGATCTGACGCCAATGGATATAATTCGTACAACCGATGCACTGGCCGCGTTTTGCGAACGGGCCGCGCAGCGCCCATATGTCACTGTTGATACGGAATTCCTGCGGGAGCGGACCTACTACTCCAGGCTGTGCCTGATGCAGATGGCCTATTCAGACGAAGACGGCGGCGAAGCGGTGTTGATTGACACCTTGGAAGAGGGGCTTTCTCTTGCGCCGGTTTACGAGCTGTTCCGCAATACGAATGTCGTGAAGGTGTTCCACGCCGCGCGGCAGGACATTGAAATTTTCGTTGTAGACAAGGGTGTTGTGCCTGATCCACTGTTTGATACGCAAGTTGCGGCTATGGTTTGCGGCTATGGCGAACAGGTTGGCTACGAGACACTAGTGCGAAAAATTGCGAAAGCTGATCTCGACAAATCTTCCCGTTTTACCGACTGGTCGCGGCGACCATTGACCGATGCGCAGGCTCAATATGCTCTTGGGGATGTTACGCATCTTCGTCAGATCTACGAGGTTCTTTCAAACAGGCTGGAGAAGACTGGCCGCGCGCGTTGGCTCGCTGAGGAAATGGCTATCCTGAAGGATCCGGATACCTATCGCGTTCACCCGGATAATGCATGGAAACGGGTGAAGACGCGCACGCAATCAGCTAAATTTCTCGCTATTGTGAAGGAGCTTGCAGCCTTCCGAGAAGCCTACGCACAACAGCGGGACATTCCGCGCAACCGCGTGTTCAAAGATGATGCTATGGTTGAGCTTGCTTCCACAAAGCCACGAAATGAAAAGGATTTAGGTCGTTCGCGCCTGTTGTTAAGAGAGGCGCGGAAGGGCGATATCGCAGAAGGTATTCTGAAGGCGATCACGGCGGGGATTGAAATGCCTGCCGATCAGATGCCGCAGCCCGACAAACATCCGAAATCCGGCGCGCAGGTCAATTCGGCGCTTTCCGATATGCTGCGGGTACTGCTGAAAGCCAAATCTGAAAATGCAGACGTGGCACAGAAGCTGATTGCCAGCGCTTCCGACCTTGACCTGATGGCAAGTGGCGAGCGCGACCTTCCCGCACTTAAGGGTTGGAGGCGCGAGGTATTTGGCGACGATGCATTGCGTCTATGCGAGGGGAAGATTGCGCTCGCGGTGCAAGGTCGTCGGGTCATCACAATGGCCATTGATGCCTGAGTGATTTGCCCCGCATAGCGGAGTTTTCGGGTTCCAGAGCAGGCGTCTCATTGCAAGCTGTACACCTAGAAGCGTGAGGGCGTACTGGACCTTTGCGGGGTTGGCACCTAGATAAACCGAGGGGAAGAGGTGGCACCAATGACGACCGATGCTTTTGAAGAAATCGCGGATACTTTTGACTTCCTCGATGATTGGGAGGACCGCTATCGTCATGTGATCGACCTTGGCAAGGCGATGCCGCCTTTGGAGGATGCATTTAAGGTCCCAGCAACGAAAGTTGACGGCTGTGCCAGCCAAGTTTGGCTCGTTCCTGAAATCAGTGGCGAGGGAAACGCCGCGACATTTGATTTCCGCGGGGATAGCGACGCCATGATCGTGCGTGGTTTGATCGCGGTTCTGAAGGCACTTTATGGTGGGGTTGCGGTTGGCGAGGTTGGCCGGATCGACGCACATGCAGAGCTCGGGCGTCTGGGCCTTAACGACCACCTGTCGGCACAGCGGTCAAACGGTGTGCGCGCGATGATCGAGCGTATTCGCAGCACCGCAGCGGCACATCATTCCTGAGCAGAAAGGGCTGTTTCGAGGTCGCCATATCCAGTGAAGCGGCGCTCGAATTGAAGGCCAAGACGCTCCGCGCAGTCCTTGGCTTTGCTCGTTAGTGCCGGATCATCGGTCTGTGCCTGATAAACAAGCTTGGTGTAATTGCCGAAATACATGTCGCGCAATTGCGGATGACGGTCGAGGCCGAGAGGTTTCCAGACAAAGGCATCGAACTGGCGTATAAGAAAATCGGTGAGGTAGAACGCGGTAATCTCGTCACGCGCCGAGAAAGCCGCGTTGCCTTCGAAAAACGAATAGCAATGTGGTCCCTCGATCATCTCGACGCCCAGTTCGTCGCAGGTTTTTTGAAGGTGACCGCCGGTGCCGCAGTCCGCGTAGACAACAAAGATCTTTTGATAGGCTGCGCGATTTTTCATCACTGCGTCGCGGACCCCATCGGGGAGTTTATCAGGCGTGTTGTGCCATATGGCAGGCAGGCATGTGAGGTCGAGATGGAACCAGCTGTTTGCTTCTTTGATGGCTAAGATCTCACGCGCAAGTGCGCCGCAAGCCACGAGAAGAACGCGACCTTTGCCTTCGGGCGAAAGGCCATTCTCTGTTAGCTCCTGATCGGTCAGTGTCATTCGGTGATCACCGCTGTCCCGTAGGCCACGATTTCAGAAGCGCCGCCCATGATCGTCGATGTTTCGATGCGGATCCCGATGATCGCGTTCGCACCGAGCCGGGAGGCTTCGTCACACATCCGATCGAGAGCCTGTTCTCGAGCACCTGCAAGAAGCGAGGAATAGCTAGCGATTTCACCGCCGACCAAATTTCGCAGGCCGGCAACGATATCGGTGCCGATATGCTTTGCGCGCACCGTTGAGCCGCGCACAAGGCCCAGGGTTCGGATGATTTTATGATCAGCGATGGTATCGGTGGTGATGAGCAGCATTATTTCTCGATCCTGTCATAATGGTCGTCCTCACGGTTGGAGAGGCGGTCGTTGATTACCCTCACAACGATATAGAGGACGAGAGCGATCGGGAGCAGAACTGCGATAGAGAGAACCGGATTCAGGCTGAAAGCCGCTAGCAGCATGCCGGCAATCCAAATAGTCAGACCCGCCGCAGCAATGACGGCGACCAAAATCAGAACGAGACGATCCAAAGGCATGATAGGCCTCCCTTCGCACTCAAGATGGGGATGAAATGGCCAAAAGAAAAGGCTCCGCAAAAGCGGAGCCTTCAATAACTTTCAGCAGGATCAAGCAGTCGCGCCTTGATTATGCTTTCTGGCGACAAGTGTTTTTGCGGTTTCCACTGCAACAGCGGCGTCACGGCAATAGGCGTCCGCGCCGATGGCTTTGCCAAATTCTTCGTTCAGCGGGGCGCCACCAACCAGAACGATGTAATCTTCACGAATGCCTTTTTCGACCATCGTATCGATCACGACTTTCATATAGGGCATTGTGGTCGTCAGCAGAGCAGACATGCCGAGGATATCGGGCTCTTCAGTTTCCAGAGCCTCGAGATAGTTTTCGACCGGATTGTTGATTCCGATATCGACAACTTCGAATCCGGCGCCTTCCATCATCATCGAAACGAGGTTTTTGCCGATGTCGTGAATGTCGCCCTTCACGGTGCCGATCACCATCTTACCGACGCGCGGAGCGCCAGTTTCTGCGAGAAGCGGCTTGAGAATGGCCATGCCGCCCTTCATCGCGTTGGCTGCAAGAAGCACTTCAGGCACGAAAAGAATACCGTCGCGGAAATCCTGACCCACGATGGTCATCCCGCCGACCAGTGCTTCAGTCAGAATGCGGTATGGTGCCCAGTCCCGCTCCAGCAGGATGTTCACACCTTCTTCGATTTCCTCTCGTAGACCATCGTAAAGGTCGTCGAACATCTGTTGGACGAGCTCTTCGTCATCGAGCTCGGAAAGGATGATGTCGTCTTCGTCGGACATGGGCATTCTCTCATTCATGTGCGGCATGGCGCAGGTTGATATACGGATTTGCCCTTTTCGAGCGCAATCGGTCTGAACCGATTGCGACACTGCCTGCCCCTGAACCGACCAGATTACAAATGAATAATTTTGGACACTTGGCTGATTATGCTTCATTTGTTCTTCTTATGTTCTATACTAGCACGATGAGCGACCCAATTACGACTATCCCAGCGAAGTATCGGCGCGGACGCGGCGCCTTGGGCAATCCTGCGAACCGGTTTGAGGCCAGATCGGTTGAAGACCTGCCGGAGCGTTGGGAAGCAGACGGGGAGGGTGCTGGTCGAAGTATAGTTTTCGAAGAAATTGCGAAAACAGCGATTACTTACAACACGTCACCTGACATCTCGTTCGACCGCTCAATCAATCCGTATCGTGGGTGCGAGCACGGCTGCACTTACTGCTTTGCCCGCCCGAGCCATGCCTATCTTGGTTACTCACCGGGTTTGGATTTCGAGCGAATTTTGGTGGCGCGACCGAATATCGCCGAGGTATTGCGCAAGGAGTTAGCCGCAAAGCGATATGCACCGGCGCCTTTAGCGCTTGGCACCTCAACTGATCCGTATCAACCCGTTGAAAAAGAGCATAAAATCATGCGCGATGTGTTGCAGGTTTTAGGCGAAACCAATCACTCTGTTGGGATCACAACGAAGGGGTCACTTATCGAACGCGATATCGACCTGATCGCGCCGTTGGCAGAAAAAGGGTTGGCGTGGGTCGGGATCTCAATCACCAGTTTGAACAAAGATATTTCGCGTGCAATGGAGCCGCGCGTCCCCAGCCCGCAAAAACGCTTGCAAACAATAGAGCGGTTAGCAAAGAGCGGGATCCCTGTGCGGTTGATGATCGCGTCAATATTTCCGGGCCTGACTGACAGTGAGCTGGAGAGGATCATTGCTGCAGGTGCGGACGCAGGCGCTTGCGCTGCTTCGACGATCAATTTGCGCTTGCCCAGAGAGGCCGCGCCGATATTTGAGTAATGGCTCAGAGAATCCTTCCCCGAGCGGGCTGAAAAAGTGCTGGCAAGAGTGCGAGAGGTGCACGGCGGCAAGCTATATGACTCGCGCTGGGGACATCGGTTCAAAGGGCAGGGCATCTGGGCGGACTTGCTGCGACAGCGCTTCGATGTGGCCATTGCCAAGAACCGGCTAAAACATCGGCTGCCCCCTTTGCGCACGGATTTGTTCCGTCCGCCGAGGGGTGAGAGTGCTCAATTATCGCTTTTCGACGAGATGCCCTAATAGCGGCTCCTACGGCGGCCGCCACGCGCGGCGCGTTCCGGGGTGGCACCGTCCGTCCCGTCGGATGCAGACGAGAAGGCGCCGAGTTTTTCGGTAATCAACTCAAGCGAAGGGCGTTCACCGCGGGGCTGTGTCTCCAGCGCGGCGCGCATCTTCACGAGGTGTTCTGCGGTCGTACCACAGCACCCACCAATAATCGTCGCCCCGCTATCGCGCGCGAGAACCGCGTAGTCTGCCATCAGTTCCGGCGTACCGTCATAGTGGATATGACCGTCGTGATATTTGGGTATGCCGGCGTTGCCCTTAGCGATGATCGGGGTTTCCGGCCCAGCAGCGGAAAACCCCAACACCGTTCTGAGAAGATCAGACGCGCCAACGCCGCAATTTGCGCCAAATGCCAGCGGCGGCCAGTCAAGTTTTCCTACGAGCTTCACCAGCTCCGCTGAGGTCAGGCCCATCATTGTCCGGCCAGCCGTATCGAAGCTCATAGTCCCGCACCACGGCATGCCAGCCAGTTTGAAGGCTTCAGCGGCGGCTTTGAATTCCTCGCCCGCGGAGATTGTCTCAATCCAGAGGACATCAGCGCCGCCGGCTTTGAGGCCTTCCGCCTGCTCATGGAACATTTCGACAGCGGCATTATGCGTGAGGCTGCCCATTGGGGCCATGATCTCGCCAGTCGGGCCAACAGACCCAGCCACGACAACCTGACGCCCCGCGGCATCGGCGACTTCACGCCCGATTTCCGCGGCGATCTTGTTCAGTTCATGCGCGCGCCCTTCAGCCCCGTGCAGTTTGAGCCGGGATGCATTGGCGCCGAAGCTGTTCGTCAAGAAGATATCCGAGCCTGCATCGACCGCGCTCTTGTAAAGTTGGTGAATGCGGTCGGGATGATCGACGTTCCACATCTCGGGCGCGTCGCCTGAGGCGAGGCCCATGTTGAACAGGTTTGTACCGGTCGCACCATCCGCGAGCAGCCAATCGCGGGTTTGGAGAAGTGTTGAGAGCGCGTTTGTCATATTCATCGTCCTATTGCAGGGCCGAGCGAGCGGCGATCACCTATTCAATCGCATGGGGGAGCACTGAAACACAACGCGATTGAAGTGCTGTGCAGTACTGGCCAATTTCCCATAGAAAAACGGCCCAACAACGGGCCGCTTCAACAATTGTAGAGAACCATCAGTGCTCGTTAAGGAGCTGATCTTTAGCGACGGCGAGCAGTTCTTTCATCTTGGCGCGAATGGTCGCTTCATCGCAAGCCTCGCCCAAGTCGCCCGCAAGTTTGCGGTAGACGTCTTCGTCGCCTGCCTCTGCGAAGTCGGCCTTGATGACGTCCTGTGCATAGGCATTGGCGTCGTCGCCTGTTTTGCCCAGAAGTTCAGCCGCCCACAGGCCGAGCAGCTTGTTGCGGCGCGCCTCAGCTTTAAACTGCATTTCAGCGTCATGGGCGAATTTGGCTTCAAAGGCGTGTTCGCGATCGTCAAAAGTGGTCATTTGCCAGCCCTCGTTATGATTTATCGTCAAAAGAGATATGCCTGTGGTTCCGCTTGCCCGCAAGGGGGGCATCGCGTATGACGCGCTCAATTCGCCGTGTTAGAGGCCCTGCCACCGAAGGCCGCCGGCGTTTGAGAGGTCACTATGGCGCGTCGCAAAAAGATTTACGAAGGCAAAGCTAAGATTTTGTATGAAGGCCCCGAGCCGGGCACAATCGTGCAATACTTCAAGGACGATGCGACTGCTTATAACGCAGAAAAAAAAGCTGTTATCGAGGGCAAGGGCGCGCTGAACAACCGCTTGTCTGAGTACTTCATGACCGGCTTGCAGGCGATTGGCATTCCGACTCACTTTATCAAACGGCTCAACATGCGCGAGCAGTTGGTGCGGCAAGTGGAGATCATCCCGCTTGAGGTGATCGTGCGCAATTACGCCGCAGGGTCGATGGCGAAGCGTCTTGGGCTTGAGGAAGGTACGCAACTGCCGCGCCCGATTGTTGAGTTCTCTTACAAAGACGACTCGTTGGGCGACCCGCTGGTGCCGGAAGAGTACATCATCGCTTTCGGCTGGGCGTCGCAGCAGGATCTGGATGACATCGTGTCCATTGCGCTGCGGGTCAATGATTTCATGTCTGGCGTGATGCATGGCGTCGGTATTCGTCTGATCGATTTCAAGATCGAGATTGGCCGCATTTGGGAGAACGAATTCCAGCGGCTTGTCGTTGCGGATGAAATCAGTCCTGATTCCTGCCGCCTGTGGGACATCGAAACCAAACAGAGGCTTGATAAGGACGTGTTCCGGCGCGATTTGGGAAATTTGGCGGATGCCTACACCGAGGTTGCGCGGCGCTTGGGTGTTCTGCCTGCAACGGCCACCCACGCGACGAAGCCGACGCTGATCAACTGAGACACAACTCCAAGGGAAGAAAAATGAAGGCCAAAGTACACGTTATGCTGAAGAATGGCGTTCTTGACCCGCAGGGCGAGGCAGTGCGGAACGCACTTGGTGCGCTCGGCTTCGAGGGTGTCGAGGGTGTTCGTCAGGGAAAGGTGATCGAGCTGGAATTGAGTGAAACCGATCCGGTCAAAGCGGAAGAGAACGTGCGCGCCATGTGTGAGAAGCTGCTAGCGAATACGGTGATCGAAAGCTACTCGGTGGAGCTGGCCTAATCCGATGCGCGCCGCCGTCCTAACCGGCTTTCGCCAAGAGCTGACGGTCGGGACGGCCGCAAATCCCGATTGCCCATCTGACGGTGTTGTCATTCGAGTCCTCGCGTCGGGTATTTGCCGATCTGACTGGCATTGCTGGACTGGTGCTGATACTGACGTGAGCTTGCCCCACATACCCGGTCATGAATACTGCGGTGAGATTGTTGAGATTGGGCCAGAAGTTAGGAGCTGGTCAGTCGGAGACAGGGTTATTGCGCCGTTCATTCTGGCGTGTGGGCGCTGCACGGATTGTTCTGCCGGACATCAAACAATTTGTTCCACCCAAGTTCTGCCCGGTTTCACCGTGAATGGAAGTTTCGCGGAATACGTTGCGGCGCCGCATTCCGACGCCAATCTGAGTCGCTTACCAGATGATCTAGACCCTGCCGTTGCGGCCGCACTTGGCTGCCGTGTGACGACAGCTTGGCATGCGCTTACAGGTCGAGCGGCGTTGAAAGCTGGCGAGTGGCTGGCGGTTTTTGGCGGCGGAGGTATTGGCATTTCTGCGTTTCTCCTCGGACGAGCCATTGGCGCACGGGTGGCGGTTGTCGATGTGGTTCCTGAGAAACTCGACTACGCGAAATTGTTGGGTGCTGATGCGGTTTTTGATGCTCGTGGCGGCAATGCACCAGAGGCGATCCGTGCGCTGACCGGCGGTGGTGTGGATGTTGCGGTCGAAGCGCTGGGGATTGCGGAGACAACGCGCGCCGCCTTGGGTTCTCTGCGCAAACTGGGGCGCATGGTGCAAGTCGGGATGCCGACAGGGCCGCATGCAATCATGGAAATCCCTATGGATCAGGTCTATGCAGACCAGCTCGCAATTTACGGAACGCGCGGAATGCCAAGCTGGCGTTATCCAAGCCTGCTGTCGCTGGTTAGTGCGGGGCATGTGGACTTTGCACCGCTGGTGACGCGGCGTGTTAAACTATCGGACGTGACAACAGAACTTGCCGCATTTGACGGACCGGCAGCGCCGGGCGTCGCGGTCATTACGGAATTTTGAAAGTTAGGATCAGGCAAATGAAAGCTGCAGTCATCGTATTCCCCGGCTCCAATTGTGATCGTGATATGGCGGTTGCGCTGCGTCAGGCTGGTGCCGACGTTTCGATGGTTTGGCACAAGGATGCCGATCTGCCGAAAGTGGACATCGTAGCGGTGCCGGGAGGGTTCTCCTTTGGGGATTACTTGCGCTGTGGGGCGATTGCGGCACAGTCGCCTATCTGTAAAGCGGTCGTGTCGCATGCGGAAGCTGGAGGCTATGTGCTTGGTGTTTGCAATGGCTTTCAAGTTTTGACCGAAACGGGGCTTCTCCCCGGCGCATTGATGCGCAACGCGGGGCTTAAGTTTGTGTGCAAGACTGTTGGGTTGAACGTTGAGACGACAGACAGTCCGTACACCAGCGAGTATAAGGCTGGGCAAGTTGTGGATATTCCGATTGCACACCATGATGGCAATTACTTCGCCGATGACGACACGCTTGCGCGTCTGAAGGGCGACGACAGAATCGCGTTTACATATAGCCAGAACCCGAACGGTTCAGTTGCGGATATTGCTGGTATCCTATCTGAAAACCGTCGCGTGCTTGGCATGATGCCGCATCCCGAGCGCGCTGTAGAAGCTGGTCATGATGGAACTGATGGACAGGCGCTTTTCTGCGGATTGGCGGGGATTTTGGCCGACGCCTAATGAGCGCGATTGCGGGTCCTTCCAACGAGTCATAAACTGAGAGGATGGACGCGAAACACTTTGCGAGAATTGCGCGGAATTGGTTTTGGGTGTGGGCGAGCAGGCTTGCACTCATCGCATTCTGTATCGTCGCTGTCGCTGTCATCTACTTTACGAATGCACTTCTGACAGAGCGATACACTGAAGCAACGCGCAATCGCGCAGAGGTGCGCCTTACACTTTATGCAGGAAACCTGATCAGTGAACTGCAACGGAACTCAATTGTTCCGCAGCTTCTATCGCGCGACCAAGAACTGATAAACGCGCTTAGAAACAATGATTTTTCGACCTCAAGCCAAAGGCTTTTGTCTTTCGTGGACGAAATTGGTGCGGCCTCATTGATGATGTTTGACCGTGATGGTCGGATCGTGGCCGCCACAGATCGTAACCGGCTGGGGGAGAACCATCGCGGCACCCCATATTTCCTTGATGCATTGCGCAGTAATCAAACTGTATTTACGTCTCAGGTCGAGGAAAACGGTGCATATGCGTTCGCCTACTCTCGGCGGATCGAGGACGTAGGAACGGGTCTCGGTGTGATCGTTGTCGAGGTTGACCTGCGCAAGCTGGAGCGCGGTTGGGCGAGCATTTCAGATGCGGTCTTTGTGACCGATAGTGAAGGCAGAATCATTCTTTCAACCGAGGGGCGGTGGCGCGGTAAGATGGAAGAGGAGGCGCTGGCTACACTGTCTCCTGCAGTTGCCATCGAGCGTTCTATCCAGCGCCAAATTGACTGGACAACCATCCCGATCGACGCATTCTTGCGTGGGGATAGCCTGTTGCGCAGGGAGATGCGGATTCCGTTTCAAGGTTGGCGGATCGTCGGTTTTACGACCTATGCCTCGGTGCGCGAGCGGGTGAATGGTATTCTCGCGCTCGAAATTATGGGATTTGCTATCCTTTTGTCGGTTGGAGTGTGGTTGTCGTCGCGCAAAACAGCGTCTCGGATGGTGTTCTTTCAGCGTGAATCTGCCGAGCTGAGAAAGTTGAACATCCGCATGCAACGCGAGATTGCCGAACGTCAAAAGGTCGAGCGAACACTTGAAGTTGCGGAACAGACATTGGCGCAATCATCAAAGCTTGCGGCCTTGGGGGAGATGTCCGCTGCGGTGAGCCACGAGCTGAATCAACCTTTGGCTGCGATGAAAACCTATCTTGCGGGTGCGCGGCTTTTGCTCACGCGGAATCGCCCGCAAGAGGCGCTGGCATCGTTTCACAGGATAGATGACTTGATCGACCGGATGGGCGCGATCACGCGTCAGTTGAAATCCTACGCGCGCAAGGGTGCGGAAAAGTTCAGCGCAGTCGATGCAAGAGAGGCAGTGATTTCAGCGATTTCGATGATGGAACCGCAACTGCGGAGCAGGAAGGTCGAGATTACGCGGACTCTCCCCAACGGTCCTGCAATGATTTACGGAGATCGGCTGCGATTGGAACAAGTGATCGTGAACCTCTTGCGCAACGCGCTCGATGCGACCAAGTCTTCACCTGAGCCGCGCGTGGATGTGATCCTTGCCGTTGGTGAAACCGTTCACCTGATGGTGCGGGACAACGGACCGGGTATCGAAGATCTGGATGCGCTCTTTGAGCCCTTCTACACGACCAAGCAGCCGGGTGATGGTGTTGGTCTTGGGTTGGCGATCAGTTCTGGGATCGTCGGCGATTTGGGTGGGCGGTTGACGGCGCGAAATGGCAGTTCACAAGGCGCGGTGTTCGAAGTCGAACTACCGATTTACGAAGAAGAGATTGACGTAACAGCGGCTGAATAGGAACGACGCATGAGCAAAGCGATGAAAATTGCCATCGTGGACGATGAAAAAGATATGCGGCAGTCGATCAGCCAATGGTTGGCGCTGTCGGGCTTTGATACCGAGTCGTTTTCCGGCGCGGAAGAGGCATTGAAGGTGCTTGGTCCGGACTACCCTGGCATTGTCGTGACCGACATCAAAATGCCCGGCATGGACGGGATGCAGTTCTTACGCAAAATCAAAGGCGTGGACAGTTCGATTCCGGTGATCATGATCACAGGTCATGGCGATGTGCCGATGGCGGTGGAAGCGATGCGGATCGGGGCGTTCGACTTCCTTGAAAAACCGTTTAACCCCGACCGCATGACAGAGCTGGCCAAAAAGGCAACGCAGTCGCGCAGGCTGACCTTGGATAACCGCACGCTGCGTAGAGAGCTTTCGGATGCCGGTGCCTTGATGAAGAAGCTTGTGGGGGAAAGCAGCCCGATGAAGCGGTTGCGCGAAGACATCCTCGACTTGGGACAGGCTGACGGGCATGTCCTGATCACTGGGGAGACTGGAACCGGCAAAACGCTAGTCGCGCATGCTCTCCACGCGGTAGGTGCGCGTGCGAACAAACGGTTTGTACTATTTTCATGTGCCGCATTTAATGAGGATACATTGGCCCGTCGATTGTTGGGGCCAGCGCAGGATGATGAGCCGATCCCTGCGATTGAAGAAGCACGCGGCGGTACACTTGTGCTTGAGGACATCGAAACGCTCAGTCCAGCATTGCAGCTGAAGTTACTGTCCGTCATGAACGAGCAGGGCACACCACCGGAAACCCGCATTATTGCGATCTGCAACCTTCAAGAACAGGGAAAAACCTGTGAAAGCGTCTTGCGACCGGATCTGTTCTACCGTCTTGCAGCACTGCAAGTCACGGTGCCGCCCCTGCGCCAAAGGGGGGAGGATATTCTTGTACTATTTACCAGCTTGGCGGAAGAATTTGCCGACGAATATGGATGCGAAACACCCCAGCTTTCTGCGCAGGAAGCCGCTCAGGTCTTGCAGGCGCCTTGGCCGGGCAATGTGCGCCAGTTGATCAACATGGCCGAGCGCGCCGTTCTACAGAGCCGTCGCGGTAGCGGGTCGATTACTTCGTTGCTGATGGGCGATGAAGAACAGCAGAAGGCAGCGATTACCACCGAAGGGAAGCCGTTGAAGGAGTTCGTCGAGGCTTTTGAGCGCATGCTTATCGACAACACGATGCGACGGCATAAAGGGTCCATTGCGTCCGTAATGGACGAGCTATGCTTGCCGCGCCGGACGTTAAACGAAAAAATGGCAAAATACGGCCTTCAACGCTCGGATTACCTCTAATCTTCGTCATCGTATCGTTTGACCATTGTCATTTGCGCCGCGCATCACTTATGTAGAGGGTACGGTTGGCCGTGCGATGCTGCGCGGTGGCGACCGGACAGTTTCAAGGTTTCGGACAGGTCGGCGCATTGTTCGCTGCGTCCTAAACCAAGAGATTTGGCCCCAAAAGGCCAGAGGAACGCCCCGAAGCGGCATGAAAATGGCGGTTGCGGGCATATAACGGGCGCTGACCAACACAAGGCAGCGTCGGAGACCAAACGCGATGAACCGCGCAGAACAGAGATACCGCGAGATAGACGCCGAGTCCGGCCGCCGCGCTGTCTGTGAGCGGATCGCCTCAATACATCACGCCTTCGATCAACTGACCCCACTCGGGCGGCAATCAAGGCGTGGATCGGGATATAATGGCAAAGAAGATGTTAATCGATGCCACGCACGCGGAAGAAACCCGCGTCGTCGTGGTAGATGGCAACAAGGTCGAAGAATTTGATTTCGAAAGCCAGTCGCGCAGGCAGCTGGCAGGAAATATCTATCTGGCAAAAGTGACACGGGTAGAGCCGTCACTACAAGCTGCCTTCGTAGACTATGGTGGAAACCGGCATGGTTTCCTCGCGTTCTCGGAAATCCATCCGGATTACTACCAGATCCCTGTCGCGGATCGGCAAGCGCTGATTGCTGAAGAAAAAGCTTATGCAGAAAGCCTCGCCGCAGAGGCGGAGAAGGAAGCTGAACAACCATCGAGATCCAAGCGGCGGCGACGTTCGCGCGGCAAGGCAGCCGCGAAGGAAGGTTCAGCAGATGCAGTCCTGACACAAGAAGTGGCGAATGAAACCGTGGATGGCAGCATCACGGGTATGGAAACCATCGATTTTGGTGACGATGACGCCGATGACAGTGCGCTGGTATCTGAGGTTGCTGCAACTGAGCCTGAAGGCGAGGCAGGCGCAACTGAAGACGGATCCGTAAATGCGAGCGAAGGTCAAACCGGCTCTTTCTCCGAGCGGGACGATGATGGCGCCGAGGAAAATGATGACAGCGCGGATGAGGAAAACGCCGCTGATGACGACGGGTCCGAGGACGATGGTATCGAGAGCGTTGCTGACGAGGATGACAGTGACGACGTGCGCCCCGTTCGTAAGCCGCGCCCGAAGCGCTACAAGATTCAAGAAGTTATCAAGGTCCGTCAGATCCTGCTGATTCAGGTTGTGAAGGAAGAGCGCGGCAACAAAGGCGCGGCGCTGACGACATATCTTTCTCTGGCTGGCCGATATTGTGTATTGATGCCGAACACCGCGCGCGGTGGCGGGATCAGCCGCAAGATCACCAATGCCAACGACCGCAAGCGTCTGAAACAAATTGCCAACGAACTGGATGTGCCCGAAGGTGCCGGACTGATTGTACGGACGGCGGGTAGCCTACGGACGAAGGCGGAAATCAAGCGCGACTATGAATATCTTCAGCGTTTGTGGGAGCAGATTCGCGAACTGACGTTGAAATCTATCGCGCCAAGCAAGATCTACGAGGAAGGCGACCTGATCAAACGGACAATCCGTGATCTCTACTCCAAGGAGATCGATGAGGTGATTGTCGCGGGTGAGCAGGGTTATCGAGTGGCCAAGGACTTCATGAAAATGATCATGCCGTCCCACGCGAAGAACGTTAAACAATATGCCGACCAGTTGCCGCTTTTTGCCCGTTATCAGGTTGAAGGGTATCTTG
>Ga0181571_10001463_pt1 | contig 17097 bp, 12 predicted proteins | sample 101ome_17_FD_132440 | JGI IMG/M metagenome (GOLD analysis project Ga0181571, IMG submission 132440) | Coastal salt marsh microbial communities from the Groves Creek Marsh, Skidaway Island, Georgia - 101407AT metaG (megahit assembly) | ecosystem: Environmental > Aquatic > Marine > Intertidal... | reverse complement strand
TGCGCTCAAGAGGGAGGTCGAGGCCAACCGCCGCTCGAAGGAGGCCATCAAGTCTGATCTGGAGGATTTGAGGCATAAGCTTCGTCAGGCATCATCAGAAGGCATGAAAGTGAAAGCAAATCTTCGGGCGGAGCGCGAGAAGACGGAAAGGCTGCGGGCGGAGCTGGAGCAGATATTTACACGCGAGGCGATGCTGACCGAGCAGCTCCAAATCGAATCGGATGCTCACAAAGAAACTCAGAGAAAACTGGAGAAATACCACAACGAGCACGTCCGCGATAAGGAAAATCAGGCAGTGACAGCCGCGAGCATACACGGCGACCTTGAAAGACGTCTCGAGGTCGAGCGGCGTGGTCGGGAAGCTTCTGAACAGTTACTCCGAGCTGAGCTCAAGTCCCGCGAGGAGATGGAGTATTTGTTGCTTGCGCTTCGCGACCTGGCGATGAATAAGAAAAAACCTTCACCATCAGGGGACAATCAGGAGCAGATTCGATTGGTAAAGCAAGAATTGTACATGCTGAGATCGGAAGAAGAGCGGGATATGAAACAGAGGAGGGAGCAGCACGATATGGCGCGGAAAAAGCTAGAGGGACATCAGGCGAGCCTAGCAGCAGAGCTGGCAGAGCTCAGAACCACCATGGAGTTTCTGCCGTTCGGAACGCAGTGCTCAGATGTGCAGACATCTCGGGTGCGATCGGAGGGAAATAAAGAAAGTGGGGAAGACACGGCTCACCTGATGCCTTCTTCTCCGGTGTCTTTCGTTGTGCCACTGCGCGACAGATGAATCTAAAGTTATGCTCGTACTTGTATTACACATCGCTGGCTTTCAGCGTTTTTTTAATTGGCTTGCTTAATTCAGCAATCCACCTCCCCAGTCTCCGTGGTCTTTGTCCCACCACCTGTCCTTTTGGCTCTTTCTCTCTTTCTTCCCTGCTAGACCTGCGTCGTCAACGACGGACCAGGATATCTCGTCTGGGACTGCTGCGTACCACCGTGGAAGATTTCCGTGAGGGTTCAGTCGATAGTTGAAGAGAATCTCGTCGCCGGGGTTAATCGTACGACTCGCCAAGAATACGATTCCGCGAGAACGCACAGTCTGAGGGACGAAGACAGATACTCCATCATCAATGTACCACGGTAAAGTCGTGATCGGGTTAATGTGCTTCCGAACCGCGTCGCTGATCGCGTCATCCCAGTCAACAGCGATCGCCTCTACATTTGGAATGGAGCCACGGGGAGGGTGATTGGCTAGAGCTGCCACGGCCCAACCAGCGCAAAGACCCTTGGCTGTGTTATTCTTCGCTTGCAATGCAGACTCTGCTCCACAAATCCACCCGCCTCCCTGCAGATTGATCACGTACGCGCCCTCCTCTCTGAGGGCAGGCAGAGGAATCAAAATCGAGGTGCCGTCCGCGGCATGAGTGACATCGGGAGCAGGCGGGGTGTAAACACCCGCATAGATAGCAATCAAGTCCCCGGGTTTTGCAGCGTGAGCGTCGCTGCGAAGGAAAAGTCCGGAGCCCGCCGAGTCCGAGCGGACTTGCGATCTGCGGACCTCGACCGGGGGTCGCGCCCGAGTGATGTTGTCCACCTTGGCTCGCGCTACTTCTGCTAGAACGGCGGCTGTCGCGCGGCGGTTCAGCTCCTCTTTTGCGGCAGGAGGTGGAAGTTGGAGGAGTGCACCGAGGAGTTGCTCGTTTGTCGGGGTGATGCGCAGTAGCGAGCGCAGGTAGCGATACCACGCCATTTTCCCCGCCGCGGAAAGGCGCTTTCAGCGTCACCGATGGCAGGACAAAACCGGCGGTGATGACGATTTCGGCGTCGTCTGCCTTTGGTTGGGCGCACAGCCGGAGGCTATGCCGTGCGCCCAGTTTACTGCATGCCAAGCGATAAGATGGTAATTTCTCAACACTGCTCAAGGTCGGAATGATTCACTCATGTGAGTTAAAACAGAAGCTCAACTTGCAAGCAAGCAAGGGCGAATCGTGACGGATTCTGCTCGGAACGGTTTGGGTGTTGGCTCTTTCAGTCTTGGTGCTAATTCTTTTCGGACATGACGGACATCCAAGTCAGTCTGCCTTCGAGCGCATGTCTAGTGCTACCTTCGAGCGGATCGCAATTTCACCCAGGGTCAAACACGTCAAAACACCCAGGGTCAAAGAGTCTGCAAATATACCTTTCTGTGCAGCTGCGTCCTCGCATCTCAAAGAGTGATACCGACACCACCCATGAGAAGCGCCTATAAAAACCCTCTGTGTGGCAACGGATAAACCCGCAGCGACATGTCTGATTGCCCAGGAACGATGACGGCTCATGCATATCTTCTGCGCAACCGTTGTGTTTCCCCTTCCTTTCCGAGCGTAGTACCCGGCCACGCCGGCAGTGACCAACCAGTAAACAGCCGCGCATGTCTCAAACGTGACAAAAGCAAACGCCGCTGGATCTTTGGAACCCGTCATCCCAAAAGTGCAGGAATGCATACATCTACCCAGAAAAGGCCAGAACCAAGGTGCCAACACCGAGAGCCCCTCGCCCTGCTTCAATGTCGAGAAGTCGTTTGTGTGGAAGTGAAGACCTCGAACGTGAATCAGCACGTACCCTGCGGTCATCGACGCGCTTACGGCAATTAAAATCCGGCCAACTCTTCGATGTAGTCGAGGACGATGCTTTCGGATCCATTGATTCAACTGCAAAGGCACGAGCCCGCTCCACAGCACGGAGGGTAAGACATGCAGCATGCACACCAGTCCATTCTCTCGATATTTGGTGACGAGTGAATGAGGCACCACCCGAGACCATGAATCCAACTTGTCTTCGTAAACGTCATGCAAGCCTTTCCGGGTTGTTTTTGATGCGATGAAAGAGGTTGTGCACGATCCTGGAGCAAATGTCACCCAAAATATCATCATCGCGCAGAGGGTTGTTGCGATACCGTAGAACGTCAGGAGTCGTGCCATCGTGACTTCCATGTGAAGACCCAGCTCAACACCTCTTGGTCTTCCGTTGGGTAGGCCAACAAAGCACGGTCTTGATAGTGAGATAAAGCAATAATCCTGACGGCCCCGCGAAGAGAGTCAGAGGGAGGCACACCAAGACAACGAGGTGAGGAACTCGAGCCCTCTCTGCGTCTTTCGCGATATAGAGCCCCGCTAGCAGATCTAGGGAGATGTAATGCACCCAGCCGCTGAACACTACTGTTCTGGACTTGAAGAGATTGACTACGCCGTCGAGGCTGCCGAAACCGCTCCCTTCAGGCACGGCCCCTCGTTCGAAGAAAACGGCGTGCACTAACGTGGCTGTGTAGAGAGATGCGAAAGCGGCGCTCAGGGCGAGAACGGAGGAGTCCCAGCGTGCTGGACGCCAACTCGGGGGCAGTGCAAGTATAGCCCAGCCGCAGAGGCAGAGATTCAGTGTCACAAAGAGATCCTCGTCAGTGATACCGCTGAGACCCGGGATGGGCATTGCGTCGTGCGCCAGACATCTAACAACCGTGGCGGCTGTGTGCACTTTTTACCTTCGTAAAACCTACCGGTTGGTCACACAACGCGCGGCGGAGCCGCAGAGAGTCATGCCGCGGGACGATTTGCTGATCTCACTGAATGAGCGCGAGTTCATCGTCAAGGCGCTGCAGGAGGAGGAACTCCGCGTCGATGGGCGCGGTCCTTTCGACACGCGGCCGGTCTCCTACCGGTTCGGCCCGAAGGATGGGATGTGCGAGGTGCAGCTGGGGGACACGCGCGTGCTCGCGGTCGTGAGTGCTAAGCTCGAGCCACCCTCCGGTGCTCGTGGCAACGAGGGTACCATCACCATTAATGTCGAGTTCTCACCTATGGCTTCACCGAACTTCGAACCCGGGCGGCCAGGGGAGCAGGCGCAGGAGCTCGCTCTCGTGCTCGAGCGAGCGATTCGCGAGACGGGAGCCGTGGACGTCGAGTCGCTGTGCGTCCTGGCCGGACGCAGGGTATGGCACGTCCGGTGCGATGTCCACGTGTTGGATGCGTGCGGAAATATCGCGGGCGCGGCGTCGCTCGCCGCCGACGCTGCACTGCTGTCGTTCCGAAGGCCCGAGGCGACGGTCAGCCCCGATACCCAGCTCATCACAGTCCACCCCGCGGATGTTCGGGAACCCGTGCCTCTCGCACTCCATCACCTCCCCGTCGCGATCACCTTCGGGTACTTCGCCGAGCAGGACGGACTGGTCATCGCCGACCCGACGGTGAACGAGGAGATGGTCATTGGGAGCGAGCTCGTGGTGGTCCTCAACGCGCACGACGAGCTCTGCGCCGTGCGTTTCGGCGGTGAGGTCGCGGTCAACCCTTCGGAGATTAGCCGATGCGTCAGGATCGCGTCGAGGATATCGAAGGACCTGACCCAGGACCTCAAGAAGGCCCATTCGGCGTGGGAGGTGGAGCGCGACAAAAGACGCGTGCGACGCCACTACGGCGCGGAGGCGGCTGCAAACCCAGACTTTGGTTTGCCCGGCCGCGGGGATCACCTCAACCCTGCGCAGGGGAGGGATCAAGGAGGGCAGCAGAGTCCGCAGGAACAGGAACGAGGAATAGACGAGGAGGATGAAAAAGAGGACGATGGCGGCGTGAGTAACAGCGATGAAGATCACGAAGATGAGGAAGCGGGCGACGATGCGATCGAGGATTACAACCATATTCCACTTGGAGTTCTTGCACCTTGTCAATCTGATGACGAGGAGGAAGAGGAGGAAGAGGATGAGCGATCGTCGAAGAAGAAAAACAGTCGTTCGGAAGCGCTTAAAAAAACCAAAGAGAAAGCCGCGGCTGACTTGGAAGATGACGACATCTTAGGCATGTTCGACGCAGCGGCAAAAAAGCGCGGCGAGGATTCAGGAGGAGCCAGCGAGAAGAAAAAGAATAAGGGACGATGGGATAATCTACCAGGTGATGGCGACAGTTTAGCCGCTGCGATAAAGGCGAAAGTTGCGAAGAAACAGAAGAAACAGAAGCGCTGAGATTTACCAGTAGTAATAACTCACATCCTGTTCATACACTGGGGAGCTTCCACGTGGACCTCCTCGACTCCTTCGCTGAATTTTGAAAATGTGGTGACGATTGCTGGAACAATGACGGACTGGCGCTTCATCAACGTAGATATATGTCCTCCGCTTATATCTACTCGCTCAAAGATGTTCAAACCTTTTCTTGTGAGACGTTTTAGAACACCTCCGAGTTCTTCACTTTCCCTCCCTACGAACCGGTCATTAGCTGCCGCAACTTGAACCGCAGCATCCAGCGTCGGAAGCTGCCCGCCCGAATCTCTCTTCCTTTCCTCCATAAGACGAACAATTCTCAAGAGATTCAAAACCTCAATTGTATCTGCCAAATTCTGTTCCGTGGGAAGGAGCTCTTCTCCGTTTTCCTTGGTCAACACTTTCACTTGCTCCGATACATTCTCCACAGCCACTAGATTCTTCAGCTCGTCAGCAACTCCACTTGGGGCTTCACTCAGTTCCTTCCAGGCGATCCGGTTGTGAAGGACGCCAGTCAGAAAACTCGTCGCTGAACAGGTGGCAACAATGGGACAAGTTCCCACTTTGCCCGAACCGCTGTTCGAAGCTGCCAGAATCGCTGCGACATTAGCGACGCTCCCACCCATGCTCACTCCGGTGAAAACTGTTTCCACTTCCGGGAACTCTGCCGCAGCCCAAGCGCCAATTGCAGCCGCCTCTAGCACCCCAGAGCAAATTTGCACAAAGAAGTCGGACACGGAGGGAATTATGTGGTGGAACTGGTCCTTGGGTTTGCGTTTTCCGTAATAAGGAAACATGGGAATGACGGTTGCAATTTCGTGCGAGAGTAGGTCAAGGGCAATCTGTTTTCGAAACCAGTAGAAGGCATCCCCGGTGGTTGGTAGCATCACGCAAATTTTTCGGGGTCGCACCCCTCCAGTTTTCCACACATGCATGAGTTGGCCAGTTTGACTCTCTTTCGGCAGATACTGCGCCGCTGGGCTGTCGAACTCCGCCTGCCGGATGATTGGCATGCTCGTGCCGCCGGGCGTGAGGCAAGCAGAGAACACAGATGGCTCGACAACACGCTCGGAAATCCAGCGAAGAGCTAGCGGTTTGATCTTTTTTTCATTCCTTCCTGTGATCGTGTCCAACACATCCTTCAACAACCAGGTCGCCTTTTTCATTTCCCCAGGGGCCCCTTCATATCCCTTCCAGAAAAATCGCTTTGTGCTACCTGCTTTCAAGTTTTTTGCAAGCGTTGAATACCAGTCGTCGAGATATGCCATCGCGCCTCCTGTGGAGACTAAGACGAGGAAGAAGGAGTCGGGGCGACTATGAGCGACCTTTTCCAAGAAGTAGGTCGCATGAGAGAATCGACCGAACCCCGCGGCGACCAGATGCGACTCCACACGACTTGCGAGGGGAAGAGCCGATTGTCAGTGCAGAAGTGAACCGGGTGCCCTCTCGCCTCCTGCGCAGCAACAGAGTGGCTTGGAAAGCTGTGAGCGAGATTAAAAATGATTTTTGGGGAAGCATAGAAAGAGCAACTCTGTCAAGTGTCGATGTTGTCATAACTATAAGTGGCTACTGCAAAGTGCTTGGTAGTTGCAAGCCTGCGTGAAATGTAGGATGAATAGCTAAACGCGCGTTAATCCTCCGGCAGCATGATAAGTCATCCACGCCTCCCCCACAGCGTCGCACACAGTCCTCAAGGCAACTTCAGTTGATCCCACCGCCGAAGTCTTCATGGCGGCTTCGATTTTATGAGTGGGCACAAGAGAGAACAGGGGGGGGATTATGATGCTGATGCGCACATCTACCGAGGTCACCACCTTTCCCATCCTTGAATCCACAGTCACAATGGTTGTCGTCCGGTCGGTGGTGTACGCTAGATTGATCCAGTCCACCACTGAAGCCGGACACCCCTCAATCGAACCCCGTTTCAAAGCGAGAGTCACTTGTGCCCACTCTCTGTCGTCGATGTCGGAGTGCAAAATCTCAACCTCGTTCACCGGATAGAATTCAACCGAAGGTCCTATGAAGAAAAGCTTTCCAGCGAAGCCCGGGGCCACCACCCTCCAATGCCCTTCACCGAGCAGCTGTGGAGTGGATGGCCCACCTTTTAGCATCGAGTGGAGCGCACCGTCAGAACGAACGAACTCACGAGCGTCCCCCTTCCCCTCTACGGCGGGTAAGGGTGCTGAAACTTCCACCCGCAGTTCCAGCACAGCCCGCTTGCCTTTTGCAGGCAATTCCACTGTGGCGTCCACATCAGATTCATTCGAGGAAGCGCAGCATATCCTCGTCGCCCTTCGGTTTTTCTCACCACGGTCTCGTCGCCGAATGCAGCCGCTGTTGTGGACGCGGTGACTGAGTTTGGCGCGTGCAAAACCCATAGAGCTAGGCAGACCAGTTCCTAGCTAGCTAACCAACTACCTTGTACCAGGATACCTTCGACGATCCTCTCCGGATGCGTCTCAAGTCAAGGGTTGACCTCCTGGCCTTCCACAGTGAATGTGTTACACCTAGCTGCTTAACCTTTTCACACTGTCGGAAGGATTTTACAAAGCAAAACGCGCGGAGGGTGGGAGCGCCGAGGCAGTTGAGTGGGATGAGCCCGGAGGTCCCGTACGAGGACGCGCAGAGGTCACGAGATGGTTCTCAAGGCGACACGGCGTTTATACCGGGATTCATCAATCACAAAGCTGGGATGGCCGGGGTTGACCAGGAGAGAGTGAAAGCTGTCGTCAAGGAGTTGACCCGCGGGGGGAAGCACCATCGTGAGGAAAGCAGGAAGGACGCGAACACTGAAGAGTCTATCGCCAAGATGAAAGAGATGTATGCATCGCTCTCGGCGACTCGTATCCGTGAGATTGAGGGAAGCGTAAGGTGTCGCATCGGTGAGATGGAGGCCCAACGAGACCTCTCGCGAGTTTGGATTCATGTCGACATGGATGCTTTCTTCGCGGCCTGCCATACATTGGAACGCCCAGAGCTGGCGTCCGTGCCGATGGCGGTGGGCGGAATGTCCATGATTTCGACTGCAAACTACGTCGCGAGGAAGGCCGGCGTCCGGAGCGCCATGCCGGGGTTCGTCGCGGTTAAACTGTGTCCTGCCCTCGTCTTCGTCAGGCAGGACTTTGAACTCTACCAAAAATACGCTGCGATGCTCAGGGAGGTGTGGAGGGTGTACGATAACCAGTTTGATTGTGGGTCCCTCGACGAGGCGTACCTTGACGTCACCGAATGCATGTCGAGGACCGGGATGGATGGTGGGGAAGTCGCGGCTAAACTTAGGTCAGATGTGGAGACAAAAACACGATTGACGTGCTCTGCAGGTGTGGCACCGACGAGACGACTCGCTAAGATTTGTTCAGACTGGAACAAACCAAATGGTCAATTTGTACTCGAACGTTCGAGGGATGCGGTGATTTCTTTTCTCTCCGACCTTCCCGTGCGGAAGGTCGGAGGCATAGGAAAAGTTCTGGAGGGGAAGCTTGCAGCGTTTCAGATAAGAACTTGTGGACAGCTCAGACAGTCACTGAACGTGATTGCGGCGGTATTCACACCCGCCGTGAGCGACTTCCTCTTCAGTGTCGCTCTCGGAACAGGTACTGAACAACGACCTCCAGACGCCCAAAGAAAGGGGCTCGGGCATGAGCGAACCTTTGCCCCTACCTCTGATCCACGTTTCATCGAGGCAAAACTGCATGGCCTCGCCGAAGATGTTGCAAAGGAGCTTCAAAAAGAAAACCTGAAGGCTCAGACCGTGACGCTGAAAATTAAGAAATCAAATTTCGAAGTGATGCAACGGCAGCTCACTATACCGTCGTCGAACGCCGCAAAAGTGATTTCGGAAGCTTCCATTCTCCTCCTTCGGAAAGAACGTCCCTACGGTGCTCTTCGCCTTGTTGGGGTGAAAGCGAGCAACTTCGAAGGGGCTGACTCGCATAAAGCAAGCCAACAGACTGTCGACAACATGATGCCCACCGCAGTTGCAAAGCGCTCTGAGCAGGCCTTTGATGTCGATTCAACTTACTTTTGTTCAGAAGAAGGGTGCGGCCGGAATGTACCTCTTCAGGAAAGGCAGAGCCACGATGACTATCATCTCGCTATGCGACTTAGTCGCGACCCTTCTTGGGAAAAGCGGAAAGCTCCCAGGGCCGCGGTTGGGACTCGAATTGGGAAGAAAGCCAGGCGAGATCGTTCGCAGAAAACCATCCTCTCGATGCTCGTCAAAAATAAAACTTAGGACGACTCTATCAGCTCTAGCTCAACGACGACCACCTCGTCTTCCACCGACCGGACGCCCCCGACCCCTCCCGCCGGTGCTGTATCGTGGACTCTGCACGCTCCCTTGCCCAGGAATCCATTCGCCTCCTAGCATGTTTCTGCGTCCTGACTCCTCTTCACCGTCACTGTCATCATCATCATAGTCGGCGTAGCCACTCAATTTTTTGTCGTCGTATTCTTCCTCAATTTTATCCTCCTCAGTGCTTGTGCTTGCTTCGTTAGCGAGGCTGAAAAGCTCAGCTCCGAACAATCGAACTCCAGCCCCTGTGTTGGTGCTCAACATGTGCACCGTAGATCGCGCCCTTTTCGCCAATCTTAGCTCTTCGCGGATGAGGAAGCACCGCCTTGCGAGATCAGCCGGTCGCACCAGATCCGTCTTGTTGAGCACCACGCTGTACGCCACATTTCCATACCGCGACAAAAACGCCAGCATTTCCCTGTCAGGAGCCTTTAGCCCATGTCGGGCGTCCACGACGACGTAAACACGCTTCAAATTTTTCCTTCCCGTGAGATATTTGTCCATGAGTCGATTCCACGCCTCAACCTTCTCCTGGGCTGCGAAAGCAAAGCCATATCCAGGCATGTCGATGATCCTGATGCGACGGGAGACATCGTAAAAGTTCAGTGATTGCGTCTTTCCAGGAACGTCTGAGGACCTGGCGGCGCCACTGCACGTCACGGCGTTGATCAGGCTACTCTTGCCCACGTTCGAACGTCCCGCGAATGCCACCTCCGGTGTATCATCGTCGGCTTCTGGAAGGTCCTTCTCGGTGGTGGCGGCAGCAACAAACTTTGTCGCCTTCTTGTTGCCGCGCAGCCCAAGAAGGATGCGCTCGCGATCGGCAATATCGCCGTAGAGGACGTAACGCCGAGTAATTTTTGTGTCCAGTTCCTTATTACGCAATTTGCGCGCTTCACGTCCGGCCGTGGACGCATCCATGCACAGTTGATTCTGCAGGAAAAGAGGAGATTCGCGCTCAATAACCTGAAACCTGAGCGACAGAGGATGAAAGCGCGAGGCTTTCGGGAGGGAGGTATACTCACGTCTTTAATCGTCCTCATGATTTTATCGTCCACGGGAAGGGCGCGAAACTTAGCGCGATTGCTCATGCCCTCGCCGCCATCCACCAGCTCATTGAGCAACGCATCGATGCGCAGCTCACTCATGTCGAGGTCTTCCCGTAATGGCTTGGCGGGCGCTGTGGTTCCCGAGGTCTGAGGCGCACCGTCGGGGCCTCGCGGACCATATCGGGACTTTTTAGGCGCGCCTGTATTCTTCTTTTTTTTGCCTCCAGCCTTATCTTTCTTCTTGGACGACGCCGCTCGCACCTGCAGCACGCCGTGGGTGGGTGGTGCACCCAGTAGCGGTGAAAAGCGCTGAGCCCCCACCATCGTGCGGCGTCCACCCACCGCAGATACCAGCTGTGTGGTCAGAGGATTGCGCGCAAATATCACGCCGCCACACGCGTATCGCATCGCTGGGAGCGCCAACAGGAGTGACATGGCGCGGCTTCTTGTGAGGGCGGCGGCGGTGAAATTTTAATCTGGCCCACTCACAGTGCAAGACTGGCCGCCCGAACAGTTTATTGTTTTGCGCTCGTTTGAAGACTAAACGTGTTACAACGCGCACCCGAATTCGGTCGCGCTTCCCCCTTGACCCGACTAAACATCTCCTCGCATTTCTCAGTCCAGCTTGAGCTCTTGGTACTCCTTTCGGACCCCGTCCTTGTTGATGATCCAAATCTCCACGGTGTCGCCAGTGTAGATGTCGCGCTCCCCTGCGGTGGCAAAGCAATCCTTCACGAGGTCCACAGCCTCCGATTCGCTCAAGGGTGTCGCGCTCGACTGCGCCGGCAGCACGAGTGGGGACACCGTCTTAAGCTGGTTGTCCAGCACGGGCATGATCAGCCCCTGCCCGCTCCCTTGGCACGAGTAGTTTGTCCTCTCGTAGGACCCCACCGCGTCGTAGGTGAACACCGCGCCCTTGCCCTCCGCGTCCAGCCCGGCGACGATGTTGAAGGTGTAGTACGGGAAGAAGCGGCGATAGTAAAGGGTGTTGCTCAGCATCTGAGCGAACGAGACGCATCCCATGGGTTTATCGTTCTGGAACTCGTACGTGGTGCACCTGGCCTTGAGAGTCTTCTTCAGCGTCACCGCGTCAGCCATGAAACCCGCGCTCGCCAACACGCACTTGTCGCTCATCTGATCGATCTTCTTGTAGTCGCGGGTCAGGATGTTGTAACCGGTCGACATACGGGTGTCCGCCGCGCACACGACATAGTCTTCGCCCGCAACCGCGAGCACCGTACCGCCGTTGTTGTCCTGCGGAAAGGAGGTCGGGGCCGGTGGATGTCAGATCCGGAGGAGAAAATATACGAAGAAAAACAGGACCGAGCGAGATCCGAACGGCTGGGAAAGCGAAGGGTCCGAGGACGCACGTAGGGGCTCCAGTTGGCGCGAGTGGTTGGGCCGGAGCCATCGTGCGGCATGGCCCCGTCGTCGTAATACATGCGCGGCATGGTGCGCTCAGATTGACCAACCCTAATTTCAGCACGAGTTCAAAACCAGACTGCCAGACAGGCCTGTGGACTTCATCTTCTGTGCAGCAGCTCTGCAGACTGATCAAAGAGTTACCACAAACTGAGAAACGAAGGTACCCTGTCGGCAGGTCGGAGTCGAGGACTGGCAGACCTCGGGTCAGCATAACGAGCTGAAGCGTCGTTCGGCACCATGGGGGTCACTGATTCCATCAAGAAGCTCTACGAGAGGGAGATGACCGGAGCGAACAGGGACAGCACCATCGTGAGTCTTCGGTCTCCCACCAAGGGCGGTCGATCGAGCCCGCCGATTATTTTACTCCGCGCTCCGAACAATTTTCGCCCACCCTCCCGTGCATGCACACCCTCGAGCTGAACTCGACCCAATGATATCTCCCGTGCAGAACCTCCTCCGCGCCGCCGGACTCTTCGCTGGTGCCATTGTCGTCATGAGATGTTTCGGAGACGCTTTCGCCATCTGAGAACCCGCTCGCCGACCGGCCTTCCGAGGGTTGGGAGATACCTAATGGGACGCCGGCTGAGATAACATGCCTGCTCTTTAGAAGTCCTTTTCTGCCAAACCTAATGCTAGTCCCCGCGCTGTTTCACTATTCGTCGTCGCTGCCGTAATCTCCCAACAACCCCCCGAGTCCTTCTTCTCCCTCCGACGAGTCGTCCTCGCCCTCAGCCTTGGCGCGCTTCGCGTTGCGCTCGCCCTCGCCGGGTTTGCCCGCATCGCCGTCGCCAGCCACCCGCTTGTTGGCCTTCTCCTTGGACACCACCAGGAACTGGGGGTTCTCCTTCCGTTTAACCTGAATGACCGGCTGTCGCGTGCTCCCGATCAGCCCGACGCCGCTGGATCCCTTCCCCTCGACACCAGTCCCAAATCCGGCCGACCCAGATCCCTTCGCGGCGGCCATCCTTCGTTCCTTCTCCGCCATCTCCGCCCGCAGTCTCCGCTTGGCGAATTCGCTCGTTTCTTCCTTCTTCGTTCGAATCATGCTCTCCAGCGTGTTGTCTTCCTTCGAGCATTCACCCGGCCTGTGATCCTCCCCGCACACGCGACAGCTGATGGTGTTCCTTGGGCACTCTCTGGAAGTGTGTCCCTTGTTGCCACACCGGTGGCACACCTCCGAGTATTTGGCCAACATCTTCTCCTTGCTGGTAAGCTGCTTCTGGCCGCAGAACTTTTCGATGTGACCGGCCATGCCACACTTGGCGCATATCCTCGGCTTCGGACAGTTCTTGGCGATGTGGCCCGGAAGGCCGCATCGGTGGCAGGCGCCCTCGTAGGAGAGCGCGACATTTTTAGAGTGCGACATTTTGTCCCCGCCCGACGCCAACTGTGTCTCTCCTCTCCCTTGCCCTCTCTTTCCTCTGACTTCACAGACGCCGCGAGTCACCTGCACCGAGGTCGAGTCTCTTTTCGCACCAAGGTGTCGACGCTCGGTCGTCGTTTGAGGCCAAGCGGCCGAGCCCCCTGAAGCGTGCAGCGCTCTGGTGTTCAAGATTTTCCTCGGTCCGGTCCACTCGCAATCACAGATTCACCGCGCACCTGCTGCCGCTTTTTACACGGTGTTATCTTCTCGGCTATAGGGCGCTCATATCGACACGAGCAGCGGCCCTGGGAGCCGACTTGTCCCGCCGAGATGCTCGACATCAACCTGTTCCGCACGGATAAGGGCGGCGATCCGGTGAGTCTTGACCCCAGACCCCGCCACGCCACCGATCGCGCGACGACAGTTCGCTCTCGTAAAATGGCGGCCGACACCCTCTCGGATCGCCGCGAATGATCGGTCGCTCCCCGCGTGCTTCCCGCTTCGTCCAAATCCCCCACTCACACCGAGATTTCTCGTCCTCCGACGTTTTTGACCGCAGGAGATCGTCCGGGAGTCTCAGCGCCGCCGCTTCGCGCGCGTGGAGGATGTCGACGACGTCATCGCCATGGACGCCAAGTGGCGCGACGCCCGCTGGGAGCTCGACAGCGTGAACGCCGAGTTCAACAAGGCCAACAAAGAGGTGTCAAAGCTCAAGGTTGCCAAGGAGAACGCGGATGAGGCGATCGCGAAGGTCAAGGAGCTCGCCGCCCGCCGCGTCGAGCTCGAGCAGCAGGAGAAGGACGCCGAAGAGGCTGTGAACACGCTCCTGAAGCGAATCGGAAACATCGTGCACGACTCTGTCATCGTCAGTCAGGACGAGGAGAACAACGCGATCGTCCGCACCTTCGGTCTGGACACCAAGCGCATGGAGGAGAAGCTGCCCAACCACGTGGACCTCATCGCCATGCTCGACATCGCCGACACCGAGCACGGCACCGACGTCGCGGGAGGCCGCGGCTACTTCCTCACAGGCGCCGGCGTGCTCCTCAACCAGGCGCTCATCAACTACGCGCTCGCCTTCCTCGCCGGACGCGGACACACCCCGCTCGGCACCCCTTTCTTCATGCGTAAGGATCGCATGGCGGAGTGTGCGCAACTGGCAGATTTCGATGAGCAGCTGTACAAGGTGAGTGAGGGTGATGACAAGGAGGACAAGTACCTCATCGCCACCTCGGAGCAGACGTGCTGCTCGTTCCTCCGTAAGAGATGGATCCAGCCCAAGGAGCTGCCCATTCGCCTCGCGGGCTACTCCACATGCTTTCGCAAGGAGGCTGGGTCTCACGGTCGCGACACCCTGGGTATCTTCCGCGTGCACCAATTCGAGAAGGTTGAGCAGTTTGTCGCAGTTAGCCCAGACGGCGATGAGAGCTGGCAGGAGATGGAGCGCATGATTGGCAACTCCGAGGCATTCTACCAGAGCCTCGGCATCCCGTACCAGGTCGTCAACATCGTTTCCGGCGAGCTGAACGACGCCGCGGCGAAGAAGTACGATCTCGAGGCGTGGTTTCCTTCCTCGAAGACATGGCGCGAGCTCGTTTCCTGCTCCAACTGCACCGACTTTCAGTCCCGCCGCCTTGAGATTCGCTGTGGCGCCGCGCAGAAGGGCCCCGAGAAGAAGAAATCTTACTGTCACCTTCTCAACTCCACCCTCACTGCTACTGAACGCACGCTATGTTGCGTCCTCGAGAACTGGCAGACCCCGGAGGGCTTCGTCGTGCCCCCGGCACTTCGTCCTTGGATGCAGGGCATCGAGTTCATCCCGTTTGTCAAAAAGCTGGATAAGAAAGGCAAGCTCGTGGAGGTCAGCCCGCCCCCACCGCCCCTCTTTGCGCCGAAGGAAAACGAGCCCGTCGAGGCTAAGACGGCCGCAGAGATGATCGCCGCACTTAATCTTGGACAGTAAGTGGTAGACGAGAGAACATGTGAAAGACTAGACTATCTAAAACTGTCACCTCGAAATATTAAACCCCTAAGCCCTCAAGCGAACCTGTCCATCCCTCCTCAATCCGTAGAGGCTGGTAAGTAGCCCTCCTTGGCCTCGTTTTCGACCAGTTCCTTGGTGAACTCCTCGAACTCAGCCGCGTGCTTCACCATGCACTGGTGAAGCTCAACGAACTGCTCCGCGCACGCCGATCCTCGCTCCTCTTCTGGAGCGGTGATAAAGCACGTCAGCGCGTTGCGGAACCCTTCCCCACAAGACGATTCCTTCAGACCCTGCACGCAGGGACATTCCAACGCCGCTTTCACCGCATCTTCCTTACTTCCCCCGGCCTCCTCCCCTTTTTTCAAAGCCTCAGCGAGTGCCTCACCGACCTCCGGAGACGACGTTGTCATCAGAAAATGAACTGTCTTTGCTACCCAGCGAGTCGATTCTCACGAAGCCGAAAAATCGGAGAGGAAGACAGATCTCGCCCGCGCGTGGGGAGGGCGGGCTCTGAGACATTTGGGCATGGGGTTTGACATTCCGGGCATAGATGGCATCCGCTTCCATGTCGCGCCAAACGGAATCGGCGACGTCCAATGCACAGCGGAGCCTGGACATGCGCAAGACACTCCGAAGACCACTCTGCCGTCCTGCACGTTGCTTTACCCTCTGTCGCCGTGTGTGTCTTGCGCAATAACCAAGGCCACCGCGGCAAGGTACCTCAATCCGATCGATGAGGTTGTTTTTGCGCAACTCGTGGCGTCTTCGGCGGCCCGGGTGGCCGAACCGGTGTATCGCGAGGCCGATTTTGCACACGAACCATCAGCACCTCGAACGACAGTGGTCCCACTGCTGCCCCTGTTGAACCCGAGCATCGTCGAAGACGAATGGGGATTAACGAGTTCTTGCGCCCACAGCCACAGGAGCACGCCGCGTGACGATGTCGGATGGAGAGAAGTGAGCATTGAGGCTGCGGCCACGTCCGGATCGTCCTCCTCGCTGGCCCGACGTCCTGGCGCGGCGGCTGACTTTGTGCGCGGCAGTCTTGCCAACAATGTGCCTTTCACACCAGGCGGAGCTGGCTGGGAGGACGCCGCCGCGGAGGCCGCCGCGGCTAGGCAGGCGGCCGCAAGACGCGCCAGTGTTGCGTGGCTCACAGAGTACGAGTCGGGTGTGTACTCAGGGGTCCCCCCCGGCTTCTCTCCGTCTTCGTGGACGGACGAGGCGCTGGACCAGACTCGTGGCGACGGCGAAGGTACAATGACAAAGACGGGATCATCGGCGGCACTATCGGCTTCTGGCGCGGCGACGATGACTTACGACGATCTGTTGATGTCGGCGCTGCGAATCACCCCGGACGACGCCGAGACACCGAGCGATGTTGACGTGGATAGCGAGTCGGGTGAAGAGGATGAGGTTGAGGCTGACAACGATGCCGGCACGGCAACGGAGGGACCGGAGGCTGAGCTTGAGGCACTCCTCAGGTCGGTGGATCCAACGCGACGTGCGAGAAACCAGACGAAAGGTGAGAGGCTTGCAGCTTTGAGCAAGAAGAAGGAGGACGAGTGGGCGGTGATGGAGCGCCTGCCCGATGTGGACGATGCACTGCGCCGCGAGGTTCCTGAGCCGGCACATGCGTTTCCATTTGAGCTGGACACTTTCCAGAAGGAAGCGATATACCGACTTGAGCGCAACGAATGCGTTTTCGTCGCCGCGCACACGTCCGCAGGTAAGACAGTTGTGGCGGAGTACGCCTTCGCGCTCGCAACAAAGCACTGTACACGTGCCATTTATACGTCACCAATCAAGACCATCTCCAACCAAAAATTCCGTGATTTTGGCAAGCAGTTTGATGTCGGTCTCCTGACGGGAGATGTCAGCATTAAGGCGGACGCGCCCTGTCTCATAATGACCACCGAGATTCTGCGATCGATGTTGTATCGCGGTGCGGACCTCATCCGCGATGTCGAATGGGTGATC
>Ga0181571_10001460_pt1 | contig 17106 bp, 4 predicted proteins | sample 101ome_17_FD_132440 | JGI IMG/M metagenome (GOLD analysis project Ga0181571, IMG submission 132440) | Coastal salt marsh microbial communities from the Groves Creek Marsh, Skidaway Island, Georgia - 101407AT metaG (megahit assembly) | ecosystem: Environmental > Aquatic > Marine > Intertidal zone... | reverse complement strand
TGGATGCCTCCAGGTTGGACGTCACCGCGGAACCCGCCGGTGAACGAACCGAGGGGGCGAGCGCCGTCGCCCCGGGTCCATCCCCGGCGCCGGCGACGCCCCCGAAGGAGCCCGCCGAGTCTGTCGAGTCTGCAGAGTCTGCGGAGCCGCGGGGGTTCACTGCGGCGTCGGGGAATCCGTTCGGGGATGATGACGACGACGGAAACGCGGGCGATCCTTTCGACGGAATCGGCGGGTCCGTGTCCGAGGTGTCGGTCTCGTCCCCCGCGGCGTCCTCCCGGGCTCGGGTCACCGCTCGCCAATTTTTGGATCCCGAGGACGTCGCGGCGAAGGCGGGAAGTCTCCTGCGCAGACACGCCGCGCACTTCGTACACCGTCTCACCGCCTCGTACCCACGCGTCGCGATCGACGTCGCCAGGGGGCGCGGCGCGTGGACCCAGCTGCTCTCCCACGATTGCCGATCCCCCGGTGTCAGGGGTTCAGGGTTGGGGTTTCCGGTCTCCCCAGGGGGCGTCGCCGCGTGGCTGGCGGGAGCCGCCGCGGCCGGGGACGGCGGCGGGCACGTCACCGTCGACGCCGGGACCGGGGGCAACGAGCCGGAGGTCACGGCGATGCTCGACGCCATCGAATCTCGCGCGCTGCAGCCCGCGGCGGTCGTCGTGCTCGCCCCGGCGCTCTCGAGGTTGTTGGCGGCGTCGCCCCGACCGACGGCGGTGGCGTTGCTTCGCGCCGACGCCGCGTCGCAGCTCGCGGGCGTCGCGAAGGTTCAGGCGGACGCGTGGGGGGTAACGTCCGTAACGTCTGCGGAAGGCGTTAAAGGCGTTGAATGCGTTAACGTCGAGGCGCTCGCGACGCGCGGGGTGTTGGAGGTGCTGTCCACCGTGCTGGAACGCGGCGGTCCCGCGGTGGGCGCGGCGGCGACGGCTTCGGGGACGGTGGTCGATTTGATGTTTGAACTCGCGTGGACCCCGGGCACCCAGGGGCTGGCCGTGCGATGCCTCACCGCGCTCGTGGCGAGCGGCGCGGGGGGATCCCACGGGGGATCCAAGGGGGCGTGGAGCGCGCTCCTGCGTCGGTACCTTCAGAGTTTGCCCCGCGCCAGGGAGGCGGCGGCGGGGCCCGGTGGCGACTCGGCGGCTCTGACGGCGCTTCTCGCGGGGCTCCGCGCGGCGCTGGCCGGTCCGGGAGGCGCCGCGATCCGATCGCACCTGGCGTCCCCGGAAGCCAACGGGGAGGCTTACGTGCAGGTGATCAGCCTGCTCAACGGGGAGTACGGCGACGCGAGGGTTCGTGAGCTCGTCGTGCTGGACGTGCTGTCCACGCTGAGAAGTCTGCTGGCCGAGTCTGAAGACGCCGCGTCGGCGTTTGGGCGGGACGTGGGCTACGAAACGCTCAACGCGGCGCTGCGCACGGCGTGGGGGGACGCTCCCGCGTCGCGGACGCTGCTGGCCAGGGTCCTGCAGCTGGCGGTCGACGCCGACTTCCCCGAGGACGGCCGAGATCCGGCAGCCGGCGCGGTCATTCGTAACCCGGGCGCGCTCCCGGTGATCACGTCCCTGCTGCGGGGGCGCGGGGGATGGACCGCGAAGGCGATCGGGTCCGATCAGGCGACGCTGAGGACGTGGATCCTCGACGTCTTCGCGAGACTGCTGGGGGATTCCGTCGCGTCCCGAGCCGCCGCCGACCAGGCGGACCTGCTCGGCGAACTGTTGGAATGGTTCGCCGACGCCGCGCGCGACGACGAGGGTCAGCGCGACGAGAACGTCCCGGACTCGCGAGTCGAGAGAGAAGGGGACGATGACACGGCGGGGTCGGGGTCTTCGGACGACAGCACGTCCGCGCGGATCGCGGTTTGCATCGGATCCTGCGCGTCGCACTCGCTCTCGGCTCGCAATTTCCGCACCGTGTTCCGGATGCTCGCGGACCCCCGGATGGGACCGCGCGGCCGGCGCCTGTTGCTGAGTGCGCTGCGCGCCGCCGCACGCCGCGACGGCCCGGCGGCGTACTTCGACTTCACGGGCGCGGGTAACGGCGGGGGGGGTCATCACACGCTCCTGGGCGGCGGCGGGGGCGGCGGGGAGGTTGAAAACGGGCCGGGGTCGCTGGTCCTCAGCAACCCTCTCGCGTGGCCGAGCGGGCGCGCGGGTTACACGTTCGCGGCATGGATGCGCGTCGAATCCTTCTCGACGGGTGGAAACACCAGTCGCATGGCCCTGTTCGCGTTGAGGACCGCGTCCGGCCTCGGCGTCGCCGCGGAGCTCAGCCCCGAAGGGGTCGACGTGAGCACGTTCTCGGCGGGGCAGAGCGGCGTGGCAAAGGCTGAGAACGCGCATCTTCCCGCCGAGATCAAGGAGAAGCGATGGATGTTCCTCGTCATCGCGCACTCGCCCGGCCGGCCGCCGCTTTCCACCGCCGCGGTCAAGCTCTTCGTCGACGGCGAGCAGAAATCAACCGCCAAGCTCAGGTTCCCAAAGGTGACCGAGCCGCTGACGGCTTCGTCCTTTGGCGCCTTCAACGAATTCGACGCCGCGGCGATGGCCGCGGCGGCGGCGATGAATCACCACGCGGTCGCGAAAGGCGCGGCGGCGGCCGCAGCCGTGGGCGCCGCGCCATTTTCCGGGCAGTTTGGGTCGGTGCGGTTTTTCGACGATGTCCTGGGGCACTCGGCTGTCGCCGCGGTCAACTCGCTCGGTCCGGATTATCTCGGGTCGTTTTCTCCCGCGGATACCGCGTCGGGTCTCGCGCTCGCGGGGGTCGGGATGAGCCCGTCGGAGGCTCGCGAGGTTCGCGAGAGCCTGGCGCCGAGGCTGGTGCTGTCGCTCAACGCGGCGGCTGCGTACGGGCGGGACTGTTACTCCACCGTGGCGGATCACGGCGGGTCGCTCGGGAACCTCCTCAAGGACGTCAAGGAGAAGGGGCTCGTGGGGGTTCTGAAGGAGGGCGTCGTCGGGGGGACCGGGCACGACGGTGGGAACAGATTAAAGGCTGCGGACCTCGTGGGATCCGCGCGGGTGTGCGCCACGCACAGCGCCAGGGACATCATACACTGCCTCGGCGGCGTGCACGTGCTCTTCCCGCTTCTCGCGCCGATCGACGCGGACGGGGGAGTGGATGACGCGGCGGCTGAACTTCGAGACGCGATCGACCTGCTCGCGGCGATGCTCGAGGGCTCGCGGCTGAACCGGGAGGCGCTGCAGGTGAGCGGGGGTTTCGCGCTCATCGCGCACCTGCTCCGCCGCGACGGGGGCCGGCGACTCTCCGCCGCGGCGCTGCCGTCGATGGAGCGGCTGGTGAGGAGCGTGGGAAGGCACGCGTGGCAGGGGCCGGGTGGGGACACCGAGCAGGCGGCCGTTCGGCTTCTCCTGGACCTTCGCATGTGGGCCGGGGCGAACGTACCCGAGGAGGCGCTCGCGGCGCACTCGCGCTTCCTTCAGAAGCTCGCCAAACGCGATCCCGCGGCGCTGAGGTCGCTGATGCCCCCCAACGCGATTGTCGACGCCGTGGCTGAATTTAGGTCACACCCCGGGCTGAACCCGGCGGCGGCGCGCGCCCGTCGCAGGGCGCTGCTCGCCGTGATGGGCGAGCTCCTAGTGGGGGCCGTTCCTGCGGTGTACTACGAGACGGTTCAGGCGGCGTTCTCCGCCGTCGAGGACGCCGGCGAGTCGGACCCCGCCGGCGCCGCCGCCGCCGACGTTCTGGAGGCTTTCGTCGACATGCTCCAACCCGGGTCGCCGCTCGGGACGTGGCTCGCCGGGGCCATCGTCAGCGAGTGCTGCGGCGCCGCGGTGGTCCTCGCGCCCCTCACCCGCACGCACGCGCAGACCAGGGCGGTCGCCATTCGCCTGCTCACCGCGCTTATGCCGAGGTCCAACACGGAATTCGAAGCGCCCGAGCACGACGCCGGGGACGGTAAACACCAGATGGCGCCCCCGGGGCTCATGTCCGCGGTGGGAGAGGCGCTCGTTCGATTCCCACTGACACACGACATACGGGCGGCGCTGTTCGAGCTCATGCTCGGGGGCCAGCCGGTCCCCGCGGTCGCCGCGCCAGTCGCAGGGCAGGGCTCGAAACCGTCGTCGAAATCTACCACCTTTGGCGGGGTATCCGTCGCATCGGCAAAGGCCGCGGCTAAATACGCGGCCGGTCGTTTCTTCGCCTCCGTGTCCAGCAGCGGATCCGCCGGAGCCGTTCAGCTGTCCAAGGGAACCCTGCTCGAGCCCGTCGCCGGATCGTCCACCTCGGGGGTACCTGGCATCGTCCACGCCTCCGCCGCGGGTCTCCTGCTTCGACTCTTGGAGAAGAGCGAGGAGAGCGAGATGCGCGCGGGGGTGTTGGAACTGATCCTGAGCCTGGTCGAGGGCGCGGCTGGGAACGCGCACGCGGTCCTGGGCCAGGCCGGGTGGCAGCAGTGGCTCATGCCGGTGTTCACCAAGAGCGTCGACGAGGAACGCGCGTTGGCGCTGAGACTCTTCAGGGCGCTCCACACCCACGCGGTGCTGCGGGTCGAGGGGGGCGCCGGGGTCGTGGAGATGACCGCGGCTGTCGTCGCGGCCGCGGGCGACCGGAACCAGCTCGACGCGCCGGCCTCATTGCGCACGCTGCTCGCCGACCTTTTCGAGGGGCTCCTCGAGCAGACTCTGCCGCCGCCGCCTTCGGAGGATGCCGGGGATGTTTCATCGGCGAGTTGGACGAGCACGCTCGCGGCGGCTCCGTGCGGCGATAACCTCTGGTCCCTCCTTCCGCTCGTCACCGAGCTCTCCCCGGAGCAGGGTCTCGGGGCGGAGACTCTACGCATGTGCGAGGGGGCGTGGTCGGCGCTCGAGGCGTTGGCACCCACCGTAAAGTCTAATAACGGCGCGAGGGGTACGCCGGGTCACTCGAGGCAAAATTCCACGGTTCTGGACGGACACGACGTCGACTTTGGGTCCACGGAGGATCTACCGCGCAAGAAACTCGCGGCGCAGAGACCCGCGCAACGGGCGGCGTTACAGCGCGTCGCGTTCCGCCTCATCGTCGCGTACATCCGAGAGGCTCCGTCGCCGATGGCTGAATCCGCAACCAACAAACTGGAGACGCTCCTCGGTTCCATCCTGCCGACAGCCCCGATGTCCAACGAGGAGCGGGAGAGCGCGTCCGCTCGGCTGCACTGGTTCCTCGCCGCGCTCGTCCGCGCGGAGAGCGACCTCGCGTCGTCGTCGCCCGAACGAGCGGCGCTCGCGGGGCGGCTCGTGGGCGCGGCCGTGGGGAGAGGAAAGGATGTGCTTCACGGCGACGCGATTCACGGCGGATCGCTTCGCGGCGGCGTCGTCCCCGGCGGAGGAGCCAGCGTCCGAGCCAGTGCGGTGGCCGCCGCCGTGATGACCACGTCGGGGTCGGACGGCGGGGATCCCCTGAGGGGACTCATCTCCGAGCAAAAAGCCGCCGCGGGAGCCGCGTTCGACGCCAAGGAGGGCCGCAGGGCTGTCGAGGCTCGCCGAGCCGCGAGCGAGCGCACCGCTTCGGAGGCGGCTTCGTCCTACTACCACGAGCGAACCGCCGAGCGCGGTTTACTCGAGCGCAGAGCCGCGGTGATGTCCCAGGTGTGCGACAGGGAAGGGCAGCGCAGAGCCCTCGCCAACGCGCGGTCCGAGGAGGAGGCGCAGGCCATGGACCGTCGATGGACGTCGCTACTGCGCGAGCTCACCGATGAGAGCGGGCCGTGGTCGGCGGCGCGTCGGGATTCATCCGAGGATCCGAGTCGACCGCCGTACAAGTGGAAGCTCGACAGCGCCGAGGACAGTTCCCAACGCAGGTTACGTCTCAAGCGAGACTACCACTACGTCGTGTACCGCGACGAGGACCGGGACGAAAAAGAAAAGGCTGCTGGTAGTTTGGGCCTATCCGTCAACGCGGATGAGATGAGCAAGTTGGTCGGCGGGGATGCCATCCGGGTGAGGAAAAATCCCCAGGAGGACGACGGCACGATGGACGAGGTCGCCGTCGCGAGCGCCGAGGCCGAGGCCGAGGCTGCCGCCGCGGCAAAGGTCGCGGAGACTGAGCGTGAGGCTGCGGAGCTCACGCGCGAGGATAGGCGTAAGATTCTGCTGAGCCTACCCGCCATGCTGGTTGGCTCCAAGCGAACGGTTCGGGGGCAGGTCAAGGTTTCGCGCGTCGCGGTGAGTTTCATCGCAGATAGGGACCAGGACGACGATCGAAACGGCCAGGAATCCGCGTTAACCGCCGAGGGCAACGAAAAGAGCAAGAAACGGTTCTGGCGCTGGCCCATCGCTCGCGTCGATGAGGTTCACCACGCGAGGTACCGGCTGCAGCACGTCGCCATCGAGATTTTCCTGATTGATCGGCGGAGCGCGTTTCTGGCGTTTCAAGATAAGCGATCCGCGCGCGACGCCGCCATGCGCATCGCGACGTGCAGGCCGGGGATCACGCTCATGGATCGGCGTCGTAAGCTCGCCGCGGCGCAGCGGGCGCAGGAGCGATGGTGCCGGCGTGAGCTTTCCACGTTTGACTACCTCATGTCGCTCAACACGCTCGCCGGTCGAACCAGGAACGATTTAACGCAGTACCCCGTGTTTCCGTGGGTGCTGTCGGATTATACGTCCGACTCTATCGACCTGAACGACCCGCAGGCGTTCAGGGACCTGGCCAAGCCCGTCGGCGCCCTGCACGAACCGAGGCTCAAGCAGTTCATCGAGCGGTACCAGCTGCTGGCGGAGGATCCTGATAGCCTGACGCCGCCGTTTCACTATGGGTCGCACTACTCCTCCGCCGCGATTGTCCTCTTCTTCCTCATCAGGCTCCAGCCGTTCACGGGGCTGGCGAGGTCGCTCCAGGGCGGACGATTCGACCACGCGGACAGGCTCTTCGCCTCCGTGGACAGGTGCTGGCGTGCGTGCCTCGAGTCCACCGCCGACGTCAAGGAGCTCATCCCGGAATTTTACTCCCTCCCCGAGTTTCTCGCAAACTCCAGCGGCTTCAACCTTGGCGCCACCCAGCAGGGCGCGTCCGTCGGCGACGTCGCGTTACCCCCGTGGGCCAACGGTTCTCCGCACGAGTTTATTCGCGTCATGCGCGAGGCTCTGGAATCCGAGACTGTCTCTGCCAGGATGCACCTGTGGATCGATCTCGTGTTTGGCCACGCGCAACGCGGGGATGAGAGCGTGAAGCGCCGCAACGTCTTCCACCCGCTCACGTACGAAGGGTCCGTCGACCTCGACGCGGTCAAGGACCCGGATGCCCGGGCCGCCGCGGAGTCGCAGATCGTCAACTTCGGCCAGACCCCCGCGCAGCTCTTCAGGAAACCCCATCCGAGGCGAGCGCCGCCCCCGTCGCCGCTGCCGCCCATTCGCCACTCGCCGCACAGCGTCGCGCTCACGTCCGTGATGGCGCCGCCTCGGTTCCCTCCCAACGCGCCAGCCTCGCCCGTCGCTTTCGTCTCCGTGGAGGGATCGGACCTCGCGTCGGTCGGCGGCGGGAACCTATTCGGGCAATCGGCGAACGTCCCCGGGCTTCCGTCCGGGGTCAAGGTGGTGACGGCTTCGGTCGATTGCGCCGTGGGGTTGCACCGTTTCGTCCGCCCGAAAATCGACGGGGGTAACTCGGCGCTCACGCAGGCCATCGGGTCCGCCGCCGATCTCATCAAGGACGTCAAGGAACACATCACGGGTTCCGGAAACTGGACGCAGGGTGGGGATCAATACGCGGCGGGGTACGCGGTGGAGTGCGATTCCGTCGCCGTGAAGCGAAGGGTCGCCCCTTTTGCCGCGGAGGCTGTCGTGGGTTCGCAGCATTTCGCGACAATCGCTGGTGGAAAAATTTTACTCTCGTGCGGACACTGGGACCACGGCCTGAGGGTGCTCTCCGTCGAGGACAGCCGCGAGCTGCAGATCGCGACCGGGCACAGGGACCTCGTGACGTGTATATCCACCACCGCCGGGCGGGTGGGACGCGCGTGGGCCAAATCCGACGCCAAGGGTGCACTCGGCGCCCTCCGCGCCAAAGCGCTCAACATCGCGCAGGGATACAACGACGACGGCTCCGGCTGGGACGACGCCCTGGGGTGGAACGACGGCGCGACGATCGTGGTGAGCGGCTCTCGCGATACCACGGTGGCCGTGTGGGAGGTGACGCCGCCGCCCGACGGGTGGGGCGGCGCGCATCCGTCCTTCTCGCGCGGCGGCGGGCTCGGGCAGCGTCCTCGTCGGATCCTCTTCGGTCACGCCGACGGCGTGACGTGCGTGGCAGCCTCCGCGGAGCTCGACCTGGTGGCGTCGGGGGGCGCGGACGGCGCGGTGTTGCTGCACACGCTGCGCCAGGGCCGTCACCTGCGGACGCTCAGGGATGCGGGGTCGGATGCGGGCGTCCCGTCGTGGCTCTGTTTCCTCGAGGCGCCCGTCGCGGCGGTTCTCGTGTACGACGGGGATCTGCTGACGCTCTCGACGCACGGGATCAACTCCCCGGGATCAACCACGCCGCCCCTCGCGACCGCGAACGCCACGGAGCGGCTGCACGCGCTGACGCTGTCGCCCGATGGACGGTTCCTGGTCACCGGGGGTGAGAAGGGTGCTGTCGTCGTTCGTAACTGTCACGACCTTCGCGTGTGCGCGCGTTACGACGGGCCGGGGCCGGCGGTGACGGCGCTGCGGACCACGCCGGAGGAGTGCATCGTCGGGGGACTCGCGGACGGGAGGATCGCGGTGTGGGCGCCGGGCGTGGCGGGAGCCTGAGGAGAGTCTCGTCGTCTTGACTTTACAAGCTGATATTGCTAGCTAGTAGCTACTTATAGATACCTTCGTATGATACAACGGGGTTCACCCGATTTGCCCAATGCACCTTCGTATGATACAACGGGGTTCACCCGATTTGTCCAACGCTGACGAGCGCCGCGGCCGTGGCGACGAGCGCGGTGAAAAGCCCCGCGAGCCCCGCGGCTCCTCCTTTCGGCTTGGTCGTGTAAATGATGTCCACGTCGGCCTCGTCGTCGGAGCGCGGGGGAAGGGCACTCACGGTGTCGGCGGCGTCGTCCGCCTTCTTCTTCTCCTCGTCGGCAACCTGGTCGGCGTACTCAGCCTCGGCCTCGAGCTCTTCAGCCTCCGCGTCGAGCTCTTCAGCCTCCGCGTCGAGCTCTTCAGCCTCCGCCTCGATGTCCTCCACCTCATCCTCGATGTCCTCCACCTCAGCCTCGGTCGAGTCGACCTGGTCCTCGAGTTCTTCAACCTCCGCCTGCACCTCGGCGGCGCCCGCCACCTCGGTCTTTAGCGCCGTCAGGTCCCCCGAATCGACGCCGTCCACCGAGGCCAGCGCCACCAGCGGGTCGACTTGGGTGGTGGTAGGGGTGATACCCCCACTCTGCAGCTCGGTGACCGCGGTGGTCACGTTGACCTCCTCGGGGTTGACCTCGATCGTCACGTCGTATTCGGTGTTGAGGATGTGGCGGCGGCGTCCCGAGGAGGCGGAGGTCTCGGTGGCGTTGCAAAAAGCCTTGGAGGAGTTCACCGAGGGCATGGCGGCAAAGGCGAGGTCGCACGCGGCGGTGGCGTTGGGCGCGGGCTTCTTGAACTTCACCCTCGTCGCGTTCTTGCCCGCGATGGCCGCGTCCGCGAGGATCTTAGCGCGCCGCGCAGCCTTTGCGTCGGCAATCTTTGCGAGCATCGCGTCGCGCTTGGCTTTTGCCTCTTTCCGCTCCTCCTCGAGCTTCTTGCGCTTCTCCTCGGCCTCCTTCTTCTTCTCCTCGAGCTTCTTGCGCTTTTCATCGGCCTCCTTCTTCTTCTCCTCAGCCTCTTTCTTCTTCTCTTCAGCCTCCTTCTTCTTCTCCTCAGCCTCCTTCTTCTTCTTCTCCTCAGCCTCCTTCTTCTTCTTCGCATCCCTCTTGGCGTACTCAGCCTTCCTGTCCTGCTCCTCCTTGTACTCCTCCCAGGTGTCGTAGCCGTCCGGGAGGCCGGGAGGCCGAGGCGGCGCCGGGGCCGCGACCACACCTCCTTTGTCGTCGTCGGCGTACTCGAAAAACCCGTCGGCTTGCTTGCCATCCGAGTCGTAGCACGGGCACCAGAGATCGTACTCAATCTCCACAGACTCGCTCATCGCAACCCCCGCGTTGTCACCGCACTTGCGCGTCCCGGACTGGTACAGCCGCTGGCAGTGCTGCAGCGAGCTGGTAGTCTCGTCGCCGTAGCACCCGAGCAAGAACGGCGGCTTGGTCCGCGCGTGGTAGTGGTAGATCTTGGCGCCCTCCGGGATGCCCCACGAATCGTACGCGGGCACTGTTCCGGTGTGCCCGCCGCACGGGTCGAGGTCCGCGGGTGCCGTCCCCGTGGATTCGTGCCGGCCGTAGAGGGGCCTGCCGTCGAGCATGACGCCCACGACGCCGGAATGACCGGGGTCGTCCGGTTTGTAGAGGCACACGGGGTCCATGTGGTAGTGGTAAGGGTTGGCGTGGCCCCCGCACTCGTCCATGAAGAGTTCGGTTCGAACAGTGCCGCTGGCGCACGTCTTGAAGAGCGTCTCCTCGCAAGTCTTGACGTCCATGCCGCCTGGGCAGTAACCCGAGTAGGTGGATCCGTCCTTGCAAGGGTAAGGGGGCCTGGCGTCGGACGCTGACGTGACCCTCGGCCCGGATCCGAAGCCAGCCTCGAACGGACCGTAAATCAGTGTAGAGTCCGTTCCGTAGCCCACCGTGCCGAGGAGCGGAGCAGCCATGGGGGCCCTGTAAGAAGGAATGGTGGCTCCGGCCCACGTTCCCTTCAGCTTACCGGTCGCGGAGTCGAACGCCAGCTTGCCACCAACGGCGGGGGACCCCCCGGAACCTGGCCGCGAGGGGGGCTTTCCTTCAGCCGGGGGCGCACCGGGTTTACTTGGTTTACTTGGTTTGTCTCCCGCCCCCCCGCCTCCCGGACCCCCACCGCTCGGCTTATCGCGTTTAGGCTGAGCCGAAGCGGTCGCGAGGAGGCTCGCGACCACGATGGCGAGTAAAGACGCGCGCCGACGCATGGCAAACTCTCCGCACGCGCGCGTCGGAATGCGCGAGGGGCGTTCAACACGGGGCGAATGGCCTGTCGGTCAAGCGATTTTTGCATGAGTCATCATCAAGCCGAATATCAAGCCGCTGGAAAATCATTGGCGAGGTTTACTTTCATTTCACACGACCGCCTCCTCCCGCCTCGCCGACCTCACCGCGAGCTCCTTCGCAACCTCCCTCTCCACCCTCTCCACGTACTCTGCGATCTTAAACTTCCGCTTGCACCCCGCGTAGTTCATGTACCGAACCTTGCCGAACACGTCGCGCTCTTTCCAGCCCTGGTCGTGAACTCCGCAGATGGCCCACATGCACCCGACGTACCCATTCGGATCGCGACCGTCCAGCTGGTACCTGTCGTTGAGGTAAATCGCCCGTCGCAGCGCCTCCTCCGGTCCCTCGCCGGTCCACTCCAGGATCTTCTTGGCCCAGTACATGCGCAGGAACCCGTGCATGGTGCCCAGGTGCGTCAGCTCCTTCTGCGCCGCGTTCCAGAGCTCGTCGTGCGTCCGCGATTGCTCCAACTCCTCCAGCGCGTACGCGTGTTCGCGGGGATCCGCGGCGTGCGACGCGAGGGACTCGCGCGCCCACGCCGGGGCGCCCAGGGTGGAGTCGTAGTGAGGGTTATGGAGGCAAAAGTTATCCGCGAGCTCGCGTCGGACGATGAGCTCTTCTAGAAATGAATCCACAGCCTCCGGATGCGTCGCTCGGTGTTTCGTAGCCTCGACGGCGCACCGCTGCGCGGAGAGCTGCCCAAAGTGGAGGTACGGGGAGAGACCGGAGAGCGCCTCCGGAACGTTGGGGTCGTTCCTGCTGCCGTATAGCGCGAGGCGGTTGGGGAGAAACGAGGCGTCGCCGCCGCACAGCGCCGCGAGCGCGGCTGATTCCCCCGGCGCCCTCGACCGCGGCGGCGACGGCGAGAGCACCTCGGGCACCGACGCGCCGGGTCCCCTCCGCGCCGCGTCGATCAGGCCGTCCCAATCGATCGAACCGGGCACAGCAGCGACCGGGCCCTTCTCGACGTTAGCTTCCGCCGCCGCCTCGCGCACGTCCTCGACCGTTGGAAAGTCGGTGAGAAAGTCTCCGAGACGTCCGTTGATCTTCTTCCGGATGGTCCTCGCCGCGTATTCCTGCTTGTCAGACGCCACCCACGCGGGCACGACGTTGTGGGCGTCAACCTCCCTCACCGGGACGTCCACCGGGCACAGCAGCGTGGTCACAGAGTCCCGCCACGCGCGTCCGATTCGCAGAGGGGAGAAATCCGTGACGAGCATGGAGCAGCCGAGGCGTTCCGCGGCGGCTGGGACGGAGACGCCGGGGTCGGGCCCTCGCGCGAGGTGGAACGGGATGCCGAGATCTCTCAGCCTCGACTCCAGCTCCCGCAGCCCGCGGAGCATGAAGCAGTACTGCCTCGCGCCCGCGTTGGCGAACTCAGGGACGAGCGCGAAGACCACGTGCAGCGGTCGGCGATGCTCGCGCGCGACGGCGAGGGCGTGGCAGAGCGCCCAGTTGTCCATCGCCCGCTGGTCCCGGGACATCCAGTACACCACCGGACCTTGGCCCACCGGGACGTCGCCGCCGCGAAGCGATCGGACCCTCCGAGGATCGCACCAAACGCCGGATGACGGTCTTACCGTCGTGGTGGCGTCATCCGGGGACGAAGGCGACGACGCGGAGGGGGACGATGCCGCGCCTCGGACGCCCGTCCTCGTCGGAGGTTTGGTCGTCGACGTGGCAGCCCGGAGAGGTGCCCATCGGCTCGCGCACCCTGTCGGGGGCCTCGGGGCGACCGCCGGAAGATGCGTCGCGAGGACCGACATGGCGCGCGCGAGCTCGGTAACCCCGCGGCGGCTCGTCTTGGCTGTCGCTCGACGGGCCCGCGCGGCGGGCGCTTCCTGCGAACTGGCGAACGCCGCCGCACCTTTGGGCTTTTCGGGAGTTTTTCCGATATATGCTTCCGATATCGGACAGGACAGCTGGAGCGGCTTTGCGGCGGTTGCGGGAGATCTCGACGCGTCGAAACGTCGCATTAAACCGGTGCTACCAAGAAGACGCGGTCTTCTTCCCCGCCGCGCGATCGCTCGCCTCCTCCGCCGCCGCCTCGCTCGCGTCCGGCATCCCCAGCATCACCTTCTCCTTGTCAATCGTGACCATCCCCGTCCTCCCGCCGCTCGGCTTTCGCACGAATTTCGGCGACGTGAACGACACGTCAACCTTCCCGCCCGTTCGCAGCTTGGAGTGAAACGCGGCGAGATCCGCGGCGTACTGAAGGTCCTCGTCGCTGGCCTCCTGTCCGGGCTGCTGCCGCAGGATGACGTGCGCGCCGGGCGCCCCGCGCACGTGGAACCACACGTCCTGATCCTTGCCGATGGAGAGGCTCACCGCCTCGTTGCCTCGGCTGTTTCGACCGACGAGCACCTCCTTCCCGCTGGGGGCGACGTACCTCCGAATGTTGATCATCGGATCGTCCCTCCCGCCCTTCTTCTTGGGCTTCGGGGGCGTTCCCCCTCTCTTCCCCTTGCCCCCGCTCGATCTCTCCCGTCGCTTGATCTCCGCCGCGGCGCCCTTGCCCGCGGGCTTGACGAGCCTCGCGTCGACGAGCTCGGCGTTGATCTCCTCCAGGGCCAAAACGTCATCCTTGCCACCCCGCCCGGAGCTCAGTTCCCGGAGCGAAAACTCAACCTGCTCGAGGTACTCCGCCTCGCGCGACGCCGCCTCGAGCAGTGGCTCCACGGCGCCCGCGGTCCTCCGCTGTTTCCTCGCTTTTTTATACAGCGCCTCAGCCGCCGCAACCGGTCCCTTGAGCGCGTCGATTGGGATTTCCTTAGCCTCGCCAGTCTCAAAGTCGTACACCGTGAGCGCGCTCGCTCCCTGCCGGTACCCGTGCTGGTACGCCATGATCTCGTCCGCGCGGGTCTTGACGTCCTCGTGCGCCTCCGCCTCGGCGATCTGCCTACGAAAGGAGTTCACCTTTTGACGATTTTTTTTAACCGCAGCGCCGACGGCTTGGAGCAATCGGTCCTTCTCCCGGCGGAACACGTCGGCGTCGCCCGCGCCGCCGTAAACCTCGGCGAACAGCGCGCCGACGGGCCCGCCGGCGCCCGCGGGGTTCGCCGCCCTGGACGCCGCCGAGAGCGGCGTCCTGCCCGCGCCGATCGGGTCCGCCGGCTCGTGCAACAGGAGCTGCCCGCCGCCGTCGCACCAACCGGCGGCGGAGAGGGTGGACATGATCTTCGGCTCGACGTTCGAAGGACCCGCGTTCTCGCCTCCTCCTCCTCCTCCTCCTCCTCCTCCTCCTCCTCCGCCGCCGACCAAAACCTCCACCGCACCGGTCATCGCGTCCACCCATCGCCGCCACTCCTCGTGGATCGCGCGCCAGTCAGCGTCGGTGAGGGCGGACGGCGAAGGGTCCGAACCGACGCCGGCGCCGGAGCCGGCGAGGAGCGTCGCCGCGAGCGCCGGGCTCACGCCGCGAAACGCGCGAACCATACCCTTCTCCACCCCGGGCGTAATTTGCTGCTGCAGATTCGTCCCCGCCGCCTTCGTTCCTCCCTTACTTTTGGACGATTTGACCCGGTCCTCCGCGACCAACGCCGCCGCTCTCGTGACGACGTCGCGCCATTCCGCGAGGGCTGGAGCGTCATCCGGGGCGACGCCCGGCGCCGTCGGCGGCGGTCGGTACTCGAACCCCGGCGATAGCGGTCGCACGGACGTTTGCGCGGCTCCCACCTGGTAGGCGCACGCGGCGATCTTCCCCGTGACCTCGTCCACCAGCACGGCGTTGCTGTTGCGTCCCATGACCTCGCAGTGCAGCGTGAACCGCGGCGCGTCTCCGGGCCGATCGGCGAATGAGAATGTCGCGACCCTCTCCCACGGCTCGGGCAGCGCCGCGCGCGTCAGCACGAGGTTCCTGAGCAGCGCGTGGCACTGCTCGCCGAAGGATAGCTGCTCGGTCTTGTGGATCCTCGGCGGGGGCGGTCCGAGGCACACGCGCGCGGCGTCGGGGTGCCAGGATACGTGCAGCGCGACGTTTCCGTCGATGCCACGAAGGCCGAGCACGAGGGTGTAGGCGTCGGCCTGCGCGGCGAGCTCCACCTTCGTGGGCACGCCCAACGCGCGCACCTCGCACACGGACGCGACGAGCGCGGTGTAATCGAACGCGGGGAGCTTAACGCCTTTGGCGCGCGGCGCGCCCCCCCCCGTCGTTCCGGTCGGAGACGGCTCAGCCGCGTCCGCGCGTGTCGCGACGGCTGCGGTGGAACCCGGGTGGAGCCGGCGTTGATGCGTCGGGCGATCCGTCGCTCGGAGTCCAGGCGCGGTCGCGGCGCGGCGCATGCACTCCGCGGCGCGCCTGCATGTCGCAGACCGCATCACCATCGCGGTCCCTCCAGTCGCGCGGCTCGTCGCGGCTGCGCGCATCTCCGTGTGCGGGTCGACTTTGTTGTTGCGTAGCTTTTGTTCCGAGGCGGGGAACGACGTCATCACGCATCGTCAAATAAATCAGCGCGGGGCTGCCGCATGAGCGGTGGGGCCCCGTCGAAGCTGCTGCAGTTCCTCGCCGCGGGGGCCATCGTCGCGGTGTCCTCGTGGGACGTCCACCGCAAGATAAGAGCCAACTCGGTGCCCGTCACCGCGGAGCAGTGGGAGGACATTAACCAGTGGAAGAGGGACCAGAAAAGGGAGATCGAGCAGGGGCGTTCGTTCAGAGTGCTCGAGTACCTGAGCAAGGGTGGCGGCGGAGAAGAAGAGGGTTGAGCCCAAGACCCGCAGGATGATGGATGCGCGCCCTGTGAACGTGGGGTGGGGTTCAGCGCCCGCGCAGCGGGGCGTGAAGAGACAGCGAGACTGGAGCGATAAGCCAACTCCAAAGTCTGCATTCTGCCAGCACGGTCGTCGGCGCCCTCAGTGTAAGGAATGCGGTGGGTCAGCAATCTGCGAGCATGGTCGTCAGCGCGCTCAGTGTAAGGAGTGCGGCGGGGCAGCAATCTGCGAGCATGGTCGTCAGCGCGCTCAGTGCAAGGAGTGCGGCGGGTCAGCAATCTGCGAGCATGGTCGTCAGCGCTCTCGGTGCAAGGAGTGCGGTGGGTCAGCAATCTGCGAGCACGGTCGTCAGCGCTATCAATGCAAGGAGTGCGGCGGGGCAGCAATCTGCGAGCACGGTCGTCGGCGCTATGACTGCAAGGAGTGCGGTGGGTCAGCAATCTGCGAACACGGTCGTCGGCGCTCTCGGTGCAAGGAGTGCGGTGGGGCAGCAATCTGCGAGCATGGTCGTCAGCGCTATCATTGCAAGGAGTGCGGCGGATCAGCAATCTGCGAGCACGGTCGTCGGCGCGCTCAGTGTAAGGAGTGCGGCGGGGCAGCAATCTGCGAGCATGGTCGTCAGCGCAAACAGTGCAAGGAGTGCGGCGGGACATCTATCTGCGAGCACAGCCGTCAGCGTGCTCAGTGCAAGGAGTGTGGTGGGTCTCAAATCTGCGAGCACGGTCGTCAGCGCTCTCTTTGCAAGGAGTGCGGTGGGTCTCAAATCTGCGAGCACGATCGTGTACGCTCTACGTGCAAGGAGTGCGGTGGGTCTCGATTCTGCGAGCACGGTCGTCAGCGCTCTTACTGCAAGGAGTGCGGTGGTGCATCAATCTGCGAGCACGGTCGTAAGCGTTCTAGATGCAAGGAGTGCGGTGGGTCTGAAATCTGCGAGCACGGTCGTCGGCGCTACGACTGCAAGGAGTGCGGTGGTGCATCAATCTGCGAGCACGGTCGTGTACGCTCTCGGTGCAAGGAGTGCGGCGGGGCAGCACTCTGCGAGCACGGTCGTCAGCGCTCTTACTGTAAGGAGTGCGGTGGCGCATCAATCTGCGAGCACGGTCGTGAGCGCAGATACTGCAAGGAGTGCGGTGGGTCTGGAATCTGCGAGCACGGTCGTATACGCTATTACTGCGTGGAGTGCGGTGGGTCTGGAATCTGCAAGCATGGTCGTGCACGCTATTACTGCATGGAGTGCGGTGGGGGCTCATTCTGCGAGCACGGTCGTCACCGCTATCAGTGCAAGGAGTGCGGTGGGTCTGGAATCTGCGAGCACGGTCGTCAGCGCTCTCAGTGCA
>Ga0181571_10001458_pt1 | contig 17123 bp, 27 predicted proteins | sample 101ome_17_FD_132440 | JGI IMG/M metagenome (GOLD analysis project Ga0181571, IMG submission 132440) | Coastal salt marsh microbial communities from the Groves Creek Marsh, Skidaway Island, Georgia - 101407AT metaG (megahit assembly) | ecosystem: Environmental > Aquatic > Marine > Intertidal... | reverse complement strand
GTGCAGTAGCTATTGGATCTAAGGGTCAGGTACTGGCTCAAGGCTATAATGGATTTCCACGTGGTATTTACGATGGGGATATTCGCTATAACGACAGAGAAATAAAATATCAATATATTGTTCATGCAGAACAAAATGTTATTTACAACGCCACATACAATGGTGTATCATTAGATGGAGCAACTCTGTACGTCTGGGGCCTTCCTGTTTGCTCTGAGTGCGCGAAGGGAGTGATACAGGTAGGTATTAAGAGAGTGGTAATGCCTGCCGCAGATTATCCGGATAAGTGGGTAGAGTCATTTGAAAAAACTGGTGACATGTTTGGTGAAGCAGGTGTAGAATTTGAACTTATTGATTGTGGGGATAAACCCTTCGGGTAAGTGGAAACGTAAGAATCCTACACTCGACAGACTTAATCGTTGGATGGATGAACTTGGTATTTGTCATTACTCATTTTGTAATGTCATATCAGAACCAGGTGTATATAAAAAATCTCAAATAGATTACAAACAGCTATGTACATTTACAGAAGGTTATGATAGAATTATCGCATTAGGAGGTTTTGTGTCAGAGGCACTGAGTCGTATTAATGTCGATCATTTACCAATGCCACATCCCTCTCCTTTGAACCGCAAGTTAAATTGCTCACATTATGAAAAACGTAAGATTGAGGAGTGCCGACGTTATGTCGAAGGTCATAACAAATCCAATCAACAACATCCCAAAGAATGAGAAGTCTCATGTTCTTGGTTGGTCACTTGTATGGAAAGAACTACTCGGAGCATCTATAGATCATAGATGCACACCACAAATTCTCAACGCGGATACGGTCTATGTCGACCATGGTGCAAACTTTGGTGGCACACTTAACCTTTTTGGTGGTGCAACAAAAGACATATTTGACCGTATCAATATTCTCCTCGCATGTAAAAATATTGTATCATTAGATTGGGATATGCCCGACTATGGCGTCATGCTAAAGAAACGCATCGGCGCCAATACTACATGCGAGGAGATAACCGAGAAGTGGTGTGATATGGTCTCTAAAAGGATAAGTAGTATTACTTCTTTAAAACACAAGGACCTTAAAACCAATGGTATTACATTCGGCGACTCTCACACTATTGCTTTTAGTGGCGTTGGTGATAGTGTTTACCGTACTGATGGTAAGACTCTTTTTGGTAGTTTACGGAAGGGACTTCGAGAAGAACTGGGTCGAAGGGAAGAAAGACTTACGTTATGCCTTGGTTCTATCGATATTAGGCATCATATACTGCGTCATAATGATTTCGATTTAAAAGAAACAATTAAAGAGTATATCAAGCAGGGTAATGAATTGTCCGATGATGTATGGTATGCAGCACCTGTTCCAGTAGAGTTTGAAGGAAGACGTATACCTAAATCTGGATTCTATAAAAAGACTCCGTTTTATGGTTCATGGAAATGTAGATGGAACTTGACAAATAAATTCATTAATATTCTACATGATGAATCAAAGGGTAAGGTAGTCTTGCCACCAAAAGAATGGTACACTATGGATCCTGAGAAATACGCTAAGACTTATATGGAGCATGGTTCTTCTTTCCATATTGCTCCACCTTATTACAGACGAAATGATTGGGGAGTATCACCTTTTGGCACATAACAATCACGTAATAGATGGCATAAATAAGGACGTTGGTCCTTTATACACGTTAGAAGATGCCAAAGAATATTTTTTGAAATTAGCAGAGGGATGGGAGGATCCATATGGAGTACCCAACATTACTACTCATAGCAATATCCGTGTCGTTCGTGACGACTATTTGGTTGGCAGTAAAGTTCGTGGTGGGGACTGCCTCATCTCTAGCCTCCCTGACCACATCGACACTATTGTGTATGTCCAACCTCGTACTGGTCTCGCTGGTGTTAGCATACTCGATGTGGCTAAGAGACACGGAAAGGAAGTCAAGCTGTTTATGCCTTCCTCAAAACGAATTAGTCATCACCAGGCATGTTGTATAGAACGAGGCGCTAAAGTAGAATTTCATCGTATTGCTGCAATGCCGAATCTAAATCTTATTGCCCAGAAATGGGCAGCAGAGAGATCTAATGCTTTCTTTGTTCCATTGGGTCTAAAACATGAGAAGGTAACTGCAGGTATTGTAAAGACTGCATCACAGATTGAAGAGCCTGAAGAGGTTTATGTTGCAACATCAACCGGTGTACTGACAAGAGCATTACAGATTGCATGGCCTAATGCTAAGTTCACATCAGTCTGTGTATCACGTAATATGAAGGCAGGTGAACTTGGTAGAGCTGAGGCAATATCAGATCCTCTTGCATTTACTGCTTCTGAAAAGAAAGAGAACCTACCACCATTCCCAACTATAGATACCTATGATGGTAAGGTATGGAAGTATATTCCTAAGAATACTGATCGCGATATTCTGTTTTGGAATGTGGGACAAGAACCAATATTACAAAATGAAAACCTATATGAAACTGTAGATTCATACAGAGATTGGGCAAAGAATGTGGCTTAATGAACCAGCAATCGATGTTCTAGTAAACTATTATTATCCAAAGGCAAAGTGGTTACAACTTAATTGTAATTGGGGTGCTATTCCATATACAGGGTCTGTAGCTACACAAGAAATTAATGATCCACTAATGCAAGAGATTGACATCTATGATTGTTATACTCGAAATGCTGCTGGATTTTCTAATGTGTTACAGGATTTAAAGTATCGAAGTAAAACGCCTAAAAGACATCATCAAATAAAAAATATTTCTCTTGGTCAAAAGCACTTAGATCTTGTAGATAGTTATGTAACTGAAAAATGGGATCTCAAGACTTGGCTTTTTGCTTATATGTCTCATCGAGCTACGGGTTCTGGCGCATCGTTTACAAGAGACCATGGTTATAGAAATAATTGTGTCCACAAATGGGGAGTTATGGAATCTATCGAAGAGATGATTGCTGATCTAAAGTATCGTAAGGCTAATAAGATTGCTACATTTACATCAATTGGTAACCAACCGCCATCACCTAGAAAGGGTGTTAGCGTAATTGATTATCTTACAGATGAATTACCAGGTTTACTTGATAAACTAATCGATTGGTTACATTCTGGTGAAAAGAAAACACACAAACAGGTTGTAGATTATTTAAACGAATATAACTTAAAACAAGGACACAAACGTTTTAACTTTGTTTATGCTGCATTTTCTTATGACTTGGGTGATTACCATAAAGATCTTGTAGATGATATGAGTCATGGATATTTTGGGAACAACGCCATTCGTTGTATGAAAATGTTATCAAAGGGATATACGACAGATCAATTTATGGATATATTATGCGAACGCATGGGCGGGGCACCCAGAGATAATGAGGATGTATTTTGTGACTTCGTGCGATTTGGACAAAACTATGTGCCTCGTAGTGATGATACTTTTGATCACGTACCATCAACTATTACTAATAATTCTGGTTGGGTTTCTGGATGGGAACAAAGACAAGGAAAACCCAATATTGCTAGTGTACAGCTCACAGAATTTATGGTATAATATAATTATTACTTATTTAGGAGACCCGCATGTCAATTATGGACAAGCTTAAAAAGAACTCTAAGCTTTCTAATACAGAAGTTCTTTCAGAGTCTAAATTTTTTAACGAAAAGGATATGACTCCAACAGATGTGCCAATGATCAATGTGGCACTATCAGGATCTGTCGATGGTGGTTTGGCTCCAGGCCTTACCGTTCTTGCAGGACCATCTAAACATTTTAAAACTTCATTTGCTTTAATTATGGCATCAGCATATCTCAGACAAAATCCGGATGCTGTTATGCTATTCTATGATTCAGAGTTTGGTTCCCCACAAGCTTATTTTGAACAATTTGAGGTTGATACATCCCGAGTACTTCATACACCTATTACAAATGTAGAAGAACTGAAGTTTGACTTAATGTCTCAGCTTGAAGCACTGGATCGTGATGATAAGGTCATTATTGTTATTGACTCTATTGGTAATCTTGCATCCAAGAAAGAGATGGAAGATGCATTGAACGAAAAGTCAGTTGCTGACATGTCACGTGCTAAAGCACTCAAAGGTTTATTCCGTATGGCAACACCTTATCTTGCTATGAAGAATATTCCTATGTTGGCTGTGAACCATACGTATATGGAGATCGGTCTATTCCCTAAAGCCGTTGTTGGTGGTGGTACAGGCATTTACTATTCAGCTGACAACATTTGGATTCTAGGTAGACAACAAGATAAAAAAGGTACAGAGATCCAGGGCTATCACTTTGTTATTAATGTTGAGAAGAGTAGATATGTTAAAGAAAAGTCTAAAATTCCTATTACTGTTTCCTGGGACGGTGGTGTTCGCAGTTATTCTGGCCTGCTTGACGTGGCTCTTGCTGGTGGGTACGTTACTAAGCCTTCCAATGGCTGGTATGCAGCGGTTGATATGGAGACAGGTGAGATTGGTGGCAAAGTTAGGCATGATCAAACTTTAGAGCATGAATTCTGGGAACCTATTTTTGCCAATACGGACTTTAAAGAGTTTATAAAGAAACAATATACTATTGGATACAAAGATCAGGTATCAATGGATGAGATAGTTGTCGAAGATATTTAATCATCCTTGGCCACATATAATTGAAGAAAACTTTTATGATTACGAAGACTTTGAACACTTTAAAGCTATTGCAATTAAAATTTGTAATAAAATAAAACCTGAAGAAAAGATAATTGAAACTCAAACTTTAAATACGTTTAAAAATAAGTATGAAGCTAGGGCTCTTAGTTATTTGGAGCTTCTAGCTCCAGAAAAACTTAAATTATATAATACGTTTCAATTAGATGTTCAAGGTGTTGGGATAAATGAAACAAGTCAAAATTTTGTACACGTAGATAGAGATGATAAACTCTTATCAATTGTTGTATATGGTTATCCTGAAAATCATATAGGCACATTTATTGGAACTAGATATAACTTGCAGCCTTTAGAATGGAAACAAAATAGAGCTCTTATTTTTTCTAGGACACAAAATACTTGGCATAAATTTAGCACAATGGGTTTAGGCCCACGAGTAACTTTTAATATAAATTTATATAGGTAATATATGCTTAACCATTATATTGATGTAGATCAAAAGATTATAGAAGATTGTATTAGAGATTATTACTCTAATACGTCTTTTAGAACTAAAACGATGGCCAAAGCAGATCCTAATGTACACATAAATTATTTCACACAATTGGCCAGTAATATATTAAATTGCAAATTAGAATTTGTTAGTGGTAATTACTATAAGCATACAATACCGTATTTTCCGCACACTGACTATAAAAAAGAATTAAATAATCCAATTAATCTTGTAATACCTTTACAAATAACTGGCTCAGCAAGTCTATTGGTTTTTGACCAGCAATGGCTTGAAGATAGTGTAACGTGGGATATGAATTACGAAACTACAAACGAATTGAAAACAAATAAATTCACAAAAGGTTCTCCAAATAGTTATAATGTTACTAATAAAACTGGACTAGATTTTGATTTAAATATGCACAAACAGCATTTATCTTATTTTAAATTAGAAGATTTACATGGATTATCTGCTGAAGCATTTGAGTTTGTTCCAAGTAAAGCTATTTTATTTGATAATAGGAAGATCCATTGTACTTCTCATTTTAAAGGAGAAAAATTAGGTTTATCATTAAGATTTAAATATGGAGATAAAAATGCAAGAGAACATTGATTATGAATTGGTTCCAGCTGAAGGTGCCGATCATTGGAATATTAGAATTAAAACTGGAGAGTTTATTGAAACAGTATTTAATTTCGGAGCTTTACAAGTTGCAGAAGATGGAGAACATTTAAATTTTAATTATGAGATAGTCTCGTCTCCAATAGATGATCTTGAACCTGAAAATATTGATTTACAAAAATGCGTATCTGATATATTATATAACGTGTTAGAAAATTCTGTAGCAAGAGTACTAGAAGAAGAGAAAGAAGAAGAATGAAAATTTTAATTATGGGTCTTCCAGGTTCAGGTAAGACTCATTTAGCACAAAGACTACAAAAGCATTTAAATTGCTCTTGGTATAACGCTGATAAGATCCGGGAAATGGCCAATGACTGGGACTTCAGTGAAGAATCTAGAATTCGTCAAGCAAGGCGGATGCGCAATATAGCAGATTACGAAAAAGGTTGTGGCCATACAGTAATCTGCGATTTTGTGTGTCCAACAGAAATGACACGATATATCTTTGAAGCTGACATTACAATATGGCTGGCCACTGTTATAGCCAGTGAATATCAAGATACAAATAAATTATTTGAAGATCCTACTGACTTTGATTACATTATTGAAAAATTTATTTCAGATGAAGCCATTGAGCAAATGGCAAATAGAATGAAAGAAACATATGACCTTTGATTGGAAAAAACCAACAGTACAAATGTTAGGCCGATGGCAACCTTGGCATGATGGACATACTGAACTCTTTAAAAAAGCTCTAGCTAAAACTGGTCAGGTTGTGATTATGTGTCGTGACGTTGCTGGTGTAGATGCCGGAATGGGTAATGACGATAACCCATTTTATTTTAATACCGTACGGACAAATATTGAAGATAAATTACTTGAAGCTGGGTTTACATACGCAGAAGACTATGTTATAATAGTTGTACCAAACATTGTAGACATTAGTTATGGTCGAGACGTTGGTTATACATTTACACAACATGATCTTGGCAAAGAGATACATGATATATCCGCTACTAAGATCCGAGCGAAAATGCGAGAAGAAGGTAAACTATAATGGACCCTTTGGTTCGATTAAACTATCCATTAGATAAATCAGCTATCTTGGCTAATTTGGATAGACTCAAAGAAAAAAGTGTCTATTATAGTGATTATAGAGGCACTGTTGACTTTTGGAAAATAGCTAAATCGTATGATCCAATGTTTATTAAAATTATGGATGATTTTGGCGTTAATGGAAAGCCAAGAGTTTATTGGCTAGAACCTAATGTAAATTTGCCAGAGCATATTGATAATGGAACTACTTGTAGTCTTAACTTTATATTATCAGATGAACCAGCTCCTGTAACTATTGAAGGAATTGATTATATTTACGAGCAATGTTTGCTAAATACATCTATTATGCATGGTGTAAAAAATGGTAATAAAGAAAGGATACTTTTAAAAATTAGTATATTCGACCGGCCGTATGAACAAGTAGCGAAACAAATACCTAAAGAGTATATTTTATGAGTAACGTTGAACAAGTAATATTAAGAAACGTATTAACAAATGAGCCTTACATGCGTAAGGTTTTGCCATTTATCAAACCAGAATATTTCCAAGGTGTGTACAATCAATTATTTAAAGAGGCTGGTAAGTTTGTTGGTAAATACAATAAGCTTCCAACACTAGACTCTTTTAAAATTGAAATTGACCAAAGTGATAAACTAACAGATGAGCAGTATGCTCATGCTATGGAAATACTTCCAAACATTTTTGTGGAAGAAACTGCAGATGAAAAATGGCTAGAAGATACTACTGAGAAGTGGTGCCAAGATCGTGCTATTCATAATGCTATTATGGAATCAATTTCTATTATTGATGGTAAACATAAGTCTCTTACAAAGAATGCACTACCAGATCTGCTATCAAAAGCATTGGCTGTATCCTTTGATACGAATATTGGCCATGACTATATTGAGAATGTGGAAGAACGTTATGAATTCTACCATGAAGACGAAGAACGTATTCCATTTGATCTTGATTACTTTAATAAGATTACAAAAGGTGGATTGCCAAATAAAACATTGAATATCGCTCTGGCCGGCACTGGTGTTGGTAAATCTTTGTTTATGTGTCATATGGCTGGCAATGTTCTCGTTCAAGGCAAGAACGTGCTGTACATCACACTAGAGATGGCTGAGGAACGTATTGCTGAAAGGATAGATGCTAACCTGCTAAATATTCCATTAGATCAACTTCAGCATATTACAAAAGATATGCTGACTAGTAAAGTTGATGAGCTATCTGCTCGTACAAATGGAAAGTTGATTATTAAAGAATATCCAACTGGCTCAGCTCATACCGGACATTTCAGAGCTCTCTTAAACGAGCTAAAACTTAAAAAGAACTTTGTACCGGAAATGATATTTATTGATTATTTGAATATTTGTTCCTCATCACGTATGAAAGGCATGGGTGGTGCTATTAATTCATATACATACATTAAAGCAATTGCAGAAGAACTACGTGGTCTTGCTGTAGAGTTTGATGTACCAATTGTATCTGCTACACAAACAACTCGGTCTGGATATACAAGCTCTGATCCTGGACTTGAAGATACCTCTGAATCATTTGGTCTACCAGCTACTGCGGATCTTATGTTTGCACTTATTAGTTCTGAAGAGCTAGAAGCTCTTGGCCAAATAATGGTCAAACAATTAAAGAATAGATATAATGATCCAAACTTTAAAAAGAGATTTGTAGTTGGTATTGATAGATCTCGTATGAGATTATATGATGCCGACCAAGCTGAAGATGGTGTAATGGATGATACCCCGGCATTTGACAAATCACAAATGAATGAACGCTTTAAAGATTTTAAAATGGAGTAAAATATGGCAAAAGGCAATAAGAAAACAGCAATTGGTAATGGAAACGTTAAAACGTCTTCTATGAATAAAAGCAAAAAACGTTCTTTTAAAAAATATCGAGGTCAAGGTAAATAATGCATGCACGTCTCATATCCTATAGCCAACCCGTTGGTCGTATCCACTCAGGAGAACTTGCACTCGAGGGGCTTGACAACATCCAAGACCTTATCGCGTACGCAGCCCGTGTCTCCAATCCATCGAACCAAGCTAACACCAAAACAACAGCAAAGTTACTTGACTATCTCATCAAGCATAAACACTGGTCACCATTCGAAATGGCATCAGCCTGCATCGAAATCGAAACAACCAGAGATATCGCCCGTCAACTCTTACGGCACAGATCGTTTTCATTTCAAGAGTTTTCTCAGCGGTATGCTGACATCCGCGATCTTAGTAACAATTTTATTCTAAGAAAAGCAAGGTTGCAGGATAATAAAAATCGGCAGAATTCTATTGAAACTGATGATGCCGATTTGCAGTCAGCGTGGAACGTTTTGCAGCAAGAAGTTATTGATAAAGCAGAAGAGGCATATGCTTGGGCGATTGCAAATGGTATTGCAAAAGAACAAGCACGAGCAGTCTTACCAGAAGGTAACACAGTTAGTAGGCTCTATGTTAATGGCACTATCCGTAGTTGGATTCATTATATAGAGTTACGTTCTGCAAATGGGACACAAAAAGAACATATGGAACTGGCCGTCGAGGTAGCAAAAGCTATTGGTAGCATTTATCCAAAGGCACTAGATTTTACAAATGACTGAGTTAGTACTTAGAAATAAGAATATTTTATCTCAACTTGATTATATTAAGTCAGAAGTTTTAAAAACCAATATATTAACTGACCAATCCATGATTGAGAACTATAGAGCTTATTCACCTGATAATGCTGTCACGGATGGATTAAAATATATGGATTATGTTTATTTAAAAAAGCATATGAATGATCCAGACCATAAAGGATTTCCAGTTGAACATTATTCATTGCCAGTATACAATATTCCAGATGATAGACTAAAAGAAGTAACTAAATATACTGCTAATGAGTTTATAGCAACCCTTGGAGCTAATAGTGATGCAGTGTTTTTATATTATCCTCCTGGAGGATTTGTAGGCTGGCACACAAATCAAAATAATTCTGGTTGGCAATTTATTTTTTCTTGGTCAGAACAAGGAAATGGATTCTTTCAATACTATGATAAAAAGAAGGAAACTCTTGTTCAGATTCCAGACAAAGCTGGATGGCAATGCCGGCATTATCATTTTGGTAAAGACGAACCAGACCACTGCTGGCATTCTGCTTATACTAATGTGCCAAGGATTACTGTTTGTGTTCTATTTAGATGGTGGGATAAACCACACATGAAAGAACAAATCTTAGCTATGAAAGACCAACTCATAGAAGAAATTGAATCGGAGGACTAAATGGGTAAAAAGCTTTCTACTTACTATTCAGATCATGATGAAGGATATTGTGAAATTCATTTCGACTTCAAAGAAGAATATGCTTACATAAGATATTTTGATAATAATGGTAAGCGATTTTTCCAAGAAGATTTTCCGGGTAAGTCGATGAGGTACGTAGAAGATGCTGCAGAGAATTGGGCTCTTGGAATTAAGAAATTAGATGTTTACTCTTTGAGTAAAATGTGATAGAATACATACATTCAATAAAAGGATTATAATATGAGTGACTGGGCTTTCGATATCCACCAAATGCACCACAAGTATGGTGTAAAAGAGTGGTTTGAAAAACATAAAGATGACAAAGTATTAATGAACAAATACCTAATGTTTCGTCTGCTTATGTGTCAAGAAGAACTACATGAAACGATGCAAGCTGTAAATGCTGGCAATTCAGAAGAGATTGTTGATGGTCTTATTGACTTATGTGTATTTGCTATTGGTACACTGGATGTCTTTGGTGTTGATGCAAATAAAGCTTGGGATGAGATCTATCAAGCAAATATGAATAAGTCTCCAGGTGTAAAACCAGGACGGCCTAATCCATTTGGTCTACCAGATCTTTTGAAACCCGGTGGTTGGACGCCACCAAGCCATGAAGGTAATCATGGCGAGTTAGATGTAGCTCAGCAAAAGATCCGTGATCGAACTCCTATTGATCGTAGTTCTTGGTAATGTTTTGGTTCTTTGGTCCTATACTATGCTATTTTGTACTACTTTTATATGCGGCCAGTGGATGGTATGGAGAGAACCAAGAGAACTTTTTATATGAATACTTAGTCATTACTAGTTGGTACTATCAATTTTTAATTGTTTACACCATATACAAAAAAATAAAATGAAAAAAAAGTGGGCTTCTGCTCACTTTTTTGTTTACAATCTATTTGATATAGTATAGTATGGTCTTAGGTAATGAAGGAGAAATAACCTATGACAAACTATAATCAAACTCATCCATATTTCATCACTCTTGAATTTGACCACAATTCAATTGACTTAATCCCTCAACACCAAAATCAATATTTAATTGAATTTAACATAACCAATCCAAATGGTCCTGGTGGCGGAAATCCAATTTCTGAAATTTATTTCCATTCTTTTTCCACAATCAAATCATTCCTAAAAAATGAATACGGAAATCTCAACCCCTTATTCACAATTGAGGAAAATGAAAACTTCGATCCAAACTTCGAATAATAAAAGGACTTAATCATGGCTTATGTTACTTACAAAAATCGCTCATCTTCAGATTACAAATTCACTGTTGATACTCTTGACGATCCAGTTATTGGCGATCTAAAACAACTTCTCAAAGAACATAACTCTGTTCTAAATCGTGTTAACAAAAATCTTGGATTCAGAAAATACAATACCAAAGGTATTCGTATTCGTCCACGTGGTCCTCGTAAAAACTCTTGGGCTCATGACACACCTTGGGAAAATGCAACACACTATGATGTTTATATTCGTGAGTACTACTAATGTCTAAGTATGAAACTCTTGCTCGTATCGCTATTGCTGGTTATCATTCTCACAAAGACGATCCAGAAGCTCTTAAGTATTTTACTGGTCTAATTGCTGAAGGTCTTCATCGTACTCCAGCAATTCACAGTGGTCTTATTTCTGAAGAAGCAAATAATCGACCACAAGGTGCAAAGGTAACCAAAGAACATTTCTTTGGTCGCCAAGCATCTGCTGAAAAAATCATGTCTTTGATTGCAGCAGGTAGATCGTTTAATCGTATTGTTGCTGTAATCAAATCAAGATCTCGTGTACACTACACCACGCCAAAAGAGAATACTGATCTAAAAAAGGTTGGTCACCTCTTTTGGCGTGATGCATATAAAGAGATCGGTATTAATCTTGTCCCATATATAAAACGTAACAAGAAATATGTGTACAAAATCAGCGGGACCGTTTATAATCTAAATGAAGCTGCAGATAAATTTAATATGTCTGCTGCTGGTATTAACTACCGTTGTAAATCTAAATCACAAAAATTCAAGGAGTGGACTCGTGAGAGAATCAATTAAAGTTCTACAAGAATGCGCAGAGCTACAAGATCGAAAGTCTCGTGACTATCAAAATGACAAGTCCCGTATTGTACAAGCTGACTACTATCCACGTGGTGTAGCCTCAATTATGGATATTATCCATGCCAAAACACTACGACTCTGGTCAGTACTTGAAGCGATGGAAAATGATCCAGAGTATCAACCAAACTTTGAGTCTATGGAAGACTCATTCAAAGATCTAATTAACTATGCTTCGTTTGGTGTAGCTTTCTGTCGTGGTAAAATCCCTGGTCAACGTACTGATCGTGACTTTCTAAATCGTGAGATTAAAAATGAAACTGAATAGTGTAAACGATATACGTGAGTTCTTTATTGGCGAACTCAAAGACGAAGCTTACACCATTGATAAAACTGGTCAAAAGACTATTGAATTAATTGGTGCTCAGTTTGTTGCTGATGAACCATCAATCTTTGGTACTCCAAACGAGGACTATATCCGAAAAGAAATTGCTTGGTACGAAAGACAATCTACAAACATTTACGATATAAATGGTACTGATGGCGATGCTCCACCAGCAGCTTGGCAATATACTGCAAATAAACACGGTGAGATCAATTCTAACTATGGACATCTAATCTGGTCTGATAAATACTTCAATCAGTACGGTATGGTTCTAGATGAGCTTCTCCGCAATCCAGATGGTCGCAGAGCCACTATGGTTTATAACCGGCCATCTATTTGGATAGAATTTGATGAAAATGGTAAAAACGATTTTATCTGTACAAATGCTGTAACATATTATATCCGTGATGGTCTACTTCATGCTGTAGTTCAAATGCGCTCTAATGATGTTATCTATGGATATAAAAATGATTATGCATGGCAACAATATGTACTTGAAAAAATGGCATTTGATTATACTAACCTAGATCGTTATGACAATGGTAATGTCATTGAAGCCGGCCAAATCATTTGGCAAGTTCAGAATTTACATGTATATGAGAGACATTTTCATTTGGTGAAATAATGAGTAAGCTAATCCATATTACTGATATATTAGAAACTAAACTTCGTAAAGAAAAAGAACTGGAATACTATCAAAAAGAATTGGAAAAGCTACAAGAAAAAATGTTCTTTTTAAAGAAAGATATTGACATCACTAACCTTATTATTGATATGATAGAGCAAGAAAAGGTTTATGACGTTAAACAAAATATGATAGGTAAGTCTAATGAATAAATGGGATAAACGCTATCTCGGTCTTGCTCGAGAGGTCAGTACTTGGTCTAAAGATCCATCATCTAAAATTGGTGCAGTCGCCATTGGATCAAAAGGCCAAGTACTGGCTCAAGGATATAACGGCTTACCTCGTGGTATCTTTGATGGCAAAGATCGACTAAGAGATAAAGAAACAAAATACAAATATATTGTTCATGCAGAAATGAACCTAATCTATAATGCTACATATAATGGAGTATCTTTAGATGGTTCAACTCTTTATGTATGGGGACTTCCAGTTTGTAATGAATGTGCAAAAGGTGTTATTCAAGTTGGTGTTTCTCGAGTAGTAATGCCAGAACATGATTATCCAAAACATTGGATGGAGTCATGGAAAACATCTCAACAGCTTTTTGATGAAGCAGGAGTTGAATATGAATTTATTGATTGTTGGGCTAAGTCCATCGACTAAGTTTTCACCAAAACTTTCAGACAATCCATCATTGAAAAGACTAAACAAATGGCTCGATATTTTGGGTCATAAATACTATTCGTTCACCAACATTATTCCGGACTCTGAGGTTTACTTAGATCCAATTATTGATTATAATACTATTATAGCATTAGGCGGAAAGGTGTCGGACATCTTAACAAAGAATGGCATACAGCATTTTAAAATGCCACACCCTTCTCCTTTAAACCGCCAATTGAACGATAAACATTATGAAATGAAATGCTTAAATGAGTGTAAAGAATGGCTAAAAAAGTTTTAGTAACTGGACTAAATCATGAACAAACCAGATATGATGGTTATTTAAAAAAGCGCATTGGCGTTATCCTTTGCCATTATGGTTTGATCCGTTGTCTAGAAGATATGGATTATGAAGTAGAACAAAAACATACTGAACCAGGATCTGATCTATCTGGTTACGATCATGTGATTGTATTCTTACATAGTCCTCAAGGTTTCTGCCAGAGATTGTTTGATGGACTATGGGCATTGAGCCAACGACCAGATGCGATCTTAGCATTTGACGATTGGCAGGTAAAAGATATTTACAATGGACTTATTCAATATGGTAAGTCTTTAAAGGAACGACCAGACTCAGCGTATCGTTCTCATATCTTAGATCAATATCATACCATCAAAGATCCAGACAAAGTAAAGTCTTTTAATCAGGCTTACATTGATGCAATTGATATGATTGCTGAAAAAAAGAATAAAGTTTTGCTATGTGCTTTTGCTGGTGGCGATGTGACTAAGTTTGGTCTAGACTGGCCAGAAGATTTAATCTATACGTTTAATCCGAATCCATATCATTTGAATCGTTCATGGGAAAATAATTATGGTATGCCTGAAGATGGATTGGCTGCATTTATGGATGGACCTGAAGCACCAAGCAAATACTCAAAAGAAAAGTCTTGGGTCTTTAGTTCATTAGTTCAGACTAAGACTCGTAAATGGCTAAATACTCTTGATCTAGGTTGGGATGTAAAGATCTATGGTGCTCAACGTGGTGAGTTTAAAACCGAACGTTTAACTGAAGACAAAATGGTTGAACTATATCAAGACTATTGGGGTAATCTAATGCCTGCATATAGCCATGCTGGCTCTGGTTGGTGGCGAACACGAGTACTTCAATGTGCCACAGCGAAATCAATTACGATTTGTGATCCGGTTGAAGGTGCTATCTATGGTGAAGAATTTGTAAATGTAATTCCAAGTGATATTGAACAAATGGATCTAGATCAATTGTGGGCTAAAGCAAATGCACAACATGATTGTTTCCTTGATAATCACCCACTAAATAAAGATATAACAAAGAAAGAAATTTTGGAGGTCCTTAATGGCTAAGGTGTTAATTACTGGTGGAGCTGGTTTTATCGGGTTTCATTTGGCTCAATCATTACAAGACGATGGATTTGATGTAGCATGTCTAGATGATTTTAATGGATTTTATTATGATCCAAATATGAAAGCTGATCGTTCAGAGATTTTAGCAGAACGTGGAATTAAAACATGGGCAGTTGATATTAAAGAAAAATCAAAGCTTATTAACGCGCTGGATGCTGAGAAACCGGACGTAATCATGCACCTTGCTGCACACGCCGGCGTACGTCACTCTCTGGACCATTCACGTCACTATATTGACAACAATATCTATGGTACACAAAATTTAATTGAAGCATGTGAAATTGTTGGAGTTGATAATGTTGTTTATGCTTCTACATCTTGTGTAATGGCTGGAAACTCTCTGCCTTGGAAAGAAGATGAACCAACAGGCCACCAACTCAATCCATATGGCTATACCAAAATGACAAATGAATGTCAAATGATGGTGTCAAAAATTAAGAATACAATTGGGCTTCGTTTCTTTACAGTCTATGGACCTTGGGGCCGACCAGACATGGCACTCTTTAAATTTACAAAAGGTATCCTTGATGGCACAGCAATTGATGTTTTCAACTATGGCGATATGAAACGTGACTTTACATATGTAGATGACATTGTTGCTGGTATTAAAGTTCTAATTAACCGTACTCTAGATAGCGACGGTTTAAAAGAAATATATAATATTGGTAGAGGCGAACAAGTACAGCTTATGGACTTTATCAAAGAGATTGAAAAGAATTTTGGCCGTGAAGCCTCAATGAATATGCTTCCGAAACATCCAGCCGATACACAAGAAACGTGGTCGGACACAACTAAACTTCAAGCTCTTGGATGGAAACCTACAACATCAATTCCAGAAGGCGTAGAAAAGTTTGCTGAGTGGTATAGAAATTATTATAAGGTGAATTAATGAATTATGCAAGCATTGTACCGCTTATAGGCGGAGAAACAATTGCTATGGAAAATGTTTTTGGTAAGAGACCTAATTACATTTTATCATATACGGATTTTAAAGCAAATGATAGCCAACTTCTTAACTATTATAATCATACTATTCCTTATCTTCTTCTTGATCAAGGTGCTTTGGCTCCTCACGGAGTGGATGTGGTCAATACTGTCTGTCCTTGCGCAGGCCTTTCTTCGCTTAGTCCTTCTAGTAGTGGTGATAGTACTGTTAATGACTGGATGGTCAAGTCTGCAGAATACGTGCTTGAATCAATCCAACCTACTGTGTTCTGGGGTGAAAACGCTCCACGACTCGCTAGTAAAATGGGAGAACCAGTTGTTGCAAAACTACGCAAACTCGCTAAATCTCACGGATACGTATTCTCAATCTATAAAACAAAATCAATCCTCCACGGACTAAGTCAAATCAGAGACCGGACATTCTATTTCTTTTGGAAAGGTAATCATGTTCCAGTCTTTGATTATTATAAAAGAGACTATATACGTATTGAAGATCAGATCAGATCATCTGCAACAAATGAACCTGATCCAATGTTTGAACAAGCCAATAATAAAAACAAACCAACAGATGATCCGCTCTATCAATTTGTATTGGAAGAGATTGAAGGTGGTATTGACCATGTTGAATATGTAAAGAAAACATACAAGACTCATAATCCATATGATGCTATTGAAAGAGCTGGTATTAAATATGCCACAGTTTCAAAGTGGATGGAAAAGAAAGGTTACGAACGAGTTGCTGCACGTACTCAAAGGATCCATGAGAAAATAGAATCTGGTGGTAATATCATGCGTAAAGGTGTGGAAATTGGTAAAGATTATATTGGAGCATTTGTAGGACATAATCCAACAAGTCTAGTACATCCAGATATTGACCGGTTTATTAATAC
>Ga0181571_10001454_pt1 | contig 17133 bp, 9 predicted proteins | sample 101ome_17_FD_132440 | JGI IMG/M metagenome (GOLD analysis project Ga0181571, IMG submission 132440) | Coastal salt marsh microbial communities from the Groves Creek Marsh, Skidaway Island, Georgia - 101407AT metaG (megahit assembly) | ecosystem: Environmental > Aquatic > Marine > Intertidal zone... | reverse complement strand
TCGATCTTTGCAGACGGGTTAAACGTTGTCGCAGCAGCTGCCACTGGACTAGGTTCTCCAAAAGTGAATGTGGGAAGCGCTTCTTCTTCCGCCTCTGGTTCCATAGTGACAGGCTGCGCTGCCTGTGTATCAGGTGTTCCAGTCGCAAACAGCGGAGGTGCACTCTTTTGCAGCGGTGCACGGTCACTGAAAGGACTGTGATACGTGGAAAACACAGGCGCATTCGCCGTTTTATTATCCTCCATCGCAGTTGAAGCCGATGCCATGCCTGTGTCTTTCGCAGAGAGCACGTCTGGCTTGAACTGAAGCGGGGAAGGTCTTGGAGCACTTGCAATGGCACGCATCTTTGACTTGGAGTGAGATGCGATTGATGGCGCTGGCGAGCGTTTATCTGCGTCGTCGAACGACTTAGCAGGCGTGGCGCGCTGGATACCTCTGAACCCGTGCAGCGCAGAGGTGGGTGCGGCTGCCCTGTTGAGACTCGATGAGAGGTTCAACGGCTTGGGCAGCGGCGAAGCAGCGGTACCTCGCGTCTCTGGGCTGGTCTTTTGTCCGGCAAGCCTGTCTAAAGTCTGCAAAATCCGTCGTGCTGTATCCGTGGTCACCGCCGCCGTCGCTGGCTCCTTTGCTACAGGCGAAGGCCCAGCTGGTGTCGCTTTGGGGCCCATAATGAATCCAGGCGTTTCCCCGTGTGCGTGGAATGCTGGAGGCGGCATGGAAGTGGGAGGTCCAGAGAGTCGCGGCATGGTAGAGCGCCCTCGTTCTCGCTCGTGCGCGTCAAATTCAGCTGCGTCTCTGCTTCGTTTAGAGCCGGCGAACATCATGGATTGATAACCCCAGTCCATTCCTGCCCCGCTTGCCGTCGGCGGCGAGCCCGAGGCCCCAAGTCCGCCAGCACCTCGTCGAGCACTGCCAAACCCAGCGGGCCTTCGGAAGCCGGCGCCCCCAATCGATGCAGCGAGCAGCGAGGTCCTCTGGGACTGTTGACGAGCTTCGTACATGGATGCGCCGTCTGCCTGGGACGCATCAGCGATGCCGCCGCGACTGCCACCCCAGCCCATTGTTGAAGTCTTGGACACGCCACGTGCGTTTGGGAGGGAGAGCAGCGCCCGCTTGCGCTCGGCGTTCGTCTGTTGCAGGTACTGACGAATGCCGGTGAACGGAGTTTCCTCGACAGCTGCTCCCGATGAAGTCGCTGCGGGATCGGCTGCTCCTGCAGCCTGAGGGAGTCCAGTCGCAGCACGATTCAGATCGGCGCCATCCCCCTCGTGGGCTTTCTCGTCCCCCCTCTGAAGAAGGCTAATGACCGCGTTCGCCTCCTCACGAGTCAGACCGCTTTGACCTTGGCGCCGTCTTAGTTCATCAAGCAGACCGCTTTGCGATCCCGCTCGCTGTTCTCTTTCACCCGTCGCCTGCGCAGGCTATGAGATCGCGGAATGGGAAGGGCGTTCAGATTTGACGCGCGGACGCTTAGGGTTAAAATATTCGAGGGGCAGCGGTCGTGTGTCTGGCGTTTGAAGCTTACCTGAGCAGCCGTGTGCTGTCGCAACGTCTCGTTCGCGTTCTGAGCGTTCTCAGCGTCCTCTACAGGCGATCCTAGTAATCCACGAACCTGCAGAGGGAGAGGTCACCAAAGTCAGATGTTTGCGACGAGTTTTTCAAAAACGAGCGTGCAGCGAGCGCCCGACGATCGGGGCGGCAGTTGCTCGAAAGGAGTCACGCACCGTCTTCGTGATGCCGCCGATACCCCATCGAATAGGCGTGACGAGGTTCTTCAGCAGCTGACCGCCACTAACCTCGCCGTCCATCCCGTATGGCGAGCGGTGACCGTCACCGGGGGTGCGGCGGGGAGCCGCCATCGGTGCCACGCCTTCACTCGCGGGGCTCAAGCCGGTGTGCGCAGACCGGTCCAAACCCTTAAGACGTCCCGACAAGGATTATGATTGTCGAGAGCTTCGGCCCGACGTCTGCTCGCGCCGGCTACGTGCGGTGAACTGTTGCAAGCCGCCGTCCAGGACGTCGAAGCGAAGGACAGGCGCTCCGCAAACTGTTTCGATGTTTTTTCGCTCAGCAGCCATACCCCATATATTCTGTCAAACCAAACAGCCCATGTGTGTATTTAAAATTTTGTACGTCATATTCATCATTTGATTCATTTTTGTGACCGAGTTAACTGTGTTACCACCAGTCAAATTACCTAAGAAGTCTACTGAACTGTGACCGTTACCCACAGAAAGAAGTTCGATGCTCTGTTCACCTGTGTGCCCACCACAAACACGAGCTCAGGATAGGGGTACGGGGATGGTCGAGTCGATGAACTCTCAGTACACGGACGTATGCGCCACGATCAACGCATCCCTTGAGGCAGTCAAGGCCCTCCACCTCAACTTCTCCCAGAAGGTCGACTCGCTCGACGATGAAAACCAACAGCTCCGTTCGTCGCTTAAGGCTGCCAACTCTGAGGTTTGCGACCTGCGTAAACGCATCGAGAGCGCCGAGGCTGCCGCTGCTGCCGCCAAAAATGAGCACGCTGCGTACAAGGTTGAGATGTTGGCTGCGGAAAAGGAATCCGCCGCCCTGGTCAGTTCCCTCAGGCAAGAGCTGGCGGTGAGTCATGCGACTCACGAGGAAACAAGAGCCGCGTTGGTTGAGGAGCGCAAGAAAGCCAAGGAAGCGGCCAAAACATCTTCAGCTACCGTGAAAGAGCTAAACGGAAAGCTCGACACTGTTCGGGATGCGCTCGAGAAGCAAAAGGAAACGTGCGCAAACCTTCAGATGGATCTGAGCTCCACCAAATCCAAACTCGTGCAAACCACGAGGGAAGTGTCTGTTGCTCGAGCTGAGCTGAGCGCTGTCAATGCGCAGTGCGTAGATCTGCAGCGAGAGATTAGTGTGGCCAAGATGGAGGTATCAGCCGCGGAGAAGGACGGGAAAGCCAAGATGGAGGCCTTGCTGGTCTCGAAGGAGGAGGCGGCCGAGCTGAAAGCATTGCTGAACGACAAGGTGGCGGAAGAGGCAGCGGCCCACGAAGTCACAAGGACACAGCTTGAACGCCTCAAGCAAGAGAGTTTCAATCTCTATACCGCCTACACAAACTCTATGCAGCAGTTGCAGGAATTCCGGGAAGCCCTCGAGCGTGAGACACAGGAATCAGCTCGGCTTCATCAGGCCATGGCACAGGCAAAGCAAGAAGCTGCGCGCGACGCGATGCGTTCGACGAGGAAAACGATACTCCCGCCATCCAGTATTGCAACGATGGGAAATATGGGATTATCTAGTCCGTCTGTCAGCGAAAACATCGATGTGGAGAGCACAACTCCAAAACCAACTATCAGGCCCCTCGGATCGGGGAAGGAGAATAACTTTTCGCTCGACACCATCGAGAGAAGGTTTGCAGTGGTTGATTGAGACACCGAAGGTACTAATCTTACTGTTCAAATTTACAACAACCTCTACCTGTAGTGGCTAGTAGCTAGACAATCGTTTTACTCTGTGAGGACGGACCGCCATTCCTCCCGGTTGACGTATCCCCACTCGCTCAATGGCCACACTTTCAAGAAAACCTTGCCTCGAAGCATGCCAAAGGGAACAGGTCCGTAGTCGCGTGAGTCTGTCGAGTTGTCTTTGTTATCCCCTTGAAGCCATATGTGTCCAGGGGGAACCTCGACCCGTTGTGTGCCACCGAAGCTGCCAGCCTTCGGCACGGCAATGACATCCCCTCCTCTGCCGAGGACCCGCTTGCACACCGTGTGCCTCGGATTCGTCGGCGATTTTGCTATGACGATATCGCCGCGCCTGATGTTGTCAGTCATCACCGACAACTGCTCCACCAGCACGAAGTCTCCCGATCTATTGAACGTCGGCAGCATACTCGGCCCCAGGCACATGGTGACGTGCACACCGTAGTTGTGGATCACGTTCACCAGGCAACCCATCTTGAAAGCCATCGGACCGTGCTTGACGATCTCACGCCAGACGTGCGCGAACACTCCCGACGCGGTCGGGCTCGACATCTTCCGCTCTTAGATGCGAGGTGCCCCTGGTTCCGTCAACGTTCGCGAGTCGCAAACGGTGTACCCGACGGCATACCCTCGGGCGAAGGGGTTGAGCACCGCGTGGGTGTGCACTGTCTTGGACGAAGGAAAATACACAGGTCCTGTGCAGTGGACCTGGAGAGCTCCAGACTGAGCGGGTGCCATACTACAGGAGAGAAATGGTTACAACACTAGGACGGCTCTCACGCTGCGAACTCTCCCTCGTCGGCGGTCATCTTTTCCACGAGATAGTCCGCCCCGCTGAATCCCTGCGTGTTGAACACCAGCGCTAAGGTGTACAGCAAGCCTTGGACCTGTGCGGATGTCAGCTTGTTCCTCGACTCGAAATCAGTCAGCTTCATCTCCCACGTCGAAGCGCCGGAGGGTTTCGAGACGCCGAGCTTGGCGCGGTTCATCCTGAGCCCGAGGCCGGTGATGGTGGATGCGACTGAGAGGAGGCTCTTAGCGCCGGTCTCGTTGACTCTCACAGTCAGCAGGGTCCTTTCCGGGTCGGTTGCGTTGTCTATCCTGATTCCGCTGTGCTCAACCACGCCCACCTTCTTGCTCTCCGCCTGCGTGCAGAACCTGAGGTACTCCGTGACGCGCTCCTCAACAGCCTTGGGATCCTTGACCTTCGACCTGCCCTTCCCGATACCCTCAGTTACGAACATCTTGATGTGCACGATGTCGTTGTTGCTCCCATCGTCGTCCACGTCCTCGTCAATGACCCACTCTGCGTTGTTGAGCTCGAGGTCCAGGCCGTTAAGGAGCCACGAGAGGATGCGCATCACGCCGGGCACCGCGGAGACGTCGACTTTCAGCAGTGTTGACGTGGGGTGCGCATCGTTGTCCACCTCCGCGTACGCGATTGCGCACGAGTATGAATCGTCCTCGTCGGCCTCGTCCTCGTCGAACGACGGAGGCAGGGGCGGGCTCGTCTCCTTGCCGAAGAGGGGCCCTTTCTTCGCGACGCGGACGGGAGCGCCCCTGGAGTGAGAAGCGCCGGCTGTGCGTGGGACGATGCCTCTTGTCAACGGAGGTAGCTGGCAGAATGCCGAGATGTTCGCGACGGCGAGCGCCATGATGGTGGTCGAGCCTGGCGCGCCGCAGACGCGTAGATCGAAGTGGTGAAGATGACACAAAAATATCTTGCAGAAAGGCCAGTAGATTTGACGGACGGCTCTGGACGGGCAGACGGGACGACGCTCCGATGAGAGTTCCCAAAAAAGTCCCAAAAAAAGTTACGACCGACCGTTTTGGGAAAAGCGAAAAGCAGCATGGTACAGGCTTTGACGGCCACGTCCGGCGCCCTCTGCCGCCACTCCGTCGCGCGAGGAGGTCAAAAGATGGGCGTGCTCGCTTGTGCTGGCCGTGCGGCCTCAGCGCCCGCGGCGGTTCAATCAACGTACCGGCCGTCAGCGCTGGCGAAACGTCGAATTAGCAGGAATAGGGTAAGGGTTTGTTTGGTCGGTGTCGGCGGCGGGGCGGCGGTCGGGACTGAGCGCCCGGCGCGGCCCGGAGCTTCGACTCGTGGATGCGTCCGCTTCCCTCGCACACACCGTAGCATCATCAGGGTGCGAGCGCTGGGAGGCGAGGATGACGATGACGACGCAGGGTTCGACGCCAACTTCGGCGACATCGACAGGCTCGCCGCCGAGGCCGAGGCGGCTGCGGAGGGCGATGACGTCGACGTCGGCGACGATGACCCCGACGCTAGGCTTATGTCGTACGGCAATCAGAAAGTCGTCGAGTTCGGTCTTTCCGGTCGTCCACTTTACGTGTGCCAATCGATCTGGTGGCTGCGCCTCTCCCAGCTGAAGACCTACCCCCCGGATGCCGACGACGTGCGCGACATTGCCCGCCGTTCGGGCCTGACCACCAAGGCTGTTCAGAAGTGGTTCGCCGATGCGCTGGATCACTACCATAACCTATCCCTCGCTGACAAGGCAAAATATGACATTGAGTGTCAGGAAAAGCTGGACAGGATGGAGGCGCTAATCGTCAGGCTCGGGACGGAGAAACCTGGCCTCTTCGACGGAAGGGATGACGAGCCCGTGAATGTGGCGGCACCGTGGAAGGAGGATGGTAAGCTTTCCTCCGATGAGCAGAGAAAGCTGACACTCAAGGATCCACTTTACGTTGTCATGGATGCGTTACCCGACGTCATGGCCAAGGAGGCGGCGGAGGCGAAGCTCGAGAAGGACACAGAGGAAGGTCTTGACGACGAGGCGATTGCGCGCATTCCACAGGATGGCTCACCTGAGCAGCCGTTCCTGATCAACCCTTATGCGCACTCCAAGGCGGGCTCTTGGTCAATCGTCAAGAAAGTTGGACCTCCAACCGCGTTCGAGGAATCCATCGAATGGCTCGAAAGCGGCGGCTGGGAGGCTCTCCCGGATCATGAGATTGCATCTGCAGTTGACGGAGGGGCACTCAAGTTTGTCGGCGTGAGTGATGAGACCATCTTGGGATCGCGCGAGAGGTTAGATATCGCCATGCCATCAAACGCCGATTCCCTCGCGGTCGCTGAGGAGATTGACTCTGATGGTATCCTCAGGGATGCGGTCAGACACACCGGCGATCTCTCCCGCAAGCAGCTCCACGACCTGACCATCGGTGAGGAGCTGGAAGGGAAGATTGTGTCGCTCGAGCTGTACCACGGTGCGCTGGTTGACTGCGGATGCGAGACGGACGGTCTGATCCCCATTTCGGAGGAAGATTGGCCCGACTTAGTGGACACGCTGACCATGGGTACCGACGTCAAGGTCAAGGTCAAGGCGGTGCACGAGAGGTGGTGGCGATTCAGGTTTCCCATCGAGCTCGATATCTTATCACCGAACGTTGGGCACCTCATAAAAACACACCCGCACGAGGACGGACCCCCCATCAACATCTACAGCGGCGAGACCGTTCCTTACGCGAACATGGACGCAGGTCGCCCTCTGGATAAGTTTTTCGAGGTTTCTGACGTGGACGAGGAAGAGGAGGAGAGACTCCGTGTGCAAGCAATCAGTGACTGGGTCGATGAGAAGATGGCAGAAACCGAGCAGAAAACCACGAAGAAGGGGAACAGGATGCAAAGGGTCCTCGCGGCAGCCAAGGCCGCGGCGGCTGCCGCCGCCGATGAGAAAAACGCTGCGAATCAGATACCCGTGGAAGACGAGGAGGAGGACATTCGTGGCATGTCTGACGGTGGGGCTGCGCAGGCCCTGGATACCGGCAGTGGCCTGCGAGGGTTGGGCGAGCGCACCGAAGACATGATCGCTGCCGAGGAGGAAGAAGAGGAGGCAGCGCTTTTTGGTGGAGAGAAGACGATTCCGGGAATCGCCAGCCGACAGGAGGATCCTGATGCGGTCGAGGAGGGTGACGAGGAGGACGAGGAGGATGACACGGCTGACGAAAATTTTGACGGCAACGTGAACCCAGAGGCCGAGGACACGCGCGGAGGCGTTGTGATCACCGCGGATGATTTGACGGCCTCTTCTATCGATTACGAAGACGATGACGACGACGAAGAAGAAGATGATGATGAAGAGGGGGGGAGTAAGCGCAAAAAAGGTTCCGTCGACGATGACGATGAGGATGACGACGAGGAGGACTTGTAATCAAAACTTATTCTTTTTTGAAACCCCCTGCTCTGCAAAATCAGATCGCGTGTCGTGACGCTTGTTTGACGCGCCCGCGATGGTGTGACGCGTGGGTTCGATAGTCGTAAAAAGTACAAAGTAGGTCCACGGGTGAGTGATACGAGGATGATATCCTCGGGGCAGAACCGACTCGTCGCATTCGGTATCGTGCTGCACGCGTTGCTCGTCTATGCGTTGTTCGATGTTCACTTTACGAGTCCTCTTGTGCATGGCATCGAACCTGTGACGGCCGCCTTCGCGGGCCCAGCGTCGCGATTAGTGGTTATCGTCGCAGATGGACTCCGCGCCGATCGGCTATTTGAATTGGAAGATCGTAACGGCAGGGAAACAGGAGCCCAGAGGGGCGAGATGGTTCCAAGGGCTCCGTTCCTCCATCGGATCGCACGCGAGAGTGGACGCTGGGGCGTCAGCCACGCGAGGCCCCCGACGGAGTCTCGACCCGGGCACGTCGCACTACTCGCTGGTTTTTGGGAGGACCCCAGCGCTATAACAAAGGGGTGGCAGGCGAATGCGGTGGAGTTCGACCATCTCCTCAACCAGTCATCGGCGGCGTGGGCAATTGGAGCTCCATCGGTCGTGCCCCTCTTCTCGAAAGGTATCCCGCACGTGCGCAGCCGAATGTACGCGGAGGAGCTCGAGGACTTCGCTGCCTCGAGCAATCACGCCGCCCTCGACGAGTGGGTGTTCGATCGGGCCATTGAAGTGCTCGTTGGTAATGTCACGGAAGATGAGCAGAGGGCGGGTGCTACTTTGGAGACGGAGCGAAGTGCACTAGAGGGCGACAAGGTGGTGTTTCTGCTGCACCTCCTCGGGCTGGACAGCGCGGGGCACGCACACAAGCCAAGCGGAGAACGGTACGCCGAAAACATCAGGGTTGTTGACGCGGGTGTTCGAAGACTCGCCGCGGCGTTCGAGGAGCGGTTCGGCCCGGAGGATGGGGGTACGGCATTCCTGTTCACGGCTGACCATGGCATGAGCAATAGGGGTGCGCACGGCGACGGGGACCCCGGATGCACAGAGACCCCCTTCGTCGCCTGGGGCGCGGGTATCGCGTCTACGGCTTCCAGACCCGCTGTCGAAATTGCATGTGTGCCACGGGGAAAGGATGCGCCGACCCCGGAGGCAGAGTGGGGTCTCAAAGATGAGGAGCGGTGCGACATTGAACAAGCCGATGTGGCCTCTTTGGGTGCATCCTTGCTCGGGATCCCTCCTCCCATACATAATTCGGGCGTGCTCCCTGTGTCTTACTTGAGCCCAAGGCGTTCGGATTTGCGCTCGGGCGCTGCCGTCTCGAATGCTGCACAGCTTTTGTCGGTGTATCGGAGGAAGTCAGCCATTACTGCTGAGTCGTCACTCACCGCATACCTCTCGCCAAGTGGGTTGCAAGCATATAAACCTCTGGCACTCGCCGAGGACAGACTAAGTGATGCTGTGTCAGCGCGCCAAAGCGGGCATCACAACGATGCGATTGATATGGCACAGAGACTGGCTCGTGAATGCCTCGACGGTATTACATACCTCCACCTGTACGATCGCTGGCTGCTGATGGGAACCATCACTGCTTGTTTCTTGGCGTGGATAGTTTTCCTCGGGTCCAAGCTAGTTCTTGAGCAACTGGATACAACTGCACGGGATCAAGGCAATGGTATCGACGCGGACAAAGTACATTCGATGGTCGCTTTCGTAGCGGCGGGTGTAGTTTGCGTTGTATTGGCGTTGAGGAGATCGCCAGTGACGTACTATGCCTACTTCAATCTGCCTTTGTACTTCGTGTGGTATTCATTGGCGGTGTTCTCGAAAATTTCTCTGAAGACGAGTGCACGTACAAGAATGGGTTTGTATCAGGCTTCTCGAGCGTTCGTTACTATCGCTATCGCTGTCGCGGCGACGCAGCTTTTGTGTCACGGTTTTCACGAGCGAACTGTGTTCTCTTGGATGTTTGTTGCCGCTTCTGGCGTTCTATTGCTGCTTTCAGGATGGGTAGGGGCGAGAAGTTGGATGCCTGAAATTTCTCGAGATCGACGACATGTGGTGATGAGTGCTTCAGCTGCGTCTGCGATTGCTGCCCTGGCTTTCGCAGCACTCGCTCCCTTCACTACATTTCCTATTGAGCTAAGTGCTGACTCAAATCTCGTGATCGCTGGTGTTGTGTGCACCACGGCCATGGCGTTGATTATCCAGTTCATCATCCGGCCCGCTGATATTTTTGGCGATGACCCAGAAGACTCAAATCCGAAGAAGGGGCGTCCAGGAAATAGGTTGCTCCTCGTTCAACTATTTGTGTTGTGCTCCGCTGGTGTTGTCGTCTGGAAAGTGGATGGACTTCAAGCAGCTAAGGTTGAAATTCCCGGGCTCCTCCATGCTGCCGCTTGGTGTGTTGCCATCGTGGCTGCACCTCTTCCCTTCTTTTCTCCAGCGAGAACCTTGCCACGTTTCACGTCGGTGTATCTCGCCGCAGCAGCAGTGTACGCATTGTTTTCTATCTCGTATGAGAGTTTGTTCTATGCCGTGCTTGGGGTCGCATCGCTCGCCTGGCTGTGCTTAGAGCGATGCATGCAAAAGCTGTATGCAATGAATCAGGTAGATTACAGAGGAAAGAAAGGCGAACTAACGTTCATGTCTGTCTCGCATCTGCGCAAATTGGAACCAGGGGACATAAGGCACGCTGCCATATTTCTCGTTCTCATCAACGCAGCTTTCTTTGGGACTGGTAACATCGCTAGCGTCGCATCATTCGAGATCAGCAGCGTGTATAGGTTTACCACCCGCTTCAACCCTTTTTTAATGGGTGGCCTCTTGATGCTCAAGGTACTGATCCCGATGATGACTGTCGCTGTCGCATTCTTAGCTCTTCTGAAGCTTCAGGGAGTGCCGGCATTTCCTGTGTACCTGGTGTTTGTCGTGCTATCTGATCTAATGGCGGCGCGTTTCTTCTATCAGGTCACCACGGAGGGCAGCTGGCAAGACATCGGCATGAGTATCAGCAGATACGCACTGATGGGCACTCAAATTGTGTTGATTCAGGTATTCCTTGGTCTCGCAGACTTGTACACTCACTGCCTTTCCATCAACGGCGTCGCAGCGAAGGCGAAGATACAATGATGATATCCACTAGCTAGATTGTGAGATTTTTGCGACTATCGTTCTAACAAGTATCAGTCTACGGTCGGTAGTACGACGACCTCACGTGAGATCCACTGTTTCGATTTTGCTTTCCACGTCGATCGGCGCGAATATCGCAGGAATTGAGTTGGCAGGAAAGGACAACACCGCATCTTGCAGGTCCGATAGATGTGCAACCAGCAGGCTATGGACAGTTTCCATGCTCGAGGCTTTGATGTTGCCTTGCTCTCCACTCTCGTCTCCGCCTTTTTTGCCTTCATACTCGACATTCGCAACTGCCTTCACAGCTATCCGGGAAAAATAGTCCGCGACATCGCCACCTCGTGCCCTGTACCACTGTCTGCACTTTCTCTCCAAATCAAGTATGGCGATGACGTCCTCCTTCGCATCCGAAGAGAACAGTGCAGCCGCCACATCTTTGCCGAGATGTTCCAGGAAGGAACAACCCTGGAAGAACTCTGCAGGGGCTGAGCGCTTTCGCTCCTCGTCGTGGTTCCGACGTTTTTGGGATTCGGCCTCAGCCTCTTGCAGCGACTCCTCCATCACTTTAGCTAGATCTTTTTCCTCCTTCTCAAGCTCTTGGTGCTCCACGATAAGCATTACGGCTGCATCGAGGTCGCCATCAGCTTTCTCGAGCATTCGTTTAGCTACATCTTCACTCACCCCCTGCGCTTTAAGCAACTCGATCGGGTCTTCTTCCTCTTCCTCTTCCTCTACTTCCTCTTCCGCTACCTCCGCTTCTTCGGCCAGGTCCTCCGCATCGTCAGCCGCATCATCGTCCGATAACTTGCGATGTTTCTTAGGGACATCGTCCACCTGAACATCCGCGGACCTGTTGCGGCGGGGACCAGCCATGGTGCCCCGAAAATGCAACGACGCGCGACGTGCACCGGGAAAAATATTAATTAAGCGCTCCTACAGGTTGACCACGACCACTCAACAGTCGCTCACCCCGATGCAGAGGCAACGGGGGCGGAGTCGCCTGCGCGCCTTAGTTAGGTTTTTGCTTATCTTAGGGTTCGTCGTATGGATCGTCCACAGTCTTCTGGTGCAGCATTACAAGAAGCAGCGCGCGCTAGTGGACAGGCTCGTCGATCGCGTCGATAATCGCGATGCCGGGTTGAGGGGCGCTGTCCCGAGGAGAAGTGCGCTGCCCGGCGATGAGAGCAGGCTCGAGGTCGATTTCAGCGACAATACACACGACGATGACAACTACGGAAATGAACAAGAGCTAGGTTCTACGCTGCGCTCGCTCGAACCGCCCGAGCCTTCGTCCGTCGAGCTGCGCGATGTGACGGTGCGGGAGGAGTTGCCTCGTGTCTCGCGACGGAACGAGGCGAATAGAGGCGATGTTTGGATACCCCGGGACTGGGGCACACGCGAGCGGGGAAAGAACGCCGAGGCTGATGCGGAGTGCTTCCCCGGAGATCGCGATGCCGACAGCGGAGACCGCGTCGTGATTCCGATCGAACCGCTCTACCGAAAGGTAGGCTCAGGATGCAACAAGCGGGAGACGATACCGGGCCTGTGCGACGTCCTCAATGTCTTACTTCCTGGCGATGGCATCGAACGTGCGGTGATGCTGGTGTTTGGAGGCGAGAAGTATCAGGATACGATCGCTCTGGCCCTCGCCGCTGCTGATAAGACCGGCGCCAGGGCTGTCCTCTTCGTTGCTAGTGACGACGATGCGGCTGCCACAGCTGCAAAGGAAAATGTTCCTTACATCCAGCCGGATTGCGACGGGCCGTGTGGACGCCCCGAATATGTCGCGGCGGCGGCTATTCTCAGTGTCGGGTCTGATGTCCTTCTTGTTGGTCGCGGCGTCGAACTCCGCGGTCCAAACCCGCTGATAAACATCCCGGGGCTGCGCGGGGCTGACGTGGAGGGTTTGACATACCGAGAGGGGATGTTCGGTGACGTGGTGGGTATGAGCGACCCGGCCATGGGCTGGTCTGCGTACAGTCAATCTATGGCAGTGCCTAATATTCTCTCATCGATTTTGCTCTTACGTGCGACCGGAGAATCGATCAGGCTGGCGGTGTGGCTCGGAGAGCATCGGGACGATGTGGATGCCGACGTTGCACTCACGGACGAACTGCTCATGCCGGCTCACGACGCGAGGCAACGCTCAGGTGCCACGTTCAGGTTGCTACCACCAAAATGTTTCAGGCATCATAAAAGTGGTGCAGCAGTAGTTGAAGCCGCGGAGGGGTTCCCTGTCAAATCTTGGCACGGAGACGAGAAAAGCATGTTCAGTTTTGGCAACAGAGCCGAGGACCCAAACAAGATTTTGTCGTCAGAAACCTTTGACGCGGCGCGCTCGGTTGTGCTGCGTGACGGACCTATCGGTGCGGAAGACGATGACGGTAATTGCGCTGCGGTTGTCATGCGCGATCGAGTGGGACCTGAGCCCCGCGCTTTACGCTACATTGCCGCCCCTGATGGCGACTTCCCAGTGAACTGCGATAGTGACCTCTCACAGCTTTGCAAGATAGTTGGTCGCGTGGCTGTCAAGCGTCAGGTGCTCGCAGCTGTGTCGAACTCAAATATTCTGTATATGCTTGGTTTGTTTTTGGATGGGGTCGCTGCAGCCAACATTACTAATACAATCGTGGTCGCTCTCGATCAGAAAACAGCAGATTGGTGCAAGGAACGCGGTGCGCCTTATTATCATCGAGAGTTGAAGTCCTTGACCGGCGCAACCGACAACCACGCAACTTCCGGACTCAAATTCAGAGTTTTGCATGAGTTTCTGAGCGTGGGTGTTTCGGTTTTACTCTCGGACGTTGACGTAGTGTGGATGCGTAATCCCTTTGGAGGATCGCGGCTTGTAGTGCCCACAATCGAGTCCGATCCTGACAGGGTCCACGTGGATGCGCCAGCCATTTACGGCGACTCGGATGTGGAGGGGATGACCGATGGGTGGGACGACGTGTCCGCTTACGGCTTTGCGTACGCAGGGGCTGGAGGGACTCCCATGCGCCGCCTCGCAGCTCGTAACAGTGGGTTGTTCTACCTCGCCGCCACGAAAGAGTCCCTGCGAATGGTATCGCGGTTGGCAGAACGCATGGCGACGGAGCGCAATACGTGGGACCAGACGGCGTACAATGAGGAGCAGGTGTGGATGTGGACGTCGGAGGCGCCCAACGCGGGGAATAGGAGATCGGTACCGGCCGGTGTGTCCCAGCGCGTTATGAACTACGCATGTTTCCAAAACACCAAGTACCTGTTTCGATACATGAGGTACGATCCTGAGCTGTACGATGGGGCATCTGGTCGTTCCCTTCGACCCATCAGCGTGCACGTGAATTATCACCCGGAGAAGCCGCAAAGGATGGTCACCCTAATCGAGCAATATCTGAAGGGAGAGCGCGACGCGATATCGAAGTGGAACTGGGGAGAGGGGATGGCATTCGCAAAACCTTGTCTCGCTCGACCAAAAAATTCTAAAGAAGGGGACGCCTTGATGGAGGAATCTGAGCTGGCTCGACAGATTCTCAAACGTATGTCTGTCAGCGGTGAGCCTGGAACGTGGGCCGGTATCAAAGGTTTCGCACCGGGCGAAAAAGGTGCGTTGGTGACGCCGTGGGGCGATGGCAAATGGGGTGTCATTCCTCCGAAAGAAGTTGATGGTGATGATCGAATATTTGTCGACTTCAGCGGCGCTAAACACATGGTGCACAGCGACCAGGACAGAAACGGACGCTCCAGTGGGGAGCTCCATCTCATATCCACGCGTTGTACCGATGGAGAGAAGGTCGATATCGTCCTTTGAGTTCCATAGAAGGCTAGCCTTAATTTGCATGATCTAATGCAGGGGAGATTAAGGTGAAGTCTAGCTAGCTAGCTGGTTGACTCGAAGGGCATTGAGCGTGTTGGTTGCGCTTAATCGTTTCATGGCCAGCTCCTCCAACTTCTCTGTCCAGCGCAACGCAACCTCGGGCGTTTTGCCCGCGAATGTGTGCGTGCGATTATCGCACACCAGGTGAAACGCGCAGTCAACACCCGGCTGTCCATTCAAGCCCTGAGGCGACACCTTCAACCGAGAGATGGCCAGCTTTCCTCCCGGTCTAGCAGGTAACCGATCGAGCATGATATACTTGACCTGTGGAGGGACGTTGTCCGTGCTCGTTGCACTGCCGTAGCAGAGCCTATCTTCCAGCAGATACACCCACCGTGGCCTCCAAGTCTTAGTACCGCGATCGTCGGCGTAATACTTATCCAACCACCCGCACATGTGTATGGAATCCTTCGATTCAGAGGGTCCAGCTTGCTCACCAGGCACCCACGAGTCGGGCATCCGCAGTTCAGAAAATGCCTCATAGTCGTGGAAGCCCAGGAGAGTCTCGCTCGCGGGGTACCTGTCCGCGAACTCGAGAGACTCTTCAGGCGTTGTAGTGGACGTCATCGTGATTTGCGCATCGGTTTCCTCCTAGGCCAATATCACGGGTCTGCCCCGTCTGTCAGTTGCCGGTCTGGTCTGGCGCGAAACGCCAGAACGCAGCTCCCTGCAGAAGAGCCCAGTTTGCTGCCGGACTGGAAGCCAAATCGGGTATCCGTAGACTCGCCAGCTTTCTGTTTGAGGTGTCAAGCCGGCGCACCACGCCCGAAGGTTGGCGCGCGACGGAAGAAGACGCACGCCAACTTGATTCGCGAAGAGACTGCCTAACGCCTGTCCGGGGAAGGCGCTTGAGCAGGACCCATGGTGCGTCCCTGGCCGGTGTATGGCCCGACCCGCGCCACCTGATCTCCCCCCATTTCGAGGGAGGACAGCATCCGACAGGATCCGTTTGGAGAACCACGCTGCTTTCCGGCCGCTGGGTTGCCGACCCGAGCCGATCGACGGCCTTTTGGACCATGTGCTCTGGTCGCGGACCCCGATGGACACTAGTGCTGACCCGAACCCCTCTCCTACCCAACCATCTGCAGTCTGTGACGTGGGAGGAGGCTCCCCTGAAGGGGGAGTCGCCCGAGGCTCGCTCCGGGCACACATTGACGGTAGTGGACACCAAGGCTTACCTACTCGGAGGTACCGGGCGTAAGGATGGTAAGTGTCCGATCTGAGCCCTGATGTATCGTGTAGGCCATAGTGGTTCGCGCTGCGCTCCAGAGAGCGGCACGCACTGTTCGCGCGCACCCACCGGGCCGTTCGCCGGACCAGGACCCACGGCAAATCTTGGCTCTCCGTACCTCACTGACCGTCGATTCTATTCCCATCCCTCACAGGCAAACCTTGCGTCTTTGGTGCGATGCACACGCTGGACCTGACCAATTCGGAGCTCCTGGTCTGGTCCGAGGTTGAGGGTGACAGCCTGCCGCCGCGCTCGAGGCACAGTTGCGTCGTGGTGAAGCACTTCCTCGTCGTCTTCGGAGGTCTGAACCATCGTGCCAGATACGACGATGTGTGGATTTATGACACGAAGAAGAACGCGTGGCACGAGCTGAAGTGCGGCGGGGGAGCCGAGGACAGGCCCTCCCCTAGGGCGCACCACACGGCGACGATTGTTGGGAACCAGATGTTCGTGTTTGGCGGATACAGCGGCCACGGGAAGTCCTCGAACGAGTTCTTCGTGCTAGACTTTGGCACGTTTTTCGAGGAGATGGAAACCCCCGACGACGTAGATACCCCCAAGCCCGCGACTTGGTCCAAACCCGTGCTGAACGGCAACGGCCCGAGCCCGCGTTTCGATCACGGCGCATCCTGGTTCCCAAACAAGTTTGTGGTCCTCGGTGGCCGCGATAACATGGCCATGTTCAACGACACCCACTTCCTTGACCTCGACACGATGACGTGGGTGGAGGAAGGCACGTCGGCTCCTTCGCCTTACACAATGGAGATTTCGAACCATCAGCTGAGCGCCATTGAGTCTGTGCCAAAGTACAAGATGTTCTGCCTCACTGGAAAGAAAGGCCAGAACGAGTACATGAACCACGTTGACGTGATGGACTGCGGCACCTTGGTTTGGAACACACCAAAAGCGATTGGTAGCCCGCCTGTGGTGCGCGAGGACACCGCGATGGCTTACGACCCTAAGACATGCAAGGTGATTCTGTTTGGAGGTTGGAGCAACCGGTGGCTGGGAGACACCTGGACGTTGAACGTTTCGCCCATCATTGGTCCGCCCTATGCTTGCTCCAAGGTTGTTCCAGACATTGGCCCCGTGTTTGGCGAATCCGAGATTGTCATCCACGGTCTGCAGTTCAAGGAGTCGGACAAGATCGAAGTGTCCTTCAGCAGTGGCAAGAACGAAAAGATTGCGCAAGGCAAATTCGTCGACGAGCATACTCTCACTTGCCAGACGCCCAACTTTGAAGATTTCGGCGCACTC